>WNFF01022192.1_pt1 | contig 10020 bp, 7 predicted proteins | sample 5400441 | NCBI WGS metagenome assembly WNFF01 (sample SAMN13153345, study PRJNA577476) | soil metagenome | isolation source: 120 cm saprolite under Douglas fir tree site 2 hole 3 replicate 1 | place: USA:California | collected 2015-04-18 | reverse complement strand
GTCGCGCTGCAGGAGGCCCAGCACGCCGCCCAGTGCCCTCAGCTGCGGCGCCAGCTCCTTGCGGCCGCGGCCGATTTCGTGCGCGAGCTCGAAGAGCACCGCCACCGCCTCGGGAGTGCCGAAGTCATCGTCCATCGCCTCCCTGAATCGGCGAGCGTGCGGTGCGTTCCAGTCGACGGCAGAACTGCCGGAATCTTTCAATGCGGTGTAGAGGCGGGTCAGCGCCTGCTTGGCATCTTCGAGATGCATGTCCGAATAGTTGAGCGGGCTGCGGTAATGCGCGCGCAGGATAAAGAAGCGCACCACCTCGGGATCGAAGCGCTGCAGCACCTCGCGCACGGTGAAGAAGTTGCCGAGCGACTTCGACATCTTCTCCTCGTCGACGCGCAGGAAGCCGTTGTGCATCCAGTAATTGACGAACTTGACGCCATTCGCGCCCTCGGACTGCGCGATCTCGTTCTCGTGGTGCGGGAACTGCAGGTCCTCGCCGCCGCCGTGGATGTCGAAATGCTCGCCGAGCAGCGTGCAGCCCATGGCGGAGCATTCGATGTGCCAGCCCGGCCGCCCTTCGCCCCAGCGCGAAGGCCACTTCGGCTCGTCGGGCTTGGAGCGCTTCCAAAGCACGAAGTCGAGAGGGTCTTCCTTCGAGGCGTCGACTGCGACGCGCTCGCCGGCGCGCAGCTCGTCGAGCGATTTCCCCGAAAGCTTGCCGTAGCCGGGAAAGCGACGCACGGCGAAGTTGACGTCGCCCGAGGCCGAGCGGTAAGCGAGCTTTTTCTCTTCCAAGCGGCCGATCATGTCGACCATTTGGGGAACGTACCGTGTCGCGCGCGGCTCGTGATCGGGCTTCTGCACGCCGAGCGCCGCTGCGTCTTCGTCTATGCAGCGAATGAAGCGCGTAGTCAGTTCGCCGGTCGATTCCCCGTTCTCGAGCGCGCGGCGGATGATCTTGTCGTCGATGTCGGTGATGTTGCGCACGTAGGTGACGCGATAGCCGCTCGCGCGCAGCCAACGTTGCACGACATCGAAGACCACCAGCATGCGCGCATGGCCGAGGTGCAGGTAGTCGTACACCGTCATGCCGCAGACGTACATGCGCACCTCGCCCGGGCGCAGCGGAACGAATTCCTGCTTGGTCCTGCCCAGGGAGTTGTAGATCTTCAGCATGGCTCGCGCCGGCGTGAAAGTTGTGGAGGCGCGGGGGTTAGTCTAGAATGCAACGCTTTCGTAGGGCCTTGAAAATATTAACACAATGCATAAACCAGCCGCCCCGTACGCCAGCCTGCGCCGGGGCTTGACCGCGCTTTGCGCCGCGGCGCTCTGCAGCGCGCTTCCGGCGCGCGGCGACGACCTGCAGGACGCCTCCAAATTCCTCAAAGCCGGGCAGCACTCGCAGGCGCTGGAGCGCGTCAACAAGGTACTGAAGGCGAAGCCGCGCGATCCGCAGGCGCGCTTTCTCAAGGGCATCATCGTCACCGAACAGGGCAACAGCAAGGAAGCGATCGAAATCTTCACCAAGCTCACGCAGGACTACCCGGAGCTGCCGGAGCCGTACAACAACCTCGCCGTGATCTACGCCTCGCAGGGGCAATACGAGAAAGCCCGCGCCGCGCTGGAGCAGTCGATCCGCACGCATCCGAGCTACGCCACCGCCTACGAGAACCTGGGCGACGTTTACGCCAAGCTGGCGAGCCAGGCTTACGACAAGGCGCTGCAGCTCGATTCGTCGAACAGCGGGGCGAAAAACAAGCTCTCGCTGGTGCGCGAGCTGGTGCGCGAGCCGACGGTGGTGGCCGTGGCCAAGGAACCGCCCAAGCCGAAGGAACCGGCAAAACCGCCGGTGGTGGTGGCTGAAAAGGCGCCGGAAAAGCCCGCCGCGGATTCCAATGCAGAAGTCCTGAAGGCCGTAAAAGGGTGGGCCGAAGCCTGGTCAAAGAAGGACGCCAATGCTTATTTCTCCTATTACGCCGGGGACTTCAAGACCCCCGGCAGCGAGGCGCGTCCGGCGTGGGAGAAGACGCGGCGCGAGCGCATCGCCGCACCCAAGTCGATCGAGGTCGAGGTCGACTCGCCCAAAGTGACCCTGCGCGGCAACAACGAGGCGAGCGTCACGTTCCGCCAGAATTACCGCTCCGACAAACTCACGAGCTCGAACACCAAGACCCTGGAGCTGGTGAAGGCCGATGGCCGCTGGCAGATCCGGGAAGAGAAGGCGGGCAAATGAGGAGCGCTCTGCTTTTCCTGGTGGCGCTGGGCTTTGTCATCGCGGCAGCGGCCGCGACCCCTGAAGACCGCCTGTCGGCGGTGTTCGAAGCGATCGAGGCGAACCGCGTCGACGAGGCGATGACGCGCGTCAACGCGCTGCTCCGCGACTATCCCAACTTCCGCCTCGCGTACCTGGTGCGCGGCGACCTGCTGCTGGCGCGGGCGCGGCCGCTGCAGACCTTCGGCAACGTCGTCAAGACGGTGCCGCAGGACCGCATAGAAGGCCTGCGCGAAGAGGCGCTGGCGCGCCTGCGGGCGATGCGCTCGCGCCCGTCCGACGACCGGCTGCCGCGCTACGTGCTGCAGCTTCATCCCGGGCAGAAGCACGTCCTGGTGGTCGACTCGCGCCGCTCGCGGCTTTACGTGTTTGGCAACGACCAGGGGCGGCCGCGGCTAGTGGCCGACTTCTACGTCACGCTTGGCAAGAACGGCGTCGAGAAAACCCGCGAGGGCGACCAGAAGACGCCCATCGGCGTCTACCATGTCACCGGAAACCTGCCGCGCAGCAAGCTCACCGACTTCTACGGCGCGGGCGCGTTCCCCATCAACTACCCCAACGAATGGGACCGCCGGAGGGGACGCAACGGGCACGGCATCTGGCTGCACGGCGTGCCTGCCGACCTCTACAGCCGTCCGCCGCGCGCGAGCGACGGCTGCCTGGTCCTCGCCAACCCCGACCTCGAAGCGGTCGGACGCTACGTGCAGGTCGGGACCACGCCGGTCATCATCGCCGACGCAATCGAGTGGAGCGATGCCGCGTCGGTGGACGCCGAGCGCCGCTCTCTCAACGCCGCGCTCGAGGAGTGGCGCGCGGACTGGCAGAGCCGCGACACCGAGCGCTACCTCGGGCATTACTCGCCGCGGTTCGGCGCAGGCGGCGGCCAGGGCTACGCCGCCTGGGCCGCGCACAAGCGCGCGGTGAACGCTGCCAAGAGCTGGATCAAGATCGACCTGTCGCGCGTGGCGATGTTCCGCTATCCGCGCGAGGGCGACTTCGTGGTGGTGAGCTTCGAGCAGGATTACAAATCGAGCACGCTGTCGAACAGCATGCGAAAGCGCCAGTACTGGATCAAGGAGGAAGGGCGCTGGAAAATTCTGTACGAAGGAACAGGATGAAACTCGAATATCTCTTCGCGCTGTCGACCGCCGCGGTGGTCCCGGCCGCGCTCGCCGCCGAGCCGCAGGTGGACGTGCGCACGAACGTCGGCACGATCCGGCTCGAGCTGTACCCGGAGAAAGCGCCGAAAACCGTGGAAAATTTTCTGCAGTACGTGCGCGACGGCCACTACAACGGCACCGTGTTCCATCGCGTGATCGACGGCTTCATGATCCAGGGCGGCGGCTTCGACGGCGGCTTCAAGCAGAAGAAGACGCGCTCGCCCGTCGCCAACGAGGCGCAGGCCGGCGTGAAGGGCGGGCTGAAGAACGAGCCCGGCAGCGTGGCCATGGCGCGCACCGCGGATCCCAACTCGGCGACGGCGCAGTTCTTCATCAACGTCGCCGACAACAGCTTCCTCAACTGGGGCGATCCGCGCAGCGACGGCAATGGCTACGCCGTGTTCGGCAAGGTGGTTGCAGGGATGGACGTGATCACCAAGATCGCGAAGACGCCGACCGGCCCCGGCGGCCCCTTCCCGCGCGATGTGCCGCGCTCGCCGGTCGTCATCGAGTCGATGACGGTGGTCAGCGGGAAGTAGTGCGCGCGCTTTTCGCCTCCGATCTCCATCTCAGCGAGGATCGTCCCGAAGCGAATGAGCGCTTGATCGCCTTCCTCGAAGGCAAAGCGCGCACCGCCGACGCGCTGTACCTGCTCGGCGACCTGTTCGAGTACTGGATCGGCGATGACGACCTCACCGAGCCCTTCAATGCCGTCATCGCCGGTTTCTTCCGCGACCTGACCCGGCGCGGCGTGCGGCTGTGCGTCATGCACGGCAACCGCGACTTCCTGATCGGCGAGCGGTTCTGCAGCGAAACCGGGGCGCAGCTTCTCGCGGATCCGACCCTCGAAGAGATCAATGGAGTCAAAACTCTTTTGATGCACGGGGATACCCTCTGCACGGACGACGTCGACTACCAATCATGGCGCGCGACCGCGCGCTCGAGCGCCTGGCAGCAGCAGTTCCTGGCGCAGCCGGTCACCGAGCGGCGCAGCGCGATCCTGGCATTGCGCGAGAAAAGCAAGGCGGTCATCCAGGCGAAGCCCGCCGCGATCATGGACGTGAATGGCGACGCGGTGCGCGAGGCGCTGCGGCGCCACGGCGTGAACCGGCTGGTGCATGGGCACACCCATCGGCCGGGCCGCCACGCCGTGCAGGTCGACGCGCGGCCCTGCGAGCGCTGGGTGCTGCCCGACTGGTACGGGCGCGGCGGCTACCTGGAAATCGCCGCCGGCGAGCCGCGGCTGGTCCGTTTCTAAGCGTCGGCGAGCGGCAAGCTCACGGCTGATCGACAGCCCGAGGCCGGTGCCGCCGTATTGCCGGCTCGTCGTGCCGTCGGCCTGCTGAAATGCCTCGAAGATGCTCCTCTGCTTGTCTGGCGCGATGCCGATGCCGGTATCGGCGACGGAGAAAGCGATCACCGAGCGCGCCGCGTCGAGCCGCCCGTGCCCCGGCGTCCAGCCGGACTGCGCCGGCGCGATGGCGAGCGAGACGCGGCCCTGCTTGGTGAACTTGAACGCGTTGGCGAGCAGGTTCTTCAGCACCTGCTTGAGGCGCCCCATGTCGGTACTGACCACGGGCGGCAGCGCGGGGTCGAGGGAAATGGAGAATTGCAGGCCCTTGCCCTGCGCCACCTGCCGGAAGCTGCGCTCGAGGTCCTCGCGCAGCTCGTCGAGCCGCCCGGGCGCGACATTGACGGTGGTGAGGGCGCCCGACTCGATCTTCGCCAGGTCGAGCAGGTCGTTGATCAGCGAGAGCAGGTCCATGCCCGACGCGTAGATGGTCTGCGCGAACTGCACCTCGTTGCTGTTGAGGTTGCCGCCCACATTGTCGGCGAGCAGGCGCGCGAGGATCAGCAGACTGTTGAGCGGCGTGCGCAGCTCGTGCGACATGTTGGCGAGGAACTGCGACTTTGCCTCGCTCGCCTTCTCCGCCACCACCTTGGCGCGGATCAGCTCGGCCTCGACGCGGTTGCGCTCGGTAAGGTCGCGCGTCACCTTGGCGAAGCCGAGGAGCTTGCCGGTGTCGTCGCGCACCGCGGTGACCACCACGTTGGCCCAGAACGTCGAGCCGTCCTTGCGCACGCGCCAGCCCTCTTGCTCGAAACGCCCTTCGGCCTTCGCCACCTCCAGCTCGACCTGGGGCTTGCCGCGCTCGAGCTCCTCGCGCGAGTAGAACTGCGACAGGCTCTCGCCGACGATCTCGTCGGCGCTGTAGCCGAGGATGCGCTGCGCGCCGGCATTCCAGCTCGCCACGCGCCCGTCGCTGTCGAGCATGAAGATGGCATAGTCGATCACGCTTTCCACCATCAGCCGGAAGCGTCGCTCGCTCTCGCCGAGCATGCGCGTGCGTTCGAGCACTCGCGACTGCAGCTCGCCTTGGCGTTTCTGCAGCCCGCTCATCGCGCGATTGAGCTCGGTGATCACCGCGCACAGCACCAGGCCGGTGAACACCACCGTGCTGATGAACGCCAGCAGCAGCAGCAGCGACTCGTTGCGCGTCGCGGTGGCGAACGGCCCGATCTCGTCGCTCAGGGTGTACCAGAGCGCCAGCGCGCACACCACGGCGATTGCGGTGGTCACCTCGCGCTGGCCGAAGCGGAACGCCGCCCACACGATGAGCGGCACGATGACAAAGGTGCGGCCGAAGCCGCCGCTGAACGCCACGTGCGTGGCGGCGAGAAGCAGGGCCGCGAGCAGCAGGCCCTCGAGCACTCTGCGCGGCGTCCATTGCACCGTGCCGCGCACGCTCCAGCTCAGGATCAGCGGCGTGAAGATCAGGATGCCCGAGGTGTCGCCCTGCCACCAGGTCCACCAGTTGGCGAACAGGTCCGCGCCCGGCAAGGGGTACAAGAGCGAGAGCGGGATCAGCGCTACGGTGGGGGCGATGGTCGCGCCGAGCGCGGACAGCGCAACGAATTTCACCACCTGCTGAACATGGCGGAAGCGATACGGGATGCCGACGTGCCGCCGGAGGAGCGCCGACAGGACGAGCGCCTGCAGCGTGCTGCCGGTGGCGATGATGATCGCGGCCGGAATCGAAGCGTCGATGCTCAGATTGGCGAGCACGCTGCCGATCCACACGCCGGGCCACAGGCGAGGGCCGAGGACGAGAAGCGCCGCCAGGGCGATTCCGGAGGGCGGCCACAGCGCCGTCGCATACCCCGGCGGGATCGCCAGCAGCAGGGCGAATCTGGCAGCCCCGAAATAGATCGCGGCAAGGAGGGCGCCCTGCGCGACCGTCACCCACCGCCGCGGGAGTAAGGCTAGGGACTTATGCACATGGTTTTGATCGGCTAGGCAAGCCCGCGCTCCAGGTCGGCCTGCAGGTCGGCGACCGCCTCGAGGCCGACTGCAATGCGCACCAGTCCTTCGGTGATCCCGGCGGCGGCGCGCGCCTCGGCCGAGATCCGGCCATGCGTGGTGGTGGCCGGGTGCGTGATGGTGGTCTTGACGTCGCCCAGGTTGGCAGTAATCGAGATCAGGCGGATCGCATCGATCAGCTTCCACGCCGCGCTTCGTCCGCCCTTCACTTCGAACGAAACCACGGCACCTCCCGCACGCTGCTGGCGCTGCGCGAGCGCGTGCTGCGGGTGGGACGCTAGCCCGGGGTAATGCACGCGCGCCACAGCGCGATGCCCTTCCAGCCAGCGAGCCATCTCCATCGCGGCGGCCGACTGTGCCCGCATGCGCAGCTCGAGCGTCTCGAGCCCCTTCAGGATCACCCAGGCATTGAACGGCGAAAGCGACGGGCCCGCGGTGCGCAGGAACGGAAACACCTGCTCCATGATCAGCTTGGCGGGACCGAGCACCGCGCCGCCGAGCACCCTGCCCTGGCCGTCGAGGTGCTTGGTCGCGGAGTGGATCACGAGGTCGGCGCCAAGCTCCAGCGGCCGCTGCAGCACCGGCGTGCAGAAGACGTTGTCCACGACCAGCAGCGCGCCCGCGGCTTTGGCAACCGATGCGAGCGCCGCGATATCGGAAATCTCGGTGAGCGGATTCGACGGCGTTTCGACGAACAGCATTTTGGTACTCGGCCGTAGCGCGCGACGCCATTCCTCCACTCGGGTCGGAGAAACGAAGGAGGTGTCGACGCCGAACCGGGCGAGGATGGTGCCGAAGAGCTGCACCGTGGCGCCGAACACCGCGTTGGAGCAGAGGATGTGGTCGCCGCTCTTCAGCAGCGCCATGGCGGTGGCGAGAATCGCCGACATGCCGGAGGCCGTGGCGATGCAGGATTCGGCGCCCTCGAGCGCGGCGAGGCGGTCCTGGAACATCGACACCGTGGGGTTGCTGAAGCGCGAGTAGACGAAGCCGTCCTCGGTGCCGGTGAAGCGCGCAGCCGCCTGCTCGGCGTTGTCGAAAACGAAGCTCGAGGTGAGGAACAGCGCCTCGGCGTGCTCGTTGAACTCGGTGCGCGCCTGCCCGGCGCGCACGCCTAGCGTTGCCAGATCCGGCTTTTTATCCATAAAAAAACCCGGCCGCAGCGGACCGGGTTTTTCGGCACGCTTTAGCGGCATTTATTACGCGCCCGCAAGCTGTGGCTCAAATCGGCGCGACAAGGTCAGTATATCAGGCCGCGAGGTTCAAATCGAGCTGTGCGCTTTCGGCGTCGTCCCCCGAGTCGCGCGTGGCATCGCGCCGGATCTCGATGTCGCGCAGGTAGTCGCTGGTGATATCCCCCGTGATGTAGTGCCCGTCGAAGCAAGAGGTCTCGAAGTTCTTCAGCTTCGGATTGGCGCGGCGCACCGCGTCCTTCAGCGCGTCGAGGTCCTGGTAGATGAGCGCATCGGCGCCGATCTCTCGCGCCACCTCCTCCTCGCTGCGATGCGCGGCGATCAGCTCGGCGCGGGTCGGCATGTCGATGCCGTAGACGTTGGGGAAGCGCACCGGCGGCGCCGCCGAGGCGAAGAACACCTTGCGCGCGCCCGATTCGCGCGCCATCTGCACGATCTCGCGGCTGGTCGTGCCGCGGACGATCGAGTCGTCCACCAGCAGCACGTTCTTGCCTGCGAACTCCATCGACATCGGGTTCAGCTTCTGGCGCACCGAGCGCTTGCGCACCGCCTGCCCGGGCATGATGAAGGTGCGGCCGATGTAGCGGTTCTTGACGAAGCCCTCGCGGTAGGGCACGCCCAGGCCGGCCGCGAGCTGCAGCGCCGAGGGGCGGCTGGAGTCGGGAATCGGGATCACCACGTCGACGTCGAGGCTCCGGTACTGGCGGCGGATCTTCTCGGCCAGCTTCTCGCCCATGTTGAGCCGCGTCTCGTAGACCGAGGCGCCGTCGATCAGGGAGTCGGGACGCGCGAGGTAGACATACTCGAAGATGCAGGGATTCAGGCTCGCGTTCGGCGCGCACTGCTGGCTATGGAAGTTGCCGTGCTCGTCGATGAACACCGCTTCGCCGGGGCCGATATCGCGCAGCACGCGGAAGCCGAGCGCGTCCACGGCGACCGACTCCGACGCGACCATGTATTCCGTCCCCGCCAGCGTGTCGTTGTAGCCGATCACCGCCGGCCGGATGCCGTACGGATCGCGGAAGGCGAGCACGCCATTGCCGGCAATCATCGCCACCACGGCGTAGGCGCCCTTGACGCGGCGGTGCACATTCGCGATCGCCGTGAAAATGGTCTGCGGCTCCAGCCGCAGCTTGACCGACGCCTTTTCCAGCTCGTGCGCCAGCACGTTGACCAGGACTTCCGAGTCCGAGCCGGTGTTGATGTGCCGCAGGTCGGTGCGGAACATCTCCTCCTTCAGCTGATCGGAATTGGTCAGGTTGCCGTTGTGCCCGAGGACGATGCCGAACGGCGAGTTGACGTAGAAGGGCTGCGCCTCGGCCGAACTGAACGCCGAGCCGGCGGTCGGGTAGCGGCAATGCGCGATGCCCATGTTTCCAGGCAGCGAGCGCATGTTGCGCGTGCGGAACACGTCGCGCACCATGCCCGGCGCCTTGTGCATGTGGAAGGAATTGCGCTCGCTCGTGACGATGCCCGCGGCGTCCTGGCCGCGGTGCTGCAGCAGGAGCAGCCCGTCGTACAGCGGCTGGTTGACGGGCGAACGAGCGACGATGCCAACAATCCCGCACATGGGATCTAGACTTCCCCGGTGTGGTTAAGGGTCAATGATATCGCAAGCGCTCGGCGAACGCGGGCGGCAGCCAGGGCTTGAGCTGGATCACCGTCTCCGCGAGGGACCGCCCCATTACGGAATCGGTCCAGAATAGCTCGCGCGGCAGCGGAGTCAACCCCGCAAGCATGGCGAATGCAACGAGGACCACGAGGCCGCGGATCAGACCGAACAGGGCGCCGAGCCACCGGTCGAGGTGATGCAGGCCGACGACCTTGACGATCCTCGTAAACAGCGTCGTAGCGAGGGTGGCGACCACCAGGGTCCCGACGAATACCAGGAGGAATGCAACCAGCACTCGGATCTCCGGGCGCATGGCGGCGGGAAACGCCTCGGCAAGCGGTGCGGTGAGCAGGTTGGCGGCGAAAAAAGCCAGCACCCAGCCGGCAAGGGAAAGCACCTCGTGCACCATCCCGCGCCAGGCACCCCAGCCGATCGACAGCAGCAGCACGACGATGACGGCGATGTCGAGC
>WNFF01005911.1_pt1 | contig 10020 bp, 7 predicted proteins | sample 5400441 | NCBI WGS metagenome assembly WNFF01 (sample SAMN13153345, study PRJNA577476) | soil metagenome | isolation source: 120 cm saprolite under Douglas fir tree site 2 hole 3 replicate 1 | place: USA:California | collected 2015-04-18 | reverse complement strand
CGGAACAGCGCCTCCGCGGTCGCCATGATCCGCTCGCGGGTGTCGTCGGGCTTGGTTCTGGCCTGCCGATTCATCTTGCCGTGGCTCGGTTTCCAGCCATGTGACTACTGATGAATTTAATAATTCATCACACTCGCGATGTCAAGGGGGGCCACGACCGCGATCAGCGTGGCCGCGGCTCAAGATCACCGGCCAGGGATGCAGACTGCCGGGGAGCATCGCGCCGGCCTGGAAGCGTGCCCGCCTTCCTGTTGCGAGAACCGAAGACAGGGAGGATTCATTCATCACGCGCCGAAAATCTCGCGATAGCGTGCCTTGATTTCCTCTCTCTGCGCTTCCATCGCCGCTGGATCACTTTTCATGAGCTTGATCGTGGACAGCGGCCTGCGTCCGGGCTTCTCCTGCACAAGCGCATGAAGTGAGCACATAGCGGAGGCGCCGACCAGGATCTGCTGCGCCTCGGCACTGAACAGGTAGCTCTGGAACAACCGTGCCGCGTTGGGATTGGGCGCGCTCTGGAAGACACCGCTCGGAGCGCTAGCCACCGGGGTGCCCTCGGTCGCATAGACGGCCTCTACCGGCGCGCCCCGCTCCTTCAATAGCAGCAGGTTGGAGCCGGCGCCGTCGGCTTGCACGGCGCTCTCGCCGAGGGCGAGCTTATGTGGCGGATCGAGCGCCGACTGTACCTGCATCACCTTCTGCTGGGCGAGCTTCTCGAAATAAGACCAGCCGAGATCGCGCGCTATTTGAAACGTCGCAGTGAGGATCGTGCCGCTATAGTCCGGGTGACCCTTGACGATCTTGCCCTTCCACCTGGGATCGAGCAGGTCGGCGAAGCTCTTAGGCGCATCCTCAGGCTTGACCAGATTGGTGTTGTAGCCGATGGGGCTGAGCATGGCGAACACGGTGGCGTACATGCCGTCCACATCGACCTGCTCGGCCGGCAGGTGCCTGGCTACGTCCTCCGGCACGTAAGGCGCGAGCAAGCCGGCGCGCTTCCAATGGACGAAATGTGCCGCGTCGGTGCTGCAGACGACATCGACTTCATGGAGCCGGATTTCCTCTTCTTTGCCGATGCGCTGGAACACCCGCTCTGCGCCGGATCGCTTCACGCGGACGGCAATGCCGGGATACTTGGCTTCGAACGTCTTGCCGAGGCTTTCCGCGACCGGAATGTCCATTGCGGTGTAGAACGCGACCGCGCCTTCCTTCCGGGCGGCCTGGATCAAGGCCGGGCTGACGGCGCTCGGCTCCGGCGCGGCGGCCTTGAGCGGCTCCGGAAGGACGGCGCCAGCGGCCAGCACCGTCGATGCCTTGAGCACGTCCCGTCTGGAAAACTTCCCACCTCGCATGGCGTTCGCTCCCTAAGCGCGGTCGCGCGCGAGCGGCCCTGATTTATGCACCAGCCAGCCAGCTTGCAACTGCCCGACAAGCGATTCGCTGCCTCGAAGGGAGAGTATCGTTCGGCTCCACGAAGCGCTTGTGATCGTCGTTGCCCAAATGCTCTCGAGAAGCTCACATCTCGGGGAATACATTGATCCTCAATCGCGGACGATGAGTCGGGATCTGCTGGACAAAACCGCTGAAGTGCGACAATTCCGACCAACATCATAGCGACCGTTTTGCGCCGCCAGGTCTCGGCCACCGAGACCGCGAATTCGCAGTTGAGCCCATCGGGCGCCACCGCATAGCGCGCTTCGCCGATCATTGTGCAAGCGCCGTCGACGATACTCTCGGCGATCAGAGCCGGATGCCTGCAACGATCGCCGTGCGTCATGCCATGGAGCTCGCTCGAGGATATCTCGTTCAAGGCACCCAGAAACCGATTGCGCCGCGAAGCGGGAGAGAGGCCGCGTATGTAGGCCTGGATCATGCTCGTGTCCTGCGGGCGCGCCGGCCGGACCGTCACCTTTTCTCCACCCGGCAAATGCACCGCTCGAACCGGGTCGGGCTCGTCAGGCAAAACATCGATCGTCATGACATGGACTCCCGCTTCATCACTGCCCTTGACGAATGCGTATATGCACCTATATAGGCGCATATACGCGCAATGTCAATCCCGAGGACAGCCGAGAATTCGTCATGTCTTTGAATGCCATAGGTGACGGTACGGGATTCCCGAAAGAGCGCCCTGCCCTGCGGGCCGTTCCGGTGCAGTTCGATCCGCGAACGCGGCAGCTGCCGCCGATCGCAACGGAAAGATGACACCCAAGGAGAAATACATGGGCAAGCTTGAAGGAAAAATTGCGCTCGTTACCGGCGGCAATAGCGGCATTGGCCTGGCGACGGCGAAGCGGTTTGTGAACGAAGGCGCGTACGTCTTCATAACGGCACGCCGTGATCCGGAGTTGGCCGCGGCGGTAAAGGAAATCGGAAGAAATGTAACCGGCATACAAGGAGACGTGTCGAACCTTGGCGATCTTGATCGCCTCTTCGCACAAATCGAGCGGGAGAAGGGCAAGCTCGATATCGTGTTCGCGAATGCCGGCGTTGCGAAGTATGCCTCCTTCGGCAAGATAACCGAGGAGCTCTATGACTCGATCTTCAACATCAATGTGAAGGGCCTCCTTTTCACGGTGCAGAAGGCGCTTCCCCTGATGCCGGATGGCGCCGCTATCATCCTGAATGCGTCCATCGTGGCCAGCAAGGGGTTGTCGTCGAATAGTGTTTATAGCGCCACAAAAGCCGCGGTGCGTTCGTTCGCGCGGACATGGACAACGGACTTGAAGGACCGCGGCATTCGCGTGAACGCCGTGAGCCCAGGCTCCATCGACACGCCCGGACTGAGTGACCTGGTGGCTTCGTCAGAAACGGGCCAGCAACGCTTGAAGATGATTTCCAACGCTGTTCCGCTCGGCAGGCTCGGTACACCCGATGAGATCGCGAAGGCCGTGGTGTTTCTCGCATCGGACGACAGTAGCTACGTCACGGGAACGGAATTGTTTGTGGATGGCGGATTCGCACAGGTTTAGGCCGTCAATAACGGAGCGACGCGGCACGGCGGGCCAACATGCCATTCTTTACCTTCGCCAATATCTTCACTGCCCACATAATAGGCAACTCGTGGTGGTCGCGGCTGCCATGCGTGCGCCCCGAGCTTGGCGCAGGCCCTGGCAATTCCTATCTCTGTGCTCTCGCGCGGCTGCTCGCGCGAGCGTCGGGCCCGCGTGCTCGACTGCTGAAGCAAATCACTTCCCATCACTGCCGCCGGAGAGAGACGGCCCAACGGATGGAAGGGCCGGCAATGAGCGGAAAGGCGATATGGGACGCCATTTATCGCCGCAATGTCCTGATCGTGGGTGCCGGTACTGTGTTGCCGACGGCCTGACACCCCGAGGTCAAGGCAGGGATGTAGGCAGGCACGCTCACCGATCTCGGTCAGTCAACGCAGGAGGAACCACGGATGAATACCAGGACCGCCAAGGCATTGCGGACCGCTCCGCTCCACACGCCGACCGACCTGAAGCCCAACGCCGTGCAGGATATTTCGGGCGCGCTGAACATTCTGCTCGCCGACATGTTTGCCCTGTACTTGAAAACGAAGAACTTCCACTGGCACATGTCGGGCCCGCACTTTCGCGACTACCACCTCTTGCTGGACGAGCAGGCCGAGCAGATCTTCGCCACCACCGATGCAATCGCCGAGCGTGCGCGCAAGATCGGCGGCACGACGCTGCGCTCGATCGGCCATATCGGCCGTTTGCAGCGCGTCCTGGACAACGACGCGGATTTCGTCACGCCGCTGGACATGCTCGCCGAGCTGCGCGACGACAACAAGCAGCTGGCGGCGTACCTGCGCGAGACCCATGGCCTGTGCGACGAGCACGGCGATGTTGCGAGCGCAAGCCTGCTGGAAACATGGATCGACGAGGCCGAGCGGCGCGCCTGGTTCCTGTTCGAGTCCACGCGGGCGGCCGATGAGCCGGGCGGCCGCGCGTGAGACCGGCCCAATCGATGCCGCGGCACCATTGCCGGCCGAAATATGAGGCCATTGTTCGGAGCGTGCCATGATCACCGTGAGGCCCGCCGCGGAGCGGGGAACCGCCGATCTCGGATGGCTGGACAGCCGCCACACCTTCTCGTTCGGCGATTACTACGATCCGAAACAGATGGGCTTCGGCCCGTTGCGCGTGATCAATGAGGATCGGGTCCGCCCCGGCGCCGGATTCGACACCCACGGGCACAAGGACATGGAGATCATTTCCTACGTTCTGGAAGGCGCGCTCGAGCACAAGGACAGCATCGGTACCGGTTCGGTGATACGGCCGGGCGACGTGCAGATCATGTCGGCCGGGACCGGCATCCGCCACAGCGAATTCAATCACTCGAAGACCGAGCCGGTCCACTTTCTGCAGATTTGGGTCCTGCCCGACCGACGGGGCCTGGCACCGAGGTACGATCAAAAAACGTTTGCCGAGTCCGAAAAGCGCGGACAGCTGCGGCTCGTCGGCTCGCCCGACGGCCGCGACGGCTCGATCCTCATTCATCAGGATGTGGAAATCTACGACGCGCTGCTCGGCATGAGCGACACCGTCAGGCGTCCGTTGCCGGCCGGCCGCAAGAGCTGGGTCCAGGTCGTGCGGGGAGCAGTCGATGTCAACGGCAAGGCTGCGGGTGCGGGTGATGGCATAGCGATCGAAGGCGAAGCAGCCCTGACCATCACGTCACGTGCCGACGGCTCGGAGATCCTGGTGTTCGACTTGCCCTAGCAGTCGATCGGAACCGAGCCGGCGATGGCCGCCATGTCGGCTCTTGGCCTACGGAAGCGGCGAAAGTTCAACGACGATCATGAAAGGATCATCTCCCATGTCAAAACTCGAGATGCTCGCCCCGCAAAATAGCGCGATTGCTCTCATCGACTATCAGCCCGCGATGTATCAAGGCGTCCAGTCGCATGACCGGCTCGTCACTTTCAACAATGTCCAGATCCTGGCGAAAGCTGCCAAGCTGTTCGCTATCCCGACCGTCATTTCGACGGTCGCCAAGGACTCGTTCTCCGGCCCGTTCATGCCGGAAGTCACCAACCTGTTTCCCCAACACGTCGTCATTGACCGCACCTCCATAAACTCCTGGCTCGATGCGAATTTCCGCAAGGCCGTCCACGATACCAAGCGCAAGAAGATCGTCGTCGCGGGTCTGTGGACGGAGGCCTGCGTGCTGTTTCCGACGCTCGAGCTGCTGCAGGAGGGCTTCGAGGTCTACATCCCCGCCGACGCCTGCGGCGACGTTTCGCTGGAGGCACACAATCGCGCCATGGACAGAGTGGTCCAGGCCGGCGCGGTCCCCATCACGTCTCTCCAGTACCTCTTCGAGCTGCAGCAGGATTGGGCGCGCTCGGAGACTTACGAAGGCGTGATGGAGATCCTGCGGGCGCATTCGCCGTACGGCATCCAGGTGCGCTTCTCCAAGTGGGCGCTCGGCGAGCATGCCTCCGAGGCCGGTCCGGCGCCCAAAGCCGCCTGATCCACTGCCGATCCAGCTCGCACCTCGAGCGAGGGTTGCCAACAAGCAGGCCGAAGCCACCTCGATCACCACAACCCGATAGGCACGCTCATGAACGGCGCGACAACGACGCCCGATCTCATCCTGCATCGCGGATCGTTCACCACCCTGGACCGTTCCAACCCGACGGCAAGCGCCGTCGCAATCGCGGGCGGCAGGCTCGTCGCGGTCGGTCGCGATGAAGACGTGATGCCGCTTCGGGGATCGCAGACCCGAATCGTCGACCTGAAGGGTCGCCGTGCGCTGCCGGGGCTGATCGACAACCACCTGCACATCATTCGCGGCGGGCTCAACTTCAACATGGAGCTGCGCTGGGACGGCGTGCGCAGTCTTGCCGACGCCATGGCGATGTTGAAGCGGCAGGTCGCGGTCACGCCGCCGCCGCAATGGGTTCGGGTGGTCGGCGGTTTTACCGCGCATCAATTCGAGGAGAAGCGCCTGCCGACGATCGAGGAGATCAATGCGGTCGCGCCCGACACGCCGGTCTTCCTGCTGCACCTCTACGACCGCGCCCTGCTGAACGGCGCCGTGCTGCGGGCGGTCGGCTACACCAAAGATACGCCCGACCCTCCGGCGGGCGAGATCGTCCGCGACGCCGCCGGCAACCCGACCGGGCTGCTGCTCGCCAGGCCCAATGCCGGCATCCTGTACGCGACGCTGGCCAAGGGCCCGAAGCTGCCGTTCGAGTATCAGCTCAACTCGACCCGCCATTTCATGCGCGAGCTCAACCGTCTCGGCGTGACGGGCGCCATCGACGCCGGCGGCGGCTTCCAGAACTATCCGGAGGACTATGCCGTCATCCAAAAATTGAGCGAGGCGGGCGAGCTCACCGTCCGGCTCGCCTACAACCTCTTCACCCAGAAGCCGAAGGCGGAGAAGGCGGATTTCCTGAACTGGACGAAAACGTCGAAATACAAGCAGGGCGACGATTACTTCCGTCACAACGGCGCGGGCGAGATGCTGGTGTTCTCGGCGGCCGACTTCGAGGACTTCCGCCAGCCGCGTCCGGACATGCCGCCGGAGATGGAGGGCGAGCTCGAGGACGTCGTGCGCATTCTCGCGGAGAACCGTTGGCCCTGGCGGCTGCACGCGACCTATGACGAGACGATCGCGCGCGCGCTCGACGTCTTCGAGCGCGTCAACCGCGACATTCCGCTCGCCGGCCTGCCCTGGTTCTTCGATCATGCCGAGACGATCTCCGAGCGGTCGATCGACCGCATTGCGGCGCTCGGGGGCGGCATCGCCGTGCAGCACCGCATGGCCTATCAGGGGGAATATTTCGTCGAACGCTATGGCTACGAGGCGGCGCAGGCGACCCCGCCGGTCGCCAAAATGCTGCAGAAAGGGATCAAGGTCTCGGCCGGCACCGACGCCACCCGTGTCGCCTCCTACAATCCGTGGGTTTCGCTTGCGTGGCTGATCACCGGCAAGACCGTCGCCGGCATGCGGCTCTATCCGCAGCGCAACTGCCTCGATCGCGAAACGGCGTTGCGCATGTGGACGGAGTACGTGACATGGTTCTCCAGCGAGGAAGGCAAGAAGGGGCGCATCCAGGTCGGCCAGCTCGCCGACCTGATCGTGCCCGACCGCGACTATTTCTCCTGCCCGGAGGAGGAGATCGCCGACACGACCTCCGACCTGACCATCGTCGGCGGAAAGGTCGTCTACGGCGCCGGCGACTTTGCCCGCTATGACCAAGGTGCGCCGCCGCCGGCGATGCCGGAGTGGTCGCCGGTGCGCAGCTTCGGCGGCTATGCGGCTTGGGGCGACCCGAAGGGCGCCGGACAGCCTGCGCTTCGTCGCAAGCTCGCCATGACCTGCGCCTGCGCGAACGCATGCAGCATCCACGGACACGATCACGCCGGCGCCTGGTCGCACAAGCTGCCGGTCGCCGATCTGAAGTCTTTCTGGGGCGCGCTCGGCTGCGCGTGCTGGGCGGTGTGATATAAGCGGCATCGAAGACATCGCGGCTCGTTCGCTTCGCCGTTGGTCCAGAGGCCTGCAGCAGGGGGACGCTTGATTCCGCTGCGCATGCGCAAGCCGGCAAGACATAAGTCCGCGGAGGGTTGCGATGGAGATGCCGACGCCTGACGCTCGGACGGAAGCCGCGCAGCCGAGGGAACCCGCGCCCGGGCGGCCGAGCGAAGCACCGAAGGACCGAGCGCCTGCGTCCACCCGTGTCCCGTCGATGATCGTCGGCGTGGTGGTCGCCGCGATCGCCGTCCTGTCGATCTGGTATCTCGTGCGGGGCGAACCCCTGCTGGTGCAGGGCGAAGTCGATGCGACGCGGCTCGACCTCGCGGCGCGGGTCGACGGGCGTGTCGCGGACATCCCCGTTGCGCGCGGCCAGAACGTCGGTGCCGGCGCCGTGCTGGTGCGGATCGACAACCCCGAGACGCTCGCAAAGAACGAGCAGGCGCTGGCCGCCAAGGTCGTCGCCGCGGCGCAGCTCGCAAACATCAAAGCCGGCACGCGAGCGGAGGTCATTGCGGCGCGCAAGGCCGCGTACGAGCGGGCGCGGGCGAACGTGACCCTGGCGCAGAAGACCTACGACCGCGTCAGTCAGCTCGCCGAGCACGGCAATGCTCCGCAGGCGCGGCTCGACCAGGCGACCGACGCCCTGCACGAAAGCGAACGCGCCATGGATCAGGCCAGATCGGCCTACGAGCAGGCGGTCAACGGCTATACGGCCGAGGAACGTCAGATCGCCGAGGCTAACGTGCAGAAGGCGATCGCCGACATCCAGGCCGTTCAATCGATCGTCGACCAGATGGTGGTCTACGCGCCGGTGGCCTCGCAGGTCTACAAGCGCAACGTCGAGCCGGGCGAATACGTTTCGCCCGGCGTGCCGCTGGTGACGTTGATCGATCTCGACGACACGTGGATCCACTTCGATCTGCGCGAGGACCTGGTCAAGACGCTGAAGATCGGCGACCGCTTCGGCGTGCGAATTCCGGCGCTCGCCGACCGCCGCATCACCGTCGAGGTCAAGCTGATCGCCACCAAGGGCGAATATGCGAGCTGGCGCGCCACCCGCGCCACCGGCGATTTCGACCTGCGGACGTTCACGATCCGCGCCTATCCCGTCGACAAGGTGCCGGAGCTGCGGCCCGGCATGAGCGCCTACTTGGACTGGCGGGCGCGCGGATGAGGCCGGCGCCGAAGCCCGGGTTCTGGCTGGTCGCCAGGCGCGAATGGCGATGGCTGCTGCACGACCGCGTGGCGGTCATCCTGATCTTCGGCGTGCCGGCGTTCGCTTTTGCGGTCCTGACCGCGGTTTTCAGTCACCCGGTGATCCGCGGGCTGGGGGTGGTCGTCGTCGACGAGGACCGATCGGAGACCTCGCGCGCCTTCGTGGAGCAGGTGTCCGCGTCTCCCAGTCTCAGCATCGTCGCGCGCACTGCAGACCTCGCGTCGGCGTCGCGGGCGATCCGGTCCGGCGATGCCATTGCCGCCGTCTACGTCCCGGCCAATTTCGAGCGCGACCTGAAGGCCGAGCGCCGGCCGCAAGTCGTCGCGTTCTATAACCAGCAGTTCCTGACGGCCGCGGGCGTCGCGTCGCAGGGCCTGAGCGATACCCTCGCCGCCGCCGCCAGCAGCGTAGCGCCCGCGGGGAGCGCGGCGCCTGCGGCTTCCCGCATCGGGGGGCTCGTCGCCGAGACGATCGTGCTGGTCAACCCGCAGAAGAACTACGCGCAATTCCTGCTGCGCACGCTGCTGCCGATGGTCGTCCACGTGGTCATCGCGCTCGCCGCCGGCTATGCGGTGGGCTCCGAGTTCCGGCGGCGCAACGTGCGTACCTGGCTCGCCTGCGCCGGGGGCAATCCGATCGTCGCGCTCGCCGGCAAGCTTGCGCCCCTGTTCGCGATCTTCGTCGTCATAATGCTGGTGGTGCCGGTGATCTTGGAGGGGCTGTTCGAGATCTCGTTCAAGGGCAACGTGCCGATGGTGGTCGCCGCGGGAACGCTGCTGATCATCGGCTACCTGGCGCTTGGAGCGCTGCTGCAGCTTCTGGTCCGCGACCTCGCGACCGGGCTCGGCCTCACCGGCCTCGTCGTCTCGCCCGCGTTCGGCTATGCCGGCGTGGGATTTCCGATCCTGGGCATGAACGCGTTCGCGCAATCGTGGGGCGCGATCCTGCCGTTGCGCTGGTACATAGCGGTGCTGCTCGGGCAGGCGGCGCGCGGCCTCCCGGTGCACGAATCCGCCCGCCCCTTTGCCGCGCTGGCCGCGCTCGCCGCGCTCTACACGCTGCTGGCGTTCCTTCGCCTGCGCGCCCTCGGCGCAAGCATGACCCGCGGAGCCGCCGCGCCGGAGCCGGCGGCGTCGCCCGCCGCGCCGCGCGGAATCGGCGGAGCCTTCGCCGCCGAGTGGCGGCGCGTGCTCGCGATCCGCGGCGCCTTCATCCTGCTGGTCCTCGCCCCGCTGTTCTACGGCGTCTACTACCCGCAGCCGTACCTGACCCAGATCCTGCGCAAGATCCCGGTCGCGATCGTCGACAACGACCTGAGCGAGCTG
>WNFF01005910.1_pt1 | contig 10021 bp, 9 predicted proteins | sample 5400441 | NCBI WGS metagenome assembly WNFF01 (sample SAMN13153345, study PRJNA577476) | soil metagenome | isolation source: 120 cm saprolite under Douglas fir tree site 2 hole 3 replicate 1 | place: USA:California | collected 2015-04-18 | reverse complement strand
GGTTCAGCCGGTCGGGCGCGTCCAATGGAATCCAGTGGCTGGCGTCATCAATCTGCTCGTAGCGCCACCGTGCTTTCACGAATTGTCCCGACATCTTCATGCGTTCACCGTCGAGGTAGTGATCATTTGAGGACCAGATGCCGAGAGTTGGAGCTTCCACGGGCGGCAGTTTGGGAGGCGACTCCGGCAGGCGCGGCGCGAGGTTCGCGCGGTACCAGTTCAGCGATGCCTTCAAAGCATCTGGCCGTGACAAATCTGAGATGTAACGATCGATATCACCATTGCCTCGGAGCATTTCCCGGAACAGCGCCCAGTTGTCGTGCTGCAGCCACGCCTCCGCAATTCCTTCGAACTGGAAAAACAGCATGTACCAGGCCATCTCCCGCTGCCGCAACGTATATGGCGCAAGTGGATGTGGCACCGAAAGAACGACAAGCCTGCGAACGCGATTCGGGTGGGCAGTAGCCGTCAGCCATGCCACAGAGGCTCCCCAGTCGTGAGCAACAATGTCGGCTGCGTCGATACCTAGCGCGTCGAGAATGCCGACCAAATCGGCGACCGCGTTCTGCAGGGAATATGCGGCCACTCCTTCCGGGCGATCGGAGCGCCCGAAGCCACGCTGGTCCGGTGCGATGGCGCGGAAGCCATTCGCGACAAGGAATGGAATCTGGTTGCGCCAAAGATACGAAGAGTCCGGCCACCCATGTAGCAAGAACACCGGCTTACCGCTGCCGTGGTCTTCTACATGAAGGGAAACGCCGTCTCGCGGAATATGATGCTCCGTATACCGAGGCGTCGATGGACTTGCTGAAACCAGCAGACTTTCGCGTTCAAGACCTCCGCCAAACGTTGTTTTTGTGAGGGCAGCAGCGGCTGCCAGTACGCCGCCAAACCCGACAATGAACGAACGACGGGAATTGACGGATTTTTGTTCACTGTGATCGTTCATATGCCCTTCTCCATCAAGTGGAAAATACGATTCCTTCGCGATTGCACCCGACTGTCAAAGATTCCCGAATAGAACCCGCTGCTTAACTGGCGATCTGTTTCAAACACAGTTCATGACCATTGAACGCCCCGACGTGCTGAATCGTTTTATGGGCGTCCCATGATGTGCAAATGTGCGTAGGGCGATCCGGCCCACATGATGTACGCGCCGGTCGGCTTGTGCGTGGTTGGTAGTCCGGTGGTTTTCGGATCGAACGGCCACATGATCATCCAGTGGGGACCGACCTCGATGGGCATACTGGTCGTGTCATTCGGATCGGAATCGCTGCGCTGAGAGGCCCCGGCCAGCATGTAGGTGATGCCAGGGACTGTGTTGGTTGGTTTAGGTTTGTGAGCTTTCGCGTTAGCGAACCACTGCATCGAAGCGGCGTCGACACACATGGGCGGTTCCCCAACAACCTTAGGATTTCCTGGCATGCAGGTGAAACCGTTGTTCCCCTTGCGCAGGATCACTTTATTGCCCTGTGCATCTGTATCGATGATTCGTGCGGACTCGGAAATGTTATCTGGTCCAGCGGACATTGCCCGAGCTATCTTTTCCTGCGTCGTGTCACCGGCCTTCGCGGGTATATTCTGCGAAGTCTGCGATTCGGCACGGCTCACAAGCCTGTTTCCAACCATCAAAAGTAGAGCTATGGCCGTGATGGCGCTCGCCAGGAACTTACGTCTCGAACTTTCGGATCTCATGTCTGTCCTCCTCTGATTGTTGCTATTGCGATCACATATGTCACACCTTTTGTCCTTATATCTTTATATCCACGGATGTCGCGGATCCGCTTCCTAGCTCGCCCGCGCGTGCCAAAGCACCCCACGTTCGAGTTCGCGTTCGGCTTGAAGCCAATCGTCCAACTCACGGCCCGGTTGTTTGCTGCGTTCGAGATAGATTTCGTATGCGCGACGTCTGATTTCCTCATCACGCGCCGCGCTCCCTAGCGACGCCTCTCCCGTCTCCGCCGCCTGGGTGGTGGTCGCCTGCGGCCCTGTAAGTCGATTTCCCTTTGGTCTTGATGACACACTCATCTCCTTCTTCCTTGTAACTGGATTGTTGTTGTGTAGGGCGCCATAACTTCTCGTGTCATGCCGCATTCAGCGCCCTCTAGGCGGCTCCGTCCTTTGTAACCAGCACCATGCGGAAGCGTGCTTTGCCTTGCATCATGCGAGCGTAAGCATCCGCAGCCTGTTCGAGCGGAACTGTCTCGATCATGGGTCGGATATTCTCCAGAACGCTGAAGGCAAGGGTATCCTCGCTATCGATCGGCGTGCCGGTCAGGCTCCCGTAGATCGAACGCCCTCCAAAGACAAGCGGGAACGCATTCAATTGGATCGGGTCCTGCGGTACACCGACCACGATGAGTTTGCCGCGGGCTGCAAGACCGGACACAAGTGATCCCATGGCATCGCCACTGGTTCCTGTTGCGAGAATCGCTCTGGCCCCGCCCATACGCTGCAGCACCGCTGCGGCATCCTCGGCGGCAGTATCGATGCAGACGTGCGCGCCCAAATCTTTCGCCAGCTTTTCCTTCTCGCGTCCACGCCCGATTGCGACAGTACGGAATCCCATGTGCCGCGCAAACTGGACACCCAAATGCCCAAGGCCACCAATGCCCTGCACGGCGACCAGGTCTCCACCACGCAAGCCGGCATTGCGAAGAGCGTTGTACGTCGTAATGCCCGCGCAGAGAAGAGGAGCGGCTTCCGCGGATGTGAGTTCATCCGGAACAGAAGCGAGGGCGCGTGCTTCAGCGATCATCACTTCCGCATATCCTCCATCCGCAGTTACTCCCGATACCACGGGGTTCTGACAATTCACAATGTCTCCGCGTCGGCACGGTTCACACACCCCGTCTTCTCCGGCAATGAGGCCGACACCCACCCGTTGACCGATTTTCCATCTGGACACTCCGCTACCGATGGCTTCTATGCGGCCAACCACTTCATGTCCAGGAACGCGTGGCAGAGTCAGACCTAGGTAGATTCCCATCACCGTGGCGGCATCGGTGTGGCAGACTCCGCATGCTTCCACCCGAATCCGGACCTGACCCGCTCCGGGCTCGGAGACTTGCCGTTCCACTACTCGAAGCACGCCGGGTGCGGAAACTTCAACTGCTTTGTATGTGTTATTCATCGTGTGCCTTTCATCTGCATTTCCTCCCGGCTAAGCCACAAGCCCCGGACGCGATCCCATCGTGCCCTCCTAGGCAGCGGCATCCTGTAGGACCTCTATCAACTTCTCGTCGAGCAGAGCAGGTACAGACGACGGTCGCATCTCCGGGAACTTGCTGAAGAATGCAGACGGTAGGTCCATGTCGATCCGTGTCTCCTCGCCGTCCCGCTGGGAAACGCAGACGCGCACGGGAGCGCCCAGGCCAGCGGCACCGCTGTACTCGAACAGGCCACGGGCAATGACAGCGTTCCCGACGAGGTAGAACTTCGACTCGATGGGAATCCCCGCGAGGCGCATTGTGGAACCTTGTTCCATGTCCCAGAAGATTGAGAAGGGCTTGGAAGTGGAGTCGACGTAAGCTTCGACACCCGCGCGATCGCCATGCGTCACGTATTCCATCAGTTTGGGGACGTAGAAGCGCGGCAAGCTCCTCTCGATCGCCTGAGTAACCTCAAAGAAGGACTTACGCGACCGTATGGTGAGAAGGAGCCCATCGAACTTGGTCCTCGTCGTCTGTGCGGAGACTTCCACTGCTTTGTCCGTGCTTTTCATTTGTATGTACCTCTCCTTTGAGTTTCAATTTTGCTTTCGCATTGCATGCGACCACGAACCTCGCGTACTTCGCGCTCATCGCCGTTGCAATGACGCGCTATTCACTGGCTGTCGGCCCGCCATTGGTGAGAAGTAGATGAAGTGGGGTCAGCGGACCAAGTTCGATGAACTCGTGCTTCATGAGGCCCGCTTGGCCCAGCGGCAACTCTTCCATCAGGGTACGGGCCTCTTCGAGTGAGGTCACATTCAAGAGGAACACGGGGCCTGTCTGCGTCTGGCGAATCCACCATTGGTCGATCTTCCCAGCCAGATACAGTCGAAGCGTAGCCGGTACTTCCCTCGGAAAGATCTCCTTTATTTGCTCCGGCGTTGGAGGCTTCGTGAATTGGCCGATAGCCAGAATTTTTGTCGTCGGGACTACTGGGAAATTACGCTCAGGCATTTCCTTGGTGTTGGCCGCCTTGTCTTGGACGTTACCCATATGCAGCTCCTATCATTAAAAAGTGACTCGCGTGATTCTTCTTGCCGGCTGTTGGCCCGCGAGTTTGTTCGCCAAGTCATTGGTTCCAGAGTAGACTCCATCTTCATTTGTATTTACCTCTCATTTGTTTTTCAGTCCGGCTAAACGAGAAGCGGGTCACCGCCGCGTTGATGCCACCCTCAATCTTTTTCTCTTTCCATCCATTCGCGAAGATATGGAGTGCAATTCTCAAGCTTCATGCCATCCGCTTCACAACGCGAGAGAAAGCCGACTACGTCACGACCGACTAGACTCATGTCTTTCAGATCTAAAACGATGTCGCGGTAAGCGGTGTGATATTGAAAGAGGTGGTATTCAAGAAGTCTCCTCAACTCGGCTATCGCCTGGGTTTCAATTCGGCCACTCAGGATGAAGACTGTGAATCTGCCGCGCGCCGCAGTCTCGATCCTAAAAGTCATCGATCAAGCCATATCGCAATCGCGGCTGGGCCGCACTGCGTTCCTTACATGCGAGTACCGATCACCAGTAGTGCAGCCGAGTGCCCAATTGGATATCACTGAAAACAGGGACTAAAAAAGAGATTGGAATGACAGAATCTTAGGAAGTGCCAGAATTCTGGGAGTTCAACGAGGGGACTTATCGGACACCATTTTTCTTTATTTTGAGTTGTTTGATTTTCAAATCTAGCGTCGACCGCGGAATTCCGAGTTTTACAGCCGCACCATTTGGCCCGGCAACTTTTCCCTTACTTTCCGCAAGAGCCGTTTCGATGAGTTCCTTTTCATAGTTCTGGAGGGTCTGTGTGAGAGCACCTGATGACTTCCGGCGAGGTGCGTTCTGGCTGGAAAGCCAGGCCTCATCGATCCAAAAGGTATCGCCGGTGCAGAGGATTACAGATCTCTCGACGATATTTTGGAGTTCACGAATGTTTCCCGGCCAATGATAAGACTGGCATAGTTTGAGCGTATTTTTGTCAATCTTGCTGATTTGCTTTCGCGCCTTCTCCGCGTAGCGCTTCACGAAATACTCGACCAGCATCGGAATGTCTTCCCTTCGGTTCCGCAGAGGCGGCACCTGGATCGGGAAAACGTTCAGCCGGTAGAAGAGGTCGGCGCGAAATGTTCCTGAAGCAGGAGTGGATGGTGGCGGCGGACTTGATGGTCAGGAAACTCAACGTGCCAGGTATGTCCATCAGGCTCGAGAGTGGCCGTCGAAAACTCCATACCAATCAACGCGACGTGGAGATTCGATGGAGAAGGTACGGCGCGTCTAGATGCGGAGCATGCCAACGGCACGCGCACAGCATCGGCATTGTAGGTCGCGGCCTTCCCACACTTAAAAACCTGACGGCCTCTCGCTGGCGACTTTCAATGCGCGTTCGAGGGCGAGGCCGGCGCTGGCGATTGTGCCTTCGTCGAAGAGCCTTCCAACCAACGTGACTCCGTGAGGAACTCGGCGCGGTGGAGAAAATTTGGGCAAGGGCCTACTCGGGTCGGGCGCCCAATCGCTGCGGGCCTGTGAAACCTCGACAAAGCCTGCCCGGAGTGTAAGCGCAGGATGTCCGGTGAAGTTGGAGATCGTGAGCATCTCATCGCGAAGAGCCGGGACGAGAAGCACGTCCACTTGAGAGAACAGCCGGTCCATTTCGATGGCGACGCTGCGACGCATCCGGTCGGCCTGCACGAAATCGACGGCGGAAATAAATCTGGATTGGCGGAAGGTGTTTGGCCAAGCGTCCGGTGTCTGCACCTTGAGCTCGTCTACTTTATGGTTCAAGTTCAGCTCTTCGAAAGCAGCTGCCGATTCCGCGAAGAGGATCGCGTTGAGTGACCCGTAGGGCCAATCGGGAAGCGCGACCTCAACAGGCGTCATGCCAAGCTGCTCGATTTGCTGGAGCGCGCCGCGGTCTACTTCAGTTGCGGGCGCCTCGTTCATCCACGCCGGAAAGTAGCCTACGCGCAAGCCTTTTACACTGGCCTGCGAATCGAAGTCGAGTCGGCTGGAAACGCTCCCCAGGTCGCCCGGATCGGGGCGGGAAATCGCGTGCAGCACGAGCATTGCGTCTTCCACGCTGCGAGTCATAGGGCCGAGCTTGTCGAGAGACCAGCAGAGCGTCATGGCTCCGGTGCGCGGTACGCGGCCATAGGTGGGGCGTAGTCCTGTGACACCGCAGCGCACGCTGGGGCTGACGATGCTGCCTTCGGTTTCGCTCCCGATGGAGAAAGCCACAAGTGCTGCGGCGGTAGCGGCCCCGGGACCCGCGCTCGAGCCCGAAGAACCTTCTTCCAGTAGCCACGGGTTCATGGTCTGTCCGCCGAACCAGATATCGTTTAGCGCAAGGGCACCAAGACTGAGCTTCGCGACCAGCACCGCACCGGCATCGTGCAGACGCTTGACCACGGCAGCGTCGCGCGTAGGCACGCGGTCCTTGTAGGGTTCGGCTCCGTAGGTCGTGGGAATGCCGGCGGTGTCGAGGAGGTCCTTGGTTCCCCAGGGGATGCCGTGCAAGGGGCTACGATACCTTCCGGCTGCGATCTCCTGGTCGGCCTTCTTCGCCTGGGTGAGCGCGAGTTCGCGAGTCAGCGTGATGACGCAATGAAGCTTGGGATCGAAGCGCTCCAGGCGGGCCAGGTAAATGTTTGTAAGCCGCTCGGAGGTGAGCTTGCGGGCCTGGATCCAGCGCGAGAGTTGCCATACGGGAGCGAAGGCAATGTCGGCATCGTTGGCCGGCAGCGGCCCGGGGTCTGCGTTCGTGCGAACAAAGCGGTCGCGCTCCGGACCCGCTTTGTGACCAGGCAATACCGGGTTCACCTGCGACCACGGCACGACCGAGGCATCGAGTGCCACCTTGCGTGGCCCGGTGCGGCGTTCGTAAAGCGCCGCCATGCTGTTGCGCCAGTTCTGCGCTGCTTGCGCGCGGTCCTTTTCCGTGAGTTCAACGCGCACCAGTTTCTCCGCTTCGGCGAAGGTCGCGGCCGAGACCTCCGGTCCAACGGCAGGAGCTGTGCCGAACGCAGGCGGTGCCCCCGGTGGCATGTCGGTGGGGTTCTGCGCGTGACTTTGAGATGCGGATGCTGCGCCGAGTAGCGCAACAGATGAAGTGATCAGGAACTCCCGGCGCGACTTCGACATGTGCTCCTCCAACGCAGCATTGTAGCGCTCGTCGTGAGGCGAACGGAGTCGAGCAGTTCGGGATGCGGTGTTCCACACAGAGCCTCACGTCCACCGGAGGCACGCGATCAAGCTGGCCCACGACCTGGGACGGACCACTGAGGATAAGGCGACTATCCAACACCCCGCTGAAACGATTACGGTCCACGGCGAAGCTGATCGAATCCGCTGCTTGCATCCAAGGTAGTGAGCCGGAGCCGAAGTCAAAGCGGAAATTCGGTTTCAGGACTCGCCACTTCCGGCGTTTCTCTTGAAGCGAGACGTAAAGGCGACAAGAAATGATAGACTCCTGCGCCAATGAAGGAAAATGCCGGCGCGAACGGAGGAATCAATATGAGATCACAGCAGCGGGTTGTAAGCGCGAGTGCAGCGCATGGGCGGACAAGCGGAAAGGCAGCGGATGCCGTTCGGGCTGCTGACGCGGAGTGGTTGAAAGCGTATACCGCGAAAGACCTCGACAAAGCGGTCGCGTTCTGTGACGAACAAGGCTCCATGTTGATGCCCAACGCTCCTATTGCGACTGGGAAGGATGCCATTGCGAAATTGATTGCGAGTCATTTTGCGATACATTATTCCAAGCTCACATGGCATCCAAACAGTGTCGGCGTCGCCCGTTCCGGCGAACTTGGCTATACGAGCGGCACATACGAACTGAGTTTCAAAGACGCATCGGGGAAAACTATCGCCGACAAGGGGAAGTATCTAATCGTATGGAAAAAACACCCGGACAGTACGTGGAAAGTGTTGTTCGATATGTCCAATTCCGACCTGCCCCCGGCCTCGCCGCTCTAGCAGGCTGCTGAAAAAAGTCCGATTTCGACTTGCTAGTGGGAAGAAGACTCGGTTGCCAACTCATCGGTAGTGGCCTGCTACCGCCGCATCCTCTGCTGCATAATCGAACTGCGCCAGGAACGCGACGTCCGGTGGATTCTCCCGCTCCCAGCGTATCGTCCGCCGGATTGCCTCCTCAATCGCCACCGGTTCCTGGTACCCCAGTTCCTGGCGGATACGCGTCGAACTCGCGGTCCAATGTTGCGCGGCGTTGCCGGGCTTTAGCAAGTGCTGCGGCGTGTGCTCAATGGGCAGGACGACGAAGTCCCCATCCCACCGCATCGCGGCGGCGATCTTCCGCGCCCATTCCAGTTCGCTGAACGATGGCTCCTCGCACACGTTGTAGATACGTCGCGCTGCGCGTTCATCTGTGGCAGCCAGCGCAATGGCCGCGGCCACGTTCTCGACGTAGCCCCGCGGCGAGCGCCAGGCGGCCAGCGTCTCGGGAAAAATGATTTGGCGCCGTCTGTCGGCGATGCGCTTCACCACGGGATAAAAACGATGCAGCGGATCGCCGGGTCCATACGCCATGGGCAGTCGGAGCACAGTGCCGGGAAGTTCGGGGTCGTTCATCACCACGCGCTCTGCCGGAATCTTGTCGTAATCGTCCATCACCCAAGGGAAGATCTTGCGCATGAGCTGCACGCCCTCGGGTGGGTAGGGATGCAGACTGCGCCGCAGCTCCGACTGTTCCGTAAGGGGCACTTCCTGCAGCGGCCCACTTTCCGTGCCGTGCGAGATGCCCACCGCGCGGTACACATCGATGCTGCTCAGCATGACCACGCGTTGGGTTGCGCCACGGAAGATGTTCATCAGCTTGTCCGCTTGCGGACCCGAACTGATGACCAGGTCGATCACCACATCAGGAGCAAAGCGCTTCAGTTGCTGAGCGCTGGCGGTGAGTTGGTTGCGGTTGCCACGAAGCTCCTCCACGCCGGCGGGCGCAGCCGTCGTGCCGCGGTGAAACACCGCTACCGCGTGGCGTTGCTGGATTAGCTCGGCGGCGACAAATCGCCCGATGAACCCATTCCCGCCGATTAGAAGAATGCGCATAGGATGGTCAAATAATCACAAGAAAGCGCATTCCAGTACCAGAAAATTCTCTGGTTTCCACAGTAGCAACTGATAAGAAGAATTCATGCGAGGCGATGACGAGCACCAGTAGGCAGTGGTGTCGTTCCGGCGCTCCGCAAATGGTACCAAGACAGGGCTTGCCGCGCTAAGGTGGAGTTGAAGTGGCGTCGGTGCGACCTGCTCGCTGTCTCTCGAAGTACTCCCAGCAACTGAGGACAGTCTGCCAACCAGTTGCGGCGGTATTCCCAATCTCTTCCAAGTGCAGTCGGTAGTGGTGCAGTTTGAATCCTCTCACCTTACTATCGCAATGGAGGCATGGAAACCTGCTTCGCTGAAAGCCATGCCGCCGCAGTCAAACATAATGTAATCACGATTGAGAAAGCGATGGGTATGATAAAGAGGTATCTCCAGCTCACCACCGTGATGGCGGCAAAGCAAAGGGCGAACGCCCACGCAGTGCCGCGCATGAGCACCAAAGTCGCTGCCGGAAGACCACCTAGCTGCCATGCCAATATCGCCGCGAATAGATAAAACATGCCCACAGAGAATCCGGCCGCCACAAAGAGGTCCCAATACGTGCGGTTGAACCCCTGCACGTCAAAGTGAATTGACCGCATTGAGCCAAGAAGGGCATCAACTCCCCATTTGGGATCAGACTGGCGAAAGCCGAGTGTATGTCCTACCGCGAAAAGCAGCAGAAGAACAGCAGCGATTCGATAAAACATAGATGCTTTCATTCT
>WNFF01005907.1_pt1 | contig 10023 bp, 9 predicted proteins | sample 5400441 | NCBI WGS metagenome assembly WNFF01 (sample SAMN13153345, study PRJNA577476) | soil metagenome | isolation source: 120 cm saprolite under Douglas fir tree site 2 hole 3 replicate 1 | place: USA:California | collected 2015-04-18 | reverse complement strand
TCAGTCGACGATCTCCCGGCCAATGCTCGGGAAAGTACCCGCGGCCACCTGGAGACGTGCAATGAATGTCGTCGCCGGCTCGATGAGCTGGAGCAGGAGCGCGACAGCCACCGGCGCGGGTTCTCGCCCGAGAGCCTGATCGCCCGGATTCGGAAGCAGCATCGGCCTTTCTTTATGCGGCCTGCGATTGGCTTTGGTGCATTGGGGCTGGTTGCTGCGGCGTTGTCGTTCGTTGTCTTCGCTCAGGGCGATCGGGTTCGGCTCAAGGGAACGGCGGTGGCGATCTACCGCCAGCGCGGCGACGAAGTGCGACTCCTCGGACCCACGCAAGGCATTCGCGCCGGCGACGCGCTTCGGGTGGTCCTGACCTTGTCGACCCGTCAGCCGGTCGCCGCCTGGTTCGTCGATGCGCAAGGTCGCATCGATCGCTTTCTCTCCGAGGGCGCCGCGGCCCTGGAGCGCGGAGAGCATCCACTTCCGGGGAGCGCGATCGTCGAGTCGCCTTGCGTTGATCTCTGGTTGGTCGTCGCCACCGGAACGGGCGCTGCTCAACGGCTCGAGTCGGCCTTCGAGCGGGCGCGGATGGAGAGACTTCCGCCCGGAGAGCGATGGGCCCCGACCGGCTCCGTGGTACGAGCGCTCAGATGCGAATGAGCTGGCAGCGAGCCATCACCACGGCCGGGCTGTTGATCTCCACCGCTGCTGGGGCCGCGGCCGAAGAGCGGCTGGCCGTGATCGCCGGCGCCAACATCGGATCCGCCGAAGACGAGCCGCTCCGATACGCCGAGGCCGACGCGAGTCGCTTTCGGGATGTCCTGGTCGAGTTGGGGGACATCCGCCCCGATCGGGCGATCGTCGCCCTGGGCGGAAGCCCGGAACAATTGCTGCAGGCCTTGATCGAAGCGCGAGGCCGAGCGGCGGAAATTCAGCGCTCCGGCCGCCGGGTCGTCCTGCTGTTCTACTACTCCGGGCACGGCGACGAGGATGGCCTCCATCTTCCGCGCGGCACGCTGCCGCTCTCGGAGCTGCGTGCCGAGATAAAGCGCATCCCCGCCGATCTGCGGATCGCGTTTCTCGACTCTTGCCGCGCGCCGGGAAGAAGCAAGGGCGTTCGCCGCGGCCCTGACTTCGAGCTGGTGGTGGCTCCCGATTCGCCTCGTGGAACCGTCGAGATCCGCGCTTCGTCCTCCGGCGAGGCGGCTCAGGAGTCCGAGGAGCTGGCGGGCGCGGTGTTCACCCATTTCCTCTTGTCCGGCCTCCGCGGCGCTGCGGATGCGGATGGCGATGGGCGAATCACCTTGGCCGAGATCTATGCCTACACGTACCGCAGGACGCTCTTCCGATCGGGGACGGGACCGGCGCTCCAGCATCCCAGCATCGCCGAAGAGCTGGCCGGATCGGGCGAGGTCGTCCTGACGCACCCCGCTCAGGCTTCCGCAACCCTGGAGGTACCGCGCGGCGACGAGCGCTACCTGGTCTTCGCCACGCCCAGCGCGGCAGTGATGGGGGAATTGACGGGCGGCGAGACGAATCGGCTGGCGCTCCCTCCGGGCCGATTCCTGGTCGCGCGCCACTCGGGGAATGCGACTGCGGTTGCGACCGTGGACCTCTCCTGGGGCGGGAACCGGCGCTTGACGGAAAAGGACTTTCAACCGATTTCTCGCGAGGAGCTCGCGCTGCGGGGCGGACGAATAGAGCTGCGTGCCAGACGAATCGAGCCGCGCCTCGGCGTGGAGTTTGGTCCAGGCAGCGAGCTGCCCTTCGCCGCCCGCGCCGGCGCGGCGGTCGCATTGTCGCAAGGCGAGATCGAATGGGAGCTCGAGGCCGCATATCTCGGCGGGGCAACGTCGGTGACGGGTTGGCAAGGGATTGAGCAGGCCATCACCGGCGGGCCGAGCGTCGCCTTCCGCCAGTTCTTCGGGCGCTGGACTCTATCCGCAACCCTGGGGATCGAGCTTCGCTATGCCTGGCAACATCTGGAACGCTTGGATCGCACACGCGCGGAACAAGCGGGATTTGCTGCAACGGAAGGCCGCTCGTTTGGCTCGGTCGGTCCGCGCGGGGGTGTGCGGTTGGCGCTCCCGCTCGGTTACCATCTGACGGCAAGCCTCGGCGTCTCCGCGATGGGTTTGTTCCGGCGGGAAGAGAGCCTCGCTGGCTCGCGGCGCACCGTTTTTCGCCCTGCTACTTTCATCAGCGCCGCGGTGGGCTATGCGTTCTAGGTTTACATTTTTCGGCAGGCGATCGGTCTTCGGCTTGGCATGCCGATCGATGGTTGCGATTACCGTGGTGTTGAACGTCGGCTGCGGAGGCGCCGCCGGCCCCGACTACCGTTCTCCTTACGTTTCCTTGTCTGGGGTGATCTCTTCCTCGGAGATCGCGACGCCGTCGCAGGTCCGCGTGGCTCTGGTCTGGAAACACCGCGATCCCGAAGGGAATCTCTTACGTGCCGCTCAGGAACTGGCGGTGTCCGCGCAGTTCCCCATCCAGTTCAGATTGGACATCACCGCGCTCCCCCCGGCGGAAGCTTTGAACCAACGTTTCTCCAATGGCCAGTACGATCCCAATTGGCGATACGCAACGGGCACGTTGCTGGTTTACGAGGACGTCGACGGAAACGGCGTCCTGGATCTGGTGAGCACCGACGCCGAGACGACCGTCGATCGCGTGCTGGGCGCACCCGACCACCTCTCGATCTTCTATGTCGAAGGTTCAGCCGTTCGGCGCGGTGGATCCGGCGCGCAGCCTGGCTTCAACCTGCGACGAGAGCTCCCCGTCGTCGATCCGCCCCCGGGAGATTCGACCTGCCTGCCCGTGGCGACGCAACAGTACCTGCCGCTCTCGACGGAAATCCCCGTTTCCCTCACCGCCGCAACGGAGCTGTCGCGCGAGATGTGCGCCGTCACGGGCCCCGGTTCCTCGGGCGGAGGCTGCACCGGTCCGAACTGCACCAGCGCTCCTCAAGGCGCTCAGGTGACCTGCAACGCCGATCGAACCGCGTTCGTCTCCAAGCTCTGCCAGGCACCGAGAGGATTGTGCGGCAGCACTTCTTGCGAATACGGCTGCGGAAGACGGTCGCCGAGCGATCCGGTCCCGCCGCAGTGGCCCTGCCGGTAGTCAACCGAAGACACAAGGAGATGTGGCGATGAGAGCTTTATGGTTCTCGCGGGTGGCGGTGTTTTCAATCGCGGTCGCCTGCGGCCAGGGCAATGATCCATTTTCAAGCTTCACCGCCGTCGAAGCTCACCAGATTAAAAGCTTGTCTCCCCTTCCAGCGATTCCAGCGGATTCTTCCAACCGATATGCCGATAACGCCGCGGCGGCTGCGCTGGGCCAGCGCTTCTTCTTCGAGAAGCGTTACTCAGGTCCGCTCGGTACCTCCGGGGTCGGCGGCGGCCTGGGAAACCTGGGCGAGGTGGGCAAGGTCTCATGCGCGAGTTGTCACATGTCCCAGAGTTGGTTCATCGACACGCGGTCCAATCCAAACAACGTGTCATCCGGAGCCAACGGTTTTCAAACGCGCAACACCCCTTCACTCGTGAACGGCATGTTCTACACCTGGTTCAATCACAACGGAGGCCGAGACACCCTGTGGATCGCTGGAACCTCGGTCGAGGGCGCTGGATCCACCAATGGGACGCGGCTGACGCTCGCCCATCGCGTGTTCGACGCCTACCGGGGCGAGTACGACGCCGTCTTCACCCCCCGGCTCGATCCGGCGCTCGACCCTCGAGCTGCGGACGCCGCCCGCTTTCCCCCATCCGGCAGGCCGAAAGCACAGCCGACCGATCCCGACGGCCCCTGGGAAAGAATGACCGCGGCCGATCAGCTCGTCGTCAACACCATCCTGGCGAACTTCGGCAAGGCAACGGGAGCCTATGAAAGATTGCTCGTCAGCCGCGACGCGCCGTTCGACCGCTTCGTTGCCGGCGATGCACAGGCGATCACCGAGGCGGCAAAACGGGGCGCCAAGCTCTTCGTGGGCAAGGCACGCTGCATCGCGTGCCACTCTGGACCTGCGTTTACCGACAACAGTTTTCATAATCTCGGCGTACCTCAGGTCGGCCCTCACGTGCCCTCGCGAGACGAGGGTCGCTCCGCTGCGATATCCGGCTTGTCGACGAATCCCTTCAGCAGCGCAGGTCGGTTCAGCGACGATCCGGCGGCGGGTCAGGCCAAGCTCAGTGGACTCACTCAGAGCGCTGGAGACACCGGGGCGTTTCGCACCGCCGGCCTGCGAAACATCGCCCAGACGGCGCCCTATATGCACACTGGCGGGTTGGCGACGCTGGCGGACGTCGTGGAGCTCTACAATCAGGGTGGCGGCGACAGCCTCTTCGTGGGAACGAAGGATTCCCTGATGGTGCCGCTGGGTTTGACCTCCTCGGAGGAGAGCGATGTCGTCTCCTTTCTCGAGGCGCTGACCGGGGACGCCATCCCAGACCGGCTGCTGCAGGACACGTCGGCGCCCTGATAGAGGCGCCGCATGCGATTGACGCCTGCGACCGCCATCACTTCCTCGGCGTAGAACCTCCGTAGCGCGTTCATCGGCCCATCCTCAGGAGCCACAGCTGCGGCGACCACCACAGCCCAACGTCGTCGAGCAGGCCGACAGCCCCATGCGCCTCCACATCGCGGAGGGATGCGAGGCATGGGCTGGCCGGATAGGGTTGCGCGCGGGTGCGCCGCATAACAGAGTTTCCCGCTGCAGGAGCGCTAATGCAAGAGCCCGTCGCTGAACCTTGAGCGCCGTCAGCTGCTCGCTTTTGAAATGACGCCGCAAACGATGCGATTGCCGGAATTCCCGGCCGGATCGGTCATGTCATCGTCCAATTTTTCATGAATGACGATTGCCGTGCCGTTGGGCTGAATGAGCGAATCCTTCCCCTCACCGAGCGTGACGCGCGGATCGAGGACTTTCACTTTCAAGGTTCCGTCCGGCTCAACGGTCACGTTCCGCATGTCGCCGGCGTGCGGTCCGTCCGGATTCTTGAGACCGTGCTTCTTCCCTTCGGGGTTGAAGTGACCCTCCGCTGTCTTGAAGTCCGGGGGATCGCATTTCCCCGCCGCGTGAAAATGGAAACCATGCGCTCCGGGCGGAAGCTTGGAGGCATCGATGACAATTTCCACCCCTTTTCGGGTCTGCGTGACCTTCACCGTACCGACCTTCTCGCCCTGCGAATTGATCAAGTCGGCCTGCGTCGTCGCCGGCGGAGTCTTTCCATAGGCAAAGCTGCCAACCATCAAAGAGGCGAAAAGGATTGAAATCCGCTTCATACTTGTCCCCTTCCGTCAGCGCTTTGAGCACGAACCGCGGAGACTCGACCTTGTCGAACCAGGTCGGGAACGTCGGTAAGCTGCTCGTACTCTCGTTTGGTCAGCTGCAGGGCCGCCGCGGTGACGTTCTGCTCGAGATGCTGGAGCGAGGAGGTCCCCGGGATGGGCAGCATGATCGGAGATCGCCGCAACAGCCAAGCCAGCGCGACCTGCATCGGCTTCGCGTCGTGCGCCTCGGCGATCCGGTTGAGAACTTCGCCGCCAACCCCGCCCGCTCCGAGTGGGTACCAGGGAATAAAGGCTATTCGGTTGCGCTCGCAGTAATCCACCGCGTAATCCCACTCGCGATCGGCAAAGCTGTAGCGATTCTGGACGGAGGCGATCGGGACAAATCTACGCGCCCGCTGGATGTGCTCTTGCGTCACGTTGGACAAGCCGATGAGCCGAATCTTTCCCTCGTTTTGCAACTCCGCCAGCGTCTCCATCGATGCCTCAAACGACACCGCAGGATCGGGAGCGTGCAGTTGGTAGAGGGGCAACTGCTCGAGGCGCAGCCGCTCGAGGCTGCCCTCCACCGCTTGGCGAAGGTGAGCTGGACTGGCATCGTGGGTCCATTGATCGGGGCCCGGGCGATTCCATCCCCCCTTGGTCGCGATTACCAGATCGGGCGGATAGGGAAACAGGGCTTCGGCGATCAGTTCCTCGCTTACCGCGGGACCGTACGAATCGGCGGTGTCAATGAAATTGACCCCGAGCTCGATGGCCCGGCGGAGAACAGCCATGGCCTGTTTCCGATCTTTTGGCGGACCCCAGATACCCGCGCCAGTCAGTCGCATCGCCCCGAAACCGAGACGATGAACAGGAAGGTCCCCTCCGAGCGAAACTTCGCCAGCCAGACTTGCGATCTTCTTGTCGTTCACCACGCAACCTCCAAATTCGTCCAATAAGCGTTCGCCGCGCTGAGCCCTTCGTCACGAAACTCTCAATTAAGTGACTCGGAAAAGACCGCCGCGTTTCACGCGAAAGCGTTCGCCGCCGGATTGTGGCTTGCAGCGATGATGGGCCCGGAGCTCAATAGGTGGATGCCCGGCGGTTCTGGCGGTGGAGCGCCGAAGAAGAGGTGTCCGCGTTGCGGCTTCGCGAGCCGGACTTGCTCCTGGACTCGATTGGGCTCTTGTCCGTCCCGCCAGCCTCAGTGTCCTTTTGTCGAGGTGGGAGTGCTGTTTGCTGGTCCTAGCGGACCCACGGGGCCCACGTCGTCCCATCGGTCCAGTTACGATAGGGGCCGGGCAGCCGGCAGATGGTGCTGGGAATGTGCGTACCCGTGGAGTCTTCGTCATCGCAAATGGGCTCGCCGAATTCGTATTGAATGATTTCTTTCAAGGTAGCATCGGCCAGTCTCTCGCTCTCCGCGGTTGACTTGGCCGGATCCAAGACGCCACAAGTGAACAACCAGGATGCGACGCCATTGAGACGGCGGCGGCGTACACCGCTACGCTGCTCGTAGAGGGCCTGGTGAACGAGGACGTCACAACCAATCTGCGTCCCCTCGGAAACCGCCGCCTTCATCAAATCGTCGGTGGGTGCAGTCACCGGTCCCCGTACTTCGACAATGCCTACGGGGGCGAAGCGGGGCTCTAGAGCTTTGTCCACAACCATCGGCGGGGCAGTCCCCGGTCGGGCTTGGAAGCTTTTGTCGCTCTGAATGAAACTCGCCTTTGTTCCCATGCATCCTAAACAGGCGACGGATAGACACAGCGCCATCGACAGATGCGCTCTGCTGCGAGCCTCGTTCATGACCAACCTTCCTTCAACCGTTCAAGCACAGAACGGCCCGCGCTTTCAATTACTCCGAGGCTGATTATGCACCCCTTAGGCCAGAAAGTTCAAGATTGAGCGTCCCGGCGAGGTTGGCTTCGGCGGCTGCAGGCCGTCGATGGCGTCGCGGGCGGGCGGGATCTGCCGGCAGCGTTACCTGTCGGCGCTTGCGAGTCTCCCCCCAGCCGCGAGGGTGTGCTAACACGCCTCGCCTCGGGAGTCGCCTCGATGACGAAGACAGCGGTCGCTGCCCCAGAGGAGCAGGACTTTATCCTTTCGAGCTTGTCGCCAAGCCTGGCCCAAAAGCGGCTCGCGCTGGGCGTCGTGCTGGTGTTGCTGGTCGCGTTTTTCATCATCGCCGTGCTCCTCTCGAAAGTCCAACTGGCGCGGATCGACGCCTTCGTCCCGATTTACGCCGCTGCGATGTTTGTGAATGACTCGATTACCTCAGTCTTGCTGTTCGCGCAGTTCTCCATCCTGCGTTCGCGCGCGCTCCTCGCCATCTCAAGTGGATATCTCTTCACCGCGTTCATGTTGGTACCGTGGACTCTTACGTTTCCGGGCGTGTTCGCGCCGAGTGGCCTGCTTCACGCTGGACTCCAGAGCACGGTTTGGCTCTACATCCTGTGGCACGCCGGGTTCCCCGCATTCGTCATCGCCTATGCTCTGCTAAAGGACGGCGATCCCACCAAGCGGTTGTGGCAGAGCTCCGCGCGGGTGGCCATCCTTTCGAGTGTTGCGGTGACCGCGGGCATCGTGTGTGCGGCGGCATTTCTTGTGACTGCGGGCGATAAATTCCTGCCCGGCCTCATGCTTGATTCGGTCCATCTTTCGACCCGCTGGCTTTATGCGGCCGGATTCGCATCGCTGTTGAGCGTCCTTGCCCTCATTCTACTCTGGGCGCGGCGACGTTCAGTCCTCGATCTATGGCTCATGGTAGTGATGTGCGCGTACGTGATTGAAATGTGTTTGATTTCGTTTCCCGTTCCGGCCCGCTATAGCGTTGGCTGGTATGGCGGCCGGATCTTTGGGGTCCTGTCCGGGAGTCTCGTCCTGTTTGTCTTGTTGTACGAGACGACAACGCTTTATGCGCGGCTGCTCCATGCGGTTTTGGCGCAACGTCGCGAGCGTGTTGCCCGGCTCGTGACCGGGGACGCGGTATCGGCTTCGATCGCTCACGAAATCAAACAACCGTTGTCGGCAATGATCATGAATGCCGGGGCCGGCCTCCGCTGGCTCGATCGCGCGACGCCCGATGTCGACGAGACGAAGGCAGTATTGAAGGAAATCGTGACGGCTGGCCATCGTGCGGGAGCGGTGATCGAAAGCATTCGAGCGATCTTCAAGAGGGATGTCCCGACCAGAAATTCGATCGATATCAACGAGCTTGTTCGGGAAGCAGTGGAGCTGATGCGTGGCGAGCTGCAGACGCATCGGGTATCGGTCCAAGCCGAACCGAACGAATGGCTGCCGCGGGTGAAAGGGGACCGAATCCAGCTGCAGCAGGTGCTCCTGAACTTGATCACGAATGCGATCGATTCGATGGCGGCCACCGATAGGGTGCGGATGCTGAGCGTGAAAGCGAAAGTTCACGACTCTGGGCGCGTGATGGTATCGGTGGAGGACACTGGAAAGGGAGTCGAGCCGAACGACATCGAACAGATATTCAATCCGTTTTTCACGACAAAATCCCATGGCATGGGGATGGGCCTGTCGATTTGCCGCTCGATCATCGAGGCACATGAAGGGAGGCTCTGGGCTACGCCGAACGGCTCCCAGGGCGCCGTCTTTCAGTTCATCCTGCCCGTTGACACTTCGGTGTCTGCGGGCCTTCCTGAGGAGAGCAACCCAGCGACGTCTGCAGGCGTCAACGGCAGGACGGCAACGGTTAAGGAACATGGTGAGTGGTGAGGCCCACTGAGGGCGTCGCGGGCTTGGAGGAACCGGACATTTGTTAAGACGAATCGCAATCCTGCTTGTCTTTTTCGGACTTCCTTCTGCCGGAACAAGAAGTCCGGAGCGTAGAGTCGAAGCCAACGCGATCTTGTCTGAGCGAGACCCGAAGGTGCTGATCCAGCTGCCGAAATCGGTCCGCTACGTCGGCGCAGACCGATGGGTGCTCTATGACATCGCGGACTGCGAGCTGCACGCGTTCGTGGAGGCAGATGGGAGCAATGTCCATCGCCTCTACTGGGTGCAGTTCGAAGGCTACATCCCAACGAAGCCAGAACTGAAGCATCAATACGACTCACCTCGGCACGTGAAGATCGGCGGTCTGGATTTCTACGTCGATACCTGGATCCGAGCGAACGGTGCCGCGATGAACCCCGGCTCAGATCGCGAGCACATCGAGGCGCTCATCCGCGCCAAAGGCTACAAGATGCCGGGGATGGCGTACGTGCGCCTGGTGCACTTGTTGGATGAGCAGAAGCGAAAGGAGCTGATGATCATCTACGGCGAAGACCTGGCACCCACCGGGTTCACCTCAGCCGAGCTGCAAGAGGGCGGGAAAGCACGCGATCGGTGGCCAGCGATCGAGAAGGACCTGGTCGAGAGGGCGACGCAGAAGATCGCCATCGAGACGGCAGGACTGAAGTGAAACATGCTCCTCTTCTGCGCGACGCAGAGGAATGCCCGTAGCCCAGTCAGGTCATCACGTTGGCCCGATACTGAAGAGCTCGCCGAACGACCCCGAGCCCGGTGGAAGATCCCAAACGACGCGTCTTAATCGTCCCCTTGCTGCTGAGATCGGAGGAAAGCCAACGCTCGGCTCCAGGTCTCCGGAGAGTTCAAGATCCCCAGATGGCTGGTGCCGAGGATCGAGTCGTGCTGTCCCTGTCCGACAAGCTCAAACGTAAGGGCGCCCTGCAAGCGGGGACTCGCTGCGAAGTCGTGGGGATTGCCGTCTCGGTCCTCTGCCGGAACCGC
>WNFF01006261.1_pt1 | contig 10024 bp, 11 predicted proteins | sample 5400441 | NCBI WGS metagenome assembly WNFF01 (sample SAMN13153345, study PRJNA577476) | soil metagenome | isolation source: 120 cm saprolite under Douglas fir tree site 2 hole 3 replicate 1 | place: USA:California | collected 2015-04-18 | reverse complement strand
ACGATGCCGTGAGCGTAGACGTGCCCGATGATGTGGTGCGAGTGGAAAAACTGCTGCAGAGACAGGGTTGAGTTCCAAAATGGAACTGGCTGGTATCTGGACCCCTCCCCCCGTTTTTTTGTAAGTGTTGATGGCTCTGTTGACATCCTCGATAGCGGTGCGGTGCCTCAAGCGGTAAAGGTTGTAGGCCAGGCCGAGCAGGAGCGCTTGGCGGATTTGCATGGACAGGCTACGTCCCGGAGCCCGCGAGGAGAGCTTACGTTTGACCGCCGAGAAGATGGTTTCGATCTTGGCGCGTTGGCGGTACGGTTTCTCCGGAAAGGCGCGGAACATCTGATTCCGGATGGCGCCCTTGGGGATGCCCCGGCGCTTGGCGGGGATGATGCTCTGGGCTCCCAGGCGTTGCCGAATGTGTTGGTGGTTGGGTTCCGAGTCAAACTCCGCATCCGCCAGCACCAAGCGAATGGGCGCACCTCGTGCCGCCACGTCCAGCAATCCCGGCAAATAGCGCACGTCGGATCCTGGTCCTTGATGCGCCCGCTGCGCCAACAAAATCTGTTGCTGCACATCCACCACAATCACCCACTTCAACCAATGCCGATGCCTTGGGCTGCGGCCCGCATGCTGTTCCATGCGCCGTATAAAGAAGGTGCTCACGGAATTATAGGACAGCCCCGTGCCGTCGACGGCTACGGAAACGGCGCGGCGCTTGCGTCGTCGCAATCGACGCACGGTTTCGCTCAACCCGCGGTCCAGGGTGTCGTCCTCCAGTCGGTGCAGAAAACGATACAACGTGGTGTAGTCGGGTACCGCGCGCAGTTGCAACGCGGCGCGCAACTCCTGGTGTTCCTGCAAACGGGTCTCGGCTTCGCGAAAGGTCCAGTCTTCGTAGCGCATCAGGCAAAGCACGGCCAGCAACTGTGGCTGGGTGAACTGATGTTTGCTGAAGCGCGTGCGGTAGGGCGGCAAAACCTGCGTGGCTACTTGCAGCGCCACGCGAGCAAAGGGCAGGAGCCCGACCTCGGCCATCGTCCCTCCTGCTCTAGCAGAAAACACCACAAGCCTCTCTTTGTCGATCCCGCGCTACGAGAACTGTGCCGAGGATGTCAACAGAGACTAAGTTTTTCAATCAAAGAACTTACGGGATCGCTAAGTCTTTTAGATGCAACACTTATGAAAAACAGGGGGGAGGGGAGGTTTTATGGTTAACCAGACACCCGATGAAGGCGTCTGTCCCGAGGGGCGCAGAGTCTAGCAGGTTGTGTTCATGTCTTACTGATACGGGCTTGTTGAGTGGCCTGCATTGCCGCATAGAACACGATGAATATCCCAAAGTAAAAAAACAACCAATGCCCTGAAAAACCGCGAAGCAAAATGGCCATAATCTCATCTGAGGATTTTCCATGCAAATTGAATAACCCATTCCAGAATACGAAGAAGTTGGCAAAGGCATAGATGAAGAAGAGAAGAAGCATCCACCTCATCCAGACTGGAGAGGCTCGCAATGCTCCCTTCCAAAAATCTTTTCCTTCTGATTGGCGAAGACGGAAATATATCACAACCGCTCCGAAGAGCGCGACAAATATGCCAAAGTGGAGCAGAAACGCGAGCCCGCCGAAAAATGGTGCTTTGTTGAATAGTCCGAGAATGTGAACGACCAAGCTCAAAGCGAAACCACAAGCTGAAAAAAGAGTAAACGAGCGAATAAAGCGCCTCATAGTTTAAAGACTCTCCTTCGGCACCAACTGATAGCTCACAAATGCGAACTGCTTCCCGTCCGGCGACCATGACGGAACATTCATCGTTCCCTGCCCGCCAAACAATTTCGCCAGCACGGTAATCTTCTTATCTTTCAGCGTCATCATGCGCAGCATCACATCTCTATTTTCCGGATGGCCTTTCACGCTCGCGCCGTACGTCAAGAAGACCATCTGCTGCCCGTCCGGCGAGAGGTGCGGAAACCAATCGTTCTCTTCGCCGAACGTCACCTGCTCCTGTTCGCTTCCATCGGCGCGCATCCGCCAGATCTGCATATGCCCGGTGCGCTCGGAGTTGAAGTAAATGTATTTCCCATCGGGCGAGTATTCCGGGCCATCGTCCAGTCCCTTGGCGGTCGTCAGTCGCGTCTCTTCGCCGCCCGCCGCCGGAATCGTGTAGATGTCGAAATCCCCATTCCGCTCGCCGACAAATGCCAGCGTCTTCCCGTCCGGCGACCACCCATGCCAGTATGAAGGCGATTTCTGCGTGATGCGCCGCGGCACACCGCCGCCGATCGGCACGATGTAAACAAGAGACTGGTGCTCCTCCTGCGAGTTGTCGCTGATCGCCAGTTGCGTGCCGTCCGGCGAAATGCCGTGGTCGTTGTTGCAGCGTGTCGCGAATCCCGTGTCCAGCACCTGCGGAGTCCCGGCCGTCGCGGGAATCTTTTCGATTCGCCCGTTCCGGTTGAACAGCAAATTCTTTCCATCCGGCATCCAGTTCGGCGCCTCGAACCGTTCCGGAGCGACGTAAATCGCGCGCCGGTCTTTGGACGCGACCGTGATGATTTCGAGCGTGCTGTAAAGCGTCGTACCTGCGGCGGCTGCGGCGGGTGTAGGCTCCGCCGCCTTCAAATCGACATTTGAGAACACTGCCTTTTCCACCACGTCTTTGTCGTGGCTGCAAACGCCAATGCCCACGTAAGACGGCTCTTTCAGAGCGATCCGCGTGGACCCGCCCGCGGGGTGAAATTCGCCACTCGCATCCGCAAGCCACAAGGAAAAGTACGCCCCGCGCTTTTCAATCCGCACCCGCGCGGGCGCGGAAATATTGGCCTGGATTTCGTGCGTCGCCGCGCCCTTCTCCTCGCGGTACTGCAGCGAAGTCAATCCGTTGCCATGCAGCGCCGCGTCCGCATACGGAGAATCCGCGTCCAGGCTTTGCCGGATCATCAGCACCGCTTTGCGGTGTTCGTTCACTCCCTTGCCGAGAAAAGAGATGTCCGCTGTCAGCGTCACGTCGCCCGACATCTTCCTCCATGCAAATTGGAAAGCATCGCTGCCGAGCCACATATTCTCGCCGCTGCCCGCAAGCGTATAGCTCCGTTTCCCCGCGTCGTATTCCACGGAACCGCGATGGAGAACCGTGCCGACATCCCCGTGGGTCTCAAAAATACCAATCGTCGCGGCCGTCGGCGCCGCAGATTGTTGCCCGCGACTAGCATTCCTTGCCGCAAACGCAGGCAGCAATGTAAACGCCAGCGCCGTTAACGAAGCGATTTTCTTTCCGTGCACGATGAAATCCCCCATTGTCCAAAACGAAAAGGGAACGTTAGGCCGGACCATGGAAATTGTCAATTTGCGCGCTCGGCCACAGCGAGGTCAGTCCTTTTTACCCATCTATTCGCTTCTATGCTGTCATTTCCCTTTTCTTCGCTCGCGTGTTATCTTCGCCGTCGCAAGGGGGATTCGTTCATGTCTGTCAACAAAGTCATTCTCGTCGGCCGTCTGGGCCGCGATCCCGAAACCCGCTACACCGGCGGCGGCCAGGCCGTCGCGAATTTTTCCATGGCCACCGATGAAACTTACAAGGATAAGAACGGCGAGCGCCAAAAACGTACCGAGTGGCACAAGATTGTCGTGTGGAGCAAACTAGCCGAAATCGCTCAACAGTATTTGAAAAAGGGTTCGCTCCTCTATCTCGAAGGCCGCATTCAAACACGTGAATGGCAGGACAAAGAAGGCCAGAAGCGCACCACCACGGAGATTGTCGCCACCAACTTCCGCATGCTCGGCGGCCGCGCCGAAGGAGCCGCCGCGGGCGGCGGTGGCGGCGCATCTCGCTCCGGCGGCGACGACGTGGAAAGCCACGCCGCGCCCGCCGACGATTCGTACGGTGGTGGCAGCGGCGGAGGTCACGCCCCGAGCGGCCCCGAAATCTCCGACGAAGATATTCCCTTCTAGGTGGCACAGCCAATCTTGGCTGTGATCTTCAGTAGGAAACAGCACTTGGCAATCGCACGGATTTGGGCGATGAACGACAGGTCAGTGGTGAGAACGAAAGAGTAGCCCGCCGCATCATGCCAACAACCAACCGCCAGCTTCGGCTGCAATCGCGCCCCAAAGGCCTGCTCGCTCCTGGCGATCTTCAACTCGCCGAATCGCCAGTGCCCGAACTGAAAGACGGCCAGGCCCTCGCCAAAGTCAAATATCTCTCGATTGATCCCACCATGCGCGTCTGGATGGCCGTCGATAGTTACCTTCCCGCTGTCAAGATCGGCGAAGTCATGCGCGCGGGCGGTTTCGCCGAAATCGTAGAGTCGCGCCATCCCGATTACAAAAAAGGCGACCGCGTCACGGGCCTCACCGGCCTTCAGGAGTACGTCGTCATCGACGCGTCCGCGAAGAGCTTCTTCCAAAAAGTTCCTAAGATTCCCTTCGTCTCGGACACCGTCTTCCTTGGTGTGCTCGGCTTCAACGGACTCACTGCTTTTTTCGGCATGGAAATCGCCGCGCCGAAAAAGGGCGAAACCCTCGTCGTCTCCGCCGCCGCCGGCGCCACCGGAAGCATCGCTGGGCAAATTGGAAAGATTCACGGCTGCCGTGTCGTGGGTATCGCCGGCACCGATGAAAAGTGCGCCTGGATTACCAAGGACCTCGGTTTTGACGCCGCGGTGAATTACAAGCATCCGGACTGGAAGGAAAAGCTTGCCGCCGCCACCCCCAATGGCATCGACATCGACTTTGAAAATGTCGGTGGAGAAATCATGCAGGAAGTCTTGAGCCGCATGAATCTTCATGGCCGCGTTGCGCTTTGCGGCTTCATCTCCGGCTATATCAAAGGAGACCCCAATATGGTCAGCCTCGGCACAGTAATAGTGAAGCGCCTCCACATCCAGGGCTTCCTAATCCTCGATTACGCCTCGCGCTTCATGGAAGCCGCGACGCAGTTGGGTCAGTGGAAAATGTTCGGGAAGCTGAAGGACCGTGAAACCATCGTGGAAGGATTGGAAAAAGCGCCCGATGCCATCAACATGCTCTTCACCGGCGGCAACACCGGCAAGCTAATCGTCAAAATTTAGTTGGATTGCGTTACTTTACCGGTGACAGCCGGGACTTGATCATGCATGCTTGGCGGCCGGACCAGTTCAAGTGTGCTAGCCACGCTGCACCAGCTTTTCAATTTCGGTTTGCCAGTCATCCAGGAACAATGGCTCCGCCGCATGAATTTGCAGCCTCAGCTGACAGTGCGGTGGAGCGGCAGCATCATCTTGGCCGCGTCTAGATTGTGTCCCACAGAACTCTTCTCAATCGCCTACTGCGGGTATCCCCTGAGCAGAAGCGAAAACAGTTCCGACCGAGACTACCATTTGCGAATCGTTCGCCAAGAAGTCCAGGGGAACATGGTTCAACCAATGCCTAGGAGAACAAACCGGGCGTACAATCTTTGCTGATTTCGACAGGTGAATATGCCGTTGCTCCGTTTCTACCCAATTCACCGCAGCGCCGCGGTCGTAGTCGGGGCATTCCTCATGACTTGGCCAGCGCTCTACAACCGCTATCCGCTGCTCTACCCGGATTCGATGTCGTATCTCGAGGACGGCCCACTCGTCGCGCGGGCGCTGTTTCTGCACAAATTCTCGGCCGACTATGGCGGACGCTCGTTCATCTATTGCCTTGGCATTCTGCCGTTGCACTGGAATGTCACCCCTTGGCCCATCGTGGCCCTCAATGCTCTTCTGACCGCGTACGTCATTTGGCTTGTAGTGCGATCCATCTTGCCGCAGCAAACTGTCACGCGTTATTTCACTCTCATTCTGCCGCTCAGCATGTTTACTGGCTTGGGCTGGTTCGTCGGTTGGATCATGCCGGACATCCTCGGTCCTGTCCTGTACCTCTCTATCTACCTCCTCGTGTTTGCCCCAGAGAGCCTCTCCAGCGCTGAGCGCCTGATTGTAGTCCTGATCGCCTGGTGGGCCGCGGCATCTCACTTCACCCACCTAGTATTGGCAGCCGAAATGTGCGTTCTCATGGCTTCACTGATAGTTCTTCGGCGCAAGTCGACGCGCGGACGCTTGAGGAGCGTCGGCGGAGTGGCGATGATCGTTCTGGTTGCGGCAGCAGCCCACCTGACTCTGCACCTGTATCTGTATGGCAAGCCGTCGCTGAACGGCAAACGACCACCGTTCTTGATGGCTCGCGTTATCGCCGATGGCCCCGGCAAGCGGTATCTACAACAGCATTGCGGCGACCTCCACTTCGCGATCTGCGCCCATGCCCAGGACCTGCCCGACAATGTGGGCGACTTTCTCTGGGGAATTAATGGAATCTGGCAAAGCTCCTCGGCAGAGCAGCAGGAGGAACTGGGGGACGACGAGATGGCAATGGTCCTAGGCACTTTGCGCGCGTACCCCCGAGAAGAGTTGATTATTTCCGCAGGCCATTTCTGGCGACAACTTAACACCTTCGGCTTGTGGGACTACGACCCGAACCCGTGGATCTTGCAGATGGTCGACACTGTGCTGCCAGGCGCTCGAGCACGATACCTTCAAAGCCGGCAAGCCCAGGAGACGCTACATGAGGAATTCTTTACCTCCGTGCAAGGCTGGACGGTCATGGCATCACTCGTGGGGATGTTGTTATGGACAGTATTCGTACGGCAGTGGTCACGTCGAGTGATCGGGCTGACCGCGATCATCGTGTTTGTTGTCGTCGCTAACGCCGCCGTCACGGGCATTCTGTCCAACGTCGAACCCCGCTACCAGGCCCGTGTCATCTGGCTGGTGCCGCTATTGGCTGGGGTATTAGTGCTCGAATGGCTAAATCACCCTCCTCGCCGAGATTGCAAGGGAGAGCCGAGGCCACAAGAGTCGGCCTTCACAAACTTGTCAGACGTCTGATTGAAGTCGGAATATCACCCTAAGTCGTCAAGTCCTGGGTGGTCGGCAAACCGTAAGTTAGGAGGTCCGGACCGGAATCCTCTTCCCGTGTTGAACGTGGAGCCTCGTCAACGGGATCGGTAAGGACGAGTTCAGACGATTACACCTTAGCGTATTACTTCGGGCCGTTCCGTTTTCTTTCAGCATCGAGCTTCTTGAGGAACTCTTCGAATTTCGGTTTTTGCTCCGGGGTAAGGACCACGCGGATTTGGTCGCGTCCGTTTTTATGCACCTGCTCAAGTTGCGCATCCATTTGATCGTGAATCGCCTTTGCCTCGGCATGCTTCTGCATCAGGATCGCGTCCACCTGCTGGCTCTGGGCGCTGGTCAAGTTCAGCGCCTGCGTGAGCTGCTCCACCCGCTTTGCCCGCCTCACCGGCTCAGGCAAAGGAGCGTTTGCCGCTGACACCAGATGATGCTCGTAAGAATAGCCAACCACAGCACCCAGCGCCGCGCCCAGAAGGAAAACTACCCCCACCCACAGAGCCGCCTTCCGGGTCGCCGAGATATCGCTCATGGATTGCTCTCCTGCACGTTGACAAGGACATCGTCCTGATTCATAGGCGGCGGCGCCTCAAACAGCGATTCCTGTGCCGGCAGGATGCTGGTGTGCGGGTTCGCCGCCGGAAGCGGTCTTTCATATAACCACATGCTCGCTACCAACAAGAGGGCGCCCGACGCCAGGGCCAGCCGCGAAGCAAATTTCGGCACTGCCAGCCACGCGCTCGCCGCTTCCGCTAATTCCCTTTCACGGGCGACAACGGCCGCCATGACCCGAGTGGCAAACCACGGCTTCGCCATTTCCGTGGACGAGTCAACTCCCTTGAAGAGTTCACGAGTGTCTAGCAGATCCTGCGCCGCTTCCTGACAGCTCCCGCAGGCTGCCATATGGCTGCGCTGCGCCGCCGGCCATGCCGCACTCAACTCTTCGGCGGTCACCGCTTCAGGAAGCGCCGCCGCGGATTCTTCCAGCAAATCCTGCAGCTTGTTGCACTCTTCCCTATTCTTCTTCAGCAGGTTCCACATACCCGCCTCCTTACTGCTCTTGCTTTCGTTCTCAATCTCCGCGCTTCCTGGCCTGGCTTACCACGCGCCGCCGGGCCCGAAAAAGCCTCACTTTCACCGTGTTACCGTTCAGATCCAGCACTTCCGCAATCTCCTCAATCGAATACCCTTCCACTTCCTTCAGGATCAGCATCAGCCGGTCCCGTTCATCCAATCCTTCCAGCAGCCGCTCGATGTGCTCCCGCGCTTCGATCCTTTCGCTGATATCCGGCCCGGGGTTCACTTTTTCCCCGGAGGTCATGACCTGCCTGGCCTGCTCTTCGCTCAAATCGGACTCGTACACCAGCGGCCGAACCTTCTTCTTTCTCAACAGGTCCCAGCACTCATTCACCGTGATCTTATATAGCCAGGTGCTGAACGCCGCCCGCTGGTCGAACCGCTTCAGCGAGAAATACGCCTTAACGAACACCTGCTGCGCGATATCTTCCACGTCCTCCCGCCGGCGCAAAATTCCACCGGCCACCGCAAATACACGGTGTTGGTGGCGCCGGATCAGCTCTTCAAACGCCTCCTTATCCTCGCCCTGCGCCCGGCAAACCAACTCGCGGTCGTCCGCCGCACTGGCCGTGCTTGGCCGGGAGGCGTGCACCCGTACGGCTCCCCCCGAGGGGGGAGGGGCGGAAGGCTCCACTTTTGGGACGCGGGCCACAGGCGTTTGGTTACGGCGATTTTCTCCGGGGTGCTCGGTGCTGTATCAAATGTTTCATTTCCACATCCTCCATTTTCTACTTGATTCCTATCTTACCTGTAGGGGATAATACCTGCATGATTATTGGTGACCGTCTTCGCGCACTCCGCGAGGAAAAGAAACTCTCCCAGGGCGACATCGAAAAGCGTACCGGCCTGCTGCGTTGCTACATATCTCGCGTGGAAAATGGTCATACCGTTCCGGCCATTGAAACGCTGGAAAAGCTGGCGCGCGCTCTCGAATGCCCACTCTATCAACTCTTTTATGACGGTGAGGAACCGCCGCAGTTGCCGAATCTTCCCAAGCGCAAGTCGTCCGATGACATTGCCTGGGGCAGCGTCGGTAAAGACGCACGCTTTCTCAACAAGCTTCGCCGCTTGCTGAGCAAAGTTGAGGATGGGGATCGCAAGCTGATCCTCTACATGGCCCAGAAAATGGCCAACCGCTAGTCGTTCGATTTGACTTTGCTGGTTGTCGCTGCTTTGTATCATTTGCACCTTACTGAACAGGCCGCGCGCTTCCCCGCTGCGCGGCCTCTTTCTTTCCGGTCTGCTGATTTTCAGCAAGGTTTCATTCGGAGTGTTTCTTCCTTCCACTCCCCTCGCTCTATAAAGACGGATTTCGGCAGAAAATTACTCCCACTCGATAGTGCTGGGGGGTTTTGAGCTGATATCGTATACCACCCGCGTGACGCCGGTCACCTCGTTGACAATCCGCGTCGAGATGCGTTCTAGTACTTCCCCTGGCAGCCGCACCCAGTCCGCTGTCATGGCGTCATCGGATTCCACCACCCGCACCGCCACGGTCAGCCCGTAAGTTCGCCCGTCGCCCATGACCCCCACACTTCGGACCGGGAGTAGCACCGCAAATTACCAGATGTGGACGGGTGATCTCCCCGAGCAGCCGCACGGCCAGCCCCGGCCCCGGAAACGGGTGTTTCACCAAAATCTCCTCCGGGAGGCCCAATTCCTTGCCAATCCGGCGCACCTCATCCTTAAAGAGGTCCCGGAGGGGCTCGATCAAGGCGAACGGCATTTTTTCCGGCAATCCACCAACGTTGTGGTGCGTTTTGATGGTCGCTGAAGGCCCTTTTACGGATACCGATTCGATGACATCCGGGTAAAGAGTGCCCTGCACCAGGAATCCAATCTCACCGTGCGCTTCGCCGGCCTGCAGCTTCTGTGCTTCCTCCGCAAAGACGGCGATGAATTCCCTGCCGATGCGCTTGCGCTTTTCCTCGGGGTCGGTAACCCCTTTCAATTGACCGAGAAAGCGCTCCGAAGCGTCGACGCCGATGACGCGGAGTTTCAAGCGGTCGCGCAGCATTTCCAGCGTTTGCGCAAATTCGTTCTTCC
>WNFF01060038.1_pt1 | contig 10026 bp, 11 predicted proteins | sample 5400441 | NCBI WGS metagenome assembly WNFF01 (sample SAMN13153345, study PRJNA577476) | soil metagenome | isolation source: 120 cm saprolite under Douglas fir tree site 2 hole 3 replicate 1 | place: USA:California | collected 2015-04-18 | reverse complement strand
TGATCCCGATCGCACGGCTCAGCGCCGCACAGGCGCGGATCAAGGCGCGTCACGCGTCGGAAGGGACGACCAATGCGTAGCTGGGAAGGCGTCTTCATCCCGATCACGACGCCGTTTCGCGGCGACGACGTGGCGGTCGACGGGCTCGCCGCCAACATCGAGCGCTGGAACCAGACCGCGCTCGCCGGCTACGTGGTGCTCGGCTCGACCGGCGAGTTCCCGATGCTCTCCGAGGCCGAGCGCGAGCGCGTGCTGGCGGCGGCGCGCGCGGCGATCCCGCGCGAGAAGGCGTTCGTCGCCGGCACCGGCACCAATTCCACCCTCCACACGATCCGCCAGACACGGCGGGCGGCCGAGCTCGGCGCCGACGCGGCGATCGTCATCACCCCCCACTACTTCACCAAGGGGTTCTCGCAGCCGGCGGCTCAGATCCGCCACTACCTGGCCGTCGCCGACGCGTCGCCGGTCCCGATCCTGATCTATAACTTTCCCCTGAACACCGGGATCAACCTCGAGGCGAGCACGGTCGCGAAGATCGCGCAGCATCCGAACGTCTGCGGGATTAAGGACTCGTCGGGCGTGATCCCGCAGCTCGCCCAGGTCATCGACCAGACGCCCAAGACGTTTCACGTCCTGGTCGGCGCGGCGTCGGCCCTGCTGCCGGCGCTCGCGATCGGCGCCGCGGGCGGAATCCTGGCCCTCGGCGTCATCTCGGCGCGGGAGTGGTGCGAGGTCTACGCGCTGGCGAAGGCGGGGCGGTGGGAGGAGGCGCGGGAGCTCGCGGGCCGGATGATGCCCGTCGACCGGGAGGTGCCGGGCCGGTACGGGATCGGCGGCCTCAAGGCCGCACTCGACCTGCAAGGGTTCTTCGGCGGCCCGTGCCGGCCGCCGCTCGGCACGCCGGACGGCGACGCGATCGAGGACATCAAGGAAGTGCTCGCAACGGGGGGGCTGCTGTGAAACTGTCGGGCGCGCGCATCTTCCTCGAGTGCCTGAAGCGGGAGGGCGTCGACCTGATCTTCGGCCTGCCCGGCGGCGCCGTCCTCCCCATCTACGACGCGCTCTACGACTTCGAGGGGCTCCGGCACATCCTCGTGCGCCAGGAGGCCGCCGCGGGTCACGCCGCCGAGGGCTACGCCCGCACGACGGGCCGGGTCGGGGTCTGCCTGGTCACCTCGGGTCCGGCCGCCACCAACCTGGTCACCGCGCTCCAGGACGCCACGATGGACTCGATCCCGATCGTCGCCTTCACGGGACAGGTGCCGACGCACCTGATCGGCAACGACGCCTTCCAGGAGGCCGACAACGTCGGGATCACGCGCCCCTGCACGAAGCACAACTTCCTGGTCAAGGACGGCAAGGACCTGCCGACGATCGTCCGCGAGGCGTTCCACATCGCGGCGACGGGGCGTCCGGGGCCGGTCCACGTCGACCTCCCCAAGGACGTCTTGGTCAAGGAGGCGGAGTTCGTCTGGCCGGACAAGGTGTCCCTGCGCTCCTACAACCCCACATACGAGGGGCACCCCGGCCAGATCAAGCGTGCGGCGACCGCGTTGCTGCGCGCGCGCCGGCCGGTGCTCTACGTCGGGGGCGGCGTGATCTCGTCGGACGCCCACGCCGAGCTCCGCCGGCTCGCCGAGCTGACGGAGATCCCGGTGACGACCACGCTCATGGGCCTGGGCGCCTTCCCCTCGGAGCATCCGCTCTCGCTCGGGATGCTCGGCATGCACGGGACCTACTACGCCAACATGGCGGTCCACGACTCGGACTGTCTGATCGCGGTGGGGGCGCGGTTCGACGACCGGGTGACGGGCAAGGTGGAGCTGTTCGCGCCGAATGCGGAGATCATCCACATCGACATCGATCCGTCCTCGATCTCCAAGAACATCAAGGTGGACGTCCCCATCGTCGGCGACTGCCGCCGGGTGCTGGCTAAGCTGATCGAGGCGATCGACGACGAGGCCCGCGCGAGCGTCCCCTCGCTCGTCCGGGAGGCGCGCAAGCAATGGCGCGCCCAGCTCGCCGAGTGGCAGGCGAAGTTCCCCCTCCGGTACGAGTGGGACGACGACGTCATCAAGCCCCAGTACGTGATCCAGGAGATCTCCAACCTGACGCACGGCGACGCGCTCGTCGTGACCGGCGTCGGCCAGCACCAGATGTGGGCCGCGCAATATTACAAGTTCAAGCACCCGCGGGCGTGGTGCACCTCGGGCGGCCTCGGCACGATGGGCTACGGCCTGCCGACCGCGATGGGCGTGGCGGCGGGGAACCCGGGCAAGCTCGTGGTGAACATCGACGGCGACGGCTCCTTTGTCATGAACAGCCAGGAGCTGGCGACGTGCTACGAGTCCCGGCTGGCCGTCAAGACGGTCATCCTGAACAACGGCGGCCACGGGATGGTCCGGCAATGGCAGGAGATCATCTACGGCGGCCGCTTCTGCGCGATCGACCTCTCCGCGAGCCCCGACTTCGTGAAGCTCGCCGATGCCTACGGGTGCGTCGGCATCCGCGCGACCAAGCCGTCCGAGGTCGTGCCGGCGCTGGAGAAGGCGTTCTCGACGCCGGGGCCGGTGGTGGTCGACGTCGCGGTCGAGAAGGACGAGTGGGTCTTCCCCATGGTGCCGGCCGGAGGGGCCAACAAGGACATGATCCTGGAGCGCCCGAGTCGCGCCGCCAAGGACCGGGCGGCCAAGGCCCAGACCGGCTTCTGAAGCGATGACCGTGAACGACGGCGACCCGCGGAAGCACACGATCTCGGTCCTCGTCGAGAACAGGTTCGGCGTGCTCTCGCGGGTCGCCGGGCTGTTCTCAGCGCGCGGCTACAACATCGAGAGCCTGTCGGTGGGCGAGACGCTCGACCCGTCCGTGGCCCGGATGACGCTCGTGGTGCGCGGCGACGAGTTCGTCATCGAGCAGGTGATGAAGCAGCTCCACAAGCTCATCGACGTGATCAAGGTCAACGACCTGACGGACGAGAGCCATGTGGAGCGAACGCCGAGCCCCAGCATCGCGCCGAGGTGCTCCGCACGGCCGACATCTTCCGCGCCCGGGTCGTCGACGTGACGCCGATGAGCTTCACGCTGGAGGTGACGGGCGACGCGGAGAAGATCGAGGCGATGATCGAGCTGCTGCGGCCGATCGGCATCCAGGAACTCGTGCGGACCGGGAAGGTGGCGATCTCGCGCGCGCCCAAAGGCCGGGTGAAGAGGGTGACGGAGGAGCGGCGGCGGGCGCCGCAGTCGCAGGACCCGCGCGTCGTCGGTTTCGCCGACTGAGATCATACAAGGGGGGGGACCGGCCGGGGCGCGTGAGCCGGAGCCTCGCGGTGGTGACAGTGCACTGGCCCGTGTCCACACGGGTGAAATGACGAGGGAAGAATGCCGGCACGGATCTACTACGACCAGGACGCGGACCTCGGACTGATCAAAGGCAAGAAGATCGCCGTCATCGGCTACGGGAGCCAGGGCCACGCACACGCCCTCAACCTGAAGGATTCCGGCCAGGAGGTGGTGGTCGGCCTCTACAAGGGCTCCCGGAGCTGGGCGAAGGCCGAAAAGGACGGGCTCCGAGTGGCCACCGTGCCGGAGGCGGCGGCGGGGGCCGACATCGTCATGATCCTCCTCCCCGACCAGAGCCAGCGGCACGTGTACGAGGAGCAGATCAAGGGCGGCCTCTCGAAGGGCAAGATGCTGATGTTCGCGCACGGTTTCAACATCCACTTCAACCAGGTGGTGCCGCCGGCCGACGTCGACGTGACGATGATCGCGCCGAAGGCGCCCGGCCACATCATGCGCGACCTGTTCACGCAGGGGCCCGGCGTGCCGGCGCTCGTCGCCGTGTTCCAGGACGTGACGGGCCGGGCCCGCGACCTGGCCCTCGCCTACGGCAAGGGGGTGGGGTGCACCCGCGCGGGCGTGATCGAGACGACCTTCAAGGAGGAGACCGAGACCGACCTGTTCGGCGAGCAGACCACGCTCTGCGGCGGGGTCTCGCACCTCATCAAGGCGGCCTTCGAGACGCTCGTCGAGGCCGGCTACCAGCCCGAGGTCGCCTACTTCGAGTGCATGCACGAGATGAAGCTGATCGTCGACCTCTTCTACCAGGGCGGGCTCGCCTACATGCGCTACTCGGTCTCCGACACGGCCGAGTACGGCGACTACTCACGCGGGCCACGCGTGATCAGCGAGGCGACCAAGGCCGAGATGAAGAAGATCCTCGGCGAGATCCAGACGGGGGCCTTCGCGCGCGAGTGGGTCCTGGAGAACCAGGCCAACCGTGCCGGCTTCCTCGCGATGCGCAAGCGCGAAGCCGACCATCCCATCGAGGAGGTGGGGAAGCGTCTGCGCGCGATGATGAGCTGGATCAAACCGCCCCGGATGGGCTGATGCGGGCCTGGGGCGAGAGGGAGCGAGCATGAAGGTCGCGCGGGAGGGATGGCCGTTTGTCGCGGTGCCGGGAGTCATCGCCCTTGGGCTGCTGGTGGTCGGCCGCCGGCGCTTGGCCACGCCCTTCGCCGCCGCGTCGCTCGCCTCGCTCGGGTTCTTCCGCGATCCCGACCGGACGCCGCCCGCCGTGCCCGACGCCGTGCTCTCGCCCGCCGACGGGCGCGTGGTGGACGTCGTCCGCGTCCAGGATCCGTTCGTGGGCGACGCGTTCCGCGTCTCGATCTTCCTGTCGCCGCTCGACGTCCACGTCAACCGGGCGCCGATCGCGGGCCTGGTGGTGGCGCGACGGTACGAGCCCGGCCGCTTCTTCGCCGCGTACCGGCCGGACGCGTCGGAGCGCAACGAACGGTGCGTCCTCCATCTCCAGGGGGAGAAGGTGCGGGTGGCGGTGACCCAGATCGCGGGCGTGCTCGCCCGCCGGATCGTCTGCCGGGTCGGGCCGGGCGACAAGCTCGAGGCCGGTGAGCGCTTCGGGCTCATCCGTTTCGGTTCCCGCACCGATCTCACCGTCCCCCGCGACACGCAGATCCAGGCGCACGTCGGCGAGCGGGTCAGGGGCGGAGAGAGCGTGATCGGAGTGCTGCGCTGATGCGCCGCCGCGGTCTCGGCCCCCGCCGCCGCCGGTGGCAGGAGCTCCGTACCCAGCGCCGCCGCGGGATCTTCCTGCTGCCGAGCCTGCTCACGACCGGCAACCTGTTCTGCGGCTTCCTCGCCATGATCCTGAGCGTCCAGCTCCGGTACGACCAGGCGGCGCTCGCGATCTTCGTCGCGATCGTCATGGACATGCTCGACGGGCGGATCGCGCGCCTGATGGGGGCCACGAGCCAGTTCGGCGTCGAGTTCGACTCGCTGGCCGATGTCGTGTCCTTCTGCGTGGCGCCGGCCTTCCTCCTCTACACGACGGCGCTCTCCTCGCTGGGTCGTCCGGCGTGGCTCGGCGCCTTCCTGTTCGTGATCTGCGGGGCGCTGCGGCTCGCGCGGTTTAACGTGCACACCGGCACCGGCGACCGCCGTTTCTTCGTGGGCCTGCCGACGCCGGCCGCGGCGGGTCTGGTGGCCGCCACGGTCCTGCTCGTGGGCGGGGAGCCGCCGCGCTGGGCGCTGGTGAGCATCGCCGCCGCGACATACCTGGTGGCCCTCCTCATGGTGTCCACGGTCCGCTACTGGAGCTTCAAGGAGGTCGACTTCGCACAGCGGCGTCCGCTTCAGACGCTCCTGATCATCGTGCTGGCGGTGATGATCATCGCCACGCACCTCGAGATCTTCTCGTTTGCGCTGTTCTCGTTCTACGTGCTGTCGGGCCCGGTGCGCCGGCTCATGGTGGGCCGGACGGAGGCGACGCCCGCGGAGCCCGAGCGGAAGGAATCCAAGGGGGTAAGCCACAATGAGTGACAGCCGGGTCATCATCTTCGACACGACGCTGCGGGACGGCGAGCAGGCACCCGGGTTCTCGATGAACACGGTGGAGAAGCTGGAGATGGCGCGGCAGCTCGCGCGCCTGCAGGTGGACGTGATCGAGGCCGGCTTCCCGATCTCGTCGGACGAGGACTTCGAGGCCACGCGCGAGGTGGCCAAGCAGGTGGGGACGCTCGAGGGGGCGCCCGCAATCTGCGGCCTCTCCCGGGTCGGGCTCGCCGACATCGACCGCTGCTGGGAAGCCGTACGCTACGCGCGGCGGCCCCGGATCCACACCTTCGTGGCGACCTCCGACCTCCACCTCAAGTACAAGCTGCGCAAGTCGCGCGCCGAGGTGCNCGAGGTGCTGACGGCGGCCGTGCAGGCCGTGCGGCACGCGCGCGGGTACTGCGCGGACGTCGAGTTCTCTCCGGAGGACGCGTCGCGGTCGGACTTCGACTACATGTGCGACGTGCTGTCGGCGGTGATCGACGCGGGAGCCCAGACGGTCAACATCCCCGACACCGTGGGCTACGCCGTGCCCCAGGAGTGGGGCGAGCGGATCGCCCGGATCCGCGAGCGGGTCCAGGGCATCGACCGCGTGGTCCTGTCGGTCCACTGCCACAACGACCTCGGGCAGGCCGTGGCCAACTCGCTGACCGCGCTCCTGTACGGCGCCCGCCAGATCGAGTGCACGATCAACGGGATCGGCGAACGCGCCGGCAACGCGTCGCTGGAAGAGATCGTGATGGCGCTGCGGACGCGCCGGGACTTCTTCGGCCTCGAGACCAACGTGCGCTCCGAGGAGATCTTCCGGGCCTCGCGGCTCCTCTCACACATCACCGGCGTGCACGTCCAGCCCAACAAGGCGGTGGTGGGGGAGAACGCCTTCGCCCACGAGGCCGGGATCCACCAGGACGGAGTGCTGAAGGAGAAGCTGACCTACGAGATCATGCGGCCGGAGGACATCGGGCGGCCGTCGAACAAGCTCGTGCTCGGCAAGCATTCCGGGCGGCACGCGCTGGCCGCGCGCCTCAAGGATCTGGGCTTCGACCTCGCCGGCACCGAGCTGGACCGGGCCTTCAAGAAGTTCAAGGAGCTGGCGGACCGGAAGAAGGAGGTCTACGACGAGGACCTCACGGCCATCGTCGCCGACGAGGCGACGCAGATCCCGGAGACGTACACGCTCGACTACCTGCACTCGATCTCCGGCACGGGCCTGATCCCGTCGGCGACGGTGCGGCTCGTGAAGGACGGGCAGACCTTCCAGGACTCGGGCGTGGGCGACGGCCCGGTCGACGCGGCCCTCGCGGCGATCGACGCGATCACGGGCCTGAAGGGCCGGCTCCTGGACTACTCGCTGCGCGCGGCGACGGGGGGCAAGGACGCGATCGGCGAGGTCTCCGTGAAGGTGGAGTTCGACGGAACCGTCGTGTCGGGCAAGGGCTCGTCCACTGACGTCATCGAGGCGAGCGCCCGCGCCTACCTCAACGCGCTCAACCGGCTCGTCCACCCCACCGGCCAGAAGGTAAAGGAGATCGGCCCATAATGATCCTCCCGGCCCGCTACCTCGTCACCTCCGACCCAGCGGAGCTCGGCAAGCACTGCCTGGAGGACGCCGACCCGGAGTTCGTCAAGAAGGTGCGAGTGGGCGACGTGCTCGTGGGCGAGCGAAACTTCGGCTGCGGCTCGTCGCGCGAGCACGCCCCCATCGCGATCAAGGCGGCCGGGGGTGTCCGCGGTGGTGGCGAAGCCGTTCGCGCGGATCTTCTACCGGGACTCGATCAACCTCGGGCTCCCGCTGTTCGAGACCCCCGACGCGTCGCGGATCGAGCAAGACGACGTGCTCGAGCTGAACCCCTCGACCGGGGCGATCAAGAATCTTACGAGGAACGAGAGCTACCGGGCGACCCCGTTGCCCCTGTTCGCGCAGGCGATCATGGCGGCGGGTGGGCTCATGCGGTACGTCGCGAAGAAGAAGGGGCTCGTCGGGAGGCCGAGCTGAGCATGCCCACCTGGCGGATCGCGGTGCTCCCGGGCGACGGCGTCGGCGTCGAGGTGACGCCGGAGGCGGTGAAGGTGCTCAAGACGGTCGGGCGGGGGGCGCGCGTCGGCTTCGAATTGCGCTTGGCGAACCGCTGCCGCCGGCCACCCTGACGCTCTGCGAGCAGTCGCACGCGATCCTCTTCGGCGCGGTCGGCGGGCCCCGGTGGGACCGCGCGCCGCACGAGAAGCGCCCGGAGCGCGGGCTCCTGGCCCTCCGCAAGGAGTTCGACCTCTACGCGAACCTGCGCCCCGCCCGGTGCTTTCCGATGCTGGTGGATGCCTCGCCGCTTAAGCGGTCGGTGGTCGAGGGGACCGACCTCATGGTGATCCGCGAGCTGACGGGGGGGCTCTACTTCGGCGAGCCGCGCGGCGTCGAGCACTTCGCCGACGGCGGCTCGCGGGCGGTGAACACGATGGCCTACACGTCCCGGGAGATCGAGCGGGTGGCCCGGATGGGCTTCGAGGTCGCCCGCAAACGCCGGCGCCGCCTCACGTCCGTGGACAAGGCGAACGTGCTCGTCTGCTCCCAGCTCTGGCGCGAGGTCGTCGACCGCCTGGCCCCGGAATACTCGGACGTCGCGCTGGACCACATGCTGGCGGATAACTGTGCGATGGCGCTGGTCATGCGGCCGACCCAGTTCGACACGATTGTGACCGAGAACACCTTCGGTGATATTCTGTCGGATGAGGCCGCGATCCTGGCGGGCTCGATGGGAATGCTGCCGTCGGCCTCGATCGGTGGCCGCGTGGCGCTCTACGAACCCGTGCACGGCACCGCCCCCGACATCGCCGGCAAGGGGATCGCCAATCCAATCGCGGCGATCCTTTCTGCCGCGATGCTGCTGCGCTATTCGACCGACATGCCGGCCGACGCCGAGCGGGTCGAGACGGCGGTGATGAGGGTGCTGGAGCACGGCTACCGGACGGCGGACATCCGGCAGGAGGGGACGAAGGTCGTGGGAACGGCGGAGATGGGCGACTTGATCGTCCGCGAGCTCGAGGGGCTCTACTAGTGCCAGGCCCGGCGTCGCCGGCGGCCGTCGCCGCTCCGTGCGGCTGACCGACCGGCGCCTGACCTCGCGGCGCCCGCCCCGGGGGACGCCCGTCCGCCGACCTGGGCGGCCGTCGGCGGAGGGGCGCGCCTAATGGCGGCGGGGTACCGGGTCGCGGTCGTCGGCGCCACGGGCGCCGCCGGGCAGGCGACGCTCAGGATCCTCGAAGAACGGAAGTTCCCCGTGGCCGAACTGCGCTGCTTCGCGTCCGAGCGGTCGGTCGGCAAGCCGGTCGTGTTCAAGGGGGAGTCGCTCCAGATCCGCCGGATCGAGCCGGCGGAGTTCCAGGGCGTCGACATCGCCTTCGGCGCGGCGGGGGCCGCCCAGTCGACGGAGCTCGCGCCGATGATCGTCCGGGCCGGCGCCGTGCTGATCGACAAGTCGAGCGCCTTCCGGATGGATCCCGGGGTGCCGCTCGTGGTGCCGGAGATCAACGCGCACGCGGCGAAGAAGCACGCCGGAATCCTGGCCAGCCCGAACTGCACGACGATCGTGACGGTGATGCCGCTCAAGCCGCTCCACGACGCCGCGCGCCTGCGGCGGGTGATCGCGACCAGCTATCAGGCGGTCTCGGGCGCCGGCGTCAACGGCATCGAGGACCTCCGGCAGCAAACGCTCGCCTGGGCCCGCGGCGAGGCCCTCGTCGCCCGCCACTTCCCGTACCCGATCGCCTTCAACCTCATCCCGGCGATCGGCGGCGTCGGAGACAACGGCTACACGGGGGAGGAGATGAAGCTCGTCAACGAGGCGCGCAAGATCCTCGAGGCGCCCGACCTCCGGCTGGCCGCGACGACGGTGCGGGTTCCGGTCTTCAGCTCGCATTCTGTCGCCGTCAACGCGGAGACCGAGTCGAAGGTGACGGTCGAGCGGGCGCGCGAGCTCTTCGCGCGGTTCCCCGGCCTGCGGCTCTGGGACGAGCCCGCCGAGAACCGGTACCCGATGCCGATCCTCGTGGAGGGCCAGGACGACTGCTTCGTCGGCCGGATCCGCGAGGACCTCTCGCATCCACGCGCGTTGAACTTCTGGGTCGTCGGCGACCAGCTCCGCAAGGGCGCCGCCACAAACGCCGTGCAGATCGCCGAGCTCCT
>WNFF01017671.1_pt1 | contig 10027 bp, 8 predicted proteins | sample 5400441 | NCBI WGS metagenome assembly WNFF01 (sample SAMN13153345, study PRJNA577476) | soil metagenome | isolation source: 120 cm saprolite under Douglas fir tree site 2 hole 3 replicate 1 | place: USA:California | collected 2015-04-18 | reverse complement strand
CGGCGGATCGCATCAGTAAGTTTCGGGAGCCTGCGGGTTATAGGAGATTCGCGGTCAGCGCTGCGGAGCGCTGCGATCATTCCGATAGATCACACCTTCTTTCATGACGAAGAACACCTTTTCGGTTTGGCGAATATTTTCCGCCGGATTGCCGGGGACGGCCACGATGTCGGCGAGTTTCCCGGCGTCCAGCGTACCAATCTTGTCTTGCAGGCCGAGAAGTTCGGCGTCGGCCAGGGCCGCGGAACGCAGTGCATCGATGGGCTTCATGCCGAGATCAACCATCAAGTGAAATTCTTCGGCATTGCGGCCATGCTGATAGACGGCAGCGTCGGTGCCGAAACCGATTTTTACGCCTTTAGCCAAAGCGTGTTGAAACATTTGTGAGCGCGAGGCCAGCGCTGCTCGCGTTTTCGCAACTATTACAGGAGGCAAATACATGCCCTTGTCGATTTTTTCGCCCAGACTCTCGCCGGCGATCAGCGTTGGGACAAGATAGGTGCCGCGTTGCTTCATCAAGTCGAGGGTGTCGTCTTGCACAAAGGAGCCATGTTCGATGGAATCAATACCGGCGAGAACGGCTCGCTTCGCTCCTTCGTTGCCGTGCGCGTGCGCGGCGGTTCTTCGCCGCAGCGCGTGAGCCTCATCGACGATGGCATTCAGCTCTTCCTGGGTAAGCTGCGGCGTGTCGACGTCATCGGTAAGAGAAAGTACGCCGCCGGTGGCGCACACTTTAATAATGTCAGCGCCATACTTGTGGTCGAGACGCACGGCGTAACGAGCCTGATCCGGTCCGTTGATCACACCGCTCAGGGGATCGCTCTCTTTCCCGAAAAGCCCTTGCCGGAAACCGCCGCTATGGTCGCAATGGCCCCCCGTCGAGCCGATGGCGTGCACGGTGACGAGCATGCGAGGCCCGGGTACCACTCCTTCGCGAATGGCGTTGCGCAGACCAACATCGAGATAGTCGCTGGAGCCTACATCTCGCACGGTAGTGAAGCCCGCCATGAGGGTTACGCGCGCGTTCGCGCCGGCGTCCAGCGCTTGCTCGGCAACGGTTTTCTGCAGGCGGTCTATAGTGTTTTGTTTCCAATCGTCCGAATACATCGACGTGAGGTGCGTGTGGGCGTCGACGAAGCCGGGCAGGAGTGTGGCGTCTCCAAGATCGATGGTTTCGGCGCCGGCGGGAATGACTGCCTTTGCGCCGACACCGGCAATTTTTCCGTCTGTGACGACAACCAAGCCGGGACTTGACAGTGTGCTGCTCTTGCCATCGAACATTCGCGAGGCTTTCAGCACATAGGTTTTGCCAGTCTTAGGCGTTTGCGCGAGAGCGGGCAGCCCCGGCACCGCCACCAAACCGACCAGTAGCCAACCGCACCATTTGCGCATGACGCTCTCCTTTTCGGATAGAACAGAACGCACGACGATAGCTTGCCCGTGGAAAAAGTCAAGGAATGCGTCGGTGCGCCGCGGCCTCGAGCATTTTTCACTATTTTCCACAAACTTCCGCAGGGGGAGTCCTTCCGTACTATTGACCCCCTTACTGCCAGCCCCGGACACTGGAGCGAGTATGGCCCGTTATTCCTCTTTTTTGGGGCGCAGGGTCGAGGTGCATTACCGCGCCGGCGACGTTCTGCTGCCCGCCTCGGGCACTTTTGTCGCTGATTCGGGCCGCTCTATTTTCCTGGAACAGAGTTTGGTGCAACACGGGCAGCAAAGACACTTCCGCTGGGAAATCCCATATCAATTTATTGTGCGTTTGGAAGAAAAGAGCGAGGACGAGAAAGTTGACGACCCTGGCAAGGCAAGGGCGTCAGCCATAAAGACGGAGCCAACGGACCAAGCTTCTCGCGCCGCAGCCAGCGCTTCCGCTGACACGCCTGCGCTGCTCCCGCTGCGCAACCGGCCCAAGACCGCTTAGATCTTTATCGAAGAAGGCTCTCCTAAATTAGCCAACGATGGGCCGGCAAATGCATTCCAGCATTCCTCCTCAAACCTGTACAATCGGCAGGGATCCCAGCTTCGCGACATACCTCGCATAGGAGACCTCTAGTGGAATCCGCCGCCAGTTCCAAAACGAAAGTCGGCTTGATTGGCCTTGGTTTGATGGGCCAGCCCATGGGCATGAATTTGTTGAAAGCCGGTTATCCCCTGACCGTGTGGAATCGCACGACTTCGCGCGCGAATGAACTGGTGGCGCTCGGAGCAAGGCTGGCGACGTCGCCTAAGGAAGTCGCCGCTTCTTCGGATGTCCTGATATCCATTGTTAGCGATCCACCGGCGCTGGAAAGTGTTCTTTGGGGAACGAGCGGCAAGGATCCCGGCGCGCTGTCTGGCCTGAAATCAGGCAGCGCATACATTGACTCCAGCACCGTGTCGCCTGCGCTGGCGAGAAAAATTGCCTCGGCCTGCGCCGAACGCAAAGTGCGCTTCTTGGATGCGCCGGTTACCGGCGGCGACTGGGGCGCGAAGAAAGGCGAGTTAGTCTTCATGGTGGGAGGAGACGCCGAGACGCTGAAGGCGGTTGAGCCCATCCTCGGTGTTCTGGGAAAGCGCTGGTTTCATCTCGGCCCCAACGGCGCGGGACAAACGATCAAGCTGGCGATGAACCTGATTCTTGCGCTGCAAGTGGATGCGCTGGCCGAAGCGCTGGCGCTGGTCACCGGTGCTGGGCTGAAAGGCGAAGGCCTGGTGGAAGTGATGCAATCGAGCATGGCGCGCTCCGGAGTGCTGGACATAAAAGCGCCGAACCTTTTGCAAGGGGAATACAAACCCAGCTTTCCGCTGCGGCTGATGCACAAGGATCTGAGTTTGGCGCTCGATCTAGGGAACCAAATCGGCGTAGCGCTGCCCGCGACGGCTGCGGCTCGCGAGATCTATAGCTACGTAAAAGGTGGCGCGAAGGAAGATTTGGACTACTCGGCGGTGATGAAATTCTGGCGCCGCTAACCTAAGACTTTCTCTTGTGGGGCCGGTGACTTCTGTCCCAGCAAGCCGACGGCTGCCTCATAGAGCTTGGCGCGTAATTGATAGCGCTCGTTGGCGCGCGTGATATATCGCACCGCGATCTCGATGCCGCCGATTACCGGCTTTATGTTGATTGCGGGCGCGGCGGTCTGCGAATTCATCTCTCGCGATTTCGCCGTGCCTTGCCATTCCTTTTCTGCCTGCTGCGCGCCTTTGGCGGTTGCTTCGACCACTTTTTTCTGAATAGCATCGACGATTGGGTACGGATCCTGTCCTACCGGCACGACGATCTGCAGCTCGTCCCAGAGCCATTGTCCCGATGTTGAAAAATTAAAGTAGTGGCCTTCGATTGCGAAGCTGTTTGTGAAGGTCACACGTCGTCCGGTGGGATGGCTGGAATCGGTCCAATTGCCGGTTTCCAGCAGGACGGTATGAAACATCCCGAGTTCGACTACTTCACCGGTCACGCCATTGATCTCTACCCAGTCGCCCAGGCGAATTCCATTCTTGCCCATCAACACGAACCACCCGAGAAAGCCGACAATGAAATCCTTCAGCGCGACGGTTAGGCCTGCGCCTGCCAAACCGAGGAACGTGCCGAGTTGACTTGGCGGCCCGAAGATGACCAGCAAAATGAAAAGCACCGCAAAGACCTGTAGCGAAACGCGAGTAACAGTGCGCAAGGTCTCCACTTGGCGCCGGTCGAGCGATGTTTTTCCCAGCAAATGCTCGAGCCAGCCATTGAAGAATAAGCCGACCAACAGGATCCCAAGAATGACGGCAACGCCGATCATGCCACGGTGCAAGACGGCGCGTTGCTTCGCGGCGACGACCGAGATCCATTTGCCGTAGGTGTCAGCAAGCTGCTTCTCATTGCCAATGCGTTTGTCGAGGATGGTTAGCGCTTTCTGATCTGCCGCGCGGCGCATTGTGTTTTTTACAATAGCAGCGGATTCTTCCCGGCTATTACCCGTACGCTCCTGTGCAACTGGCGAGGTTTGGCTGGATGACCCGCGTTGCTCGTTGATTTGTTTCTCAAGCGCGGTGTGCTTCAAGGCGAGTGAAACTGCCACCGACTCTGCGTCAAGCTTGGCGCGCCACAACAGCAGTTGCTTCTGGTGCCATGCCGACCATTGCTGAAATCGGTCGATGAGGCCGCGGGCTCCCGCAGGTTCGCTGACGTTAATTAGCGTGCTGTCCGACGAATGAGATGCGGCTTCGTGCTGCTCTAACATTGCCTGGATGCGGCCTTGCGGGTCGCCGCCGGCATGTGTGAGGTCCTGCTTTGCCTCGTCGACCTCATCCTGATCGAGCTCGAGCTGGGCTTTCGCTAAGTCGAGCTGGTCATCCAAGGCGTCTTTCTTGGCGCCGCTTGCTTTTGCGCCTGCGGCGGTCAGCGCGTCAACGCGCTTTTTATCGGCATCGACAGAGTCCTCTAGTCTTTGCAGGTGCGCCTGAATCGCTTTGGCCTGTGCGCTCAAAACGGGCGGGTGCTCCTGCGCGTCCTGCACAGCTTCGGCAAAGGCGAGATCCATCTCATGATCGCCAAGTGCCAAGGCTTGCTTGGCAAAAGGCTTTTCCTCGGCGCTGGTGGCCATCTTGGCAAACTGTTGGGCGGTTTGCAGCGGCCTCTGGTCGACAAGTTCCGTCTGGCCAGCATTCGAGTCTTGATTCGTGCTCGGCGAGACGAGGGTTGGCGCGGCCGTGCGAGTGCGAACCAGGACGTAAAGTGTGGCGCCCAGTAGCAATAGCAGAATGATGGCGGCTGAGCGTTGCTTTGATTTCATAAGCTCCCAATTCTAACTCCTATCGACTGTTACGCCAGCGTTTAACAGCTTCAGCCACGCGGATGCGAGTAGGCGCGGTTTCAGCACAATGAGGCGGTACAAACCTTGTCCCAGGGGCCGTCAGTGCGTACTCTGCGGGAAGAGGATCCATGCCCAATACTCGTCTGCCTAATTCGATCTTCTTTGCTCTCGTCGCCTTAGGCGCCGCACAGGTGTCCTTCTATGCGCCGCGTATTCCTGAGCTTCTCGGGTCGCACTTTTCGCGGGGCGGGTTCGTCAACGGCTGGCAAACCAAGGCGGCGTTTTTTGCCACGGAACTAGCCATGATTATACTGGCGACGGTGGTTTCCTTCGGTATTCCGCGGATCATCGCGGCTGCGCCGGTTGCTTTGATCAATCTGCCGCACAAAGAATATTGGCTCGCCCCGGAGCGGCGCGAAGACACGCTGGCCTACATTCGAGTGTGGTCCGCGTGGTTTGGCTGCGGGCTCCTGGCTTTTTTGCTTTTCGTAATTGAGTTGGTCTTCCGCGCCAACCTGCACTCTCCGCCGCAATTCAACAACGCGGCCTTCGTGCCCGCCCTTCTTGCATTTGTCGCCTTCGACACAATGCTAATTCTCCGGCTCATCCTCCACTTCTCAAAAATTCAGGATAATTGACGATCAGGCAGGCGAAGCTTGATGTTTGGTGGATGAAAGTTCGAGATGTGATTCGGATTCTGGAGCAGGATGGCTGGGCCTTAGTGAGAACAAGAGGAAGTCACCGTCAGTATAAACATGCTGTTAAAACTAGGGCTTGTAACAGTTCCAGGCAAGCCCGGAGATGATCTGGCGCCTGGTACCCTGAATAGCGTTATGAAACAAGCGGGGCTTAAACCATGAAAAAATACTTGGTTGTTATCGAGCCAACGCAAACAGGTTTTTCTGCCTACTCTCCGGATCTTCCTGGCTGCGTCTCGACAGGCCGCACTCGCGAGCGCGTACATCGAATTGTCCGCCTAAATGAAAACGCTCCGGGGATTGGGGGCGTTTTCTTGCTAATCCCGAGCGAGGCTAAAGGTAGTCGCGGGACGGGCCTTCCAAAAAGGCGCGCAGTTTGCGCGATCGGGACGGGTGTCGGAGCTTGCGCAGCGCTTTCGCTTCGATTTGGCGGATGCGCTCGCGCGTGACCGCGAAGGACTGGCCGACTTCCTCGAGCGTGTGCTCGCTGCCGTCATCCAAACCGAAGCGCATCTTGATGACTTTTTCTTCGCGCGGCGTCAGCGTCTTCAGCACTGAAGAGGTTTGTTCCTTCAAATTCAAATTAATCACTGCGTCGGAGGGCGACACGACGGCCTTGTCTTCGATGAAGTCGCCAAGATGCGAATCCTCCTCTTCGCCAATGGGTGTCTCGAGGGAAATGGGCTCTTGCGCGATTTTCAAAATCTTGCGCACCTTGGATACCGGGATATCCATGCGCTTGGCGATCTCTTCGCTGGTAGGCTCGCGGCCCAACTCCTGCACGAGCTGGCGGCTGGTACGCACCAGCTTGTTGATCGTTTCGATCATGTGCACGGGAATGCGGATGGTGCGTGCCTGGTCGGCAATCGCGCGCGTGATGGCCTGGCGAATCCACCAAGTGGCGTAGGTCGAAAATTTGTAGCCGCGGCGCCACTCGAATTTATCTACCGCCTTCATTAAGCCGATGTTGCCTTCCTGAATCAAATCCAGGAACTGCAAGCCTCGATTCGTATATTTTTTGGCGATGGAAACAACCAAGCGCAGGTTGGCTTCGATCAATTCCTTCTTGGCCTGTTCCGCTTCCGCTTCCCCGCGGTGAATGATTGTCAGGGTGCGCTTTAGTTCCGTGAGTCCGACTTCGCTGGCCTCTTCGATGTCTTTCAGTTCGGTGCGGCGGGTGCGCAGTTCTTTGCGCGCTTCCGCGGCCACGTCGCCCTTGGCCACGTCAACGCGGCGCTCCAGCCGGCCCGCTTCGCGCTCCAGCGATTGCAGGCGTTCGACCGTGCCGCGCATCTTGTCGATCAGGCGCTTTTTCTCAAACGGGTTGAAATCAATATCGCGAACCGCCAGCGAAATTTCCACGCGCGTGCGCGCCACGTCCCACTTTGCACGGATGTAGGAGCGTTTTTTGGCTTTCGGCGTCTTCTCCAGACGAATCGCTTGCTTCAACGCGTTGTCATACAGCTTGGCGATTTTTTCGATGTGCTTGAGCGTCTGCTTGGTCTTGTTCGCGATCTTTTCTTCGGTGAGCTCTTCGTCGTCGAACTGCACGATTTCTTTGATAGACCGTACGCCTTTGCGCAGATCGTCGCCAACCGCGATCAGTTCCTTAATGACGATCGGCGACCGCGTGATCGCTTTCATGACCACGAGCTGCCCGCGCTCGATGCGCTTGGCGATAGTCACTTCGCCTTCGCGCGTCAGCAGCGGAACCGTGCCCATTTCGCGCAGGTACATGCGCACCGGGTCGTTGGTTTTTTCCAACGAGCCGGGCGTTAAATCCAAATCGCTCTCGGCCTCGTGCGCCTCTTCCTTCACAACCACTTCGTGGTCGCCGCTCTCGCTGGACACCTCGACTGCGCGCGCGGCCTTGGCCGACGCCGCATCCTCGTAAATCTCGATGCCGTTGCGCTCAAATGTCGTGAGAAGGTCGTCAATCTCTTCCGAGGAATGCACTTCCGCGGGAAGCGAGTCGTTTACTTCGTCATACAGCAGGTAGCCGCGCTCTTTGCCGACCGCAATGAGTTGGCGTACCGCATCGTATTTCTCTTCAAGACCTACTACCGCCACAAATCCCTCCCAATTTCACCGTAAATCCGCCGCTTTGGGCGCTATTCGGGGCAAATTTATTAGATTCGCTGACACGCAAACGGACTCGCTCGCCGGCGCGAACTTGGCGTACTTCCCCGGAAGATCGCTCTGCTCATTGACCGCTCTGCGGTCACCAAGAACGTTATTTGAAGCTTGTGCACGCGTAATTGCCGCTCGCCCGTGCGTCGCCCGCGTCTCGCGCTTGGTGCTGCCCCTGCCGCTAATCCTCTATATTAGATGCACTTAGCGGCAAAACCGTCACTCGCGAAACCCTAGTACGCTACACGTTTAAGTCCGTTGGCGTCAATGATTTAATTGATGGAAGGTTGTGAAAAACTACCCAGTATTTTCTTTGCGCTTCTAGCGGGCCGCCGCTAGCCGGCGCATCAGCTCCTGCTTTCTTTGCAGCAAATCACGCATTTCCGGGGCTGCGGGATTTGCTTCGATGCTCCGTTGCACGTCGGCAAGCTGTTTTTCGGCCTGCCGGTGCCGCAGCGCATCCACGCAGCTCTGCGCCTCTTCCCAGGTCAGCTCGCTGGTTTCCTCAAACAGGATTTCGTAGAGCAGCCTGCGGTCGCGCTCCTCGAGCGCGGCGGCAATTTCGGTTGCTTGCACTACCTGGCCGGACAGGCTGGCGGCAATCAGCGCGACAAATATTTTTTCGGTTTCAAGCCCAAGGTAGAGCTGACCCTGCTGAAGCTGCTGCGCTAACTCGCCGCGAAAGCCTTCGCCCTCTGCCAGCATGCGAACCAGTCGGCGCTCAACAGGCTTTGCGGCGCGCCCTGCCAATTCCGGCCGCGTCTTCACCTCACCGCGTCGCTCGGTTGCGGCCTTGCTCAGCGCCGCGCGAAGTACCGGTTCGTCGAGACGGAGTTGCTGCGCAATGCGCGTGGCCCATTCCGACCGCAAGATGCGGTTGGGAATCTTCTGCACGTACGGCAGCAGGAAGTTGACCGCGCGCAGCTTGCCTTCCGCGGTAGTCATGTCCATCTGCCGCGCCCGGGCAATCGCGAATGAATTTGTCGGGATCGGCCTTTCCGGGCAGCGCCAAAACGCGCACTTCAAAATCTTGTTCGAGCAAAATTGCGATGGAACGCTCGGTGGCTGCTTGGCCCGCGTTGTCCGGGTCGTAATTCACAATCACCCGCTTGGTGAAGCGTCCTAAGAGCTTAATTTGCGGTTCCGCCAGGCTCGTGCCGCAGCTTGCCACCACGTTGCTGATTCCGGCCCGCGCCACGGCGATAGCATCCATGTAGCCTTCCACCAAGACGGCGAAATCCGACCGTCGCAGCGCTTCCTTCGCGCGGTCCAGATGATAAAGCACGTTGCTTTTCGAATAGATTGGCGTCTCAGGCGAATTCAGATACTTTGGCTGGTCATCGCCGAGCGCGCGGCACCCGAATGCGACGATTTTTCCGGATTCGTTCGCAATCGGAAACGTGATGCGGCGTCGAAAGCGGTCAAACAACCGCCCACCCTCGCCGCGCGAAACCAAGCCTGACTCTGCTAGCAGCTTCTCCGCGTATTTCCCTTTCAGATGCCGCAGCAGCAGGTCGCCGCCGCTCGGCGCGTAGCCAATTCCGAAACGCTCGATCGTCGCTTTGTCCATGCCGCGATCTTCGAGATACGCGCGCGCGAGCTTTCCTTCCGCCGTCCCCTGCAACTGCTTCACGAACAACGCTTGCGCTTCGCGGTGCATCTCCACCAGCGTTGTCCGCACGCTGCTCTGCGTGCGTTCCGCAGGCGAACTGGGCTTCGGCTTGGGAATCGAGATTCCGCACTTTTCCGCGACCAGACGCAATGCGTCCGGAAATTCGCAGCGCTCCATTTCCATCACGAAATTGAAAACGTCTCCGCCCTTGCCGCAGCCGAAACAGTAGAAAATCTGCTTGATGGGGGAAACCGTGAACGACGGCGTTTTTTCCTGATGGAAAGGGCAAAGCCCGCTGAAATCCTTTCCCGTTTTCTTGAGGCGCACGTATTCGCCGACAATCCGAACAATGTCGGCTTGCTGCTTGACCCTCTCCGCAGTGGAACCCGCTTCCGCCATTAGACCCTAGGATCGCAATTCTACAACCGTGACGGCTTTTCCTCCGCGGTCTTCGGTCTCGAACGACTGCTTGGCGACCAGCGGGTGAGTCTTGAGAAACTCGCCAAGCCCCTTGCGCAGCGCGCCGGTGCCGTGGCCGTGAATGATGCGGACCCGGGAAATGTGCGCAAGGGCGGCATCGTCAAGAAATTTGTCCACGCGCTCGGTGGCTTCTTCGACCGTCGAACCGATCAGGTTGATTTCCTCCGTCCGCTCACCCGCTCGCTGCGAGTGCACTGACACACTGCCAGTTGCTGGCTGGGCAGGTCCCGCGGATGGCCCGCTTGCTTCAATGCCGACGATCTCATCCACGGCCACCTTCATGCGCAGAGGTCCAGCTTCAATTTCTGCGGAGCTGCCATCCAGCCTTC
>WNFF01015596.1_pt1 | contig 10027 bp, 8 predicted proteins | sample 5400441 | NCBI WGS metagenome assembly WNFF01 (sample SAMN13153345, study PRJNA577476) | soil metagenome | isolation source: 120 cm saprolite under Douglas fir tree site 2 hole 3 replicate 1 | place: USA:California | collected 2015-04-18 | reverse complement strand
GGGCGTCCTATTTCAGGATGGCGAACCGCTCGATGCCGGTGCCGTCAAGTTCAGCATTGAGCGGCACCTCAACATGCCGGGCTCGAACCGCAAGGCCGAAATCAGTGCCGTGAGCGGGGTGGAGATCATCGACGACCACACGGTGAAGCTGGTACTGAAAGCTCCGTTCGCACCGCTGCTGGCCGCGCTCAGCGACCGCGCCGGGATGATCGTGTCGCCAAAAGCCGCTGAGGCGCCCGGCGATTTCGCCAACCATCCGGTGTGCGCCGGCCCCTACAAATTCGTCGAGCGCGCCGCGCAGGACCGCATCGTGCTGGAGCGGTTCGCCGATTACTGGAACAAGGATGCCGTCACGTTCGACCGGATCGTCTTCATGCCGATCCCCGATTCGACCGTGCGACTCGCCAACCTGCAATCAGGCGGGCTCGACATGATCGAGCGGCTGGCGGCGACCGACCTGGAGACCGCGCGCAAGGATTCGCGTCTGAAGGTGGCGACGATTACCGGGCTCGGCTATCAGAGTTTGTCGATCAACCTCAATAACGGCCCCCGCGCGCAGAACCCGCTCGGCCAGGATCCGCGGGTGCGCGAGGCACTCGAACTGTCGCTCGACCGCGCCGCGCTCAACGAAGTGGTCTTCAATGGTCTGTTTCAGCCCGGCAACCAATGGGTCGGGCCGAGCAACCCGTTTTACGTAAAGTCGCATCCCGCCCCGGCCCGCGACGTGGCCAAGGCAAAGCAGCTGCTCGCTGCTGCGGGGGCGCCGAACCCCCGCGTGACATTGATGATGACGACGGTGCCGGAAATGATGCGGGCGGCGCAGGTGATCCAGGCAATGGCAGCCGAGGCCGGGTTCGACATCAAGATCCAGGCCACCGAGTCCGGTGCGGCGCTTCAGGCATCGGTGGACGGCCAGTTCGAATTGTCTCTGAACGGTTGGAGCGGCCGCACCGACCCTGACGGCAATCTGTACAACTTCGTTTCGTGCAAGGCGCCTACGGCTTTGAATGTGGCGCGTTACTGCAATCCCACGGTTGACGAAGAACTCGACGCGGCCCGTACGGCCGAGGACACAGCGTCTCGCCTGGCGCATTACGCCAAGGTTGCCGACCGCATTCTGATCGACCGACCGCTGATCTATCTCTGGCACCCGACCTGGCTTTTTGCGATGAACGCGAAGATCACCGGCTTTGAACCATACCCGGACGGGCTGATCCGCCCGCACGGAATGACGATGCAATAGGCGCGCGCGGGATATGCACCCGGATTAGGCGCCGATGACCACCTTCCTGCTCCGACGCATCGCATTGATCCTGCCGACCCTGTTTTTCGTGTCGGTCTTGATCTTCGGGCTGCAGCAGCTGTTGCCCGGTGACCCGGCCCTGGCTTTGGCGGGAGAGAACCAGGATCCGGCGGTGATTGCCTATTTGCACCAGAAATACCATCTCGACCGGCCGATCCCGGTCCGCTATGCGCTATGGGTTCAAGGCGTGCTGCAGGGCGATCTCGGCGAGTCGATCCGGATCAAGCGGCCGGTCCTTGATCTCATCCGAGAGAAATTGCCGGTGACTGCCGAGCTGGCGTTGCTGGCTCTCGTCATCGCCTTTGCTATCGGCGTGCCGGCCGGGATCATCGCCGCGGTCAAGCACGACACCGCGGTCGATTACGGGGCGAGGATGGCAGCCCTGTGGGGCCTCTCGATCCCCAATTTCTGGCTCGGAATCCTCATGATCCTGCTGTTTTCGGTCGAATGGGGCGTTTTGCCGGCCTCCGGCTTCGTCGCCCCCGGCGAGAGCCTGAAGCAGAACCTGCTGACCCTGGCGATGCCGGCCTTCGTGCTCGGAAATGCGATCGCCGCAGTGATGATGCGCCACACCCGCAGTGCGATGCTGCAGGTACTGAGCGCCGACTACATCCGCACTGCTCGGGCGAAGGGGCTCGGCGAATTGCGGGTCATCCTGCGACACGCGTTGCACAACGCGCTGGCGCCGGTGGTGACGCTGGGCGCTCTCGAATTCGGCCAGCTGTTGTCGGGGGCAGTACTGACCGAGCAGGTGTTTACCATCCCCGGCTTTGGCAAGCTGATCGTCGATGCAGTATTCAGCCGCGACTATGCGGTCGTGCAGGGCGTCGTGCTGTGCACGGCGATGGCGTACATCGCGCTGAACCTGCTCGCTGATTTCGCTTATGTCCTGATCAACCCGCGGCTGCGCCCATGACCGCCGAGACCTTCGACGCTATCGCGATCGGGGCGGACCGCGGCGAGCGGCCCTGGCGCCGGACGATGCGGCGCCTTGTCAAGCGGCGGGCAGCTCTGGTCGGGCTTGTCGTCGTGGTCTTCTTCATAATGCTGTCGACTCTAGCGCCGATTGTCTCACCATACGATCCGTTGGCGACAAGCTGGGCGATGGTGCGCAAGCCGCCATCGATGGTGCACCTGTTTGGCACCGACGAGATCGGGCGTGACATCCTGGCGCGCATTATTTGGGGCGGCCGGGCATCGCTGATGGCCGGCATCGTATCGGTCTCGCTGGCGCTGGTGATCGGCGTGCCGATCGGTCTCCTGACCGGTTACGCCGGCGGGATCGTCGACGGCACGATAATGCGTTTGATCGATGCGATGCTGGCGATCCCGTTTCTGATCCTGGCGATTGCGCTGGCCGCCTTTCTCGGTCCCAACCTGACCAATGCGATGATCGCGATCGGCGTATCGCAGATGCCGGTCTTCGTTCGCCTGACCCGCGGCCAGGTGCTTTCGGTCAAGCATGAGGATTACATCGAGGCGGCTCGCGCCATCGGCAATCCGGACCGCCGCATCGTTCTGCGCCACATTTTGCCCAACATCCTCCCGCCGCTGCTCGTCCAGGCGACGCTGGCGATCGCCGCCGCGATTATCGCCGAGGCGAGCCTGTCGTTTCTCGGCCTCGGCCAGCAGCCGCCAAATCCAAGCTGGGGCAGCATGCTCAACACCGCCAAGAACTTTATCCAGCAGGCGCCATGGATGGCGATCTGGCCGGGGCTGGCGATCTTCGGCCTGGTCCTGTCGCTGAACCTGTTCGGTGACGGCCTGCGAGATGCGCTCGATCCCAAAGGCGATTCGTAACGGTCGGCGCTGACGTGCCCTAAAGTTTTTCACCACTTAGCCGCGTCAACGGCCGCTGCAAGGCGTGCTTGGTGCACCGCCGGCCATCATGTTGATTGGGAACCTCTTCGGATCGCTGCCCGAGCCGCTCCCCGCTATTGGATGGCATGGAACTTGCGCCACTGGCGCCTGGGAGGGACGCCAATGAGCGATAGAGGAGCATTGCTGCGTCGTGGCCGAGACCTCGTTCACGTACCCATCGGTTACGGTTGCGAGCGCGCGCACGACCCGTGCGCGGCGATGGGTGCCGATTGTCGTCTTGCTGTTCCCGGCATTGTCGTTTCTCGCCGTCTTCTTCGCCCTCCCGGCGCTTGGCCTTGTCGTCTTTAGCTTTCTGACGCAATCGCCCCAGGGCACCGCGGGCCTGCCGCTGACCCTATCGCATTACGTCCATTTTTTCGGCACCCCGCTGTATGCGCACGTGCTGTGGACGACGCTGCGCATCAGCCTGGTGACGACCGCACTGGCGATGGTGCTCGCCTATCCGATTGCGCTGGTGATGGCGCGTTCGAGCGGTGCCGCGCGGCAGGTCATCACGATGATCGTCATCGCTCCTCTGATCGTCAGCGTCGTGGTGCGGACCTATGGCTGGGAGGTCATTCTCGGCAACGGGCCGACCGGGGTGCTGAACTGGCTCCTGCTGGCGAGCGGGCTGATCCGCAAGCCGGTCGCGTTGCTGTACTCCGAAACCGCCGTCGTCATCGGCTCATTGCATGTCTTCTTTCCGATGATGGTGCTGCCGCTCGCCTCGGCCCTCGGCAAGATCGATCCGCGGGTCGAGGATGCCGCGCGCACCCTCGGGGCGACCGGGTGGCGGACCTTCCTTCGGGTCACAGTGCCGTTGAGCCTGCCCGGGTTGGCGGTTGGATGCACCCTGGTCTTCTCGTTGACCGCGGGGTCGTTCGTGACGCCGGTGATCCTCGGCGGCACCGCGGCGACGATGCTCGGAATGCTGGTCGATCAGCAGATCCTCGTGGTCTACGACTGGCCCTTCGGCGCGACCGTGGCGACCGTGCTCGTCGCGATCGTGCTGGCGGTCAACATCGCCGGGACCCGCCTGCTCGATCGTCGTCAGAAGGGGGAACGGTGATGAGCGGCCGCCTGAGCGGGCCAGCCGCCTGGCTGCTCTATCCGATCACCCTGGCGATGATGCTGTTCATCCTGGCGCCGCTCCTGGTGACGATGGCAATCTCCGTCAGCGATACCGCCTATGTCGAGTTTCCCCCGCACGGCTTTACCCTGTCGTGGTACGGCAAGGTCCTATCGGATTCCGATTTCATCGATTCGCTGATTTTCAGTGCGGGACTCGCGGTCGGCGCGACGTCGGGCGCGCTCCTGCTCGGCATGCCCGCGGCATTCGCGGTGGTCCGTCACGAGTTTCCCGGGCGGGGCGCGGTCTCTGCCGCGTTGCTGTCGCCGCTGGTGTTCCCGGTGCTGATCACCGGCGTCGCGCTATTGCAGATGTTTGCGACGATGCGCTCCAACAACACGGTCCTCAACCTGTTGATCGCGCATGTCCTGGTGACGACGCCCTATGTGGTTCGCACCGTCGCGGCGAGCCTCATGCTGGTCGATCCGACGCTCGAAGAGGCCGCGCGCACCCTCGGTGCCAGCAATTCGCGCGTGTTCCGCCGTATCACCCTGCCGCAGATAGCCCCCGGCCTGACCGCCGGTGCCCTGTTTGCCTTCATGATTTCGTTCGACAATTTCCCGATTTCGCTATGGCTGGCCGATGCCCAGCACAACCCCGTGCCGCTCTTGATCTTTCAGATGATCGCCAGTGTGTTCGAGCCATCGGTCGCGGCGATCTCGACCCTGATGATCGTGTTGTCGATGGCGATCGTCCTGATCGTCGAGCGCGTCGCCGGTCTGCGCCGCGCCATGGCGATGTGACCCGACGAGGAGAATGGAACGTGACCCAGGCAATCAGACGCCGCGCTTTTCTCGGCAGTGTCGCCGCGCTCGCCGCGCCGCTCATCCTCGGCCGCCGCGCTGGCGCTGCCGAACGCTCGATCACGGTCGGCATCTATACGGCGCAACAGGGCGAGCACGTGCGCAAGCAGATCATCCCGCCGTTCGAGGCGGCGCATGACTGCAAGGTTTATACGACGCAGGGCGTCACCCTCGAACAGATCGCGCTGCTCCGCACGACGCGCAGCAACCCGAAATACAGCGTCATGTTCATGGACGATATCGGCGTCGACCTCGCCAAGAAGGAGGGCCTGATCGAGCACTTGCCGGTCGATCGGATCCCCAATATGGGGCAGGTCCTCAAGCGCTTTATTTTCAATGACGGGTACGGCGCAGGGTTCGCCATGTCGTCCGTCGGTCTCGTCTACAACTCTGCGACGGGGAAGCCGCTGGCCAGCTATGGCGAATTGTGGGACGAGCGCTTCCGCAAGCGCTTTCTGATGACTTCGCCCAAGTCGACGCAGAGTACGCACCTGTTGATCGCCGCGGTCGCGGTCCAAACCGGCAAGCCTTACGCCGAGGCGCAATACCAGATCGAAGACGCCTGGCCCAAAATGGCGGAATTGAAACCCAACGTCTTGAGCATCTTCGAAAACGCATCGACGGTGATGCAGGTGGCGCAGGGTCAGGCCGACCTCGCCGGGCTCTCGTTCTCGAAAAGCGTCTACCCCTACACGGTCAAAGGGGCGCCGATCGATATGTGTTTCCCGCGGGAAGGCGCCTTTGCCGGCATCAATTGCCTCACCCTGGTCAAGGGCGCGCCGGAACCCGAGCTGGGTCTCGCCTTCATCAACTGGATGCTCGACCCCGGGGTGCAGCGCGGTCTCGCCGAAGCCACCTTTGCCGCGCCGACGATCAGCGGTCTGGAGTTCAAGCCCGATGTCGCAAAATACATGGCCTACCCTGAGTCGAAGATGGACGAGATGGCGATCTTCGCCCCCGATTACACCTTCATCAATCCCATACGCTCCCGGCTCCTCGAAAAGTACAACGAGGTCTTTGGCAGCTGATGCGGCCCCGGCGGCGGTCCGGCTGCGCGAGCTGACCAAGCTGTTCGGCAATACCAGGGCCGACCGGCTGTCTTTGACGATCGAACCGGGCAGCATCGTTGCGCTGCTCGGGCCGAGCGGATGCGGCAAGACAACGACATTGCGGATGGTCGCCGGGCTGCTGCAGCCGGAAGCGGGGGAGATATTCCTCGATGACCGGCCGATCACGCGGGTGCCGGTGCACCGCCGCAATGTCGGCATGCTGTTTCAGAATTACGCGCTGTTTCCGCACATGAATGTCGCGCAGAACCTCGCCTTTGGCCTGGAGATGCGCAACATCCGCAGGGGCGAAGCGACGACCCGCGTCGCCGCAGCATTGCAGCTCGTGCAGCTGACCGGCTACGAAGACCGCATGCCGTCGCAACTCTCGGGCGGGCAGCAGCAGCGCGTCGCGCTGGCCCGGGCCCTCATCGTGCAGCCGGCAGTGTTGCTGCTCGACGAGCCACTCGGCGCGCTCGACAAAACCCTGCGCCAGAGCATGCAGCTCGAATTGCGACAGCTACAGCGCCGGCTCGGCATCACGACGGTCATGGTGACGCACGACCAGGACGAGGCGCTGACCATGGCGGACCGCATCGCCATCATGCGCGACGGGCGCCTCGAGCAGGTCGGCTCGCCGGCGGAGGTCTATCAGCGCCCGGTATCTCGCTTTATCGCGAGCTTTCTCGGCGCAGCGAATTTCTTTCGCGGCAAGATCGTCGCGGCAAGTGATGGCCGGGTTCGCGTTGCCGTTCCCGGCGGGCTGGCGCTGTCGGTGGTCTCGACCCGGAAGCTCGGCGACACGGTCACCGTTGCATTGCGCCCCGAGGCGGTCAGGGTCCAGCCGGCCGGGAACGCGGATAAAGCAAGCGGGGTCCCGCGCGGGGTCAACGCGACCCGGGCGATCGTCGAGCAGATCGTCTACCACGGCTTCAACAGCCACATTTACTTGCGCCAGCCCGACGGCGAGAAGTTGATCGCGTTCCAGCAGAACGAGGCCGGTTTGGGCGGCATCGCGATGAAACCGGGCACGGCGGTTCAGGTGTACTGGGCGGAGGAAGGTAACCATATCGTGCGCGACGAGGCAAACGCGGGCACGCCTGCTCTGGCCTCAGTATAGGGAGAGGCCAGCGGCACCCCCCGCATTTCTTGTCGAGCCTCGCGTGTCGCCTGAAGCTGCTCGCCCGCCAGGGCTTCAAGCCGGGCTGAGCTGAAGCGCCGGCGGGCGCGTCATGGCTTACTCGGCGGCATACTTCAGCGTCGGGTGGATCGCCTCGCCGAGCGTCGCCTCGTAGATTTCAAGCCAGGATTGGCTCTCGGGGCATATCAGATCGCCGGCGCGAGCGGTGCCGCCCGCTTCCGGATCATCAACCAGCGGCGGGACCGTGCCGTGGTCGCGCAGCGCTATCGCGGCGGCGACCAGCCGCCGCCGGGTCAGCGCGATCATGCGGTCGCTCGGCGCCAGGTTTTCGAGCGTGCGGTCGCTGATCTCGCCCATGCTTTCGGTGACCGCGGCATCCTGCGGCGCCACACCCCAGATGCCGGTGAAGCTGTCGCTGCGCTGCGAGTCACGGTCGATCAGGTAGTCGTTGTCCTTGTTCGCGGTGAGGCGCCAGCGGCCGAACCAGTCGGCGCTGTTTGGCAGCGTCTCGCACAGCCGATCGATCCCGGGAATGCGCGTGCCGTCCTTGGTGAATTCGAGCGGCGGCGTCTTGCGCTTCCACAACGCCGTGAAGGTCATTGTGTGGGTGTCGTCCATCGGCACCCACGCCTGAGCGAGGATGTTGTCGGCGAGCGGCCCGTTCGGGAACATCGTCCAGAACGGCATCGCGAAATGGGAATAGCGGTAATAGAGGTTGCCGGGATCGGCCGGGCGAACCGAGGCGTACATGATGCCCCAATCGGTCTGCTGGACCTGATAGCGCGGCGCGCGGTGGAGGACCTGGAAGCGCTCACTGTGGTTCGGGTCAATGTCCGCCACCTTGACCGCGCCGGTGTGCAGAAAGCTGAAATGCGAGGGATCGATATCGCCCTCCAGCGCCTGCACCCAGTTGCATTCGCGCTGCCGGCAGGTCACCAGGGTCTCTTCCGGCGGGCACAGCAGCGCCTCGAACGCGGGCAGCGGCGGCGCCATTTCGCGCTCGCCCATGTACACATAGACGAGCCCTCCACGCTCGGCGGCCTGATAGGCTTTGGCCTTTACCTTACTGCGGAAATCCTGTTCGGGAAGCAGGTTCGGCATATCGAGGCAATTGCCCTCGGTGTCGAACTTCCAACCGTGATAGACGCAGCGCAGCCCCCCCTCCTCGTTGCGCCCGAAGAACAGCGAGGCGCATCGATGCGGGCAGCGATGGTCGAGGATGCCGATCTTTCCGCTGCTGTCGCGGAACGCAACCAGCTTTTCGCCGAGCAGCGCCAATCGCACCGGTTCGCCGTCGGCGATCAGCTCGGAGGAGAGACAGGCAGGCACCCAATACTGCCGCAACAAGGCGCCCATTGGGGTGCCCGGTCCGATTTGCGTCAACAACTCGTTCTCGGCCCGCGTCGTCATGTCCTCACTCCTCGCAGTGGGGGTAGGGATAGCGACCCGAACTGCAAGAATCCGGCCAGACCCCGCGAGACTGGGCTGACCGTTCACAGTGTGCTTCTAGGAGAGCGCCTCTACCCCGACCATTTGCCAGCGGGGTCATGAAGGCCAGCTTCGGGTCGACTCCAGCGGTTCGATCGCGGTTCCGCGAACGGCTGGAATCGGCGCGAGCCGGGCCTTCGCGCTCATAGCGGCTGCCGGCCGGACCTGCTCCCTAACCGACCTCGATAATGGGATGGAGAAGAGGACCGATCGGCGGGAATTCGCTGAAGCCCATCGAGGATTGCGGGCGGATAGCGTTGGCAGTGCTCGTCGGCTCATGCCAGCTCATCGAGCAGCGCTTTTGCCCATTTGAGATCGGAGTCGAAACCCTCGGTAAACCAGCTGTAGACTGGAGCCAGGAGATTGCGCGCTGCGGCGCTGTGGCCCTGGTCCTGGCGGAGCCGCGCGAGGCTTGCTGCGGCCGAGCCGAACCCTCGAGGAGCGACATCGCATCGGGTCATGCTGCTCCTCGTCATCGCCACCGGCATCTTTTACGCCGCCAAACGCAAGATCTGGTCGCGCGTCGGCAGGCTTAAGTGGGGAGTTCAGTCCGCCTCGCTGGTCGCCAGGCGGAGGCCCGACAGGTAGAGCTCGCGGTGCTCCCGGTTCCGCAGTTGCTTGGCGTCCGGGATCACGAACGAGGTGATGCCCCGCAGCCGCGCGACGATCTTTCGTGCGTCGTCGAGCCGGCCCATGTGGGCATAGCAGGTGGCGAGAAATCGATACGGAGCCGGGTGGCTCGGATCCTCCTGGATCACTCGGAGGAGTGTCGGCAGGGCCTCATCGAAGCGCCGAGCCAGGACATGCGCCTCGCCTATGATATGGAGTGGAAAACCGGTGCGGACGCGGGGACTGAGGCGTAGCGAGGCTTCGGCATGCTCGATCGCGATGTCGAGCTGGCCCGCCCAAAACCTGAGATTGCTGCTAAGGTACCAGCCGCGCGCGGAGCTCGGGTTAAGCGCCAGGGCGCGGTCGACCAACGCGATCATCGCGCCGATATCCTCGCCGAAACCCGCAAGCGCGAAGGCGGCATTCGCCAGGATGTTCGGGTCGTCGCCGGCCACTTCAAAGGCTCGCCTGGCGAAATCGGCGCCCTTGAGCGCGTCTGCCTCCCGATCTTCGCTGCGACCGTCAATAAGCAGCTGATAACAGCAACAAGCGGCCCAAGCGAGCGCCGGCCCATAGCGCGGGTCCCGCGCGATCGCCTGCTCCAGAAGGCGCAGGGCCTCCGGAGTTTGCCTTGCTGACGCGAAGACC
>WNFF01007932.1_pt1 | contig 10030 bp, 10 predicted proteins | sample 5400441 | NCBI WGS metagenome assembly WNFF01 (sample SAMN13153345, study PRJNA577476) | soil metagenome | isolation source: 120 cm saprolite under Douglas fir tree site 2 hole 3 replicate 1 | place: USA:California | collected 2015-04-18 | reverse complement strand
AGCCCAGCATCGGCTCGGTGATCGCCAGATAGCGCAAGTTGCGGTCCTGCGAAGAGACGTACACCTTGGAGCCGCGCAGCGCGGTCTTGAAGCGTGCCGTGACCAGGCCGAGATCCTTGGTGCGTTCCGCAACCCGGCTCTCCAGATCCCGGCGAGCGGTTTCCAGCTCCAGCACCGTGGACTCATGGGCCGCCACCTCGCGGCGCAACCGTTCGTTGGCTTCGTGCAGCTGGCGCGCCGACGGCAGCCGCACCAGATTGGGCAACAACGGTACCATCGCGACGATGATCGCCGCGAATGCGAGCGCGGCCGCAGCCTTGCTCAGCACCAGCATTCCGGGGATCGGACGCCAGGTCGAGATTGCGTCCGCGAGCCGCGCAGCGGCGCTGAACACCAGGAAGCAACCGATCAGAAACGCCAGCAGCCGATGGTCGCGAACGAGGTCTGGGCGGCGGCGAAGAAACCAGATCAGTCCGGCGAGAATGACAAGATAGCTCGTCGCCAGGATCAGGTCGGATGCGGCTTGCGGAATGAGAATGTCCGGTCGTTGCAGCATGTCGCCTTCGAGCCGCGCTGCGCCGGCGGCCCCAAACAACCAATCCGAAATGGCGCTCATCGGCAAGCCTCGGACCGTCCGAAACGATTAGATCATATGGCCGCTACGAGGTCCAAATGTCGGCACGAGCCAAAGTCACGACAGTACCGGCCGGCCAGGCAGGGCTCTTGCTTCGGACCAATGATCCAAGGTCCGACCATTCACTGATCCAAGGTCGGACCATTCACGCAATCGACGCTTTCCAAAGCGAAACGCAGAAGCAAATCGAATCGTTTCCGCCGCCTCCAGGCCGGCGGCCGGCCGCGGAACTTATTTTTCGGTGGAAGCTTATAGCTAGGACCGGCCGCATCCCCCTCCCCTCGTGCTCGGCCGGCGGATTGTTGCCGGCTACGTCCTACTTTTGCGTGCTGTCGATAAAGCCGCAAGCAAGCAGGAGATGACGATGAACTGGAATCGCGTGGAAGGAAACTGGAAGCAAATAAAAGGTAAAGTGCAACAGCAATGGGGCAAGCGCACCAACGACGATCTCAATTTGGTCGAGGGCAAACGCACCGAGCTCGTCGGCCGGATCCAGGCGCGCTACGGCATTCAGCGCGACGAAGCCGAGCGGCAAATCGACAGCTGGTTGCGAAATTTGACCTGAGCCGATCGATCGACCGCGAGCAATGAACCGCGCCGCCGGGGGGTTGGCGCCTGCATAAACTCGCGTTATGGGCAAACAAATAGCGCGCGATCCCGAGGGTATACCTGCGAGCCGGCAGGGCCGGGATACCGGAATTCCAAGGTGCGTCAGTTTGGATCGGGCGCAACCGGATTTGGCCCGACCGCATTCTTCCATCATGCAAGATTACGACTTGGACGACAGGCTGGTCGAGCGGATACGCCGCCTCCTCGATCTCGCCAGACGCCAGCGAGCGCAGCTTGAAACCGACTTGCAGCAGGCGACGGGGATGATTCGGCGCTCGCGGGATCTGCTGAGAAAACTGCGCATGTGGCCGAAGACGAACGAGAGGAATCGCTAGAACAGCCGACCCGCCGGGCCGGAGAAGCTTCGCAGGCATGAGCCGCCTTGCTTACCGACCTCGGCCGGCGCGAGCGGCACAGGGGCGGCGTACCAACGCGGCGCGTCCGTTTCGCGCGCCGGGCGCCCTCGATCACGCGGTCGCCCGCCGCTCCCGCGGCTTGGCTTTGCGCTCGAAAAACAAGGCCTGACTGATCACCGCGGAAACCGTGGCGGGCTGGAAGGGCTTGGCGATCAGGAATGCCGGTTCGGGGCGTTCGCCGGTGAGGAAGCGTTCGGGATAGGCCGTCACGAAGATGACCGGCACCTGCACGGATTGGATCAGCTCGTTGACGGCGTCCAGGCCGGAGCTGCCGTCTGCAAGTTTGATGTCCGCCAGAATCAGCCCGGGACGCTTTGCCTTGGCGAGGGTGACCGCTTCGGCATGGGTGCGAGCCACGCCGACGGTGCGATGGCCCAGACTTTCGACCAGTCCTTCGAGATCCATGGCGATGAAGGTCTCGTCTTCGATGATGAGCACATCGGTGGCGATTTCAGCCGCCAGCTCGCGGCCGGATTCTTCGACCAGCGCCCGCAGCGTCGGCACGTCAGTGTCCAGAACTCGCGCGGCGTCGTCCTCCGAAAAGCCCTCGAGCGCGATCAGCAGGAACGCCTGCCGCGCGCGCGGCGTGATGTGGGCGAGCCGCTGCTCCACCGGCAGACCTTGCTCTGCCGGCTCGACGGCCCCATTGACGCCGACCGAATTCCATATCTTTGTGAACAGGCGATAGAGAGCGACGCGGGGGCCGACGGTCTTCTCCAGGACCGCGGGATCTTCGATCAAGGCTTCGAGCGTGGCCGCCACATAGGCATCGCCGGAATGCTGGCTACCGGTCAGGGCCCGGGCGTAACGGCGAAGGTAAGGCAGGTGCTGCGCGACTGCTTGAGACGTGGACACGAAACCCTCCCGAAACTGTCCGAGCTGCCGGGGCCAACGCGGGCGTTGCAAAAAAGTTCCGGTAGCGTGGAACCAATCGGCACCGTGCGCGTTCGGGGTTGACATATGGGGAACCCCGTAGCCCGAATGTAGTATCATAGTATTTAGGGCGGGTGGCGAGGATTGAAATGAAGAATCCGAAATTGGCAGGGCATGGAGCGCGGACGCGAGAGGTGGCTGTCCCGGCCGAGCCCAGCCTCGGGCGGGACATTCAGACCAAAATCGGCCAACAGCTCCGGGCCATGTACGACGACGTGGTGAGCCAGGGCGTTCCGCCCCGCTTCGTCGATCTCCTGGACCGTCTCGAAAAGCGGGACGACAAGGGGTCATAAAGGCGACGAGGGGCCAACCCGTGAATCTCGATCCATCGGTGCGCGAGGCCGTCCTGACGGCGGTTCCGAACCTGCGAGCGTTCGCCATTTCGCTCAGCGGAAATGTCGACCGCGCCGACGACCTCGTGCAGGAAACCCTGTTGCGCGCCCTCGCCAATATCGATTCGTTCCAGCGCGGGACCAACATGTCCGCCTGGCTGTTCACGATTCTGCGCAACCTGTTTCGCTCCGAATATCGCAAGCGCCGGCGCGAAGTCGAAGACACGGACGGCAGCTACGCCGAACGATTGAAGTCGCAACCCGAGCAGACCGGAAGGGTGGAATTCATGGAGTTCCGCGCCGCGCTCGCCAAACTCCCGGCCGATCAACGCGAAGCCCTCATTCTCGTGGGCGCGTCCGGATTTTCCTACGAGGAGGCCGCCGAGATCTGCGGCTGCGCCGTGGGCACCATCAAGAGCCGCGTCAATCGCGCACGCGGCCGGCTGGCCGAGCTGATGTCCATCGAGAGCATGGATGATTTCGGTCCGGATCTGGCGACCCGGGCGGTCCTCGCCGGGAACGAGCAAGCTTAGCGTGCAAGCCCTAGCGTGGCGCCGCAGGGGATGCCGGCAGATGCGCGCCGCCGCAGCGGAGCTTCAACGCAAATTGCGCCGCGATCAATGCTCGCGGCGGCCGGTGGCGACCGACGGCTGAAGCACCGCAACCGGATCGGACGCCGGAAACGTCTCCTCCAGGCCGCGTTCGAGCGCCCACTCACGCCCCCGCCGCTTCTCGTTCTCGATCCGTGCGTCATCGGATCGACGCGAGGCGGAAGTTTCGGCTTGCGGGACCGCTTTCATCCCTGGTTGTCCGCCATTGTCGCGAACTTGCGTTCGCGAGGATCATAGCCGGGACTGCTATCAATGCAGCCCCAGCATGCCGTCGACCGAGCGGATCTCCGCCGGCCGGTTCGACGCCGAATGCGCCACCACGACGGAATGCAGCGCGCCATCCAGCGATTTTCGCCAAAATGCCAGAAAATCCTGCAGGATCGGAAAGTCCGGCCAAGTGTCGTACTCCTGCCACACATAAGATTGCAGCAGCCACGGGTAACCCGGCCGGCGATAGAGGATATGCGCGGTAGTCAATCCGAAACCTGCAAGTTGGCGACGACAACTTTCAGAGATCATCTGCAGTTCTCCATTACGCGCCGACGCGACCCAGATGACCGCCTCCCTCCTACATCTGATCGTTTGTCGCGCACTCGCGAGCATTAACTCCAGGCATGCTTCAACTGTTCCGGAAGTTGCTTCCGGAGCGGCGCGGGACCCCGGCGGATCAACCAAGCATCGGCGCGGAACTATTGGGACCATGGTGCGTTGGTCCACGCCGATATCTCTCGCCTCGAAGCGAACACGGTGAGCTCATGGCCGCTGGAAGATCGCAATGGCTGCACCCCGCTTAGCACCGGCTTCGGCGGGCGCTTGCCCCGGCATGCGCGCCGGGACCGGCGCGCATGCCCACAAATCCCTGCGCCGCGCCAGCCAAACTGCACGCGAGAGCTCCGGCCGGGCGAAACCCGGCGCGGCCGATCCGGGTCGCCGAACGCGGAGCGTGAAAGCGACGCAGGAAGTTTCGCTTGACGATGACCCCTCAATCTCGAGACAAGCGGAACGCGCCGATCGGCCGCGACGTGCCGGCGAAAATCGGCCAGCAACCGCGGACCATGTACGCGGCATTGATCAGGCAACCGCTTCCGGAAATTCTGTGCGGACTGGTCCGGCGCCTGAGCGTGCCGCGGCAGCCGCAATGAACGGCGCGAACACCACTTGGGCCCACGAGGCGATTCTGGCGGAAGTCCCCAAGCTGCGCGCCTTCGCGATTTCGTTATGTGGAAATTTGGACCAGGCCGACGATTTCGTGCAGGAGACGCTGCTGCGGGCGTGGGCCCATATCGATCAGTTTCAGCGCGGGACCAATATGGCCGCATGGCTGTTCACGATCCTGCGCAACAGCCTGCGCTCCAACTACCGCAAGTACCGGCGCGAGATCGAGGACGCGGACGGCAGCTATGCCGAAAGGATGATCACGCATCCCGAGCAGAACGGACGGCTCGAGTTCGAGGAACTGCGCGGCGCGCTCGCCAAATTGCCTTCCGATCAGCGCGAGACGCTGATCCTCGTGGTCGCTTCCGGCGCCTCCTACGAGGAGGCCGCGGAAATCTGCGGGTGCCGGGTCGGGACGATCAAAAGCCGGGTCCACCGGGCCCGCGCCCGGCTGGCGCAGATCCTGGCCATCGACAGCGTGGACGATTTCGCGCCGGATCGGACCACCCAGGCGGTGCTGCGGGGCGCCGCCGGCTGAGCTCCCGGGCGGAGCCTTCACCCTGCGACCGGCCTCTTCAAGAAAAATCAAACCGAGCCCCGGAACCCGCGCCAAGATCGAACGTTGTGCCTGTGCCGGGCGGGTTCCCCCCATCCCCCGTCCCCCCGCCGCCCGGCACAGCCCTGGTCGGCTCCAGCGTGAGCCGGCCGGGGCTTTGTCTTCGCAGGCCCGGCTAAGTTCCTGGCGCGCCTCGGAATCGGCTTTCGAAGGAGGCAGCATGCCGAGAGTTCCGGTCCTGCGTCGAGCCGATGCCCTCATTGCGGGACTTCGCCGGCAAGACCCCAATGATCGCATGGGGGCGGCCCGGTCGCTTGGCTCGGCCGCGGGGGCCCCGGCAATGACGATGATGTGAATGGCATCCCCAGACCGGGAACGGCTCAGGCTCGAGTTGGTCGGCGAGGGCGCGCGACCATGGCGAGAGTGATGCGAGGCGGGTCGCCATTCGCAACAGCGAAGCAGACCCGGTGCCGGGCCTCATGCCGGGCACGTTTTCGGTTCCCCCGACGTCGGACAGCGACCCCGGCTCCTGGACCCGGCCGGGTGGCTTCCGTTTCGGGGACCGGAGGTCATAGGTCGGAAATCGAAAGAATCAGGAATCCGGCTTTCTCCAGCCGGCCGATCTTTGAACCTTGATCCGGCCACTGCCTTTCGAGCCGATGACGCAGCAGCCGATCAAGCCACAGAATCCAAGGGCCAGCGCCGGCTTCCGCCGGCTGGTCCCCTCGATGGGTCTTGCCTCCTTCGATGTGCCGCGCCGGCTGCGCGCATTCGTGCGAGCCCGCGAAACCAGCCTGGTCGTGCTCGCGGTCGTGATCGGTGCGCTCGGCGGTCTGGTGGTGGCGGCCACGGCGGGGCTGGTCGACCTGATGCACATGGTCCTGTTCGGGCTCGGCCCGGGCGAGCGGTTGTCCGCGCAAGCGCACCTCGATCCGGGTGTCGCGATCCTCGTCCCGACGCTCGGCGGACTCGGCCTGGGGCTTGCCGGGATTTTGATCGCGCGTCGCCGGCCGGCGCGCGAAGTCGACCCGATCGAAGCCAACGCGCTTCACGGCGGGCGCATGTCGTTGCGCGGCAGCCTGATTGTGGCGGCGCAGACGGTGTGGTCGAGCGGGGTCGGCGCATCGGTCGGCGTGGAAGCGGGCTATACTCAACTCGCCAGCGGCATCGCCTCCTTCATCGGGCAGCGATTCCGCTTGCGGCGCGGCGACCTGCGGGTGCTGGTCGGGTGCGGCGCCGCGGGAGGCATCGCCGGCGCCTTCGGGGCGCCGCTTGCCGGCGCCTTCTATGCGTTCGAACTGGTGATCGGCAGCTATTCGGTCGCGAGCCTGGCCGCGGTGGCAATCGCGGCGTTGGTCGGCTTGCTGGTGTCGCAGCAATTCACCGCGGCTCCTTTGAACGTCTTCAGCGCGGATATCATCGCAATTTCCGGCCACGACCTGACGCTTGCGGCAGCGCTCGGGCTGCTGGGAGCGCTGGTCGGCATCGCCATCATGCGCGGCGTGGGCGCCTGCGAGTCCCTGTTCGTGCGATGGAACATTCCCCACGCGCTCCGGCCCGCGCTCGGCGGCCTCGTGGTCGGCGTGTGCGCGTGCATCACCCCGCAGGTGATGTCGTCGGGGCACGGCGCGCTGCACCTCGCCGGCATCATCGAGCGGCCGCTCGGCGAACTGGCGACGGTGCTGCTGCTCAAGGCCGTCGCCTCCATCGCCTCGCTCGGCAGCGGCTTTCGCGGCGGCCTGTTCTTCGCCTCGCTCCTGCTCGGCGCGATCGGCGGTCATCTGTTCGCCGGCGGCATCAGCACGGCATGGCCCGGCTTGGTCCTGGATCCGCGTGCTTATGCCATCATCGGCATGGGCGCGCTCTCCGCATCGATCATCGGTGCGCCGCTGACCATGACCTTCATCGCGCTGGAGACCACGCGAGACTTGCAGCTCACCGCCGCGGTGCTCATCGCCGTCGTCATCGCGGTTCTGGTCACGCGGGAGACGTTCGGCTATTCGTTCGCCACTTGGCGGTTTCATTTGCGCGGAGAGACCATTCGCAGCGCCGCCGACATCGGCTGGATGCGCGACCTCACCGTTGCACGGATGATGCGCCGCGACGTGAAGACCGTCGCAGCCGACATCACGATTGCGGCGTTCCGGGCGGCGTTTCCGCTCGGTTCGGAAACGCGCGTGGTCGCGGTCGAACCGGATGGGCGCTATGCCGGGATCGTCATCGTGCCCGAAGCCCATGCGCCGGAGCTCGCTCCGGAGACCCCCGTTCGCGCCATCGTGCGCAACACCCGCGACGTGCTGTTGCCGACCATGACCATCAAGGCCGCGGTCGAGACCTTCGATGCGGCTGAAGCCGAGGCCCTGGCCGTCGTGGATTCGAAGGTGACCCGCCGAGTGGTGGGCATCCTCACGGAAGCGCATGCGTTGCGCCGCTACTCGCAGGAATCCGAGTTGCGCCGTCGCGAGCTTCTGGGCGAGACGTGACGGCCGTGAGGCTATCTGTCTCGGAGACGCGAGAGGTGGCTCGTGCCAGATTCGGCCGAGGCCGGAATCCGGCGCCGAGGCCGTGGAACCGAAACGACCCATCGGGGTTTAGGGCCATATCGATCGATCTCGGGAGGGCTCCATGCGCGTTACCTGGCTTACCGCCGCGATACTCGCGGCGAGCTTCGGCGCGGTTTCCGCGCCGGCTCTCTACGCGGATGGCACGAGCGAGGGCCAGCCGGCCCGCAGCTCCGAGGCGACGGCTGCCGCCGAGAGCGGCACGGACGATACCGGGAAGACCGTGCTGCCCTATCAGGATGTTCAGGCCGTGCTCGGCAAAGAGGTCCGCAGCAGCGCCGACGAGGACATGGGCCGAGTCGTCGACGTTCTGGTGGATCAGGCTGGGCACGTGCGCGCCGCCGTGATCGATTTCGGCGGGTTCCTCGGCGTGGGAAACCGCAAAGTGGTCATCGACTGGACCGCGCTGCATTTCGCTCCCGCCGATCAGCCGAACCGCATTTCGCTCGACCTCACCCGAAATCAAATCAAACAGGCTCCGGAATATAAACCCGGCAAGCCCGTCGTCGTGCTGGGCGCATTGGGACCGGCGGGTCCGGACCTCTAAGGCGGGATCTGCGGCAGGCCGCGGTGCACAGACTCGAGGGCGGGGCCAAGGACCACGCCACGCCGAAGCCCCCGCCCCATTCCCGACACGGTCCCGCCCCGTCGCGTGCCAGCCTGCGCGGGCTCGACTGGTTCGTGTTCTTCATGGCGGATGTGCAGACCGGTTTCGGGCCATTCGTCTCGGTCTATCTGACGACGCAGGCTTGGACCCAGGTCGATATCGGGTTGGTGCTCACGGTCGGCAGTCTGATCGCTCTGGCCGGCCAGATGCCCGGCGGCGCCGTCGTGGATGCGGCCCGCTCGGAGCGGCTCGTCGCCGCGTGCGGCGTGATTGCCATCAGCGCCAGCGCCATCGCGTTGGCGGCATGGCCCATCTTCCTGCTGGTTCTGCTCGGGCGGGTGTTGCACGCCGCAGCGAGTTGCGTGCTGGGGCCCGCGATGGCGGCGATCAGCCTCGGGCTGGTCGGTCACGCCGGCATCGGCGAACGGCTCGGGCGCAACGCCCGGTTCGCCTCGATCGGAACCGGGCTCGCTGCCGCCGCCATGGGCGCTTTGGGCTATCTGACTTCCAGCCGGTACGTCTTCTTCGCTACCGCGGCGTTGATCGTGCCGACCCTCATCGCGCTTTTTCACATCCGTCCCGGCGAAATCGATCCGGAGCGAGCCCACGGCGGCAAGCACGATGCCGGGCTGCGCAAGCTCGGCGAAGGGCTGTTGGTTCTCGCCGGCAATCGCCCGCTGTTGATTCTGGCGGCATGTGCCCTGCTCTTCCATCTCGCCAATGCCGCAATGCTGCCGCTGATGGGCAGCCTGCTCACGACCCGATCGAGCGACTGGGCAACGGTGTTGATCGCGGCCTGCATCGTCGTGCCGCAGCTCGTCGTTGCGGCGTTCTCGCCCTGGGTCGGGCGCCAGGCGCAGCAATGGGGCCGGCGGCCGTTGCTGCTGCTCGGCTTCGCCGCCTTGCCGCTTCGGGGCGTGCTGTTCGGCGCGGTCACCGATCCGTTTCTGCTGGTAGGTGTGCAGCTATTGGACGGGATTTCCGCCGCCATGCTCGGCGTACTGGTCCCGCTGGTAATCGCCGACGCGACGCGCGGCACCGGCCGCTTCAATTTGGCGCAGGGGATCGTCGGTAGCGCAGTCGGGATCGGAGCCTCGCTCAGCACGACCCTCGCCGGCTATGCGAGCGATACCCTGGGCAGCAGCGCTGCCTTCTTCGGACTTGCCGGCCTGGGGTTTGCTGGCTTGGTCCTGGTCTGGGCGTCGTTGCCCGAGACCCGACCGGACGCGGCGGACTGAGCGCCGAACCTGCGCGCTGCGGGGCGCCTGCGTTGAGCAAGTTGGGCGCGCGACGCGGACCTTCGCGTTCACCGGGCGATTCAGGTCCCGGGGTGCGCCGGGGCGGCGGCCTCGGCGTGGAGCCCCTGCACCGCGACGAGCTTGGGCCGCGGCATCGATTGCTCCATCAGGCTGCGGTAGACCGCGAGGTAATCCTTTGCCATGCGGCGGGCGGTGAATCGCTCCTCGAATCGCTTGCGCACCCGCTCGCGGGACAATTGCGGCAGCCGGTTCACCGCGCCGATCGCGCTCGTCTCGTCTTCGACGACAAAGCCGGTCAGACCGTCCTCGATGATTTCCGAGACGGATCCGCGATTGAAGGCAATGACCGGCGTGCCG
>WNFF01005902.1_pt1 | contig 10032 bp, 10 predicted proteins | sample 5400441 | NCBI WGS metagenome assembly WNFF01 (sample SAMN13153345, study PRJNA577476) | soil metagenome | isolation source: 120 cm saprolite under Douglas fir tree site 2 hole 3 replicate 1 | place: USA:California | collected 2015-04-18 | reverse complement strand
GTCGGTCCCGGCCAAGCCGGGGCCGCACAGAAGGGTGATTCCGGCCGTGCCGGGATCACGCATAAGGAGTTTTCATGTCGAAAGAATTGGTTATTTCCGCGGCCTCCCACGAACGGCGGGTCGCGATTCTCGAAGAAGGCCAGTTAGTCGAAATCTACATCGAGCGGGAAAAAGAATTCGCTCTCGTCGGAAGCATCTACAAGGGAAAAGTCACCCGCGTCCTTCCTGGCATGCAGTCCGCCTTCGTGGATATTGGCCTCGACGGCGACGCTTTCCTGTACGTTAGCGACGTCTTCGAAAACCTCGAGGACTACGATCACGGACATCCGCACGAGCAGCCACAAGCTTCCGTGGCCTCTTTGCCGCCCTCGAATGGTTCCCCGGTGGAAGTGCTTCCCGGTGAATCACTGGCCCGGGCCAACGAACACTACGAAGAAGCGCCTCACGAGGAGTTCCATCAGGACGAATCACGTCACGTGGACGAGCCGCACGCTTCCCACGAGGAAGAGCACGCCACCGAAAGCCACCATCCTGAGGAACATCACGAAGCGGAACACTCCGCTCCCATCGAAGAGCAGCACGCCGAAACGAGTGAAGAACGCCAGCCGGATTCCAACGCTTCCGCGCCCCAGAACTTCGCGCCCCATTACAATCCCACGCAAAGCTATGCCGCCCGCAGCGGTAACGACCGCCCCGGGCAGAATTATGGCCGCGGTGGTGACCGAGGCGGAGATCGTGGCCGTGGCGGCCGTTGGGGACGCCGTGGTGGCGGACGCCATCGCGGTGGACGCCCGCAAGGCGGCCCGGGCGCGCGCAATCTGCCTCCCTCGAAATATGCGTCGCCGCAGGGCGGCGAGTCCCGCGGATATGACAATCGCGGCGGACCGCCGCGCAGTTACGACAATCGTCGTCCGGAAGCTCCGCGCAGCTCGGCTCCTTCCGTAACCAGTGTCCCCGAGGAAGAGATCATTCTTCCAGGTGAATCGCTGGCAAAATATCGCGGCAAGGCTGCCGCTGCTCCCGCTCCGGCTCCCATTGTTGAGCATGAAACACACGATGCACAGGCTACAGCCGAAGAAATTACACCGCGTGCAACCGGCAGTCTGCCCGCTGCCGCTGCGAGCGGCGGCGTTCCTCGCCGATTCTCTGGCGGGTTGCCCCGCTGGCTTCTGGCCGATGCCGGCGCTGAAGCCGAAGCAGTGGCTTCTGGGGAATCTGTGGACTCCGCGGAACAATCTTCCGCCACTGGCAGCGCCGTCGTCGAACATTCACACCAGACATCTGCCAACAGCGTGGAAGCCACCCGGAATGACGTTGAGCTAAACGAAGATCAGGTCGCCGCGCTGGCCTCCGGTTTCGTCGAGGCCAAGCACGAAGAAACCTCGGAAGAGGCCGAAGCCGATGCTGTCGTCGGCGGCGCTGAATTTGACGAAGAAGAAACAGAAGAACAGGCGGAAGAACCGGAAGGAACAATAGTCGCTGGGGTTTCGGAACTCTCCGAGGACGAAGCCGAAGAGGTGGAAGCCGGACGCGCGGCCAACCGGGCGGAATTCGCCGCGGACGTCGCTCAAGAACACGCCGAGCACCACGCCGCCCATGGCGGGCACGAGCATGACGATCCTGAACCTGCCGAGCAAGACGATGTCGAGACGGAGCATGTTGAGGCGGAGCACCTCGAAGGGGAAGTGATCTCTGCAGCCCCCGGCGAATCCGCCGCGGAAGGCGCGGCAGTCATCGAAGAAGACCCGATTCTGCTTCCTGGCGAGACTCGTGCTCCCCGCGTTGGCGGCCCATCGGCTCCACGTGAGGATTTCCCCCGCGACTCCGCGCGCATCGGCGGCAACCCGCGTTCGCGCTTCCAGCGGCCGTTCCGTAGCGGCGGACGAGACCGTGGTCGCGATAGCCGTGGCGGGCGCCCGGATGGCCGCGGTGGCCGTCCTGACAGCCGTGGCGGACGTCCCGATCGCGGCGGACGCCCCGGCGGTGGACCGCGTTTCGAACGCCGTCCCGGCGGCCCCAGGCAAGACCGTGGTTACCAGGGTGGCCGTTCCGGGCCGTCGCGCCGTCCCCAGCTCATTTCCGAAATGCTGAAGGCCGGCCAGGACGTCGTCATCCAAATCGCCAAGGAGCCTCTCGGCAAAAAGGGCGCGCGCATCACGAGCCACGTCGCGTTGCCGGGCCGTTTCCTCGTCTACATGCCCACGGTTCATCACACCGGCGTCTCGCGCAAAATTATTTCCGCCGAAAACCGCTCGCGCTTGCGCCGGCTGGTCAGTGAAGCCGGCGGCGCCTATCCAGGCGGCTTTATCGTTCGAACCGCCGCTGGCGGCGCCACCGATGACGAAATCCGCACCGACATCGAGTTCCTGGGCAGAACCTGGAACGAAATCAAGGAACGCAGCGAGCAGCGCAAAGCGCCTTCTTTGCTCCATCGCGACCTCAACCTCGTCGAGCGCATCCTCCGCGATTACGTCAGCGACGATTTCACCGGCATCTGGATTGACAACGAAGAGGAGTACGGCAAAATCGTCGAGTTTGTTAGCCGCTTCCAGCCGAAGCTCGTCAACAAGGTCAAGCTCTACACCAAGGAAACGCCGATCTTCGAGGAATTCGGCATCCAGCACGAGTTGGACAAAGCCCTCCGCGCCAAAGTCTGGCTCAAGTCCGGCGGCTACATCGTCATCAACCACACCGAAGCGCTGGTCGCCATCGACGTTAACACCGGTAAATTCGTTGGCAAAGGGTCCACGCGCCTCGAGGACACCATCGTCAAGACCAACCTCGAAGCCGTCAAGGAGATTGTCCGCCAGATTCGCCTGCGCGACCTCGGCGGCATCATCGTTGTCGACTTCATTGACATGGAAGAACGCCGCAACCGCGAGAAGGTTCTGTCCGCGCTTCAGCAGGCTCTCGAAGAGGACAAGGCTCCGTCAAAGGCGCTGTCCTTCAACGAGTTCGGCCTCGTCTGCATCACTCGCAAGCGCACCAAGCAGGCCCTCGAGCGCGTCCTCTGCCAGCCCTGCCCGTATTGCACCGGCTCCGGCATGGTCAAGTCCATCCCCACGCTCTGCTACGAAATCCAGGCCGAAGCGCGCAAGATGGCCACCGCCGATCACGAAGGCCCGAACCTGACCATCCGCGTGAATCCCGAAATCGCCAAAGCCTTGAAGACCCGCGAGTCCATGCTCATCGACGAACTCGAGCAAACCGCGCACAAGCACATCATCATCCAGTCCGACGCCACCCTCCACTGGGAGCAGTACGACATCTACTAGCCGCCTTTGTAGCGGCGAGTTTAGCTCGCCATCTCTACGATGGAAACGCCCGGGCGCATCATCAGCCCGGCGTTTTTCTTTGCGCCTCGCATCTCTATTCCCTGCGCCAAGTGCAAAACAACTTGTAACCAGAGGCCGATCTCACCGTAATTAAGAGTAGAGAGTGGCAGATGGAATTGCTGGAACGGTTCGCGGCGGGCGACCTGGAAGCCTTCGAGGCGCTGTTTAGGCAGCACCAGAAGGAAGTTTACGCCTGGGTTGTCCGCATCGTCCGCGATAGCGGCATAGCCGAGGATCTTACCGTGGAAACTTTCTGGCGCATTTATAAATCTCGAGCGCGCTTCGACCCGGCCGGCAACTTTTGCGCCTGGGCGCGCAGAATCGCCACTAACGCGGCTCTCGACCACCTCCGGCATTCGCGCCGCGAGACCGAGCTCCCCGAAGATCTGGCCACCGCCGGGGGCACGGATCCCGCTGTCCGCCGCGAAACGCGTGAACGGATCAAGCAGGCTTTCTTTCAGTTGCCGGCAAAATACCGCCTGGTGGCCACGCTGGCCCTGATCGAAGAAGAGCCCTACAACAACATCGGCGAGGCCGCGGGCATACCCGCTGCGCTCGTCAAAGTCCGCGTCTTCCGGGCCGTTCGAATGCTGCGCAAGAAACTCAATTCCTTAAGGGTGGAGGTCAGCGCGAGATGAACGACGAAGCAAATAACAAAGAGTTGAAAGCTCTCCTCAAGCAAACGATTGCGCCCACACGGGATACCGAACTCCGCCGCGACCTCTGGCCGCAAATGCTCCGCAAGCTCGAGGAGCAGCCCGTCGCCGTGGCCAGTGTCTCTTGGTTCGATTGGGGGCTCGCGGTGATTTTGGGCGCGGTCCTCGTTTTCTTCCCGGGTTCTATCCCGGCGTTGCTGTATCACCTGTGAAGCTGGAGGCGCTATGAATCGGCACATTTATCTCCGCGCGTACATGGCGGGCATTGTTGTGCCCACGATTTTCCTCCTCATCGTCGCCACTGTCTTTACCGTCGCTCGCTACATCTACAACGTCCCCGTTCCCGTGGAGCGCGTGATTGTATTCCCCATGGCAGTTGTGCCTAACGCCTGGGGGCTTTGGAACGTTCTCTTTGTGGCGCTTCGCTCTCGCCTGCAACTCTCCATCGGCCTCCATGGCGCGCTCTTGCCGATTTTGCTCGCGCCTCTCGGCATCGTTGTCGCTAGCCTTCTGAACTTCCCCATTCCCAGCTTCGCTGTGCACGCCTGGCCGATCGCCGCTCCCCTCGCGCTGATCGTCTACTACTTCGCCTGGAAGTACTTGGTTAGCTTCCTCAATCGCGTGCAAGACATCTCTTAAAACTCGAGTGCCTGACCTGTCCGCACGGCCAGTGTTTGATTTGCACAAGCCCGCACCTTTTCGTCATTGCTTCGTCTTGCCAAACACAACTAAAGTGAATCCACGTTGCTCCCTCCCACCCGGAGCCGACCTACATTTCTGCATCAATTTAAGGGAGGAAGTATGTGGACCAAGCAACAAACCGTATCGGAAACACCCGCCGCACCGCCAGTTCAAGCCTCAGGATCACCGGTTGTTCCTTTCAGTGCACCATCAACTTCGCGGCTCGGCAGCCCTGCTGTCCGCGCCCTCGCGCGTCTGGGTGCAAGCCTGCAAATCAAGGGTCAGATCACCGGTACCGAAGACTTGCAGATCGATGGCAAGGTTGAGGGCGCGATCTCATTGCGCGGCCATCAATTAACGGTGGGTTCGACCGCCCAGCTCAATTCTGAAATCCATGCCAGCGAAGTAATCGTCTATGGCAAAGTCATCGGCAATCTGCATGCGCGCGATCGCGTCGACGTCAAAACGGATGGCTCGGTCATTGGGGACATCTCCACCGCGCGCATCAGCATCGAAGACGGCGCCCACTTCAAGGGTCGCATCGAAATCGACCCGACCAAGTCCCAAGCCGCTGCGGATTAGTGCGCTGAAAGACGCTTATGCGCGAGCTTGGCGCGGGCGTCTTTCTTCAAACTCCGCTCCTTAAGTGCCCGAGTACCGCTGCTCCTTCCAAGGATCGCCGCACGCGTGATACCCGTTGCGCTCCCAGAAGCCCAGCCGGTCGTGATCCAGCAGCATGAATCCGCGCACCCATTTCACGCTCTTCCACGCGTAGAGATGCGGCACGATCAGTCGCAATGGTCCCCCATGTTCCGCCGTCAGCGGTTCCCCGTCGTGCTCGAAAGCGAACAGCACGTTCGGCCGAATCAAATCCGCCATCGGCACATTTGCCGTGTAACCTTCTTCCGCCAGCACCAGAGCGTACTGAGCCTCCGCCTTTGCCTTCACCAACTTCATCACGTCCGTAAACAGCACGCCCTTCCAGCGATTATCCAGCCGGCTCCAGCGCGTCACGCAATGAAAATCTGAAGTCACCTCGGTCTGCGGCAGCGCCCGAAATTCTTCCCACGTCAGCCGCACCGGCTCATCCACCAGCCCCGAAATATTGAAGTCCCATTTCGCCGCGTCAAAGTGCGGCACGCTCCCGTAATGCAGCACCGGCCATTTCAGTGTGAGCGACTGCCCCGGCGGCAGTCGTCCTTCCGCCTTCGCCTTCTTCTCTAACTCTCTCCGGTCGCGATATTCCCCAAGAATCGCCATCGTCTTTAGATCCCTTCGCTAACCTCAAGTCGGACACCCCGGCCCTTAAGAAGAGACAACCCATTTGATGCGCCTCGGAAGTCCACGACACAGGCGAATTCGAGCTTCGCCTCTAGCAAGATTCGACCGCCGAAACAGGAGAGAACTAGTTGATTTCGACTTCCAGCCCGCCAACCCAGCCGGCGACGAGATTGTACAGCGCCGCCGAGATGGCGCCGCCGATTCCACCGATGATGCCGTACATCAGCGGGAAAATGATGATGGAACCCAGGCCAAAACCAAGTCCGAAGGCCCGGGCTGCCGGCTGTCCAGCTCCCGCCATGCTGCCCAGGGAGCCCATCAACATCGAGACACAGGCCATGATGATCCCAACGATCAGGCCAAGGAACGCATACAGCACCAGGCCGATTTTGAACGCGGAACCCGGACCAATGCGCTTGACTGTAGCCATGGAGTTCCTCCTTGCGAACTTGTCGCGAATGCTAGCAGAACGAACGTGCTCGCCAAAGCATTAAATTCGAATCCTGCGCGAATAGTTAGCGCGATCTGGGCATCAGGCTTTTTGCATGTGCTATGATTTCTCTTCGCGCCACGAAAGCGAGCTTCGCATGACCGCACGCATCCTCGATGGCCTCAAAATCCGCGACCAGATCTTCGCCGAGCTGAGCGATGAAGTGCGTTTGCTTACGGCCGCCGGCGTTCGTCCTGGCCTCGCGGCCGTTCTTGTCGGGGAGAATCCCGCCTCGCAGCTTTATGTGAAAAGTAAAATCGCAGCCTGCGAACAACTCGGCCTCGCCAGCGCGCTTCTTACGCCTCCAGCCACTGTGACCACTCTCGATCTGCTCGCCGTCGTCGAAGACCTCAACCGCGATAACGATATCGACGGCATTCTCGTCCAACTCCCTCTTCCTCCGCAGGTCGACACCAAGCGCATTCTCGAAGCCGTCGATCCCGCCAAAGATGTCGACGGCTTCCATCCCGTCAATCTTGGCCGTCTTATCAGTGGACGTCCCGGCCTCGTCGCGTGCACCCCTGCCGGCTGCATGGAAATTCTGCGCCGCAACGAAATCAGAATCGAAGGTGCCAACGCCGTCGTCCTTGGCCGCAGTGACATCGTCGGCAAGCCAATGGCCCTTCTCCTCATGCACGCTAACGCCACCGTCACCATCTGTCATTCCAAAACGCGCGACCTGCCCGATGTCGTCCGCCGCGCCGATATCGTCGTCGCCGCTATGGGCAAAGCTGGCTACGTCAAACCAGACTGGATCAAGCCCGGTGCCGCGGTCATCGACGTTGGCACCAACCGCGTCACCGACGCCAAAGAAGCCGAGCGCCTCTTCCGCGATTTTCCAGACCGCCTCGAAAAATTCCGTGCCAAAGGTAGCGCCCTCGTCGGCGATGTCCATCCCGGCGCCTTCGACACCGCCGGTGCGCTCACTCCCGTTCCCGGCGGCGTCGGCCCCATGACTATTACCATGCTGATGAGCAACACCGTCAAAGCCGCGCGCCTCCGCCGCGCCTCGCCCAAGTTTTCTGCAACGCAATCGTCCGTCACGGCGCGATAATTCACGATCATGCTCCGACTCGGCCTCACCGGTGGAATCGCCAGCGGCAAAAGCGCCGTCGCCGCCATGCTGCGCGAAATGGGCTTCGTGGTCCTCGATGCCGATTCGCTGGCTCACCGGCTCATCGAGCCGGGCACGCCGGCCTACGACGAGGTCCTCAAGGAATTCGGCCGGGCCGTGCTCGCTCCAGGTGGCCGTGTTGACCGGGCAAGACTCAGCTCCATCGTTTTCAATGATCGCGCCAGGCTCGACCGTCTCAACGCCATCGTCCATCCTCGCGTCGCCGAAATCGTCTTCCGTCAATTCGCCGAATGGGAGCGGGCCGGCGCACGCGACGCCGCCTTTGTGGAAGCCGCTCTTCTGATCGAATCCGGCATTCACAAAAAACTGGACGGTCTGGTGGTTGCCTGGTGCGAGCCCCAACAACAACTTGAGCGCCTCATTGCGCGTGGCCTTAGCGATGCCGAAGCCCGCCGCCGCATCGCCGCCCAGCTTCCCGTCGCGGAGAAGTTGCGTCTCGCCACCGAGAAAATTGACTGCTCTGGCTCTCTGGAGCAGACTCGCCTCCAGGTCCAATCTCTCGCCACCAAGCTCCGCCGCGCTCAGACGACACGGTGACCCGTTTCGCGATTTTCCTTATAATGGTGGCATCGACTGGATCAGAAGGGACGACGCCCATGACCGCAGCAAACACTTCTCGCCGCGCGCGCATTATCCTCGCCGCGCTGGTTCTTCTCCTGGGCGCTTTTTGGGTCGGCGCGCAATTCGGCCCCCGTCAACCCACCGACGTCGAAGCCTTGCCTCTCGGCGGTTCGACCACTCCCAAGTCCATTGCGCAGCGCGACGCCGCGTTGACCGAGGATGAAGCCATCAACGTGCGCATTTACCGCCAAGTGTCCCCGGCAGTCGCCAACATTCTCACCAAAGCGACGGAATACGATTTCTTCATGGACCCCGTGCCCGTTGAAGGCGCCGGTTCCGGCTTTGTCATCGATCCACGCGGCTACATTCTGACCAATTTCCACGTCGTGGAAGGCGCGCAGTCCATCGAAGTGGTCCTCGGCGATCAATCTCGCTACCCGGCAAAATTCATTGGCGCCGACCAGCGCAACGATGTTGCTCTCGTCAAAATCGATCCGAAGGGCAAGAATCTCGTCGCATTGGCGCTGGGGGATTCGGCAGCAATCCAGGTCGGCCAGAAAGTTCTGGCCATCGGAAATCCTTTCGGCTTTCAATCCACCCTCACCACCGGCGTCGTCAGCGCCCTCGGCCGCACCGTGCAGACCGGCCAGACTACCTTCATTGATGAAGCCATTCAGACCGACGCCGCCATCAACCGCGGCAATTCCGGCGGGCCGCTCATCAATTCTCACGGCCAGGTCATCGGCATCAATTCCGCGATTTACACGCCCACCGGCACCACCGCCGGCATCGGCTTTGCTATTCCTATCAACACCGCAAAATCCATCGCCAACGACCTCATCACCGACGGCCGCGTGCACCGCGCTTTTCTCGGCGTGGAAACGCTGCCTGTCGGTGGCTGGCTGAGCGAAGCTCTTGACCTGCCCGTCAAAGAAGGCTTGCTGGTGCAGAGAGCCACGAAGGGCGGTCCAGCCGCTGCCGCCGGCATTCATGGCGGCGATCGTGTCGCCGAAGCAGGCATGCGCAGGATTGCCATCGGTGGCGACGTCATCGTAGCTATCGACAACCAGAAAATCGCCAGCCAGCTCGACGTCAACCTCGTCCTCAACCACAAGCGCCCCGGCGACAACATAACCGTCAGTGTCTACCGCGGCGGCAAAAAAATGGACATCCCCGTCAAGCTCGGCGAGCGCACCGGCAACTAAACCAATTCCTTGTAGGGACGCAGCATGCTGCGCCCCTCTTGTCGATACAGCGTCCACGTAGGTTGTTTTGCCCGGCTTCTGAGCTACAACGAAGCTCACCAGACTAGGTAGAATCTCTTTGCAGCCCAGGGCGGCACTATTTGTTAAACGTAGTACGGTATGTCTCTCGCTCGGCTTCCCTCAATGCAAACCACCCCTCCGCAATATCCCGCACGCGCTCCAACTCGCGCTGCATCTCCGCGTGCTTGGCTTCCATCACTTCAGCATTGGCGTCAGACGAAACATAAATCGGTGGCGCGAAGAGAATCACCGTGCGTGCAAAGGGCGCAGGGAGCAAAAAGTGGTCCCACGTTCGTTGGAACGTTTTGCCTCGGTCCACGCCGATATGAAACACCATGATGGGGCAGCCGGTTTTTCGCGCCAGCATCACCGGGCCGGGCTTGGCCACGTAACGCGGCCCGCGCGGCCCGTCGATCGTGAACGCGCAATCGACTCCCTCTTCCAGCCGCCGCGCCATCACCGCGAGCCCGCGCAATCCCCCGCGTGAAGAACTTCCCTGCGCTGTCCCGAATCCCAGCCATTCGATCACTTTGCGCGTCCATTGCCCGTCGAACGCCGTCGTGTTCATCACCACCACGCCGTGGTTTCTGTACCACCACACGATCGGAATAATGATCCGGTGCCAGAA
>WNFF01005900.1_pt1 | contig 10033 bp, 9 predicted proteins | sample 5400441 | NCBI WGS metagenome assembly WNFF01 (sample SAMN13153345, study PRJNA577476) | soil metagenome | isolation source: 120 cm saprolite under Douglas fir tree site 2 hole 3 replicate 1 | place: USA:California | collected 2015-04-18 | reverse complement strand
TGAACACCACCTCGTGGCTGTCGGCGGCGTCCTTCCAGGAGACCACCCGCGTGCTCACCGAAGCCGCGATCAGCGGCAAGGTAGACCGCCTGCGAGGGCTCAAGGAGAACGTGATCATCGGCAAGCTCATCCCGGCCGGGACCGGGTTGGACTACTACAAGAAGCAGCGCGAGCAGGCGGCGCGGATCCTCGAAGAGGAGCCGATCGACCTGGAAACATTGAGCGTGTAGACGCTCAGCCCGTTTTGAGTTAAAGTCGCAGTACGTGCACAGGGGGCGCCCGCCAGGGTTAGCCCCTTTTGCTTTAATTGGCCCGGTGTCCTCGACCCGAAGGCTGGTGCGCGCCGTCGCGTGGGCGCTGCTCGCTACCGCTGCGGTCACAGCTTGCAATCCGACCGCGCCGATAACGCAGGGACCGCGCCTGGCCAAAGACCAGACGCTGCACGTCCTCCTCGACGATTCGCCGGGGACGCTCGACCCGGGACAGACTCAGTATCCCTACGAGACTGCAGTTCTCCGGGCCATCTCCGAGCCGTTGCTGAAGCCCGCCGCGGATCTCAGTGGCGTTGTGCCGGCGGCTGCGGAGAGCTACGACGTGATGAACAACGGCACGGTGTACGTCTTTCATTTGCGAGCGAACGCGCAGTACTGGGACGGCACTCCGGTGAAAGCCCAGGACTTCGTGTACGCATGGCAGCGCCTCATCGATCCCCGTCTGGCCGCCCTCAACGGGCCGTTCTTCGCGGCCGCGATTCTCAATGGGGACGGGGTCTCGTTACTCGACCCACAGCGCGATGCGGCTCGCATCGACGTGGCGCTGGCCACCCTGGGCTTGAAGGCGGTGGACGACTTCACCTTTCAGGTCACGCTGTCGCATCCCGACCCGGCGTTCGTGTGGCTCGCCGCTATGCCCGCGGGCTCGCCCATCAGGCAGGACGTCGTCACGAAATACAAGGACGCCTGGGCGGGCTCGCCGGACTCGCTGGCGACGAACGGACCGTTTCACGTCACGGAGATATCCAGCGACCACTTGTCCGTCGTCCCCAACCCGCACTACTGGGGGGTCAAGCCGAAGCTGAAAGCAATCATCTTTCGCATCGTCAATGACGGGGCGGCCGCGCTCACCCACTACATGAACGGGGAGGTGGACACGATCGACGTGCAGCCGGCGCAGGCGTCGAGAGTCGCGGGCGACAACCACCTCAAGCAGGAGCTCGTGCGGACGCCCGCGCTGACCGTGTTCTGGTTGACCTTTCGCATCACTCAGGCGCCGTTGAACAACGTGAAGGTGCGGCAGGCGATCGCGGCCGCGATCGATCGCGACGCCTACATCGCGCATATCTTCCAGGGGCAGGGGCTTCCTGCAGAGACCCTCATCCCCAAGGGCATGCGCGGTTACGCGCCCGACCTGGCGCCCACCCAGAAGTTCGACGTCGTCCAGTCGCATGCGATCCTCGCCGCGTCGGGCGTCACCGCGAAGCAGCTCTCAGGCGTGAAGTTCTCTTACGACCAGTCGTCCGATTTCAGCAAGGCCACGGCCACCTTCATCCGCGACCAGCTGAAGGCGAATCTTGGAGTGGATGTCGCGCTCGAACCCCTGGACCGCGACACGTACTTCTCAAGGCTCGACTCGGGAGACTTCCAGATCGCGGGTCCGCTGGGGTGGACGGCGGACTATCCAGATCCGTCGGATTGGTTTGGCCTCTTCCAGACCAGCAATTCGAGAAACTTCTCCTTCTATCAGAACAAGCAGTACGACAGCTTCGTGCGGGCGGCAGGCGCAGACCTGCAGCCAGACCGTCGCGACCAGGAATACAGGCAGGCCCAAAAGATGCTTGGCACCGACGTGCCGGTGGTCTTCCTGGCTCAACCGGTGGGCTGGAACCTGGTGAAGCCCTACGTCAGCGGGGTGACCGCGACGTCGGTCGACGAGTGGCCGGGTGCGCTGTTTCCGTCGCAGGTCTACATCGCCGCGCACTGAGCAAACAAGCGTTCGGCCAAAGGTCGCGAGCTATGCGACTTGACACTCGATGGTGATGGACAACAGAATTCGTTTACGAGCCGAAGAGGCTGTGTGAGTAAGACCTGCTGTCGGCGCACTCTCGCCCCGTGGCTCCGGGAAGAAGGCGGCAGGATCAGGTCAGAGAGGTAAGACGTTGAAGGAATCAACCGCTAGGTTTCGTTGGCTTCGACTGCCTGCGCTGATGGCCTCGATCGGGCTCCTGGCCGCGGCTTGTGCAGGTAGTACAACGACCACCACGACGGGCACGAAAGGTGGCACGCTCATCATGCTCGGGAACGGTGACGTTGACCACCTCGACACCGCCAGCGCCTACTACACGGTGAGCTACATCGTCGAGCGCGCATACTCCCGACAGCTCGTCAGTTATCCCAACACCGCGGATCAGACGAAGGCTGTCTCCCTCGTAGCCGACGCCGCGACCCAGGTTCCGTCAGCATCCAATGGCGGGATCAGCTCGGATGGCTTGACCTATACCTTCAAGATCAAGGCCGGTGTGAAGTGGGATACAAGCCCAGCACGCCAGGTCACCGCCCAGGACTTCGTTCTCGGGTTCAAGCGCTTGTGCAACTCGGTCAACCCGGTCGGTGCGCCTTCCTACTACGAGGACACCATCGCCGGGTTCAAAGACTACTGCGAGCCGATGCTCGCCCTCTCGGACAGCAGCGCTTCAGCGATGGCGGCCTACATGCAGGGCCACGACATCTCGGGAATCACGACCAGCGGGAGCGACACGATCAAGTTCAAGCTGACCCAGGTCGCCAGTGACTTTCTCAACATCGTGTCGCTGCCGTTCGCCTCGGCGGCGCCGGTGGAGTACCTGCAGTACGTTCCGGGCGATGACACGTTCAACCAGCACGTCATCTCGGACGGGCCGTACAAGATCGTGAAATACGACCCGAACAAAGAGCTCGACCTGGACCGCAACCCGGCCTGGGACCCCTCGACCGATAGCCTTCGGGCCGCATGGGTCGACCACGTCAAGGTGACAGAGGGGAGCACATCGGAGGCGGTACAGCAGCAAATCGCCGCCGGCACCGCTGACATGGAGTGGGACACGGGGGTGCCCACGGCCGACCTGGCCCAGCTCCTGCAGGCCACGCCAGCGGACCCTCGGCTCATTGTCGGCCCACCCGGCACATTTAGCCCCTACCTCGTCTTCAACCTCCAGAGTCCCAACGCGGGCGGCGCGATCAAGAATGTCAAGGTCCGCCAGGCGCTTGAATACGCCGTCGACAAGGTGGCGATCGCCCAGTTCTACGGAGGTCTGAGTATCAACCAGCCGGCTACCCAGGTCCTGGCGCCGGTCGACGCCGGGTACCAGAAGTTCGACCTTTATGCGACCCCGGCCGACAAAGGCGACCCGGCCAAGACCAAGAGCCTTCTTGCCGACGCCGGCTATCCCAACGGCATAACGATCAAGATGATCTACCGCACCAGCGGCAATCACCCCAAGATCGCCCAGTCGGTTCAGGCTGACCTGGCGAAGGCGGGCGTCACACTCCAGATCACACCGGTACCCCCGGCCCAGTTCTACACGAAGTATTTGGAGAGCGCCGACGCCTCGAAGCGGGGCGTTTGGGACATCGCGGCCCCCGGCTGGGTGCCCGACTGGTTCGGCAACAACGGGCGTTCGATCATCTCGCCTTTGTTCGACGGCCGGACCTATGGCCCAGGCACGACCGACTACGGCGACTACAACAGCGACGCCACGAACACCGACATCGACTCTGCGCTGGCGGCCAAGTCGCAAGCCGACGCGAACAAGTTCTGGCACATGGCGGACATGCAGATCATGCAAGACGCCGCAGTCATCCCCGTGCTCAATCAGCAGACTCCGGTGTTCCGTTCCACGCGGGTCCAGAACTTCATCTACTACCCGTTTTCGCAACAAGGCGACATCACCAACGTTTGGCTGAAGGTAGGATCGTAGCAAGCACGACTTAGGCGACAATTCGATATGAGATGAGCCGGCTCGAGGTCAAAGACCTCACGGTGACGTTCTCGACCGCGGACGGCCTGGTTCAGGCCGTCCGCGGCGTCAATTTTGCGGTCAAGGCAGGCAAGACGCTGGGCGTCGTCGGCGAGTCTGGCTCTGGGAAGAGCGTGACCATGCAGACAATCATCGGGTTGACCAGGGGAGCCCAGGTCTCCGGACAGGCGCTCTTCGAAGGGCAGGACCTGCTGGCCATGAGCAACGATGACCTGCGCCACATCCGCGGGGCCGAGATCAGCATGATCTTCCAGGACCCGCTCTCCAGCCTCCACCCCTACTACCGGGTCGGCTGGCAGATCGTCGAGATGATACGCGCCCACCAGGATGTGTCCGCGCGGGCGGCCCGGCAGCGGGCCATCGAGTTGCTGCGGCTGGTCGGCATCCCCCAGCCGGAGCGGCGGGTTGACGACTTTCCGCACCAGTTCTCCGGGGGGATGCGGCAGCGGGCCATGATCGCCATGGCCCTCGCGAACACTCCCAAGCTGCTGATCGCCGATGAGCCGACCACGGCTCTCGACGTCACTGTTCAGGCGCAGATCATCGACCTCATGCGGAGCCTACAGAGGGAGCTCGGTACCACCATCATCATGGTCACGCACGACCTGGGCGTCGTCGCTGACATCGCCGACGAGGTGATCGTCATGTACGCGGGGAAGGCTGTGGAGAAAGCGGACCGGCGGACGCTGTTTTACCGAGGCCACCATCCCTACACGCGCGGGTTGATGGGCTCGCTGCCAGGGAAGGGTGGGGCGCATGAGCGTCTCAATCCGATCGAGGGGCAGCCACCCAGCCTGATCCGGATCCCCGCGGGGTGCCCCTTCCATCCCCGCTGCCCATTTGTGATGGATCGCTGCCTGACCGATGAGCCCCCTCTCCGCGACGTGGGGGCAGACGATGATCACAGCTCAGCCTGCTGGCTCCCGCCCGACCTGACTGGCTTCGATCGCGAGGTCGACGAGCGCCGCTGGGTCGCGGCCGAGGCCCACCGGAGCGGCCGGGCACGGACGATGTCCAGGCGGCTAGCACTGACGCCTGAGAGGGAATCCTGACGGCCTCCGCCACCTCCCGATCTGATGGGTCGAACAGCGATGTGCTGGTCCGGGTCGAAGGCGTCGTCAAGCATTTTCTGATTCGCAGCGGCCTCCTGCGCCGAGTAATCGGGCGGGTCCATGCCGTCGACGGTGTCAGCCTCGACATACGGCGAGGAGAGACGCTCGGGATCGTCGGGGAAACCGGCTGTGGCAAATCAACCCTGGCGCGCTGCATCGCCCGCCTGCTCGACCTCACGGCTGGGACAATCGTGTTCGACGGGCACGAAATTTCGCGGCTCTCCCGGCGGCGAATGCGTCCTCTGCGCAAGGGCATTCAGATGATTTTCCAGGACCCGATCGGCTCGCTGAACCCCCGCCGGCGGATCGGATCGATCATCGGCGACCCGTTCGCCATCCACCACATCAGCCGCGGCGAGGAGCGCAAGCGCCAGGTGCAGGAGTTGATGCGCCTTGTCGGCCTCAACCCCGAACACTACAACCGGTTTCCCGCCGAGTTCTCGGGCGGCCAGCGCCAGCGCATTGGCGTCGCCCGCGCGCTGGCGCTTCGACCCAAGCTGATCATCGCCGACGAGCCAGTCTCAGCTCTCGACGTTTCGATCCAGGCGCAGATTCTCAACCTGTTGACGGACCTGCAAAACGAGTTCCGGCTGACCTACATTTTCATCGCGCACGATCTCTCTGTGGTCCGGCACGTGAGCGACAGGATCGCGGTCATGTATTTGGGCAAGATCGTCGAGGTAGCCAGCGTCGAGGAGCTCTACGCCCGCCCCCGTCATCCCTACACCAACGCCTTGCTCTCGGCCGTCCCGGTTCCCGACCCGGACCGCGCGGACCAGCGTGAGCGGGTGATTCTGGTCGGCGACGTCCCGTCGCCCATCAACCCGCCGTCTGGCTGCCGCTTCCACCCTCGCTGCCCGAAGGCGCAGAATCTCTGTACGGAGGTCGACCCAGCGTTAGAGGTGAAAAAAGACGACCGCCCAGGGCATGTCGCGGCCTGCCACTTCCCGGTTGAGGTGGGCGAGCACCTGAGCCGTGCGCGGGCCGGAATCGCCCAGCCGGACCGGGAGGCGGCTGCCGATCTGTCGCCGGAGACCGTGGAAGGCGCGTTCCATCCCAAGGAGCGAGCGTGAGTATCAACCCTGGCGTGGTTTCTCAGCGGAGCGCGATTCGCGCTACAGAGGCTACGGATCTCGAAGAATTAGGGGAAGCCGCTGCCGAAATCCAGGGCCGCAGTCCCTGGCAGCTGGCCTGGGCTCGGCTGCGCCAGGATCGGGTGGCCATCGGTTCATCCGTTGTCATCATCCTGATCACGCTGGCCGCAATCCTTGCGCCGCTGATCGCCCGCCTGGTTGGTCACGGCCTGGGCGACCAGTACCCATATACCGCCCTCAATGGGTACGGCTTGCCGGTGGGACCAAGCCGGACGTTCCTGTTCGGCGCTGACGACCTGGGTCGGGACGTGTTGGTCCGGGTGGCCTACGGCGCCCGGGTCTCGCTAATTGCCGGGGTGGTCGCCAGCGGACTGGCCGTGATCGTGGGTGGGGTTGTTGGGATGGTGGCCGGATATTTCGGCACGGTGGTGGACACGGCGCTCTCCCGCTTCATGGACGTAATCCTGTCCTTCCCCCTGCTGCTATTCGCGATTGCGCTGGTCTCCATCGTCGGCCCCAGCCTGGGCGTGACGATCTTGGTGATCGCCTTCTTCAGCTGGGCGGTAGTCGGCCGCATCATCCGCGGCCAGACATTGTCATTGCGGGAGAAGGAGTTCGTCGAAGCTGCGCGATCGCTGGGTGCCAGCGATCTGCGGATCATGTTCGTCGATATTCTGCCGAACCTGGTGGCGCCTCTCCTCGTCTATACCACCCTGCTCATCCCCGCCTCGATCGTGTTCGAGGCGACCCTTTCCTTCCTTGGCCTGGGCGTGGTGCCGCCGACACCCAGCTGGGGGAACATGCTTTCTGACGCCGAGGCGTATTACAAGGTCGCCTGGTGGTTCATCATCTTCCCCGGCGGGGCGCTCCTCCTCACCACGCTCGCCTTCAACTTGCTGGGTGACAGCGTGCGGGACGCGCTCGATCCGCGCTACGCGCGACTGTTCAAGGCATAAGTCGCTATGGTTGCCTTCATCGTCCGCCGTGCGCTGTTCGGGATTCTCGTCCTGTGGATCATCAGCGTCGTGGTGTTCGTGATGTTCTTCGTCGCGCCGCACGACGTGGCGCGGCTGCTGGCCGGCCGCCAGGCCAATGCGGCCGAAATCGAGGCCATCCGTCGCAATCTCGGGCTCAATCGCCCGATCCTCGATCAGTACATCAGCTGGGTCTCGAAGCTGGTCCACGGTGATCTCGGCTACTCGTATCGCGGCTCCGTCCCGGTGCGAGATCTACTTGCCAGTCGACTCCCGGTCACGGCATCACTGGCCTTCGGCGCGGCAATCCTCTGGCTCCTGATCGGCGTTGGCGCCGGCGTGCTGGCCGCCGTCCGGCCGCGCAAGCTCGCCGACCGGGTTGTGACGTTCGCGGCGCTCTTCTTCTATTCGATGCCAACCTTCTTGCTCGGGCTGCTCCTCCTCTACTTTGCCTTCTACAAGCTCTATACAGCCGGCTTGCCCCTGTTCCCCGGCGGCGGCTACGTCAACTTCACTGAGAATCCGATCGGTTGGACTGATCACCTGATCCTGCCGTGGTTCACGCTTGCCCTGGTGACGGCAGCGGTCTACTCGCGCCTCACCCGCGCCACCATGCTCGACGCGCTCGGCGAGGACTACATTCGGACCGCCCGAAGCAAGGGCATATCCGAGTGGCGCGTCATCTTTCGCCACGCACTGCGGAGCGCCCTCACCCCGGTCGTCACCCAGTTCGGCATCGACCTGGGCGCGCTGCTCGGCGGTGCGATCGTTACCGAAAACGTGTTCGGGCTGCCTGGGCTCGGTCAGCTGGCGGTCCAATCGATCTTCGACCAGAACCTCCCGGTCATCATCGGGATCGTTGTCGTCGCCTCGCTCTTCATCGTTGTCGCCAATATGGGCGTCGACCTTGTGTACGCCTTTCTAGACCCGCGCGTCCGTCTCACGTAGCCCAGCTCAACCGAGCCTGTCAAGACACCCGGCCGCGGACCTCCAGGATCCGATAGCCCTTTTTCGACTTCAGCCTCTTGACCGCGTAGCCCTGCGTCACCAGCCAGGCGGCGAGCGAGTCCGACCCCAGGTTGCGCTGCACGACCAGGTACGCGCTCGCTCCCGGCTCGAGCCTGGGCAGCCACCGGAGCAGAAGCTCGTGCAGCGGGCCTTTGCCTACCCGAACGGGCGGATTGGAGTAGATCGCGGCGAAGCCCAGCCCAGCCGGCACGTCGTCGGGTAGGCTCGCGGTCACGTTCGCCGTCTTGGCCGCGGCAGCATTGGCCCGCGTGAGCTCAAGCGACCGCTCGTTCACATCGACCGCCCAGATGCGGGCTCCTGGCGCTTGCCGAGCCAGTGCGATGGCGATCGGGCCGTAGCCCGAGCCGAGGTCGAGTATCTCGCCCGCAAGCGGGGGTGCCGGTGCCTCGCGGAGCAGCGAAAGGGTGCCGAGATCAATGCCGCGCGACCCGAAAACCCCCCGATCCGCCTGCAGCTCGAGCGCGAGCTCGCGAAGATGCAGGAACACCGTCCGCGGCCTGGACTGGACGGCAGGCGACGGATCGAAGTAGTGACTCGATCGCCGGCTGTTAGGGAGGGGCCGATTTTTGGGTATACTCATCGTTTGTCGCCCAATCGGCTATTGCCGCGTGGGAATCGAACCGTCAATAGGAGATACGTTTGCCCACCATCCAGCAGCTTGTCCGCCTTGGTCGCCAGGCAGCCAGGCCGAAGTCTAAGGCGCCCGCGCTCAAGGGTTCACCGCAGAGGCGGGGAGTCTGCGTGCGTGTCTATACACAAACTCCCAAGAAGCCGAACTCGGCGCTCCGCAAGGTCGCCCGTGTCCGGCTGACCACCGGGATCGAGGTCACCGCCTACATCCCGGGCATCGGCCACAACCTCCAGGAGCACTCGGTGGTGCTCATCCGCGGCGGCCGCGTCAAGGACCTGCCGGGCGTCCGCTACCACATCATTCGCGGCACCCTCGACACGGCCGGCACCAAGAATCGCAAAAAGGCTCGCTCCAAGTACGGCGCCAAGCGGGAAAAGAGCAAGGCGGCGGCCTGATGCCTCGCCGCAGCCGCCCAGTCAAGCGTGTCATCGCGCCCGATCCCGTGTACCAGTCGGAGTCGATCGCCAAGTTCGTGAACGTGGTCATGAGCCGGGGCAAGCGTTCGACAGCCGAGCGCGTGGTCTACGACGCGCTTTCGCGTGCCAGCAAGCAGGCCAAGAAGGAGCCGCTCGAAGTCTTCGAGTCGGCGCTTCGCAACGCCACCCCGCTGCTCGAGGTCAAGCCTCGCCGGGTCGGCGGCGCCACGTACCAGGTCCCCGTTGAGATCAGGCCGGAGCGCCGGCTGGCGCTTGCCCGCCGCTGGATCGTGCGTTTCGCGCGCCAGCGTGGCGGGAAGAGCATGTCGGAGAAGCTTGCGTTCGAGATCCTCGACGCCGCCCAGAACACGGGTGGAGCAGTCAAGCGCAAGGAAGAAACTCACCGAATGGCGGAAAGCAACAAGGCTTTCTCCCATTTCCGGTACTGATTTAGAGAGATGAGCGTGGCACTCAAGATGCAGGAACGTCCGGTCGCGATCGACAGGGTCCGAAACATCGGGATCATGGCGCATATCGACGCCGGTAAAACCACGACTACCGAGCGGATCCTCTTCTACGCCGGCCGCATCCACAAGATGGGCGAGGTCCACGAAGGCGCGGCGACGATGGACTGGATGGTCCAGGAGAAGGAGAGGGGGATCACGATCACGTCGGCGGCCACGTCGGCCAACTGGCGCGACCACTCGATCAACATCATAGACACACCCGGACACGTGGACTTCACGGTCGAGGTCGAGCGCAGCT
>WNFF01006718.1_pt1 | contig 10034 bp, 9 predicted proteins | sample 5400441 | NCBI WGS metagenome assembly WNFF01 (sample SAMN13153345, study PRJNA577476) | soil metagenome | isolation source: 120 cm saprolite under Douglas fir tree site 2 hole 3 replicate 1 | place: USA:California | collected 2015-04-18 | reverse complement strand
GAAGAGGGGACGATTCCGGGGCCGAGAATTTTTGGGGCGACGCGGGCGATTTCGACCACGGGCGGATACAACCTGGAAGGGTATGCGCCAGAACTGGAGATGCCCAAGGGCGCGCAGCTCGTGGACGGGCCGGTGGAAGCACGGAAGGCGCAGGCTACGGCGACGTAGGCATCAAAGAAGCTATCAATGCAGGACACATTCCCGGGCCAAGGCTCTTTGTTGTGACCCGCGCCATCTCGGTCACGGGCGGTTATCCGCTGGAGGGCTACAACCCGGATATCGCCGTCCCCAAGGGCGCACAGCTTGGCGACGGGCCAGTGCAACTGCGCAAGATCACGCGCGAACAGCTGGATAACGGCGCGGACTGGATCAAGGTCTACATGACGCACCGCTCATGGGTGGACAAGCAAGGGAACCTGGTTTCGCAGCCGACGCTGACGGTGGAAGAGCTGAAGGCCATCGTGGATGAGACGCATGGATGGCAGAAAAAAGTGGCGTGCCACGCGTACAACGGAATCGGGATGCAGCGGGCGCTGGATGGGGGATGCGATTCGATCGAGCACGGATTGGAGATTACCGATGCGCAGATCGCGCAGATGCAGCGGCAGGGGACGTGGTATTGCCCGAGCGCAGATCGCGCAGATGCAGCGGCAGGGGACGTGGTATTGCCCGACGCTTGCGGCGTATTACGGCGATTGGGCACGAGCGGACACTCCGGAAGGAAAGCGGGACCGCGCGCGAGCGGCAGTGCATGAAATCAGTTTCAAGAAGGCGATGCAGGCGCATTTGAAGATTGTGTTCGGGACGGACATGGGCGGGATTCCGTGGACGGAACCGATTGCGCAGGAGTTCGGTCAAATGGTGAAGCTGGGAATGGCGCCAATGGACGCGATTCAAGCGGCGACTTCGCGGGCGGCGGAGATGCTGGACATGAAAGGCGAGATCGGGGTGATCGGTTCGGGAGCTTATGCCGAGGTGATCGCGGTTGCTGGGGATCCGCTGAAGGATATAGGGGAGCTTGAGCATGTGCGGTTTGTGATGCACAATGGCTCGATTTTCAAGAACGAGATAGCGAAATAAGCGAGTGCGTGAGGCTGGTGGGGCAGAATCAGTTTAGAAATGAGCGCGCGACGGAAAGGAAGCTCGCGTGCCGGGGCAGGGCAATCGGCGCGAATGAGCCTGGCAGGACGGCAGTTTGCTGAAATCGAACGGCAAAATGGAGGAACGGCAATGGACGAACAGAATTTTGGGAATCATGGAAAGTATGTGCCTTCGTATCATTTTTTCGCGCTGCCGGTGTTTATGGTCAATTTTCTATGGTCGCTGTACCGGCTGTGGAAGCTGGGGATTTCCTTCGAGGGAATCTTTGGCGTGATTTTGGCGGCGGCGTTGGTCGTCCTCGTTTTCCGGGCGCGGGTGTTTCCGCTGGCGGTGCAGGACCGGGTGATTCGGCTGGAAGAACGGCTGCGCTATGAGCGGGTGTTGCCCGCGGATCTGCAGGGAAGGTGCGGCGAACTGACTGTGGGACAAATTGTAGCGCTGAGGTTCGCGTGCGATGCGGAATTGGCGGCGCTGGCGCGAAAAGTGCTGGACGAAAAGCTGACGGAACGCAAGGCGATCAAGCAGCTCATCAAAACCTGGCGGCCGGACTACCTGCGCGCATAGCTCCACTCGCTCCACTCGCGATTAGAAAATGCTGCGAACTACGCCGCCTTCCGCGCGCACGGCGGAGCCGTTGACGGCGATCGCCTGCGTGCTAGCGATGAACGCGACAACGGCAGCGATCTCTTCGGGAGTTTCGAAGCGCTTCAAGAGAGAGGTCGGGCGTACGCTGGCGAAAAACTGTTTTTCGACTTCCGCTTTCGTGACGCCCTGCTGCCTGGCCATATTCTCCACGAATTCGCTGGCGCCCTCGGAGGCGGTTGGACCGGCGAGAACGGAATTCACGGTGACGCCGGTGCCGGTGACGGATTCGGCAATTCCTCGAGCGATGGCCACTTGGGCGGTCTTGGTCATGCCGTAGTGAATCATTTCGGCGGGAATGTGCTGGGCGGATTCGCTGGAGATAAAAATGATGCGGCCCCAATTTTTCTTGAGCATCCCCGGGAGGTAGTGACGCGAAAGCCGAACGCCGCTGAGGACGTTTACTTCGAAAAAACGCAGCCAATCGGAATCGGGAATGTCGAGAAACGATTTGACCTCGAAGATGCCGAGGTTGTTGACGAGAATATCGGTTTCGGGCGCCTGCTGAAGAAATGTTTCCACACCACGGGAAGTGCCGAGGTCGGCAGGAATGCCGCGAACATCGGCATTTTTGACGCGTTGGCGAATTTGCGAAACCGCGGCCGACACGCGCGCTTCGGTGCGGCCATTCACGATGACTTTCGCACCTTCCGCGGCGAGCACGGCTGCAATGGCGAAACCAATGCCCGCGGTTGAGCCAGACACCACTGCTGTCTTGCCGCTAAGTCCAAGATCCATTTCCGGCCGTCCTTTAATGGAGAGTTTTTTTACCGGGCCGTAGCAAGGGCTGCCGAGCCTTCGATTTCGGCAATCTCGGCGGCAGAGAGTTTCAATTCGCCGGCGCGCATGACGCCCTCGGCTTGTTTGGCGTTGCGAGCGCCGACGATGGCGCCGGTGACCGCGGGATGGCGCAAGGTCCAGGCGATGGCGACTTCACCAGGGGTGCGGCCGTGGCGGGCGCCGATCTGGCGCAAGCGCTCGACGAGTTCGAGATTTTTCGACAAGCGCGGCTCGCTGAATTCCGGATTGCGGCTGCGAAAGTCATCAGAGGGCAGTGCGGCGGCGCGTTCGCGGGTCATGGCGCCGGTGAGCAGGCCCGAGGCCATCGGAGAATAAACAATTACGCCGATGCCGCGCTTTTCACAGTAAGGCAGAGTTTCCTCTTCGATCTTGGGCCGGATCAGGGAGTAAGGAGGCTGAAGAGATGTTGCCGGAGCAATCTTTTCAGCGCGCTGAAGCTGCTGCGCATTGAAGTTGGAAACGCCGATCCAACGAACTTTTCCTTCTTTCTTGAGAGCGGCAAGAGTTTGCCACGCTTCTTCGAGCCCGGGACCGTTGTCCTCAGGCGGCCAATGAATCTGGTAAAGATCGATGGTGTCGACTTGCAAGCGGCGGAGGCTGTCTTCGCATTCGCGGCGAATGGAAGCGGCGCTGAAGTCCATTCTGACTTTCCCTTTTTCGTCCCAGCGAAGGACGCACTTGGTGAAGACATGGGGGCGCGGGCCACGCCATTCCTTCAGCGCGCTGGCTACGACTTCTTCCGAATGGCCCATGCCGTAGACGGCGGCGGTATCGATCCAATTGACGCCAAGCTCGAGCGCGCGATGAATGGCGGCGACGGAATCGGCGTCGTCTTGCTGGCCCCAAGCGAATTCCCAGCCGGAGCCGCCAATGGCCCAGGCGCCGACGCCGACGGGGGTTATTTTGATGTCGGAATTTCCTAGTTTTCGCGTTTCCATTTAGACCCTCTCATTGAAGTGCGCGGGGCAGATTTCCCTCGCGACGAATGTGTTTTTTACTCTCTTAGCGTTGGATGAGGAAACGGCAGAAAAGGTTAGGAGAAACGGGGAGAAACAGGAAGAGCGGCCGGCTAGGGGCGAGAAGAGCGGCCCGCCTCGGAAGGCGGCCCCTACGCGGAGAAGAAGAGAGACCAGAACCCGGTTAGTTGGCGATGAGGGCGGCGTCTAGGGAAATGGTTTCGCCGTCGGGATTGGTGAGAGTGAGCTGCTGGGGGCCGGGGGTGAGGGTGGGAGTTACGATGAGAAGAGTGCTGGCGTCCTTGAAGGTTACTGTGGCGGCTTTTCCGTTGATGGAAAGAGTGGTGGCGTTCTGGAAGCCGCTGCCGCGGAGGGTGAGAGTGGCGCCACCGGTAGCGGCAACGGTGGAAGGTGTGATAGCGCCGATGGCCAAGGGAACGGCGGCGAGTTGCACAACGGTCAAGGCGGCGTTCTGGGGCGTGCCATCCGAGGAAGTGAGGGCGAAAAGGCGCTGGCCGGTTTCGTCGGTGGCGAGGAAGCTGCCATGAAGGCCGTCGATGTCGGTCATGAACTGCTGGGGGAGAAAAATGCGCAGACGGAGCGCTCCCGAGTGGGCGTCGAGGATGTCGATGCCGCCCCTTACGCCAGCGCTCGAGGGAGCGCCGGTGAGGAAAGGCTGATAGAGCAAGGCGCCAGACGGATGAAGAGTCACACCGGGCACCAGTATGCGGCCCGGGATTTGCTGGAGTTCAGCGGAAGCTGGGACGGAAGTGAGCGAAAGATCGGCGGCGCGAATTTCTGTGGCGCTGGCGGATTGGTAGGCGAACATGCTGCCGTCGGAAGAAGCGCCCAGATCGGTGGTGGAGGCGTTGACGGCGGAAGTGAGGAATTGGTTTGGGGCGCTGGCACTCCACACCGCGACGGGGCCACCGGGAGCAGCGCCAAAGGCAACGAAAACGTGATCGCCAGCGGCGGTGCCCTGAACGAGCGGAGCGCCAGTAAGGCTGGTTACCTGGGGCTGGGGAGCGGGCTGGATGGTTGGCGGGCTGGCGGTCAGGTTCATCTGCGCGAGACAGGTAGAACACGCGCCGGAAGAGCCGCCTTCGCCGGTGAGACCGACGAAGACTGTTTGCGTGTTGGTGGCGGCGACACGCGCGGGGCCAGAATTTGTGAAGCCGGGAACTCCGCCGACGGGTACGGTGGTGCCGGTGCCTTTTACTGGATCGAGGAGATAGACATTTTGCGCGCCGAAATCGGCGACGATGAGCTGAGAAGCATCGGGAGTGAGAGCCAACCCGCGCAAACCGGCAGCGGGGGGAGGGCCGCCGGGAGGAAAGAGCGGGGCGAGGAATATGCCTTGTTGCAGATCGAAAATGTCGACGTGATCGACGTTGGTGAGGTAGAGGCGCTGGCGAGATTGATCGTAGAGCAAGAACTTGAAGGAGGCAGCTTTCGAATAGGACTGAACGCTGTGCAGGAATTGGAAGGATTTGGCGGGCGTGGCGGAACCTGCGGGAGTGGAAACGAAAACGTCGGCTTTACCGGAAGAGCCGGGAGGCGTTTGCAGGGTGATGCGCTCAAGAGAAAAAGGATAGCTGGCGTCGAGTCCGATGGAGGCGGCGATGCTTGTGATGTTTTCCACTTTTTGCACTGTGGCATTTGCGCCGCCGATTTTAACGGTAATTTTTGTTGGATCGGCGCCGAAACCGTAGCCGTAGATTTGCACGGAGTCGCCGCCGGCATTGAGGCCGGCGTTGGGAAGAAGCTGCAGAATTTGTGGACCGTAACTGAAGGCGTCCGGGGCGATGGCGAGCCAGCCGTTCTGGAAATAAGAGGTTACGTTGAGGGCGCCGTTCGAAACGCTGGGAGGGGAGGTTGCCTGGATTTGAGCGGGTCCGGAGAGGGTGACGTTCGTGGCGGATTGAGTGCCGAAACGCACTTGAGCGGGGGTTGAGAAGTTCTGGCCGGACAGGACGACAGAAGTTCCGCCGGCTAGGGGGCCTTCGGAAGGCTGAAGACTCGGAGAGGGAGCAATGGCGGGAGCGGTTAAAGGCAGACTCGCCGGTGTTACGGTATCTACAAAGCTGACACCGCGATTCGAAAGACCGAAGAGGAGGTGCGTTTCATCGGCCTCTTCGATTTCCGAGGAGACTCCTTGAACGGCGGCATCCGGGACGCGGCCGATGAGCTGCGCGGTCTGACCGTCGAGAACGGTAATGAAAGGCGCACCGAAAGAGGGCTCGCTGAGATACAAATATTTTCCATCACGAGAGAAGGCAACCCCGCGCGCCGTGGCGGGAACGTAGACGGCAACTTGCTTGAGTGAAGCATCGAGCAACAGGAGTTGTGCGCCGCCGCTGGAGGCAAAGAGCACGGCGAACCGGCTGGCGTCCGAGTTGGCAGCGACCAAGGGGACTAAGCCCGTGCCGAGGGTAAGCGGTCCGGCGACGACGTTGCCTCCTGAATCGTAGAGGGCGATTTCGCCGCTGGAATCGTTGGCGGCAGCGATGACTTTCGAATGATCGCCGGAGCGAGCAAGGACGCCGACGCCGTGCTGGAAAAGCGCAGGGGCGGTGGAAGTGAGATCGGTCAGCAAATTCGAAGCGGGATCCCAGAGAGCCAGCAGGGCTTCGGAGGAACCCGGCTGGCGCAGGCGGACCAGGCACTTGCCGTTCGAAAGGGAAAGAACCTCAAAGGGACGGCTGAAGATGGCGCCCGGGATAGGAGCGAGCCCCGATAACTGGTAGCGACTCCTTATGCGCAGGGAGGTTGTATCGATGGCGACGATCTGCTCGAGCGCAGTGCCAATCCAGATTGTTGCACCGTCGGCGGAGAGATCGGCGCTGCTTGCGCCAGGGACGGAGATTTGCGCTACGGGCGATTCGGTGGCAGTGGAAAAAATTTCCACGCGATTCATGGCGCGATTGGCGATGAAAACGTGCTTGTTGACGGGATCGTAAGCGATGTGGCGATGATGGGGTTCGCCAAAAGGATCGTCGGAGGCGGAAGTGGAATCCGTCCTGGAGTAGGCGGCGCGCGGCAGCGTTGAGTTCACGGCGGCTTGTACGGCAACAGCCAGACTGTCGGAGTGAGATAGGGCGCCGCTTGTGCCTTGAACGGAAATAGTGAAATTTCCGGTGGCTGCGTTTGCGGAGGCGGCAAAGACGACGGCGGTACTCGCGCCCGCGGCAACACTCAAGGGACTCGCGGGATTGGAGGTGACGCCGGAAGGAAGCGCGTTGAGCGCTACCTGAACAGCGCCGGAGAAGCCGTTCATGGGATTGACGGTCACGTTGACGGCAGGGCTTGAGGCATTCTGTGTGATGGAAATCGAATTCGATGACAGGTTCAGCGCGAAGTCCGCAGCGGGGGGAGGCGGAGGAGGAGAGCTTGAAGATGAGCCGCCGCAACTCCCGCAGACTAACGCCAGTGAGAGTAGAACCGCCGCCGGGACGCTGTGCCGTAACCGTCCCACGAGATGACCCCGCGTACATTCCGCGCGAGCGGTTGGTGGCCCTGAGACAAAAGGGGGACCAGCGGCCGCGCTACCCCGAGTGGATGCCCGTGGCAACTATACAATGACTACTGTAATTGTCAAGTCAATGGACAAATTATGTTAGTGAAGGGAATAGCTAATTCTGATTTTCGCGAGCTCCGAGATTGTGTATTCTCGGACGAGCAGCCGGGACGAAAAGGAGCCATGTTCGATGAGGATAGCGGGGACGACGGAGGGTGGAAGAAAAGCGGCGGCAAGCCGCCGCACTCCATACGCTAACAAACGAACGGCGTCCCGGTGATACCGGGACGCCGCTGTAGAAAAGAGCGCGGAATGTAGACGAAAGTTAAATGGTCTTGGCCGCGGCCGCAGTGGAGGGCGACGAAGAGGTCCGGGCGAAAGCATGCGAACCGGTTTCCTTCTCTGGCGTCCTGTCGATCTCGATGGAACCTTTGAAGTAGGCGCCGTCTTCGATCATGATGCGGGAAGTGGTCAGGTCACCATTGACCGAACCATCCTTCTTGATTTCAATTCGATCCTTGGCGCGAAGGTTGCCCTTCACGTTGCCGTATACCACGATCTCGCGGGCAATGATGTCGGCGGTTACTTTTGCTGAGGGCCCGACAGTCAGTTTCCGCTCATCGAGTGTGATCAGTCCTTCGACCGATCCATCGATTAACAGATCTTCGTTGCCGGAGATCTCCCCTTTTATGTGCAGGCTGGCCCCGAGCCGCGCCGTGGCGCGGTCGGCGGTTGCACCCAATGGACGCATCGCATCTGTACTCATCGCGGGTTTATCCTCCCAAGCCGCCGGAGCGGGCTTCGGCGACTGATTCGTTTGTAAGTTTTTTACTTCCGGTTGCCCCGCTTGCGGCGCATCCGGTTTCTTATTGCCCCACATCGGACCTCCCAAAGGGACAGCACCACCCCACGCAGAATTCCGTCCGGGGTAGAGCAAACTGTATTCCTCGGAAGTGCGCGCGGCAAACTATGAGTGAAGACGCTGTTCCAGACAGTAACTAGACTTTGGGACAGGGCGTGCCAGGGCTGGTGGGCAGTCCACGGGAATACTGAAGGAAACTGCGGTAAATGTAAAGCGGAGTGTGGGGAGAGGTAATCCAATTTTTGTTTAGGCAAATCAGGAGTTATTCGGGTCGCGAGATGGAGTTCGCTTTCGGACAGCAACCATCGCGCCACCAACACAGGCAATCCCCATAAACGTTGCATCGAGTACCTGCGCCACTCGGTCGAGGAGCAAAGGCGGTCGCGCCCAGTGATAACCGATGGTCCCGAAGAATATATAGAACGCTGCGGGAAATATCGCCCAGCGAAGCGGTTTTTCAGAATCAACTAGCCAGACAACAGACGCACCGACGCCGAAAGCGACCAACGCGTACGGGACAGTCGTTACTAAGGGCATCACGACCGAGCCAGCGAAATCGCCACGATAAATAATCCGTTCCGTTAGCTTGCCGTATGTAAAGGCCAACGGGTAGGCGACCCACCACGAAGCAATATAGGTGCCATAGCCGATGAGCAGGTTCCTGACCGTGTGTCGCACCATGTTCATATCGTCAGCGTAAGCAATAGAAGCTTGCTAGTCCAGTTGGTCCAGAGCGCGCCCCGCGAATCAGTCACTTGAACGATAAAGGCGCACAACGGAAAAGCGAGCGGGTTGCTAGGAGCTTGGTTTGTCGGGGACGGGCTGGGTGGCTACGAAGTCGGTTTGGAAGCGGGTGGCGTAGGAATCGAGCAGATGTTGAATGCGTTCGGGGCTTTGGGACTTAAGGATGAAGCCGACGTGGTGATACTTGGTGATGCGGTAGGTGATTTCTGGATCGGTGTAGGCGGACGTGTCGGGATGTTCCTGGCGTGCGAGAGATAGGATGACTCCGGCGTAGTCGCGGCGCGACGGCGGGAGCTGGTAGGGCTGATTCCCTGCTCCGACTTCGAGGCGGGCCCATTCGCGCCAGAGGTTTATTCCCGTGGCGGTTTCGATGACGTCGGAGATGTATGCGCCGCCGACGCGGGCGGCGACTTCGATGAAATAAAATTTGCCGTCGCCGTGGGAGCGGAGGAACTCGGCATGCGTTACGCCGCGCACGAAGCCGAGGCCTTCGAGCAAATTGCGATTGATCTGGAGTAGGGATTTGGTTTCCTCGGCTTCGCGGGGAAGAGTGCGGGTGGTGAAAACGCCGCCTTGATGAGAAGTATCGAGCGGCGGCGTTCCATAAGCATGTGCTTCGGCAAAGGCGGCACTGCGCTCGGAAACCACGCTGTCGACGTGATAGACGCCACCGGGAACGAATTGTTCGAGCAAGTAAAAGGATTGTTGGTCGCCGAGCTGGTCGAGCCAGTGCCACAACTGGTCGGGGTAATGAATCTTCTTCATACCGATGCCGGAGGCTTGCGAACGGGGCTTGAGCAACCAGGGATTGGGAACGCGGGACATGAATTCGCGAATATGGTCGTAATTGAGGACGTGGACAAATTCGGGGACGAGGATGCCGGCTTCGCGGGCACGCGCGCGCATGGCCAGCTTGTCGCGAAAGTAGCGGACGGTGGTGAGCCCCATGCCGGGAATGCGGAGATGCTCGCGCAGGGCGGAGACGTTCTCCATGTCGAATTCATCGAGCGCGACGATGCGATCGATGGAATGGGACCTGGCGGCATAGCTCACGGCGTAAATCAGACTCTGCAGCGGGAGATCTTCGGGCATGGTGAAGACTTCGTCGATACATTCGAACGGCCAATCGGCGTGGCGAAGTTTTTCGACGGTGAGGAGAAGGACGACGCAGCCCATGGCTTTGCAGGTGCGGATGAATTCCTGGCCCTTTTCGTAGGAACTGACGCAGAGAATGGTGAGAGGCCGGTCCGGCGACATGCGACGCTCCCTGGCAACCAGGTGAATCGAGCGCGGATTATACAGCGGCTTCGCGCGCGGGATAAAGAAATTGCAGGAACGGGCCGACGCGCTGCGCCCATGCGGCTTCATTGTGCTCGGCGCCTTCAATGACCTCGTAATGTAAATCGTGGCC
>WNFF01020080.1_pt1 | contig 10035 bp, 6 predicted proteins | sample 5400441 | NCBI WGS metagenome assembly WNFF01 (sample SAMN13153345, study PRJNA577476) | soil metagenome | isolation source: 120 cm saprolite under Douglas fir tree site 2 hole 3 replicate 1 | place: USA:California | collected 2015-04-18 | reverse complement strand
ATCACCGGCAGCGGCCGCTGGCGGCAGCGGATCGCCGCCCAGTGGTACGACCTGTCCCTCGGCGCAGCGGCAGTGGCCGCCGCCGGGCTCGCGTGGGTCGCCAATAAGCTGCTCAGCGCCATGGGCGGCTACACCGTAAACCGGCTGCCGTTTTACCTGACGGGGTGGCATAACCTGCACAAGAACGCGCCGGCCGGGTGGAAGGTACTGCAGATCTTCGGCGCGAATTACGCCGGGCTCAGCGGCGTCTGGCTGGCCCTGGCGTTCCTGCACCTGGCCAGCGTGCTGGTGGTGGGCTGGGCCCTGCTGCGGGTGGCCCGGCGGTTCTTCGGCGTCACCCTGGTCGACCAGGTGCTCGCGGTGGCGATCGTCCTCAACGTGGCGCTGTTCATGCTTACCAACGCTTCGGTCCTGGCCGCACACGAGGTCGCCATCATCGTGCCGTTCGGCGCGGCGCTGGCCGCCCGGGTGCTGACCCGGCGGGTCCCAGCGGTGAAGGCAGCCACCGCCGACGACGACAGCCAGGCCGTCGCGCCCCGCGGACTGGGCCGCCGGGTCAGGCTCGCCGGCTTTGCCGCCGGGATCCTGGTGCTGGCCGGCTACACCGCCGGGCTCGGGTACGAGATCAGCCAGCCGACGGCCCCCCCGGCCAACACCAGCCTTGCCTCCTGGCTGCTCGCGCATAATTTCACCTATGGGCTCAGCGGCTACTGGACCAGCAGCAGCGTCACCGTGGACAGCGGTAACCGGGTCCAGGTCAGGGCGCTCATGCAGTTCACCATGCAACGCGACCTGTGGATGTCCAACGTCGACTGGTACGACCCCAAGCTGCACTACGCCAACTTCATCGTCCTCGACAGCCTGCCGGGCTTCATGAACCACTGGGAGCCGCGGGCACTCATCTCGAGGTATTTCGGCCGTCCCGCCCGGATATATCACACCGGCCCCTACAGCGTGCTGGTCTGGGACAAGAACCTGCTCAACAGCATCCCGCGGTAATGGGAGAGCCGGAGGCGAGCCTCAGCAAGGAGGAGGAATCGGTCGTCCCTGCCGTGACGACCGGAACCGGTCGCGCGCAGGCCGGCGCAAGCCTGCGCCCTCCGCGGTGGGCGGTGACGGCGTCGTCGGCGGCGGCCCTGCTCGTGCTGCTGTGTGTTCGTAATCGGTTCCTGTTCACCACGCGGCTGTATGAGGACGCGGACATGGGCGCGAACTCTATCCTGGTCGAGCAGGCACGGCACTTCACGCTGCTGGTCGGAAACTACTCCAGGGACCACTTCCACCATCCCGGGCCGGCGTACATGTACGTCAAGGCGGCCGGCGAATCCCTGTTCTGGGCGTGGCTGCACGTGGTCCCGACCGCGTGGAATGGCCAGTTGCTCGCGGTATACGCGCTGAACGCCACGTTCGTTTCGCTCGTCGTCGGCATAGGTTACGGCTGGACCGGGTCGCTGCGCGGTGCAGCCTCCTGCTTCGCGGCCGTGGTCGCCCTCGCGGTCGCGCACCCGGCCGTGCTCAGCTCGGACTGGATGCCGTACTTGTACGTGCCGGCCTACGTCACCTTCCTCGTCGCGGCGGCGTCAGTGGCGGCGGGGCGGGCGCGGGACACGTGGATACTGGCGCTGGCTGGCTGGTTCCTTATTCACGGGCACGCGGGCTTCCTGTTCTTCGTGCCGGTGATCAGCTGCGTCGTCCTGGCGGGGGTTCCCGTGGTGGTGATCAGCGCCGTTTTCGCCCTCCCGATCGTCGTGAATCTGGTGCTGCACTGGCCAGGCCAGTTCGGTGACTACCTGGCCTATGCGTCCTCCGGCAGGGCAGGCGGGCACAGCGTGGCGGAGGCGGTGCGGGACGCGCTGTGGTACTGGTGGCCGAACCGGGATGCGTGGGCGGTTCCGGCAGCGGGATACGCGGTCGCCGTGGCGGTCACGAGGTGGCTTGCCCCCTCACCGCTGCGCCGGTTCCTGGGCTCGTTGCTCGTCGTCAACGCCGTGTCGTCGCTGGCGTTCGGGTACTACGCCGCCACCGGGATCGATGTCCTTACCGCCCACTACGTCGGCTATTTCTACTGGTCCGCGCCGGTCATCACGCTACTGGTCATCGCGGTGGGCGTGGTCGAGGCAATGCCGTCGCCGCTGGGGGCCGCCACGGCCGCCGTCGCGGCGGTGCTCGCGCTCGGCGCCCTCGCGGTGGCACCGGACGCGCGCACCAGCACCAACAGCAGCGATCCGGTGGTGCTCAGCAGCGGCCCGGACACGGACGCGGCGCTGCCCGGTGCCGTCGCCACGCTCGCCAGGCGCTCAGCTGGCCGGACGATCGTGTTGCGGCTCGATCAGGCGTCCTGGCCCGACGTCACGGGTTTCCTGGTGCAGGCGGAGCGGACCGGGGTGCGGGCGTGCGTGCTGAACCCGGTCTGGACCTTCATGATGACCAGCCAGTTCATCTGCACCAGACCGGAGGTGGCAGATGGCCGGCTCTACTGGTTCCGCACTGTTGCCCCGCGCGGCAGCACGGTCATCGCGCGGCTCCGGCAGGCCGTGATGACGGCCGGCCCGTGACTGCCGGCAAAGCGCTGCTCTCTGCAGCTGGGGATGATAAGGCGCCAGGCACAACAAGATCCGCAAGGCTTGGTGCACTGCGACCGCGCCGATGGGCGGTAACGGCAGTATGGGTGCTTGGCGCGATCGCCGCTTTTGCGTGCTACCTGCAACTCGCGCGGACGCGGGCCGTCAATTCCGATGGCGCGAGCCAGGCCCTGCAGGCCTGGGACATGCTGCACGGCAACCTGCTGCTGCATGGCTGGTTGCTCGGGGATGTTTCGTACTACACCACGGAACTGCCGCAGTACATGCTGGTGGAGTTCCTGCGCGGGCTGAACCAGGACGTCGTGCACGTGGCCGCGGCCATGACGTACACGCTCGCGACGCTCCTGGCTGCGTTGCTGGCCAAGGGCAATTCCACGGGGCGTCAGGCCCTAGTGCGTGTGCTCATCGCAGTCGGCATCATGCTCGCACCGCAGCTGGCTTCCGGCGTGAACATCCTCATGTCCTCACCGGACCACATCGGCACGTCCGTGCCGGTGATGGTGGTCTGGCTGATCCTGGACCATGCTGGCCCGGGGGGACGACCCCCCGGAACCCCCCGCGACCGGGGGGATCCATCCCCCCGGACCCCCCTGGGGACCCCCCTTGGGTATGTCCCGGTCATCGCCGGGGCGTTCCTTGGCTGGGCGGCGGTGGCGGACACGCTGGTGCTCTTCATCGGGGTGCTGCCGCTCGCGGGAGTATGCGCTATCCGCGCCTGCCAGGCCGTAGCCATCGAGCGTAAGCCACTGGCGTCGCAGTGGTATGACATGGCTCTCGGCGCTGCCGCCCTCCTAGGAGCGGCGGCGGGCGTGCTGGCGCTGCACGTCATCCACGCCCATGGCGGGTTTTACATGCCGGCGCCCTCCGCGCAGTTGGCCCAGAGCGGCGCGACCCTGGTTCGCAACCTGGGCATCGCCGCCCAAGGGCTCTTGTTGCTGGGCGGCGCCGACTTCCTCGGGCTCCGCCTGACTGCCAGCACTGTTTTCACGATGCTGCACGTGGTTGGTGTATTCCTGGCGGCATGGGGGACGTGGCTGGCGGCGCGGCGCTTCCTGCGGGACCGCGATCTGGTCGCTCAACTGCTGGTTACGGGCGTGGCCATCAACTTGGCCGCCTATGTGCTCAGCACGAAGGCTAATGTGATCACGCAGACCCGCGAGATCGCGGTCGTGCTGCCGTTTAGCGCTGCCTTGGCCGGACGGCTACTGGCCGGGCGGCTCAACGCATCCAAGCTAGTGCCGCTCCTGCTCGTCGTGCTGCTCGGCTACCTGGTCGGCCTGGCCCGCGAGATCAGTCAGCCGCCGGTGGCCGTGCCGAACCAGCAGCTCACCTCCTGGCTGGTGGCCCGGCATCTGCACACTGGCCTGTCCGGCTACTGGGAGTCGAACGTCGTCACGCTGACCAGCGGCGACCGGGTCCAGATCCGGCCAGTGGCACTGTCCGGCGGACGGCTCATCCCCGTCGCCTTCGAGTTGAAGACGCAGTGGTACGACCCGAAGCGGAGTACAGCCAACTTCGTCGTGCTCTTCCCCGGTGTGGCAGGGTATCCCGGCTTTACCCCGGAGCGGGCTGTGCTGGCGACGTTCGGTAAGCCTGCGCGAACCTACCACGTCGGCTCCTACACGGTCTTGGTCTGGAATAGTAATCTGCTCAGCGAACTCAACTGAGCTTTCTCAGTCGAAACATAGTTCGCGCAGGCCAGCAAGCGATGCGCGGGCCGTCACGAGCCGGCCAGCCTGCGCTGCGTGACCACGATCAGGGCGGGCACCGTGAACGCCGCCAGCCAGGGGAGCAGCCGGGCTCCGAGGCTCCGCCGGGGCATCCCCAGCAGGATGATCGCGGCCAGCAGGTACACCTCGATGACCGCCGTCGGCGAGCAGGGGAATGCTCCCGGTCGCGGCCTTCACCACGACCTCCCAGGCCGCGAAGGCCACGGCCGGCACCGCCCAGGCGAGGTCGTCGCGGCCGGGACGCGCCTGGCCGCGCAGGATGCCGACGACCCGCATGATAGCGATGGCGGCCACGGCGGCCAGGACCGTTTCCCGGGTCAGCGCGCCATAGGCCAGGAGCGCGGCGGCGAGGACGGGACGGCGGCCCCGGACCGCGAGCAGCCCGGCCAGCAGGCAGACGGCGGCGAGCGGCTCGGCGGTGTCCCGGGCCAGGCTGGTGATGAGGCCGAAGTATGCGGGTAGCAGCAGCCCGGCCAGCGCGTGCCGCCCGCCGGCCGCAGCGAACAGGGCGCCCAGGTAACCCAGCGCACCGATGGCGGCGATGTTGACGGCAACCAGCATGACCGGGACCAGGAAGTGCTGGCCCAGGGAGACCAGCCAGGTGAGCATGGGATAGCCGATCCGCATGTACCGGTAAGGGCGGTCCATGGTGATGCCGTACGCCGTGTGGTGGAAGTTGAACGGATTGAGCGCCAGCCGGTAGAAGAACTGTCCGTCGTAGCCGTAGGTCCGCGCCACCGGCATGCCGCGCGGCAGCTGAGCGGGCGTGGCGAAATGCCGGCCGACCAGGATGAACCGGCTGATGTGTCGGTGGGCCCAGGTCAGCCAGCGGGCCAGTGTGAAGGCGAGCGCGGCGAGCAGGGCGATCAGGCCGGCCACGGCGGGGCGGTCCGTCCGTGACGCCACCGAGCGAGACGGCCGCGGGCTGGTCTCGCCGCTGACAGGGGCGGGAGCGCCGGCCGGCTTGGCGAATTCCGGGCCGTCCGGCATGACCGACTCCGTGGCCCCCGCGCGGGCCGATAGGTGCTCTTGACCAGGCATGCTGCATTCCTCGTGAAAGGCGGGCCAGGCCAAGAAACACCGCCATGCTTTGAACCGCGCCGTGAGCCTACCGTAAGTGACGCCCGTCCGCCGGTGAAGATCCTCAATCCCCCGTATCGAAACCCGGAAATCCCAGTTAACAGGCCACATGACGGGCAGGTGGGCGGGCGGCGACAGGGAGATAACAAGGCCCTTGGCGCGATGGGCATGGCGGTAAGGTAAAGCGCCAGAGACGTGACGGAGGCACCGACCCGGTGGCCCCCGGAGGCCTGCATGATCAGCCGGAGGTATGTGCGGTGACGAAGTTGCCGGATCAGGTCGACCGAGATGTGGTTGTCATCGGGGGCTGCGGGCACGTGGGCCTGCCACTGGCGCTCGCGTTCGCCGACCGGGGCGCCAGGGTGGGTATCTATGACGTGAGCGAGACCGCGGTCGGCCGGGTGAACTCGGGCCGGATGCCGTTCGCCGAGCCGGGCGCGGATGAGGTCCTGCACCGGGCGCTCGGCGCCGGGCGGCTCGAGGCCTCGGCCGACCCCGCAATGGTGGCCACGGCGGAGCACCTGGTGGTGGTCATCGGCACGCCGGTAGATGAGCACCTGAACCCCAAGCAGACGGCGATCACCAAGGCGCTCGGTGGCTGCGCCGAATATTTGCGCGATGGCCAGATCCTCGTCCTGCGCAGCACCGTATTCCCAGGGGTAACGGCGCTGGTGGAAAAGATGGTGGCCGGCCTGGGACTGCAGATAGAGGTCGCGTTCTGCCCGGAGCGGATCGCCGAGGGCAAGGCGATGACCGAGCTGTTCGAGCTGCCGCAGATCGTCTCGTCTCGCACGGCGGCGGGGACGAAGCGCGCGTCCGCGCTGTTCGGGAGGCTGACCAGCAAGCTCGTGGTGATGTCGCCGGAAGAGGCGGAGCTGGCCAAGCTGTTCACCAACGTGTGGCGATACATCAAGTTCGCCACCGCCAACCAGCTCTACATGATGGCCAACGAGCGGGGCCTGGACTTCGATCGGATCCGGCGGGGGCTAGCCGAGGACTACCCGCGGGCCGCGGATATGCCCGCCGCGGGCTTCGCGGCCGGACCCTGCCTGTTCAAGGACACCATGCAGCTCGCGGCCTTCAACCACAATAACTTCCCGCTCGGCCACGCGGCCATGGCGGTCAACGAGGGCCTGCCGCTCTACGTGGTACACCGGCTGGAGCAGCGGTTCGAGCTGGCATCGATGACCGTGGGGATCCTCGGGATGGCGTTCAAGGCGGGCTCGGACGACATCAGGTCGAGCCTGTCGTACAAGCTCAAGCGGATCCTGGAGTTCAAGGCCGACGCGGTCCTGTGCACCGACCCGTACGTGACCGTCGATGACGACCTGCTGCCGCTCGATGAGGTGCTCGCCCGGTCGGACCTGCTTGTCGTGGGGGCGCCGCATCCGGAATACCGGGGACTGGTGACAGACAAGCCGGCCGCCGATATCTGGGACGTTCTCGGGAACGGAGTCCGGGTATGACCGAGCGTCCTCGCGTGTCGGTGGTGGTACCCGCCTACAACGAGGGTGACCAAATAGTCGCCGTGCTGGACCGGCTGTTCGAGTCGGTGCGGCTGCCCTGCGAGGTGCTGGTGGTGGTCGACTCACCCGACGACACGACCGTCCCGGTGACCGAAGAGTACGCTCAGAAGGAGCCTCGGCTGAAATGCCTGGTCAACACCTACGGCGGGGGACCCGCCAACGCCATCAGGTTCGGCATCGACGCCGCGACCGCGCCGGTGGCCGTCGTGACCATGGCGGACGGATGCGATGACGCCAGGCAGATCGACGAGCTGGTCCGGCTGGTTGAACGCGGGGTCGCGGTGGCCGCCGCATCCCGCTACATGCCCGGGGGCCAGCAGGTCGGCGGTCCGGTCCTCAAGGGCACATTGTCCCGGCTGGCCGGCCGGTCGCTGCGGACGCTGGCTCACGTCGGCACCAGGGACGCGACGAACTCGTTCAAGGCCTACTCGACGGCTTTCGTCAGGCAAGTAGGGATCGACTCAAGGGACGGGTTCGAGATTGGTATCGAGCTGACGGCCAAGGCCAAGCGGCTGCGGCTGCCGGTGGCGGAGATACCGACCATCTGGCTGGACCGGCAGGCGGGAGTGTCGAACTTCAAGGTCGCGAAATGGGTGCCCAGCTATGTCCGCTGGTATCGTTTCGCCTTCGGCCCGCAGCTGACCGCCGACCAGGTTCGCGACCGCGGAGCGGGTCATAAACAGGAGCAACCGAAAAGGCAGGAGGCCTGATGGAGCAGGTTCTGGTCAGCGGGTCCGCTGGTTTTATCGGCGGGTACGTTGTAGAGGAGCTGCTGAAACGCGGCTACGCGGTGGTAGGCCTGGATAACTTTTCCAAGTACGGAAAAGTCAGAAAGTCCTACGACGACAATCCGCGTTACCGGCTTGTTGAGGGCGACGCCAGGGACGCGGACCTGATGGCCGAGCTGCTGGTTGACTGCGACCATTTCATCGCGGGCGCCGCGATGATCGGCGGAATCTCCTACTTTCACACCTACGCCTATGACCTGCTGGCCACCAACGAGCGGATCATCGCGGCGTCCTGTGACGCGGCGATCGCCGCGCACCGGGACGGCCGGCTGCGCAAGGTCACCTATCTGTCCTCGTCGATGGTCTTCGAGAGCGCCGACGAGTGGCCGTCATACGAGGGGCAGCAGCGGGAGATACCACCGCCGGTGTCGTCCTACGGATTCCAGAAACTGGCGGTGGAGTATTTCGCCAAGGCGGCCTGGGATCAGTACCAGCTTCCTTACACGCTGGTACGGCCGTTTAACTGCGTGGGCATCGGCGAAAGCCGGGCCCTGGGTGATATGGAGATCCTGTCCGGGAACGTGCAGCTCGCCATGAGCCACGTGGTTCCCGACCTGGTGCAGAAGGTGCTCAAGGGCCAGGACCCGTTGCACATTCTCGGCTCAGGCGACCAGGTGCGGCACTACACCTACGGCGGCGATCTCGCCGTCGGCGTCGTGACCGCGATGGAGCACGAGGACGGCCTCAACGAGGACTTCAACATTTCCACCGCGGAAGGCACCACCGTCCGGCAGCTGGCCGAGCTGATCTGGCGCAAGATCAAGGGCGATGTCCCGCTGCGGCTCGTCCACGACGATCCGTTCGAATACGACGTCCAGCGTCGCGTCCCCGACACCGATAAGGCCAAGAAGATACTGGGCTTCGAGGCGAGCACCACGCTCGAGGAGATGCTCGATGAGGTGATTCCCTGGATCGACGCGGCGATCAAGGCGGGAACCATCTGAGCATGACAGCCGGCGGGGAGCAGGTGACCGTGTCGGGGGCCGGGTCCGCGACCCCGGCCGCGAAATCGGCTGTCACCAGCGGCGGCGCCGTCGACGCGGTGCCGGGACGGCGCCCGTGGTGGGTGTGGGCCATCCCCTTCACCGTGCTGTTCGCCCTGCTCTGCGTGCGCAACCGGTTCCTGTTCACGACCCGCCTGTACGAGCAGGGCGATGCGGGCGCCAACTCGATCCTGATCGAGCAGGCCAAGCACTTCACCCTGCTCGTCGGCAACTACTCGCGCGAGCGCTTCAACCATCCCGGGCCCGCCTACATGTACGTGCAGGCCTTCGGCGACTACCTGTTCCGCAACGCCCTGCACGTGGTGCCGACCGCGTGGAACGCACACATGCTGGCCGTGTTCGCCCTGAACAGCATGTTCGTCGCGCTGGCGGTCGGGGTGGTCTACGGGTGGACGCGCTCACTGCGGGGCGCCGCGGCCTGCTTCGCCGTCTTCACCGGCTTCGCGATCGCCTACCCGCCGATCGTGAATTCCGACTGGATGCCGTACATGTACGTGGTGGCGTACATGGTGTTCGTGGTCGCGGCCGGATCGGTGGCGGCCGGGCGGGCGCAGGACGCGTGGATCTTCGCGCTGACGGGCTGGTTCCTCATCCACGGGCACGCCTGCTTCCTGTTCTTCGTGCCGGTGCTCACCCTGGCCGTGCTGGCGGCCGTCCTGTGGCCGCACCGGCACACGCTCCTGGCGTCGGCCGGCTCGTTCTTCCGTGAGCAGCGCCGGGCCTGGATCCCGGTCGCGGTCATCAGCGCGGTGTTCGCGCTGCCGATCGTGGTCAACCTGACCCTGCACTGGCCGGGGGACTTCGGCAAATACATCTCCTACGGCGGCTCGGGACGGGCCGGCGGCCACAGCCTGCGCGGGGTCGTGCAGTACGCACTGTGGTTCTGGTGGCCGCACCAGCACGCCTGGCTCGCGCCGGTTATCGGTTACCCGCTCGCGCTCGCCGCCGCCTTCTGGCTGAGCCGTGGCTCGCTGCGCAGGTTCCTGCTCGCGCTGCTCGCCGTCAACGTGGTCTCGTCGCTGGCGTTCATGTTCTACGCTGCAGTGGGGATCGACAAGCTGACCGCGTATTACATCGGCTACTTCTACTGGTCGGCGCCCCTGGTCACGGTGCTGGTCATCATGCTGGCCGTCCTCGAGGCGGTCCGCCCGCGGCCGGGGACCCAAGGGTCGCGGTTCGTGCTCAGCCTGAGTACCGGCGTGGCGGTGCTGGCCGCTGCGGCGGCCTTCGCCGTGTTCGCGGTGATCCCGGGCACGCGCACCAGCACCAACGACATCGACGAGTCGCTGCCTCAGGTGGTGGCCACCCTGGCCGCGCGGGCGCAC
>WNFF01023589.1_pt1 | contig 10038 bp, 9 predicted proteins | sample 5400441 | NCBI WGS metagenome assembly WNFF01 (sample SAMN13153345, study PRJNA577476) | soil metagenome | isolation source: 120 cm saprolite under Douglas fir tree site 2 hole 3 replicate 1 | place: USA:California | collected 2015-04-18 | reverse complement strand
TCTGTCGTGGAAGGGCTCGCCTACGGTTGGATCGACGGCCTGACCAAGTCGATCGACGATGCGACCTACGCCTGCCGTTTCACGCCACGCAAGCCAAAGAGCAACTGGTCGGCCTCGAACATCGCCCGCGTCAAGAAGCTGCTCGCCGATGGCCGCATGGCCGAGCCCGGTCTCGCCGTGCTGCCGCCGGAGCTAGGGGCAAAATGACGCTCCACGTCGTCGAGCACCCACTGGTGGCGCACTACCTGACCCGGCTGCGCGACCGTGAGACGACCCCAGACGAGTTCCGCGAGGCTTCGGACAAGATCATCACGCTCTTGCTGTACGAGGCGACCCGCGACCTGCGGACCCGGACCTATCGCATGCAAACGCCCCTGGAAGAGACCGACGGCCATGCAATCGGCGACCGGGTCGTCGCTGTCCCCATCCTGCGGGCCGGCCTTGGGCTCGTGGGGCCGGTGCTCGAGCTTTTGCCTCATGTGACCGTGGGCTATATCGGCCTGGAGCGTGACGAGAAAACGGCAGTTGCCTCCCGCTACTACGTCAAGCTGCCCCCGGACATCGGCGGCAAAGCCGTCATGATCCTCGACCCGATGCTGGCCACCGGCGGCACGGCGATCAAGGCCGTCGAGATCATGAAGGAATACGATCCGGCGAGCGTTCGCCTAGTGTGCGTCGTGGCCGCTCCCGAGGGGATCCAGGCGCTGCAGGCAGCGCACCCGGACGTTCAGATCTTCACGGCGGCCCGGGACCGAGAGCTGAACGCCCAGAAGTACATCCTGCCCGGGCTGGGCGACTACGGCGATCGACTCTTCGGTACCTGACCGCCGGCGTCCTGCTTCTCGTCGTCGCTCTTTTGCTGCTGGTTCAGGTCGGCGCCAGTAGCACCCGTCAACTGACCAATCCCTTCCCGACTGCGGGGCCCGTCTGTGCCCGGACGTTTCGCGTTGGCTTCGTGGCCGATGTCGCCGGCCTCGATTCCCGCGCTGACGCAGCCGGATGGCGCGGCGTTCGCGACGGCCTGCGAAGCCAGCCCTGCGCCCACGCGGATGTCGCCGTCCCGAATCACCCGGCCGAATATCGCCAGTTGCTGCAGGTCTACGCCGGATCCGACCTCGTGATCGCCGGCAGCTTCTTACTGACAGACGCGGTGGCCGACGTCGCCCGGGCCAATCCCGGGACGCACTTCGTGCTCGTCGACCCGATCGTCGCGCCGGCGGGCCCGGCGAACCTGGCTGTGCTTGTTTTTCGTGAGGACCAGGCGGCATTTCTCGCGGGCGCGCTGGCCGGCATGGACAGCAAGACCGGCGTGATCGCCGGCGTCTATGGTCCATTTGGCGCCGCGGACCGGCGCAATCGCGCGGGCTTCGAGCACGGCGCCGCGTACGTCAGGCCGGGCATTCGCGTGCTCGGCGCGTATCAGCCCGCGGCGGACGGCCTACCCTACGCCAACCCGGGATGGGGCGCGGCGCAGGCTCGCGAGTTTAGCCAGCAAGGCGCCGATGTGATCTTCGGAGCCGGCGGCACGACCGGCAAGGGGGCCTTGCGGGGCGCGGCGCAAGCCGGGAGTTGGTGCATCGGCGCCGATCTGGACTCGTCTTCGGACCCGGCCGCCAATGACTGCCTGCTGGCCAGCACCATCAAGCACGTCGACCGGGGCGTCGCCTTGATCGTGGCCGATGCGGCCGCCGGCCACTGGTCCGGCGACGTACGCCGCCTCGGTCTTTCCGAGGGCGCGGTCGAGCTGGCTCCCGTTCGGCAGCAGCCGTTCGCCGAGTACCTGGAAGACTTACACGCGATTGCGGCCGAGCTGGCCGCCGGGGCGCTGACGACGGGCGCGTAAGCAGAAAAATCTCCAACAATTAACTGTTACAATCGCCCGGTTCGAGGGGTCTTACTACCACTGAAGGGGATGACGCATGAGGAAGCCACCCGTTCGTTTGTTTAGTCTCGGCATTGGCGTGATGCTGGCCGTTGTCATGGCGGCGTGCGGCAACAGCACCACCGGCGGCGGCACGACGCCGACGCCAAAGGTCATCAAGGTCGGACTCGTGACCGATACCGGCGGTCTCAACGACAGGAGCTTCAACCACCTGGCCGCGCTCGGTCTCGCCAAAGCCGCGTCAACAGGAAATATCTGTTCGAGCCTGACCTGTGCAGGGCAGCTCGGGGTGCAGGGTGATGTCACCGAGTCGCACGCCAACTCGGACTACGTCCCCAACCTGCAGAACTACGCCACGCGCGGCTACGACCTCGTCATCGGCGTCGGCTTCCTCATGGCCGAGTCCATCGGGACCGTGTCGGGTAACTTCCCGGCCATCCACTTCGCGATCATCGACGGCGTCGGCACCGACTCGAAGGGCAACGACCTCCAGCATGCCAACGTCGTGGGCTTGCTGTTCAAGGAGCAGGAAGCGGGCGCGCTGGTCGGCACCATCGCCGGCGTCCTCGAGAAAGACAATGCCGGGGCAAAGAAAAAGAACACGATCGGCTCGATCGGCGGCATCAAGATCCCGCCGGTCGATCACTACATTGCCGGCTACCAGTGGGCGGCCAAGCAGGTGGACCCGTCGGTCAAGACGCTCAACGGCTACTCCAATAACTTCTCCGACCCGACCAAGTGCGCGGGGGTTGCCGACAACCAGATCGCGAGCGGCGCCGACATCCTATTCCAGGTGGCGGGCGGCTGCGGTAATGGCGTGCTGACGGAGGCCGGAAAGGCCGGTATCTGGAGCATCGGCGTGGACGCGGACCAGGGCGGCGTGGACAAGTCCGTCATCGCCAGCGCGCTGAAGCGCGTCGACGTGGCGACCTACACGGCGATCAAAAGCGTCAAGGACAATGCATTTAAGAGTGGCGTGACGCTCTTTGGGCTGGCCAACGACGGGGTTGGGTATCAGGCCGACAACGGGACATTACCCGCGGACGTGATGACCGCGCTGACCGACATGACGTCGAAGATCAAATCCGGCGCCGTTACCGTACCGGACACGGTTCCCTAGAAATTCGCCAAAACTCCGGTTAGAGTGAAGCGGCCAGATGGCCGCAGCAGCTAAGCGCAGCGCCCGGCAGGAGCCCCCGCAGATCGTCAAGAGTCTGCGGGGGGCCGGCCGGGCGCTGGCCATTCCCATCGGGTCGGTGCTGCTGGCCTTCGCCGTCGGCGCCGTCATCGTGGCGGTCACGGGCGGCGACCCTTTCAAGGCATACCAGGCGCTCGCCTGCGGCGGTTTCGGCCTCTTCTGCTTCGGCGGCGAGCCGTCGGTGCTGCAACTCGCGAACACCCTGGTCGTCGTAACCCCGCTGATCATGGCTGGCATTGCCGTTGCCCTGCCGTTTCGGGCGGGCATGTTCAACATCGGCGCCGAAGGCCAGCTCATCATGGGCGCGATCGCGGCGACCACGGTCGGGATTCATTTCGGGAACTGGCCGGCTTTCGTGCTGCTGCCCCTGGTCCTAATCTGCGGCGCGCTGGGCGGCGCCGTCTGGGGTGGCATTGTCGGTGTCCTGAAGGCCGTGACCGGCGCCCACGAGGTCGTGACCACCATCATGCTCAATTTCGTCGCCCAGTGGTTCTTGCGATTCCTGATCATCGGCGGGCCGCTCCAGCTGCCGGGTGGCAGTTCGAAGTCATCGCCCATTGGAACATCGGCCCAGCTTGCGACCCTGGTCCCGCATAACCTCGGCTATGAGATTCGGGCCGTGGGGCAAAGCCAGCGGGCGGCCCGCTACGGCGGCATCAGCGTGCGCAGGACGCTCGTTACCAGCATGCTGATCGCCGGCGCCTTCGCCGGCCTCGCCGGCGCCGTGCAGATCGCGGGCGTCGATCATAACTTGACTGACCAATACTTCTCGGACACGACCGGCTTCGACGCGATTGCGGTGGCGCTGCTCGGTCTCAACAGCGCCGTCGGCATTGTTCTCTCGGCGATCCTGTTTGGCGCCTTGCACGCCGGCGGCAGCACGATGCAAAGCGACGCCGGGGTGTCCGGCAATCTCGTCTACGTGTTACAAGCGCTGATCCTGTTCTCCATCGCCGCGAACTTCCTCCGCGGCCTCAAGCTCCGGCTTCCGTCGCTCGGACGCGTGCCAGACACGCCGGCCGCCGACGCCATGGCGGCCGCCGTCGCCAGCGAAATCGAGACCGACCTGGCCGCCGACGACAAGGACACGGCATGAGAGTCGGGCTGGTCCAGCAATGACCTTCATTGGCGACATTTTTCGGCTGATGGGGACGCCCGACCTGTGGCATGCCTCGCTGCAGTACGCCGCGTTGCTGCTGCTGCCGGCCCTCGGCGGCGTCATTTCAGAACGCAGCGGCGTCGTGAATATCGCGATGGAAGGCATGATGCTGACGGGCGCCTTCTTCGCCGTCGCCGCCGACCTCGTCGTGCATAACGTGTTCCTTGCCGTGCTGGCCGCCATGATCGCCGGCGGCCTGATGGCCTCGATCCACGCGGTCGTGTCGATTCGCTACCGCGCCGACCAGATCGTCAGCGGCGTGGCCATCAATATCTTTGCGGCCGGCATCACGGTCTTCTTGTTGAATCGTTTCTATGGGCTCGCCGACGTCGGGCAGGTGCCGTCGAATAACGCGTTGCCCAACTGGAACGTCCCGCTGCTCGGCCAGATCCCGTTTCTCGGCCGTGTCTTCTTTCAGCAGAACGTCATGGTCTACGTGGCCATCGTGGTTCTGGTCTTGACGCAGGTCGTGCTCTTCCGAACGCGGCTCGGCCTGCGCTTGCGTTCCGTGGGCGAGCACCCACAGGCCGCAGACACTGCAGGCATCAACGTCTATATGTTGCGCTACGGCGCGGTGATCACCAGCGGCTTACTCTCCGGCCTGGCGGGCGCCTTTCTGTCGATCGGCATCGCCAACACCTTCGTCCCAGGCATGACGGACGGCCGTGGCTACATCGCCCTGGCCGCCATGATCTTCGGCAAGTGGACGCCAATCGGCGCCTTTGTCGCGACGCTGATCTTTGGCTTTGGCCAGGCGATCTACGACGCGAACTCGAGTATTCACGTCTCGCAGTACCTGCTCAGCATGACGCCGTATTTGTTGACCCTCGTTGTGTTAGCCGCTGTTGTCCGGCGGAGCAGCCCGCCGGCCGCCGACGGCATTCCCTACGTCCCGGGGGCCGAGTGACAGACAAGCCAATCGAGGCGAGCGTACGCCCGGACGCCCAGCGCCTCGCCGTCGAGATGCGCGGCATCGTCAAGATCTTTCCGGGTGTCGTGGCCAACGATCATGTCGATCTGCAAGTCAGGGAGGGCGAGATCCTCGCCCTGGTCGGCGAAAACGGCGCCGGCAAGAGCACGCTCATGAATATTCTCTATGGCTTGATCCGGGCTGACGGCGGCGAGATTCTGATCGAAGGCAAGCCGACGTCCATGCAAGGCCCGCGCGATGCCATCCGGCTGGGCATCGGCATGGTGCATCAGCACTTCATGCTGATCCCGGTCTTCTCCGTCGGCGAAAACGTCGTCCTCGGCAGCGAGCCGGTGCGACCGGGTGGCTTCTATGACTACACCAGGGCGCGAGCAGCCATTACCGACTTGACCAGGCAATACGGCCTGGCCCTCGATCCGGACGCACGGGTTGGCGACCTGCCCGTGGGCCTCCAGCAGCGCGTCGAGATCGTCAAGGTTCTTTATCGCGGCGCGAGGATCCTGATCCTCGACGAGCCGACCGGGGTGCTGACACCGCAAGAGTCGCTGGAATTATTTCGCGTTCTCCGTGGCCTGGTGCAGGGCGGCAAGACGATTATTTTTATTAGCCACAAGCTCAAAGAAGTCCTCGAGATCTCGGACCGGATCACCGTGATGCGCCGCGGTAAGGTGGTTGGTCACCTTATTACGAAACAAACTGACGAGCAGGAGATTGCCCGGCTGATGGTCGGTCGCGATGTCCTGCTGCGGGTCGAGAAGACCGAGGCGAAGCCCGGGCCGATCGCGCTACGGGTCGAGAATCTTTCGGCAAATTCTGACCAGGGCGTGCCGGCACTACGCGGGGTGTCGTTCGAATTGCACCAGGGCGAGATCCTCGGCATCGCCGGGGTCGAAGGTAACGGGCAGAGCGAGCTGGTCGAGACCCTCGCAGGCACAAGACGTTCGTCTGCTGGCCACGTGTTTCTCGGCGACCGCGAAGTCAGCAACCTGAGCGCGGACACGATAAGACTTGCCGGCGTCAGTCACATCCCGGAAGATCGTCGAGGCGCCGGTCTGGTCTTGAATTACTCCGTTGCCGATAACCTGATCCTCGGCCGGCAGCGGACGCCCCTCTTTGCTTGGGACGGGCTGATCCTGCGCCTGAAGGCGATCTTCAACTGGGCTCAACGACTCATCAAAGAGTTCGACATCCGGACGCCGAGTTCGACGACCCCCGCGAGAACGCTGTCCGGCGGCAACCAGCAAAAGATCATCGTGGCTCGGGAGATGGCGACCCAGCCACGCGTCTTGCTGGCGGCACAGCCCACCCGCGGCGTCGACATTGGGGCCATCGAATTTATTCACCGACGGCTGATCGCCGAGCGGGACGGCGGCGCGGCGATCCTGCTGGTGTCGGCCGAACTGGACGAAATCCGGTCGCTGTCGGACAGGATCGCTGTGATGTACGAAGGCCGGATCGTCAGCGTCGAGCCTCCGGACGCGCCTGAAGAACGTTTAGGGCTGTTGATGACCGGAGGTGGAGCCGGCGATCGCCGCAAAGCTGGCTAGCCCGGCCCCAGCCAGGGTCGTGGTGGGGCCTCGAATGAATCTCCCTCCCCCCTTGCGGGGGAGGGTCGGGGTGGGGGGTCTTTGGGCCGTGTTCGTCCTGCTGGCCGGTCTCGTGGCGGCCTGCGCCGAGCCCAGCGCGACTCCGGATACGGCGAACACGCACGTTTGCGTCGCGACCAACGCCGACGGCTTGACGGCCCATACCTTCAATCAACTGGCCGTCGACGGTGCCCGCAGCGTGGGCGCCGGCGTCCAGGTGGTCGCCTCCAGCGCCGCCAGCGATTATTTTTCCGGCCTGCAGCGCTGTGCCGCCGCGCATCCGGATCTCGTGATCGCGATCTCACCCGACATGGCGACGGCCGTGTGGCGCGCGGCGCAGCTGCACGCAAATCAAAAATATGCCCTGGTTGACGCGGTCCCGGTCGACGACAATGGCCAGTCGGTCGACCTGGGCAACGTGGCCGACCTGCTATTCAACGAGCAAGAACCCGGCTACCTGGTCGGTGCGCTCGCCGGCCTCATGGAAAAAGAAAAAGTCGGCAACGCCAGCCACAACGTGCTGGGCGTCCTGGGCGCCAATCATGGCCCAGCGATCGATCGTTACATTGCGGGCTTCGTCGGCGGCGCGCGCTCCGTCGACCCGGGCGTCGTTGTCAAGATCACGTACTCGGACTCGCAGGACCCCGCGTTTTGCAAGCAGCTCGGCATCACCCAGATCTCCGCCGGCGCGGATATCGTCTTCGAAGTGACGGGGCGCTGCGCCTCGGGCTACATCGACGCGGCCTACGACGCGTCGGCGTACGCAATTGGCTCGGACAACGACGAAGCATTTGCCAGCCCGGCCGTGATCACCAGCGCGTTGAAGCATGTCGACCACGTGGTCGGCCTCATCATCCAGCGGTTACAAGCCGGCCAGTTTCATGCCGGTCAGCAGGTCTTCTCGCTGCAGGACGACGCGACCGGGTTCAGCATGCCCAGCAGCATCGTTCCCCAGGACGTGATCAACCAGGTGCTGGACATTCGCATCAAGATTCGCAACGGCGCCATCACGCCGCCCGGTACGATCCCGCCCGGCTGAGCTAACGGCGCGCTTGGGCCTCGACGAACTCGCGCCGCAGCCGGGTCCGTGTGACCTCGTCGGCGAAACCGCCTTCGAGCGCCTGCAGATTCATCGCCCAGACCTGGTCGCGCGAGCAGCCCAGCACCCGCACAGCGATCTCGAATTCGTGGGTCATCGTCACGGCCGAGACGGTTGGCGAGTCCGTGCTGATCGTCACCTTGATGCCCGACTCGTAGAAGCGCCTCAGTGGATGGTCCTCGAGGCGGCTCACGGCTTTGGTCTGCGCGTTGCTCGTGGGCGCCATGTCGAGCTGGATGCCCAGCTCCCGTATCGTCGCCATGACTTCGGCGTCTTCCTGGGCGCGCACGCCGTGTCCGAGACGTCGCGCGCCCATCGCGATCGCCTGGCGCACGCTCTCGGGTCCGGCAGCTTCGCCGGCATGAATGGTGAGATTCAGCCCCAGCGAGCGCGCCATACGAAACGCGTCTTCGTGCAGGATCGGCGGGTGGCCGGCCTCATCGCCTGCCAGGTCGAAGCCGACCACGCCTTCGCTGATGAAGCGACCGGCGACCTGCGCCAGCGAAAGGTTCTGCGCCGGCGGCATGTCGCGCAGCGCCGTCACGATAATGCCGCCCTCGACGCCGAACGCCTTGCGTCCAGCGGCCCAGCCGCTGAGCACCGCGCGGATCACGTCGGTCAACGAGAGGCCTTGCTGGGTGTGCAGCCAGGGGCCGTAGCGAATCTCCGCGTAGCGCACGTTGTCTTTGCTCAGGTCTTCGCAGAGCTCGTAGGTCGCCCGCTCCAGCGCCGGCACGCTCTGCAACACGGCAATGGGCAATTGAAAATACTCGATGTACTCGACGAGCGATGCCGTCCGGTCCGTTGCTTCGAGAAAGTCCTTGAGCTTCTCCAGGTCGCTCGTTGGAAGCGGGACGCCCCCCGCCTTGGCCAGTTCCAGAACTGTCTTCGGCCTCAGCGCGCCGTCGAGATGCAGATGCAGCTCCGCCTTCGGGATCGCGTGAAAATAGGCGGCCTCATCCATCGAAGATTCCGCCGTATGCTACCAGCCCGACGACTTTCTCCGACCAGCCAGTCGTTCTCCCCTCCCCGCTGGGGTCGGGGCCGGGCCGCTCAGGCCGATCGCGAACTGGGCCTCACCCGATGGTTCGGCGGGATGGCTTTGAATCGTCCGTCTTTACGCTCGAGCGTCCAGCCTTCTTCGTGCACCATCCGGTGGTGCCGTCGGCATAACAGCGCCAGGTTAGACAGCGTCGTCGGGCCGCCTTTGATCCACCAGACAAGGTGGTGCCCATCGCACCAGTTCAGGCGTCGGTCGCAGCCCTCGAACACACAGTGCTGGTCTCGGGCTTCGAGCGCCCGCCGGGTTGACGGCGGGATGGTGCGCGTGGCATGGGTCAACTCGTGCTCGAGCTCGCCGCGGCCGGTGACCCGGACGATGGCCGTATCGCAGGCATGGCGCTGCACCGTCGCCGCCGGCACCGTGCCGCCACCGTCCAGCTCGCCCGCCGGCGCACCCGGCACTCCGGCCAGGGTGTCGAGGCTGGCCCGGATGATCAACTGCGGCCGCGGCCCGGCGCCGTCATGCTTGCCACCTGCACGCTGCCGGCAGAGTTCGATCAGCGCGTCGTGCTGGCGTTGGCCGAAGGTCCGGTCGTCATCCTTCATTGGCTTCATGAATGGCTCCAGCGCGCTCCGGAGCGTGGCACCACCTTCGGCATCGAGCAGACCGTCGATCCGGACCATGCCGTTCTGCGGTTCGCCCCAGGTGCAGGTATCGCCGGGCGTGCGCCTGGTTGGTTTCCGTCAAAGCGCCCTCCGCATCGACCCGGTGCTCGAAGTTTTTGGTAACACCGAGGAATTGTCCCGGGTCATGCGTTTGCGCCGCCTGCAAGAGTCTGCCCTCTTCCTTTCGCACCGCGGCGGCCCCAACGTGCTCGGCCGTCCGCGCGATCAGCGCGACGTGCTGGTAACCGAGATCGCCGTTCGCGAACGCCGCCTCGGTCTTCGGTAGCTTCTCGAGCTGACGTGCGATCTCCACGCGCTCGGCGGCGGCGCCGCCCGAGAGCTTGCACTTCCATTTGAGCCAGGCGATGAGAGACAGCGCACCATCGGCTTTGTACTCGCCGGATTTGTCGAAGCGGCGAACCCCACTGGCGAACCCGGCTTCCAGCGGGTCGATACCGCTTTCGCGGATCTGGATCAAGGCTTCACCGAGAGCTTCGCCGTCCGCCGCGACAATG
>WNFF01009635.1_pt1 | contig 10038 bp, 9 predicted proteins | sample 5400441 | NCBI WGS metagenome assembly WNFF01 (sample SAMN13153345, study PRJNA577476) | soil metagenome | isolation source: 120 cm saprolite under Douglas fir tree site 2 hole 3 replicate 1 | place: USA:California | collected 2015-04-18 | reverse complement strand
CCCCGGCGCGTCGGCTCCCCTCGTCAGCATCGTTCTGCCGGTATACGACCAGGCCCATCTGGTCGAGGAGGCGATTGCCGGAATCATTTCCCAGACCTACGAGAAATGGGAGCTGATCGTCCTCGACGACGGCTCGAGCGACGACCTGGAAGACCGGGTCCGGCAATATCTCGACGAGCCCCGGGTGTTGTTTCTGCGCCAGCCGAACCAGCGTCTCCCCGCTGCGTTGAACCACGCCATGACGTACGCTCGCGGCGATCTGCTGACCTGGACCTCGGCCGACAACATCATGCTGCCGACCCAGTTGGAGCGGCTGGTCGAGGAGCTTGCCGCGCATCCCAACGCCGGTCTCGTCTATTCCGATTACTGGGCGATCGACGAGAACGGAGGGCCGGTCGACGATCCGCACTGGCGGCCGCACAACCGCGACCCCCAAATCCCCGATCTGGCACGGTTGCCGTCCGAGGTCACGATCGAAAATTTCCACCACAGCGGCGACAATTTCATCGGTGCCAGCTTCCTCTACCGCCGGGCGGTCGCCGAAATCGTCGGCCGCTATGCCGATGACGCCTTCGGCGGCGAAGATTACGATTTCTGGCTGAGGATGCATTTGGTGACGCAATTCCGCCGCGTTGCCGAGCCGCTCTACAAGTATCGCGTGCACCGCGATTCCCTGACGTCGCGGGGCGAGGAGTTGGGCCTTTTCGCCAATGTCCGGGAATTGCTCGAAGCCGATCGCTGGCGCATCGAAACATTGCTGACCGACGGAGCGCTGCGCAGCGGCGATTCCTTGCTGCGGCCAACCGGCCAGTTCCATGCCGCGTTGCTGAAGCGCTGCTGCCCTGTCGCTTACTCGGCCCTCGTTGAGGGAGGCCCCGCCCCGATAACCGAGGGGCCATCCGTCGTCGACATCGACGTGCCGGCGCGGGCGATCGATGCGGCGGCCCTGCGCCATGCCGACATCCTGCTGTGCCGCTCGGATCTGACCGCTTCCCTGCTGCGGCGGGAGGATTGGGCGCGCGACAAGCGGATCCTCACCTGGAACGGCGAACAGACACCAGCGGTGCAGCACGCGTTCATCCAGGCCTTCGCAGAGCAGGTGACCGTGCCCGCGACGGCAGCACGGCGCCGGACGCTGCCCCAAATCAATGACCCGTTTCGACCCTCTCGAATCCTCTTGCTGGTTGATCGCTGGCCAGCCGGCGGGATCGAGAACATCGTCATTGATCTCGCCGAGAGCCTCGTGGCGAATGGCAGGACCGTTTTCGTCGCCAGCGCCTGGAGTGCACCGCCGCCGAAAAATACTTTCGCGGGCGTGCCGATCCGGACCCTGTCCTTTCGCGGCGACGAGCGCGCGTTCACAGGCTTTTTGCGCCGCGAAGCGATTGAGGTGATCAATTATCACGACAGCTGCTTTGCCGCAGAACGGGCGCAAGAACAGGCGGTCGCGACCGTCTACACAATGCACGATTGCTATCTTGGGATGGACGATGCGGCCCGAACCCCCCTCGCGCTCGGCCTGGCCGGGATGGATCGGGTGATCGCGGTTTCGCGGCAGGTGGCACAGGTGGCGGCGATGCAATTCGGCGTGCCGTGCGACCAGATCGTCGTGGTCGGCAATGGGCTGCGTGACGAGATCGTCAGCGCCGCGGCGCCGCCGGTTGGCGGCGCTGACTTGGTGGTCGCGATGGTGGCGCCGCTGACGCGGCCTAAACTTCAGCATGTCGCAATCGCCGCCTTTGCCGAGGCGCCGCAGGACATTCCCAGGCTGCGGCTCCGGCTGATTGGGGCCCCCTCGGATCAGGGTTACTACCAGGAGCTGCAGGCGCAGATCGCCGCGTTGTCGCAAGGCCATCGCATCGAGCTCGTCACCGGGCTGACCCGGGTTGACACCATCGCGGCATTGGCCGGGGCTCATGTGTTTTTGCTTCCCTCGCTCGACGAGGGGTGCAGCATGGCGTTGCTTGAAGCGGCGGCCGCGGGTTGCGTGTGCATTGCTTCCGACGTCGGCGGCGCGCGCGAGCTCTATGTCGCCGGCGGGCCGGTGGTGCTGGTGCCCTCGCCGCTGGGCGAGCTGGATCGTGTGACCCAGCGGCAATTCCTTGAAGCGGCCGCATCGGATTTGCCGGAATACAGGAAGCACATCGCCGAGGCGCTGCGGAACGTGTGGCGGGATTACGCGTCGTTCGCGGACGGTGTTCCGCAACTGCGCGTGCGCCTGCGCGACTCATCGGGCATGCAGCAGATGACCGACGCGTACCTGCTCGCCTACACGATGGCGCGCCGTGGCGGCAGGCCCCCGCGCCGGGTTGCCTCAGCGATCCCAAGTGCGGCACAGCTTGCCGGCGCCAGCCCTCTTGCTTCGGTGTAGGAGAGCGTCTCCCTCCCACGCGATTGACCGCTTGCCGCGCGTGGTGCTTACCTGCGGTAAACCGAAAACTTCCGGGGCTGGAAGCGGAATCGAGAGGAGGCGCGGGACCATGATCATCGACTGCCACGGCCACTACACCACCTCGCCGCGTCAGCACGAGGGATGGCGTCAACAGCAGATCGAGGCGCACGCGGCGGGCAAGCCGGCGCCGCCGCGCCCGACGATGACCGATGATGAGATCCGTCAGACGATCGAGGGCGGCCAGCTCAAGGTGCAGCGCGAGCGCGGCACCGACCTGACGATCTTCTCCCCGCGCGCCGCGGGCATGGGCCACCATCTTGGCGACGCAACGACGAGCGAAGCCTGGGCCGCCGCCTGCAACGAGCTGATCTGCCGGGTCTGTTCGCTGTTCCCGAAGAATTTTGTCGGCGTGGCGATGCTGCCGCAGAGCGCGGGCGCGTCGCCGAGGAACTGCCTCGGCGAGATCGACCGCTGCGTCAACCAATACAGCTTTGTCGGCGTCAATCTGAACCCTGATCCGTCCGGCGGCCATTGGCGGGACCCGCCGCTGTCGGATCGGTACTGGTACCCGGTCTACGAGAAGATGGTCGAGCACGACATCCCGGCGATGGTCCACGTCAGCGCCTCGTGCAATCCGACGCATCACACGACCGGTTCGCACTACCTCAATGGCGACACCGCAGGCTTCAACCAGCTGATGAATTCATCGGTGTTCAAGGATTTCCCGACCATCAAGTTCATCATCCCGCACGGCGGCGGCGGCGTGCCGTATCACTGGGGGCGCTACCGCGGCCTGGCGCAGGACGCCAAGCTCGGCCTCCTGTCCGAACTCATGCTGAACAATGTATTTTTTGATACCTGCGTCTATCACCTGCCGGGCCAGGAACTGCTCGCGAAGGTGATCCCGGTCGACAACATCCTCTTTGCCTCGGAAATGATCGGCGCGGTGCGCGGCGTCGATCCGGAGACCGGCCACCATTACGACGACACCAAGCGCTATATCGACCAGCTGCCTCTGTCGGCGGCGGACAAGGCGAAGATTTTCGAGGGCAACGCCCGCCGCGTCTACGGCCGCCTGTCAGCGGTGATCGCGAAGCAGTCCGCGACGGCGGTTTGAGGGGCGTAGGGCGGAAAAACGCAGCGCATTCTGCCGACGTGCCGAAATCGAAACCTGCCAAGGTTGCAGCACCCGGCCCCCTCGCCGGCTCGCCGGGTGCGGCGGAATACACCTCGCTTTTCGGCCCTACGCGGCTCGGATCCTCGGCGATGTTATGGCGTCGTCAGGTTCGGCGGCCGCGGCCAGCGGAGGTTGCCACCTTCCCGAATCGATCTCGGCGATCTGTCGATCCACCGCGGCTATGACAAACCGCGAGAACGGCCTGAGATGCAGGAAGAATGCGGCGAGGATGCCGACGTAGTCGATCGCGCCCGGGTTCTGCCTGACACATTGGAAGAAAACTCTGCAGAACGGCCATAACGCCGCCGGCTGCCGCAGGACGATGCGCCAGACGAGTCGCCACAACAGGGCGAGATCCCGCCGCGGGATCGCGAAGAAGCTCGGGAGCGCGGCGTCCGTGCTGGCGCTCCTGTCCAAGGTGGGCCGGTCGAGCAGGCGCGCGACGGTTCGCACGCGCTCGTAATAGGCGGCCGGGCGATAAATCTGCGCCAGGATCGTCCGATAATCCAATAGGATATCGCGCCGCTTCCGGGCGGTCTCGAAATTGATCCCGGCCGTACATTGGTCGCCGGCGTCATCCTCGCCGGCCAACCGCGTCGCGTCGGCGGCGGCAAACAGACGCCCTTCGCGCGCCAGGCGCCGGGTCAGCTGGGTGTTGGGCAGCGCATAAAGCAGCCCGACCATGCAGAACGGGATCGCGGCCGCCTCGATGCAGTCGATCATCGCATCGGCCACCGAGCCCTTTTCGCTGTCGAAGCCGACGATAAAGCCTGCGTTCACAAACATGCCGGCCCGGTAGATCTTGTGCACGCAGTCGACCAGCGACCGGCGGGTATTCTGCTTCTTTTGCATCGACACCAGCGTGTCGGTGTCCGGGCTCTCGATGCCGACGAAAATGGTGAAGAAATTCGCCGCGCGCATCAGCGCCAGCAGGGCATCGTCATCGGCGATGTTGATCGATGCTTCGGTAGAGAATTCAAAGGGATAGCCCCGGTTCTTCTGCCAGGCTATCAAGTGCGGCAAAAAGGCCTTCACGGCCTTCTTGTTGCCGATGAAGTTGTCGTCGACGAAATCGAGGTGGCCGCGATATCCGGAAACGTAGAGCGCCTCAAGCTCGGCCAGCATCTGCGCCGCGGTCTTGACCCGCGGCATGCGTCCGTACAGCTCGATGATATCGCAGAATTCGCAATTGAATGGGCAGCCGCGCGCGAACTGCACGCCGAAATAGGTGTATTGGCTGCGCTTCAGCAGGTCGAAGCGCGGGATCGGGGTTTGGGTAATGTCGGTGGTGAATTTCTCGGCCTCGAACACCCCCTGCCTGGCGCCCGACTCCCAGGCCTCGATGAACGCGCCGATGATGCTCTCGGCTTCTCCCAGCACCCGAAAGTCCGAGGCTTTGTAGGCCTCCGGCGATGAGGTCGCGTCCGGCCCGCCGACCGCCACGGGCTTGCCCCGCTCGTGCGCCAGCTCGATGACCCGGAGCGTGTCGGGCTGCTGCGGCAGCATTCCGCCGGTCATCACCAGATCGGCCCAGTCCAGATCGGACTCCTGCAACTCCTCCGTGTTCCGGTTAACCAGACGGCATTGCCACGCAGGCGGGAGCAGTGCGGCGACCGTAATGAGGCCGAGCGGGGGGGCGGGAAAGCGCGCGCCATAGACCTCGCAAGCCGCCTCGAAGTTCCAAAACGACTGGCCGCTGAAACGCGGAGCGACCAGCAGCACGCGGCATGATGACGGCACGTCGACCTCTCCGCGGAAGACGCAGCGGGGCGAGCCCGCCGATATTAGGAGGAAACGACGCGCTCCTACCGCGCGCTGAACGCTGCCCGGGGGCGAACGGTTCGACTTTAGCCCGGAACCTTCGGCCGGATTTGCCAGCAGCAAATCCGATATAACGTCTACCATGGAGAAAGCCTAAATCAGCCGCAATTCGGTGATGTGGCGCGGGTCGTGCGGGCTCGCGAGGCAAGCGGCGGCACGACCGAGAGCGTGTCGATCAGCGGACAGCCGGGAAGCTCCCCGGCATCGCAGCGCTGCACGGCGTCCGACAGTGCGCGTTCGAGAGCGCGCAAATCGGCGATCTTCGCGCGAATATCGGCAAGGTGGCCGGCCGCCACTTGGCGCACCTCGGCGCAAGTGTCTTCCCCATCGGCGACGGCGAGGGCCAGCAGGGTGCGGATTTCATCGAGGGTGAAGCCCAGTTCTCGCGCCCGGCGCACGAAGGCCAGGTGGCGAACATCGGCGCTGTTGTAGAGTCGATATTGCGCGGCGCTGCGCGGCGGGCGCGGCAGCAAGCCGACGCGCTCGTAATAGCGAACGGTTTCGACATTGCACCCCGTCAGGCGCGACAGTTCGCCAATCCGAATCTCCGCGCTTTGCGCCATCGCACCGTGCCCTCTCGAGCGGCTTGAGCCTGTAGCTGCTACAGGGTTTAGCATGAAGATGGAAATCGATCGGGAGCAAAAGAGGATGACCGACAACACCAAGATCGCCCCGCCGGAACGCGCGCCAGCAAGCGACACCGGCCCGCTGCTGCTCGCGGCAGGCGGCCTCGCCGCCGCGTTCGGAGCCGCCTCGTGCTGTGCCCTTCCCATGCTGTTTGGTTCGCTCGGCCTCGGCAGCGCATGGCTCCTCACCCTGGCTTGGGTCGCCGCGCCGCACCGGATCGCACTGATGGCGATCGCAATTGTCTGTCTCGCGGGCGGCGGCGGCGCGCTGCTCTGGCGGCACCGCCGGATGGCCGCGTGCACGCCGGACGCCGCGTGCGGGCGTCCGGCCATCACGGCTCTCGTAACCGGCTTTCTGTCGCTCGGGGCGGTCTTGGTCGTGCTCGGCCTCCTCTACGCATGAGCGACGCCCGTGATCCTCGAATCGACGATCACCTGCCCGAGCTGTGGCATCGCCAAGGCCGAGATCATGCCGACCGATGCGTGCCAATTCTTTTATGACTGCACCGGTTGCGGCGCGCTGATGCGCCCGAAGCCTGGTGATTGCTGCGTGTTCTGCTCTTACGGATCGATACCCTGTCCGCCGATCCAAGAACAGCGAGGCTGCTGCGGATAGATCGACGAGGGTCAATTTAGCCGCAATTCGGTGATGTGGCGCGGGTCCTGCTGGAGTTCGCCGCTCCCCGACTTGCCTCTCCTTTTTGTCATACCTGCGAAAGCCGGTATCCACGGCGGGCATGGATCCCGGCTTTCGCCGGGATGACAATCGGGGTGATCAAGCACTGGTTCCAACGACCCAGCAACCCGCACTGCAACCGTGCGATGCCCAATCGGCGATTGTCGCGAGCGGGCGCAGCGGGTTATCAGACGCCGGGGAGCTGATCAAAAACTGGGCATATAGGGCGGGCGGTGACCGAATTCGTCGGAACGACATCGCCCAGGATCGCCACCGCAGCGCGCGGGTCTGGCAGCATCGAGTCGCGCCACTCGTGGATTGCCGCCTGGGTCACGTTTGGCCTGTTGTCGGTCTCCTTTGGTTCGACGCTGGCCATTGTCGTCGGGTTGAAGCCGATCACCGAGGATCTCGGCACGACGCGCCAGCTGGTCGCGCTCGCCGGCGCGCTGACCTGGTTCGGCACCGGGCTCGGCGGCATCTTGATGGGCCCCTTGGCCGAGCGGCTCGGGATCCGCCGCATGGTAATCTTCGGTGCGGCGATGATCGCGCTGGGTCTCGTGATATCGGCGAGCGGCGGTATCTGGGCGATCCTCGTCGGCCACGCGCTCTTCGTCGGGCTGCTGGGCAATGGCGCGCTCTTTGCGCCGATCCTCGTCTATATCAGCCGCTGGTTCGACCGGCGGCGCGGCACCGCGCTCGCGCTGATCTGGTCGGGGCAGTACATCGCCGGTATGATCTGGCCGACGCTGTTCGAGCAGGCGATGACGGCCTACGGCTGGCGCATGACAATGGTTGCGTTCGCGGTGGTCGTCGTCATCGCCGTGCCGATCGCGGCGTTGTTCCTGCGGCGGGCGCCCGAAGCGCCGGCGGCGTTCAGGTTCGCCGATGCCGGGCGGCGCCGCCAACTCTTCGGCATGCGTCCCAATACGGTGCTCGCCATATTGTGCATCGCGTCGTTCGCCTGCTGCGTACCGATGGCGATCCCGCAGGGCCACCTCGTCGCGTTTTGCAGCGATCTCGGGATCCCGGCGGCGCAGGGCGCGGCGATGCTCTCGGTCATGCAGGGCCGCCTCGGCTTGTCAGGCGGTGGCCGTCGCGGCGTTCCTGGCGACCCAGGACGAGGCCGCGCTGTTTGCGATCTCGGCCGCCTATGGGCTCGGCTTCAGCGGCATCATCCCGGCCTATATCGTCGCGATCCGCGAGTTTTACCCGTCTCGCGAGGCGTCGTGGCGGGTGCCGAGCCTGCTCTTTGTCGGCATGGGCGGGATGGCGTTCGGCGGCTGGTTTGCCGGCGCGCTCTACGACCATTTCGGGTTTTACGCACCGGCCTTCGCGAGCGGCGTCTTGTTCAACCTCTTCAACCTCGCCCTCGTCGGGTACCTCGTGCTGCGCCAGCGCTGGAATGGCGGCTTCCGCCCGGTGCTCGCTTGAGCTGCTGGCCTGAGGCTCTCGTTAGGGCGCGATTTCCTGCACGATTTCGAGCACCTCGCGGCGCCGCGGCACCCGGCCGCCCCACACCCGGTCGAAATCGGCGACCAGCGCCTTGGTCCCCTCCGCGGTTTGGGTGGCCTGGGCTTCCTCCACCGAGTCGAACTCGTAAAACGCGATGTGGAGCGCGGGGTCGCTGCGGCTCCAGTAGCGCCACGCCCGGCGCGCGCCAAAGCTGCGCAGCGCCCAGGGCAGGTGATCAGTGGCGTACCACTGATCAAAGCGCGCCCGATCGGCTTCGGGCACCTCGGCGCGCACCGCGAGATAGGCTTTGGGCATCGCTTACCCCGCGGTGTCGCCGTCGGCGATCGTAAAGCCGATCTTCAGCGTGACCTGGTAATGCTGCACCTTGCCTTCGTCGATATGCCCGCGGGTTTCGACGACCTCGAACCAGCGCAGATTGCGCAAGGTCTGCGACGCGCGGGAGACCGCCCGCTGGATCGCGTCATCGACGCTCTTCTCCGACGAACCGACAATCTGAATGACCCGGTAAATGTGGTCTTCCATGGCATCCTCCCGTGAGTGAAACGCGCGCCGGTTAGGCATTACCTCGTGCCGCGCCGATCAGGTTTAAAGCCCCCGGCCGACGCTACCGCGAGGTTCGCCGCCGCCCCGACCACGCCACCAGCGCCCCGGTCGCCGCGGCGGTGATTCCGGCGATGCGGAACATCGCGTGGAAGGCGGTGATGAACGCCTGCGCTTCGGCCGCGCCGTCGCCGCTCGCCGCGCTCTGGATCGCCTGGAAGCCGAGCGTCAGCACCGCAGCGCCGGTGACGGTGCCGATCGTGCGGGTCAGCATCGACAGGCTGCCGGCGACGCCGCGCTGCGCCAACGGCGATGCGGCGATAACGATTTCCATATAGGCGACCTGAAAAAACCCGATGCCCAGCCCATGCAGGCCGAGCGCCAGCAACATCACCAGGGGCGCGGTGTCGGGCTGCCAGCTGCCGATCAGAAACAGGCCGGCGCCGGTTGTCACCGCGCCCAATGGAGCAACCCGGTCGGCGCCGAGGCGCGCGATCAACGCGCCAGCCAAGGGCGAGGCTGCCGCCATCGTGACGAACCCGGTCGCCAGCACCGCGCCGGCGAGCGGCAACGGCAGGGCGGTGTAGCGAACGAGGAAATACGGCGCAAACAGCAGGACCGAGAACGTCACCATGTACATCAAGGCGCTGGCGAGGTTGACGATCGCGAAACGCGTGTCGCGAAAGAGCTCGACCCGGACGATCGGCTGGGCGCTGCTTCCCTCCCACCACACAAAGGCAATGAGGCTCACAGCCGCCGCGGGGATCAGCAAAAAGGCGAGATAATCGCCGTCGCGCAGCCGCGGCAGCGCGTTCAACGCGAGTAAGAGGCTGGCGAGCCCAAAGGCCAGCAGCACCGCTCCGAGAATGTCGAAGCGCTGGTCGCCCCCGGCGCCAGCGCGCTGCGGGAGACCGCGCAGGAATAAGAGGCTGGTCAGCGCGATCGGGGCGCGGAACCAGAAGACGCCGGGCCAGCCCCACTGCGCCACCAGCGCGCCGCCGATCAGCGGCCCCGTCGCCGAGCCCAACGCGAACATCAAGGTGAAGATGCCGAGCGCGTGGCTGCGCCGCGCCTCGGGATAGAGGCTCGTGACCAGCGCGGGGGCGCAGCTGATGATCAGCCCGGCGCCGATCCCCTGCAGAAAGCGGAAGAACAAGAGCCAGCCAAAGCTTGGGGCCGCAGCGCACAACAGAAAGGCGACGACGCTCCACAACAGCCCGGCGCGGAACACCCTTCCGTGGCTCCACATGTCGCCGACCCGCCCGAAAGCGAGCATCAGCCCGGCGTGGGTCAGCACATAGCAGATGACGACCCATTGGATCATCGGGATCGG
>WNFF01005896.1_pt1 | contig 10038 bp, 12 predicted proteins | sample 5400441 | NCBI WGS metagenome assembly WNFF01 (sample SAMN13153345, study PRJNA577476) | soil metagenome | isolation source: 120 cm saprolite under Douglas fir tree site 2 hole 3 replicate 1 | place: USA:California | collected 2015-04-18 | reverse complement strand
GCTCGGCGTTGCTGTCGGCGATCATCGACAACATTCCGTTCGTCGCCACCATGATCCCGCTGATCAAGAACATGGCGGCGAGCTATGGCGGCGCCGACAAGATCGAGCCGCTGTGGTGGTCGCTCTCGCTCGGCGCCTGCCTCGGCGGCAACGGCACGCTGATCGGCGCATCCGCGAACCTGACGGTAGCCGGAATCGCCGAGCGCAACGGCATCCCGTTCCGGTTCCTCACCTACACGATGTACGCGTTTCCGATGATGTTGGTCAGCATCGTCATCAGCCACGTCTATCTGTGGTGGCGATATTTCTGATGCTTCGAGCGTCGCCTCCGGCGGCCAGCCTTCGAGAAGGGATGGCGCTCGACAGGCGCTACCCCAGGCTTCATGATGCCGGGTCGCCACGCCGGACCAAGGCTCACGCCTTCGCGGGGGTGATCACATGCGGCGGCGGGAATTTCTGGCGCTCGTCGGCGGCGTGGCAACTGCCGCGTGGCCAAGCATTGGCCGACCCCAGCATCCGGGCAGGACGCGGCGGATCGCCATCCTGTTGGGCGTTGCGGAGAGCGATCCCGAAGCGCAGAGCCGGGTCGGTGCGCTGCGGCAGGAATTGGAAAAACTGGGCTGGGTCGAAGGGCGCAATATCCGCATCGAGCAGCGATGGACCGGCGGCGATGCCGAGCGCCTGCGTGCCTATACGGCTGAGCTCGTTGCATCCGCTCCGGACGTGATCGTCGCCAATCCGACCCCCAGCGTCGCGGCGCTCAAGGAGGCGACGCGCAATATTCCGATCGTTTTCGCGCTGGTTTCCGACCCGGTCTCCAGCGGTTTCGTCGAGAGCTGGGCGCAGCCGGGCGGGAACATCACCGGATTTACCAATTTCGAACCCTCGATGGCCGGCAAATGGCTCGAAGCGCTGAAGCAGATGGCGCCCCGGGTCACGCGGATTGCCCTGGTGTTCAATCCGGAGACGGCGGCGAGCCGCGGCACGATCTTTCTGCAGCCGACGCGGGAAGCTGCTCCTCCGTTGGGCCTCACGGTGAAGCCGGCGCCGGTGCGCAGCGCCGCCGAGATCGCGGAGCTGGCCGATCTGTCGGCAAGCGGCGGGACCATTGGCCTCCTGGTGATGCCCGATATTTTCACCACCAACCATCGCGACGAGATCATTGCGCTCGCCGCGCGGCAGCGCTTGCCTGCGCTCTATCCGTTCCGCTTCTTTGCGACGAGCGGCGGCCTGATGTCGTATGGGATCGACACGCTGGACGTTTTTCGCCGCGCGGCATCTTACGTCGATCGCATCCTCAAAGGCGCCAAGGTCGGCGAGCTGCCGGTGGAGGGGCCGGCCAAATTCGAGCTCGCCATCAACATGAGGACCGCCAATTCGCTGGGGCTGACGGTGCCGCCGTCGCTGCTGGCGCTCGCCGACGAGGTGATCGAATGAGGCGAAGGGAGTTCATGGCGCTGCTCGGCTGTGCGGCATTCGGCCGGTCGTTCGCGGTGCATGCACAGCAGACCGACCGGGTGCGGCGGATCGGCGTACTGATGTCGGACGCTGAAAGCGATCCGGAAGCGCAGTCCCACGCCGCCGCGATCCGGCAGGGACTCCAGGAACTGGGTTGGACAGACGGACGCAACGTCCGCATCGACTATCGCTGGGCGGCCGGAGAGGTCGGACCCATGCACACATTCGCAAGGGAACTCGTTGAACTCCAACCCGACGCGATCATTGGCCGCTCCACTCCAGCGATCGCCGCGCTGCTGCGAGAGACCCGCAGCATCCCGATCGTGTTTACCACGGTGTCTGATCCAATCGGCAGCGGCTTTGTCGAGAGCCTGGCGCATCCGGGTGGCAACATCACGGGATTCACCAATTTCGAGTCCTCGATAGGCGGGAAATGGCTGGGACTACTCAAGGAGATCGCGCCCCGCATCGCGCGGACGGCGATGATGTTCAATCCGGAAGTGGCCCCTTATGCGCAATACTACGTGCGTCCGTTCGAGCGCGCCGCTCGATCATTCGGGATAGAGCCGATCTCGGCTTCGGTCCACGATGACGCCGACATCGAGCGTGAGATCGCTGCACTGGCGAACGAGTCCGATGGTGGTCTGATCGTTCTGCCGGACGCCTTCACCGCCTCGCTTCATCGTAGACAGATGATCGAGCAGGCGGCTCGGCACCACTTGCCGGCGATCTATCCGTACCGTTTCATAGCGACAGAGGGCGGGCTGATGTCCTACGGAATCGATGTGGCCGAACTGTACCGCCACGCCGCGTCGTATATTGATCGCATTCTTCGTGGCACGAAACCAGGCGATCTGCCGGTTCAGCAGCCGACCAAGTTCGGGCTCGTCATCAACCTCAAGACCGCCAAGGCGTTCGGCCTCGAAGTGCCGTTACCTCTTCTGATCCGCGTCGACGAGGTGATCGAATGAGGCGGCGGCAGTTCATCGCGCTCCTCGGCCCCGCGCTTGCGTGCGCCATGGCGGCGGCCGCTCGCGCTGGCGCACCGCCGCAACTCGCGCCCCGGCGTCGCAGGTCGTGCCGCAGCCGGTGCCGCAAGTCGCGCCCCAGCTCAACGTTCCGGGTCCGCAGACGGTCCCCCCGCCGCCCGGCAATCCGGTCCGGCAGCTCTCGTCGCTTGGGGGGTCCAGTCCCCCGGTGAGCACCGGCCGCATCCGCCGCGGCGCACCGCGTGGCCGACGCCGCCACCGACGGCACTCCGGATGAGCTGCGGCCCACGGACCAAACCGACGCTCGCTGCGGGGATATCGAGGGGGACGATGCAGAACCGCGCTGCCTTGCAAATGTTAACCACGCCAGAGGCGGGTCGGGCGCCAAACCTGATTTCGTGCTAAGGAACAAATCACGATTTTTGGAGTTGGATCGAACCGGCGGCCGGCTTCTTGCGGCCGACCCTATGCCCGAGGGAGAAATGCCATGCGAAGAATGATCCTGACGACCGCTGCCTCGGCCGCGATCACGGCGGCACTGTCCTTGCTGCCGATCGGCGGCGCCCAGGCCATGACGCCAGGGAGTGCTTCCGGAGTTCGCGCCGCGCTGGCGCAAACCGATCTGACCGAATCGGTCGCCCGCTGCTATCGTCCGTGTCCCGGATGTGCGCTGGTCTGCCGGCGGGGCTATTACGGCGGCTATTACGGGTATCCCGGCTATCCTGGTTATTACGGCGGCTATCCCGGTTACTACGGCGGATACGGACCCGGCGTCGGCGTCTATGGGCCCGGGGTCGGCATCGGAATCGGAATAGGGCCGCGCTGGGGCTGGTGATCCACGCCTGAAGCTTGCGATTGCCCAGGGCCCGTTCGCCCTGGGCGTGTCCGCCGGCAGTCACGGCGGGTCGTAATAGTGAATCTCGTAGAGCAGGCAGCCGTGATCCGAGCGGAACGGCCCGTGACGGGCTCCCGGCGGCCGGCACGCATACGTGAATGCCTCGAACCGGTTCCCGCCCTTGCCGTCGGCGTCGTTGCCGACGGTGAGGTCGCCCGCGACCAGCAACACCTCTTCCCAATAATCGTGTACGAACGGCTGAGTCGTGAAAACGCCCGGGGCGATCCGCAGCAGCCGCGTGCGGCTGCCCCGTTTGTTGGTTTCGTCTAGCACTCCCGACAGGATCTTCTGCTGGATGCCGGACGGATAGCCGGCGGGAACCTCCCACCCGCCTTCCAGATCGAGCGTGTAGAACTCGTCATGTGCCTTGTTCACGGCCATGAAAACCTCCCAAACTCGCGCAATCGTTCTACGCAAACTCCGATGCCGCGCGTTGCTGCGCCATTGTAGTTCCTCCCGCCGATCAGGCGATAGGCGTTCCGCCGCTCATCCGGGCTCTTCGGGCACATTTCTCTCGCCCGGTCGCATTGCAATGCAAGCCGCGCTCGATAGCTTAGGGGATCGGCAGAACGCCGGCACGAGGGCTCGCCATGTCGATCGGCGCAGATCTGGTTTCCACTCGCATGATCGAACGCAACGGACGCGGTCGGTTCGCGCAGCTCACGATCGAACGCCCGACCAAGCTGAATGCGCTCGATCCGGCGACGATCCGCGCCTTGATCGCGGCGGCAAAGCCGCTTTCCGAGGACACGCAGTTGCGCGCCGCGGTCGTCACCGGTGCCGGCACGCGCGCCTTCATCGGCGGCGCCGACATCGAGACCATGGCCGGGCTCGATGCCGCGGGCGCGGAGGCGTTCATCACCGAGCTGCATCATGCCATCGCGGCGATCCGCGCGATCCCGGTGCCGGTCATCGCTCGCATCAACGGCTATTGTCTGGGCGCGGGGCTGGAATTGGCGGCAGCCTGCGATCTGCGCGTCGCGTCCGACAATGCTGTGTTCGGGATGCCGGAGGTGAAAGTCGGCATGCCCTCGGTCATCGAAGCGGCGCTGCTGCCTCGGCTGATCGGTTGGGGGCAGGCGAGCCGGCTGCTGCTGCTCGGCGAAAGCATCAGTGCCGCCGAGGCGCTCGAAATCCGACTGGTCGAGAGGGTCGTTGCGCGGGCCGAGCTCGATGGCGCGGTCGAGGCTTGGATCGACGCCATATCGGCGGCGGGGCCGAACGCCATTCGCCTGCAGAAAGCGCTGATGCGGGAGTGGGAGCGGCTTCCGTTAGACGCCGCGATCCAGTCCGGAATCGCGAGCTTTCGCGCGTGCTTTTCCGGCGATGAGCCCCATCGCATGCTGACGAGCTTCCTCGAGCGGCGGCGGAGCACGCTGTGATATGATACCGTTGCATCAAGAGAGAGGATGCTGGCCGATGTTCTCGAAACTCAAAGCGGCGTTGAGCCACCTGTTCGGCGGGCGAGGCGAGGGCGAATCCCGCGAGCCGTCCGCCCCGCCCGTCGAATACCGCGGCTATCGCATCCGCCCGACGCCGTACCGAACGCAAGGAAAGTATCAGACCGCGGGTGTCATCGAGAAAGACGGCCCGGCGGGGTTGAAAGAACACCGGTTCGTTCGCGCCGAAACCCACGAGAGCAGGGAGGACGCGATCGCGTTCTCGATTTCCAAGGGCAAGCAGATCATCGATGAACGCGGCGACCGCGTCTTCGCTTGATCGCAAGCAAGAAGCGGGATTTCCGAACGGGCGCTTCCGGCTTTCGCGGCTCACCGGATCCAAAAAAACCTCGGCTCAGCAACCGCTGCAAATATTGAGCTTGCGATCGATTTCCTTGTCCAATTTCTGGATCGTCCGGTGTGTCGAGGACGCCTCTTGTTTGTGAGGGCCCGGCGCTTTCGGGCGCTCGCGGCCGGGAGCCGATTGCCTGGGTCCCGAGGGCGCCGGGGAAGTCGCGGCGGTGCCGGCAGCGGCGCCGCCTTGCGGTGCCGTCGTCTGACTGCCGGTCGCGACGGTCCGGAAGGTTTCGGCATCGGGCCCGGTAGGATCCGCGGACATTGCCGGCGTCACCCCGGCGTTGGCAGCCGCGCCGGGGTCCGCAACCGGCTCGGCCGGCTCGGCAGCAAGCTCGGACGGGTTCGGGGCACTTGCCGTCAGCGGGGCGGGGATGACGACGGCGGGCTTGCGCGACAAGACCGAAGCCGGCGGATGATAGTAGGACCAGAGCAAAACACCCGCCAGGATCGGCGCCAGGATGACGCCGAGACGGATCAGCAGGCTATAGGGTCGCTCCTCAGCCATCGAAGTGCTCACCGCGCCAACAAGAAACCTTGCCGAAATGCGCCGACCGGTTTGCAAGTCTGTCGGGCGTGCTTGTTCGCCGTTCCCTCTATAACAACTATTTCACGGAAACGCGGAAGAAAATTGGAAGTGTGTGCTCAAGCGCCGGGATCGAGGCAGCCTACTCATCCTCGAAACAGCACGATATTGAACATCGCCAACTTGGAATCGGGCTCCAGCTCGGGCGGCGGCGGCAGCAGCCTGACGACGAGCAGTTCCTTTCGCTCGGTGCCATTGAGGAAACGGTCCGTGTCGTTGTAGGGCTCGTTTTCAAAATACATCTGCGTCACCAATCTGTCCTCTCGGCCCGTCACTTGGAAATGGATGTGAGGCGGCCGCATCGTGTTTGGTCCGGCAGGATACGCGCCGGGCTTGATCGTCTTGAAACCATAGCGGCCTTCCGCGTCCGTTCCGATCACGGCGGCTCCGTCGAAATTGGGATCGAGCGGCGCCGGATTACTGTCGCTCGGGTGGCGGTAGCGTCCATAAGTGTTGGCTTGCCAGACCTCGATCCGCGCATTCCGGACCGGCTCGCCGGAGAGATTCAGCACTCGCCCGGTCACCTGGAGCACCTGTCCGCTCGCCCGGCCTGCATCCCGCGGGCGCGTCAGATCGATGGCCTTCGTCCAGATGTCGGTCACCGGGTAGAACGGCCCGAGGATCTGGGCCGGGGTACGCCGCAACAGGGCTTCCGCCGCCGCGAGTCTGGCCGAAGCAAGAATGCCGATGCCCGCGACCACGGCGGACATTTTCAGGATTTCCCGGCGGCTGAGGTCGCCGATGCAATAGCTCGCCATCCCGCGCCTCCTCGACGAACCGACCGCATTCACCGCCCGGCGTTGCCGGGTGAACGGATATTATTCCGTTGACGAGGTGCGGGCCAGCGCAGCCGACCCCTGTCGCCGTTCGAGAATTGCCGTAATATCCTCGGCGGGCGGCGGCACCGGCCTAGCCTGCGTGCAGGCATGCCGCCGCGAGGCTCGAGAAGCGCCGGATGCTCGACGACAACGACGATTGGCCGGTCGGCTGCCCGCGCTGCGGGCAGCGAACGCTGAAGCGGATCGCATGGCTCAAGGCCAACACGCAGCTCAGCTGCGACGGCTGCCGCGCCACCCTGTGGTACCACCAGGACACGTTTCTCCGCGAACTCGATCAGGCGCAACGCGCCATCAAGGATTTTTCGCGGACCGTGAGGCTGAAAAAGCAGGAGCTCTGACTTTGAGCAGGTTGGGCGCGCCGGCTGCTCGGCGACGGCGTCGGCGGCAACCAGGCCGGGCGGCCGGAGCGTGAAATGTCCGGCGTGGTGATCGAGGCGACGAATAGTCTCGACGGCAGGACCTACTACGCTTCGATCGTCCCGAAACAACAAGCGATCGAGTATTGGCTGGCCCCGAAATTGTCTGCGGGCGGCATGGAGCGCCGAAGTACGCCGGTTACTCTCAAGGCGACGGCGACAGCAAGCAATTCCATATTCGCAGTGAGCAATCCGCCGCTGCTGGTCGTTTGCTACGGACTCGGTCGGCTCGAATTCGACGCATTCTGCGCGCTGGTTGTGCAGATTCTGTCGACCTGCGATTTGTCGGCATTGCCGAGCGCTGCAAACGGACTGGCGATCGACGAGATCTGCGCCCGCCATGGGGTCATCGCGGACCAAGGTGAATTCCGCTCCTCGCGATCTTCCAGGCCGGTAACGTTTCTCATGCTGTTCGACCACGACTCCACGACAAGGGGTTATTAGGACGAATAGGTGCGGACAGTCGGGCTTGCCGATCGGGGGGCTCGCGATGCGACACAAATCATCGAACGGGAATGAGGGGAGAAAATCCGGCCGGTGGCATCTGCCCGGACCCCGGGCGTTGCGCAATCAGCGGATCACTTCCATCCGCACCGGTGCGACGCCGGCGCCCTTCATGCCGATGACGCCCGCCGCGCCGTCCGACAAATCGATCGACCGATTGCGCAGGAAGGGACCGCGGTCGTTGATCCGCACCGTGACCGATTGGCCGTTTTTCAGATTGGTGACCCGCACCTTGGTCCCGAACGGCAGCGTGCGGTGCGCGGCGGTCAGCACATTCGAGCCGACCCGCTCGCCGGTCGCGGCCCGGCCGGAATAGAAGCTCGCCACTCCGCGCGATCCGCTGCCGAGGTCGGCGACGTGCTCGCCCGCCGAAGGGCTGGATCTAGCGGTCTCGTAGCCGCGATGATGATGGGCATAACTCGCGGAATACCGCGTCCCGGGCGCACTACACCCGGCAAGGCCAAGCACGATCAGGAGCGCAATTGCGCGCGCCAGCGTCCCCACCGCCGAATCCCCCATTCCCCACGCCATCCTACTGCGATATGCTTGTGTCCAAATTGGGACGGCAACCGAAGCCTATCACCTTTTGGGTGCAAAGCGCCGGTCAACCCACGCAACCAACAGGAATTTTACCGGATAGCCGAGCCGGTGGGAGCTGGATCAACGCCCCGGAGGCTCGAACTCCGGGGGCGCCGGCAGCATCTGCTGCAGTCGGCGCTGGAGTTCCTGATCGGTCATCGGGGTAACGGGGGCGCGGCTCGCTTCCCCGGCGTTCTCGCCGACATGGACGAGCTGGGGAAACAGCAGCACGGCGGCGAGCACCGTCCATTGCGCGATCAGGAACGGCAGCAGCGCCCGGACCATTTCGCGCAACCCCAGCGTCTGGCGTAGCGTGCCGCGCGCCATCATCAAGGCGTAGCCGAACGGCGGCAGCAGGAAGCTCGTCTGCAAGGTCAGCAGCACCAGCACGGAGACCCAGCGGGCGTCGGCCACGCGGATCAGCAGCGGCGGCACGGCGATCGGGACGATGACGAAGATGATCTCGAACGCGTCGAGCACGAATGCGGTGAGCCCGATCGCCCCGAGCACGATCGCCACCACCACGAGTTCGCTCCCGGGAATGCCGGTGATCCAGTCGCTCACCAGGCGATCGGTGCCCAGCAACCTCAAGACCAGGGTCAAGCTGGTGGCGGCGACGAGCAGCGCGAACAATGCGCCGGTGATGGCGAGGGCGTCGTGGAGAACGCCCCGCAGCACGGTGCCGCGCAAGGCTCCGGTGACGAACCCGGCGCTGAGCAGAACGAATGCTCCCATCGCCGCCGCTTCCACCGCATAGAAATAGCCGGTCGCTACCCCGCCCAAGAGCGTGAGCAGCGCGATGAGCGTGACCGCGGCGAGCAATGCCTGTCTGCGAGTCAATTTCGGCGGCGCGGGGGCGGCACTTGCGGGGATGCGTCGGCCGGCTCGCCATGACAGCGCCAAACACAGCGCGAGAAAAATCGCAGCCGGCGCCAGCGCGCCGTGGAAGACGTCCTGGGTGTTGATCACGCGGTCGGCACGGCCGGTGGAAGTCACCGCGATGGTGTGGGCGGAGAGCATGGCGTCGCCGAGCAGGATCAGCACCAGCGACGGCGGGATCACCACGCCGAGCGTGCTCGCCACCGCGACGGCGGCGAATTGCGTCGGCTTGGGCACGCCGCTCTCGGCGAGCCGCGGCGCCACCACCCGCGCGAGCGCCAGCACGCTGGCGCCGACCGAGCCGTTCATCGGGCCGAGCAGCGCGCCCAGCGCCATGCCGGAGACGAGCGGGGCCGACGGCCGTCGCGGCAGCAGCGAAAGTCCGGCGCGATAGAGCGCGTCGGCGATGGGCAGGCGGTCGAGCAACAGCCCCATGGTCACGTAGAGCGGCAGCGCCTGCAATAAATCGTTCTCGAGCAGGTTGATCAGGCGCGAAGGGAGCGCGGCGAGCAACGAAAGCGGCACGGTATCGGTCAGCACGGCCAACGCCGCGCCGATCGACCCCACCCCGATCAGGATCACGAAGGCCGGCAGGCCCGTGAAGACGATCCCGAGCGCGACCAGGACCAGGAGACCGAGGCCTGCCGCCGGCATCAGTGGTTTCGACGCGGCTGCGCGATGTCGATCGCGGCCTGGGCGAGCATCAGGCCGGCCAGAATCCACAGCGCGGTTTTGATGAGGAAATAGCCGGGATTGTTGGTGTCGGGAAATGCTTCGAGGCCACGGATCGAGCCGAGCACGATGTCCTTGCTGCCGAGGATGACGTACAGCGCCCAGGGTACCAGCAAGATGGCTCCGAGCCGCGTCAGCGCCCGGCGTATTGTTCCCGGATAGAAGCGGGCGACGGCGTCCGTGCCCAGATGGGTGCCGGCGCGGGTCGCGGCGGTGACGCTGGCCGCGACATAGATTGCGAAGATCCACTGGCCGAGATCGTTGGCCTCGCGCGAATAGACGCGAAAAATGTCGCGGAGCGGCCACTGCAGGAACAGCAGCACGACGATCGGCAGCACCAGCCAGCCGGCCAGTCGCAGCAGCCCTGC
>WNFF01032959.1_pt1 | contig 10039 bp, 11 predicted proteins | sample 5400441 | NCBI WGS metagenome assembly WNFF01 (sample SAMN13153345, study PRJNA577476) | soil metagenome | isolation source: 120 cm saprolite under Douglas fir tree site 2 hole 3 replicate 1 | place: USA:California | collected 2015-04-18 | reverse complement strand
CTTTGAATGGCGCGGCCATTGTCTATTTCCCGCGCGAATGGACCTTCACTTTGGCGGCCACCGGCTCGCGCAGCGCCTTCTCCGGCGCCGGCGCGGAATGGCGGCCTTCCGGAAGCGCACGCCTCGGATTTCCGTTGGCAGCTTGGCGTGAAGCACGGCTCTCGGGAAATATTCTCTTCGCGGCGGGTACTGAGGATTTCGCGCGCATCGACCAAATTGGTGGATTCGCTTCGCAAGCCTATGGCGGCGGTTTGCGTCTGCAGCTAACGCCCCGGCAAGACGTGACGGCAGCCGGTTCCTATCAGAGGCGAACACAGAACAGGACTGATACCTACGTAGGCCTTAGTTATGGAATCCATTTTTGAAAAGTTTTGGAGGCTTGGCCCTGGGGCATTCGTGCTGAAGGCCATCGTGGTCGCCGTCGCGGCCGACGCGCTGCTGCTCGCCTTCATTCTCCTTCGTCGCACTTACCGAAAGCGCTATTTCGCCCAACGCGACGCGCGCGTCTTCAAATGGCGCCAACAATGGGACGACCTGCTCTCCGCCCGGGTTCCCTATTCCGCATGGCGCGCGAACGCCTTTGATCGACGCATCATCGAAACCATCGCGCTGGACGGACTGGAAGCGGGGAACCCCGAGGAGTGCGCGAGAATTCTGCGTTTTTTGCGTTTCAGCGGCCTAATCGAAAAACGTATTTTCGAAGCGCGGCGCTTTACTGGTTGGCGTCGCCTGCGCGCACTGGTCGCGCTCGGTCGCACGCGAGCGCCAGAAGGTATTCCCGCTCTAGCCGAAGCGTTGCGTGGCCGCAATCTCGAAGCTCGCCTGGCCGCGTTGCGCGGTTTGGGCCGCACGGCAAGCCCGAAAGCTGCGGAGGAGATTCTCGCCTGGGTTGGCGAAAAGGGACTTGTAGTACCGGCGCTGCCGCTGCAAAGCGCCCTCATTCAATGCTGCGCGGAGCGCCCGCAGTTGCTGCTTCCGTACGTACAGAGTGCCACCGGTCCTCTGCGCGAAGTGCTGGGCCGCGTGCTCGGTGAAGTAGCGACGCCGTCGTTGGGTTTGGACTTGCTGCAGTTTGTAGGGGACGATCTCGACGAATTGCGCGCTGCAGCGGCGCGCGCGCTGGCGCAGTCGCCAACGGGCCTGGCGTTTGATGTTCTTAGCGAGCTGGCACGAGATCCCATCTGGTTCGTGCGGCTGCGCGCAATAGTGAGCCTCGGAAAGCTTTCCGACCGGCGCGCCCTTCCTGCGTTGCTTCGCGGCCTCACCGATTCGAATCGTTTGGTGCGCTTGCGCGCTGCCGAAGCCCTTGTCGCGTCCAAGACCGAGATGGTGCCCGTTTTTCAGCAAGTCGTCGCCACCGGCGATCGCTACGGCTTGCACGCGTATTTGACGGCGGTGGAAAACGCAAACGTGCTCGCAAAACTTGAAGAGGAGCTGCAGAGCTCTACGTCGCTACCCGCGGACGAGAAGGGTCGCCTCCAGAATGTGCTGCGCTCCGGTTCTCTGCTCGCGGAAGAACGCGCCAGCCTGCCAGGCTTCAGCATCGCGGCGGCTCGCCCATGATTCGCTTCCTGGACATTTCGAACCACACTCTGTTTTGGTATTACCTGGCCAGCAATCTCGCGTACCTAGTGATGCTCCTGGTTGCGCTAAAAACCAGCGCGGCGCACCAACACAGGCTGGAGAGCCACCGGCTGGCGTGGATTAAGGAATCGCCGCTCGCGCCGCCCATCACCATCATTGTGCCGGCGCACAACGAAGAAGCTTCCATCCGCGTGGCGGTTCGAAATTTGCTCGAGCTCGATTATCCGGAGCTTGAATTCATCGTCGTCAATGATGGATCGCAGGACCGCACGCTGGGCGAGATGCGTGAGGAGTTTCATTTGCGGCCGGTCCGCGCGGTGTACGTCGCAGAATTGAAAAGCGCTCCGGTACGCGGGCTTTATCGAAGCAGCGTGGATCCCAGGCTGCTGGTGGTCGACAAAGAGCCGGTGGGAAGCAAGGCTGACGCCGTGAACGCCGGCCTGAATGCGGCAACCTCGCCTTACGTTTGCATTGTCGACGCCGACTCGATGCTGGAGCGTGATGCGCTACTGCGCATCATGGTGCCGATTCTGGCCGATCCTAAACGCGTCGTTGCCGTCGGCGGAATTATTCGCGTACTCAATGGGTCGGAAATCGCGAACGGTGAATTGCGGCGCGCGCGCTTGCCGCGTAAAAGCATTGAAGTGATTCAGGTGATTGAATACCTTCGCGCGTTTTTGATCGGCAGGGAAGCGTGGAGCCAGGGAAATATGTTGATGATTATTTCCGGCGCGTTCGGCCTGTTTCGCACCGACCTGGTGCGCGCCGTTGGCGGCTACCGGCCCGGCACCATTGGCGAAGACTTTGACTTGGTCGCCCGCTTGCACAAGCATTTGCTGGAGAAGCGCGCTGAGTATTGTATTCATTTTGTTCCCGACCCGATGTGCTGGACGGAAGTTCCGTCGGACTTGAAGTCGCTCCGCCGGCAGCGGGCGCGCTGGCAAAAGGGTTTGCTGGACGTGCTGTGGCTAACGCGCGGCATGCTGTTTCGTCCGCGCTACGGCCGAATCGGATTTTTTGCGCTCCCGTACTTGTGGCTGTTTGAGTTTGCCGCTCCGGTTATCGAGATCCTGGGAATCGTCACCATCGGTCTTGCAGCCGTGCTGGGGGTCCTGAGCCGCGCGTTTTTTCTGCAGTTCCTGCTTTTCGGATATGCGTTCGCGACGGTAATCTCCATCGGTTCCGTGCTGCAAGAAGAAATCACCTACAAACGTTATAACGACTGGCAAGACGTGGTCCGTCTGGTCAGCTACTGCTTTCTCGAACATTTTCCCTATCGGCAGATGCATATGTTCTGGCGGTTGCAAGGCATTTGGCAATATCTGCGCGGCGACGACGTCTGGGGGCCGCTCAAGCGCAAGGGACTGCAGTCCGTCAGCGTTCCATAATTCTCCGGCCCTGAAACGATCGCACATCGCGGCGGGAGATGCGTTACATCGCGGGGTGCAATGTTTCGCGGGGGGTTGTTCTGCGGCGCTTTACTTCGCCGCGGGGATTGGCTAGCGTTAGCGAAGAGCCCGAGCGCGCTTGCCATGGATACGCTGACCTCCGTCAAGGACCTGCTGTTTACGCTGCTGCTGAAAGTGGGTGTGTCGTCTTCGTTCGCGGCGCTGCTCGCGCGCTGGACCGCGTTCCGGCGCGTGTTGTTTACCGAGGAACGCGATCCCGACCAGAAAGTGAAGCTCATGTTGTTCATGACCCCGCCACTCGTGGTCGGCGTTGCGCTGCGCCTGGTGGGCTTTCCGTACCGCTTCGCGGATCTGTCGCTAGAAGGCGCGTTCCTGATGGGTTTGCTGGGCGGCCGCGTGGTGGGGCCGATTGGCGGCGCGATTATAACCATTCCGGCGCTGGCCGCGCACGAATGGCTGGCCATGCCGGCGGCGTCCACGGCGGGACTGCTCGGCGGCTTGATGCGCCAGGCGATTCCCAACAAGGGAGATCTTTGGAACTTCGGGCCGTTCACGTTTTTGAATATTCCGCGCGACGTAGTGCGCCTGGTGCGGCAGGGCGCGATGTCTTGGGAATTGCTGCCGCTGCTCGCGTGCGTTGGACTGGAACTTGGGCGCGTGGCGCTGGCGGTGGCCACAAAACCCAGGTGGCTGTTTGCGATCGAGCCGCGCTGGGACTGGTGGCTGGGATTGTGCGTGCTGGCCACGCTGATGTCGGTGGCGGCGCCGCTGAAGATCTGGAACAACACGCGCATTGAAATGAACCTGGAGCAGCACCAGCAGTTGCTGCTCAAGGCGCGCATGGACGCGCTTTCGAGCCAGATCAATCCGCACTTTTTGTTCAACACGCTGAATACCGTGTCGTCGCTGATCCGTTTTGATCCGGACGCGGCGCGCGGCGTGGTGCTGAAGCTGAGCAACATTTTGCGGCGGCTGCTGCGCAAGCACGAAACATTTGTGCCTTTGCGCGAGGAATTGCATTTCATCGACGATTACCTGGACATTGAAGTGGCGCGCTTTGGGCGCGACAACCTGGAAATCGTGAAGCAGGTTGACGACGAGGCGCTGGAGGCGTTCGTGCCGAGCATGTTGCTGCAGCCCATCGTGGAAAACTGCCTGAAGCACGGGCTGGCGCTTGAAGACAACGGCGTGGGCATCTCCGAAGAGAAGATGCCGCACGTGTATGTGGAAGGCATCGGCTTGAGCAACGTGCGCGAACGGCTGCGCGTGTTGTACGGCGCCGATTTCCGCCTGGAAATCGAAAGCCACACGGGGCAGGGCACGGTGATTCGCATCGACATCCCTGAGCTGGTTTCCACGATGCAGGCGGTGGGGTAGCTTCTCGAGGCTTGAAGCTGGAGGCCGGAGGATTGAGGCTGACGAAGTTGGACCGAGAGATGCCCCCCACCCGGGTGTCTTTGGAAAAGAGGCTCCAAGCGATTGAAAACAAAGGACGGAAGCCTGGCTCTGTTGACATCCTCGAGAGAAGCAGGGCGATGCCTCAAGCGATAGGGCTAAAGGCCAAGCCCAGCAGCAATGCCTGCCGCACTTGCAAGGACAAGCTGCGACCGGGGGCTTTCGCCGAGAGCTTGCGTTTGATCACCGAGATGACCGTTTCTATCTTCGCGCGCGAGCCATACACCTTTCGGGGGAAAGCACGGTGCATCCGGGAGCGCCAGGCTCCTTCTGGGATGCCGCGTCGCGGGTTGATCGGGATGATGCTGCGGGCTCCCAGCGTGGTGCGGATGTGGCGGTGATTGGCCTCGGAGTCGAACTCCGCATCGGCCAGCACCACCCCGATGGGCAGGCTACGGCTGGCCGCGTCCACCAGTGGGAGCAGCGCTGGGGTGTCGCACCGCGGACCTTGTCGAGCCTGCTGCGCCAGGATGATTTGGCGATCCACGTCGGCGACCAGCAGCCACTTCAAATAGTGTTTATAGTGCGTCTTCCCCCCGGCGTGCTGCTCGACGCGACGGATGAAGTAGGTGCTGACCGCATGCGGCGCCAACCCCGTGCCATCCACGGCCACACGAGCGCGCCGCCGACCGCGGCGCAAACTGCGGCACAACCGACGCACCGATTCTCCCAGCACCTTCTCGATGGCGTCGTCGGGCAGGCGCCGCAAGAAGCGATACACGGTGGTGTAGTCGGGCACGCTCGACAGTCGCAGCACGGCGCGCAGTTCGCTATGTTCGCGCAGCCGCACTTCGGTCTCTCGAAAAGTCCAGTCTTCGTAGCGCATCAGACAAAGGATGGCCAGCAACTGGGGCTGCGTGAATTGGTGTTTGCTGAAACGGCTCCGGTAGGTCGGCAGAGCCGCGGTGGCTACTTCCAAGGCCACGTGGGCAAAGGGCAGGAGTCCGATTTCTGGCATCCCACCTCCTGCTTGAGTAGAAAACAGCATCATGCCCGGTTTGTCCGCAAAGAAATTGCCTTCTGTGCCGAGGATGTCAACAGAGCCAGTTAAAGTCCTTTGTTTTGATACACTTTTACAAGTGTTGATTCTAAAGGTAGTTAGAGGGGTGTCTTTTTGCCCTCCGCCGTGGACGGCAAAGACCGCGGCCGCTCCAGCCAAAATGACAGAATTTCTGGGGAAGGTAGAAATAAAAAAGCGGCAGACAAGCCGCCGCATCGAAGATGTTCCGCACTTTTACCTGGTAAGTACAGTAGCAAAAGAACTATGGGGAGTCAAGAGGTTTTTTGGCCCGAGTAGCGGGTCAGTTTCCGGTTACGCGACTAATCGGGACCTAGCGACGTGCTATAAATTGAGCGACCCGAAAACCGAAAGGCAAACGAGAATTGCTAGATTTAGGAAAGCATTTCAAAAATGGAGGTCAAGCAATGGCTGAGCCAAACGAGAAATTAGGTGGATTTCCATTTGTTATAGGTGGGCTCTCCTTTATTCCTTTGCTTGGCATCCCATTTGGAATCGCTGCGTTGATTTGGGGACTCACGACGAAAAAAATAGGTGGCAAAAAGCTTGCTCTGCTAGGTGGTGCTGGGATTCTGGTCACTCTCGCCCTTTATGGCAGCCTATTCTATTTTGGATTTGCCAAACGCGGTGGTATCTATGATGAACTGCGTACGCGATTGGCGCAAAACAGCCTCAATACCCTTGTCCAAGCGGTGGAATTCTACAAAGTTCAGCATGGAAGTTATCCAGAGTCGCTTAAAGCTCTCCGAGAGTCGTTGCCAAAAGACTCGCTGGTTCTTGTCGATGATCCGACAGATGTACGTGGGTCCGGATGGATTACCGTTCACTAGGGATGACATTCTTCCGCAAGTCCAACGGACGCCCGGAAGCAAGCTGGGTCTTCTAATTGAACGTGCGGAGCAGCCTGATTTGGCTCCGGCGAAATCGACCACTACCGCGCCAAAAAAGACAAGTCCTGATTAACGCGCTTACCGGACAAGTGCCGATCCGGCGATTCCACATGTCCGTTAATCCGCGGGCACAAGGAGGTTTAGTCTGAACAGTCCCCTCAATCAAAGACCGGCCTCTAGGTTCTCACCTAGACGCGCTGCGAAGCCTGTTCAACAATGCAATAAAGTGCGGGCGATCTCCATCACTCACCGCCGTTAATTTCAGGCCCAGTCCACACCCGCGCTCGACGTGCCGCACGACAGCGTCGGCTCTGATTGGTCCTTCCTGGACAAGAAAATCAACTTTGGCCGTCGAACCCACAGCCCTTGGCTTCGCTGTTTCGACAAACAGGCCCCCCAGGCTCACGTCCCGCACTCGTGCCGTCTCCTCATTTCCATCACACCGCCAGTAAACCCAGACGCCCCCAGATGTCTCGATCCGCGAGTTGGACCGCCTTGAAGGTGAACCAGTTTGCTGCAACACGTGACACCTCCGGTAGCCTTCGCACCTTCTGTGTACACCGCCTGAGTCTTCTGTGCTTCCCCATGGAAGCGTACGCTAATCGAGAGTGCACTCATCGGGCCGCGGAGCAAGCTCTTGACGTGAATTCCCGCTTTTGTGGGCAAGCGTTTGATAGAGAAGGGTTTCGGTTGAAATCGAGCGGATGAAATCGAGGAGCGGCTGTGGGCAGCGAACGGGGCAGTGTCTATCCGATCGGATTGGGAAGCTATCTAGAGAGATAGTGTTTCGGAGAAAGGCAGCCGCCACAAGAAGAGAGATTGTTAGGTGTCGATAGTGTGGATAGTGGCATGGCGAGAGCTATTATTCATAACAGCGACTACCCTTCGTTGGCGGAGGCGAAACAGGCGATTGACCGCTATTTCAAAGAACGAAACGAACATTTTAGGAAATTGCCGAAGCGGGCAGGAGGCAAGATTTGGGGTCTAGAACGAGTACCCAGTGAGTTTTCGGAAGGACACAACTGCAAGGACCCACGGTATTGAACTCCGGTTCAAGCAACCGCCTAGGACTGGGCACCTGTCCGGTAACCCGACTTACCAGGAGTTTGCACGAATGAGTATTCCCGCTAGCTTAAATCACTCTGTATTTCACACCGTGCTCGTTGACCTGAAACCGGAGTGCAACTTTCCCGCAGAAACTTTTTTTTATTCCGTCAGAAGCGTATGCCTGAAACTTCCACCTTCTAACGGAATCAATGGCAACCCCGACGATGAGCGGATGGCCTGAAACTACCTGCACGCAGGTGACATCGCCCTTGGAATCAACGGATATTTCCAACACTATGGTTCCATTGATGTGAAGCATATCCGCACAGCAAGGAGCATGAATAGGCTCAGTCTTATGAATCAGAGCCTTTACTCGTAGCTGTGAGAGTTTTTCAGATTCAGGCTCACAGCAATCGGGAAGCGGCTGCTGCTGCTTCGTGATGAGAAGAACTGATGCGAGCGCAAACAGCACGACAAGGCGGAGAATCATTCTTCTACCCTATCAGTAGACACCGCCAAGACTTGCTAAGTGCCCAGCCACACTAAGTCCTGATTAGCGCACAAACCGGACAAGTGCCATGCTTTCAGATGTTGCGGACAGCCATTCGTCACAAACTTAGGTCGGAACAATGGCCATGCGCAGCTCACCTACGAAGCTGGGCAAGGCTCACAATGGGTCTGTCCCCTGCAGGACACGGTTTCCCCTCATGCCCAACGAGCAGGTGCTTAAGTACGGCGTTGATGCTTTGGTGTTTCTCGCGGTTCAGTTCCGCATCTTCGTAAAATGACACGTCTCTGGACCTGCGAATTTGCTTCACGTCGCGGAACATTCTGCGCACATACATTTCGCTCGGGCGGCGGGCATTTCAATGGTCCGGGTCCAGCAGCACAACAGTGCCGCGATTATACGCCCAATCGCCTGCTCCGACGGTGTTGAGACCCCTCTGCGCCTAAGTCCTGATAAACGCGCTTATCGGAGATGTGGATTCACCCTCAGAACCAACCGCAGGTGTCCTTTACCCACAGCCCCAAACGCTTGGCCGACATGTTTCTAGCGGGGCCGAGAATATTCCTCTTGCGATTGAACAATTAGCTTCATAACATAAAGTACTTTCTGTCTGAGGCTCGACTATGACTGTTTTCGACCTGCTTTTCATCCTCGCTTCTCTTATCTCCGTGGTGACGATGGCGGTTGCCGCAGTCTTCGCCGTTCGAGGGCGACTTCCAAAGGCGCTCAAGATCCTCCGGCTCTACTGCATCTGCGCCGCCGGGTATTTCGCTAGTGCTGTTGCCATCGCATTTTTGAGACCCCAGCGGGTGATGAGCATTGGCGATCCATGGTGCTTTGACGATTGGTGTCTGACGGTTGAAAAAGTGGACCGGATGGCTGGCCCTTCGCAGGTTTCTTACAGCGTTGAGCTTCGCATCTTTAGCCGCGCTCGACGCGTCTCACAACGTGCAAATGGAGCGTGGATTTATCTGATTGACGATCGGGGTCGCCGCTATTCTCCCGACCCCGCTCCATCCGCGGTGCCGCTCGATGCACTGCTCCGGCCACTGGAGTCCGCCACCACGCTGCGTGTCTTTCATGTACCGCCGGACGCTCATGAACTTGGGCTCATCACTGGCCATGGAGGGCCGTATTGTGGGCCCATGGACATGCTCATTATCGGCAGCGGTGGTTGTTTGTTCCGTAAGCCGACTATGATCCGGATTCAGTGAGGCGGTCAGCTCGCCTCAGTGCCTGATTAACGCCTACCGGACATCTGAAGTCCTGGTACGGCACATGGAGGATGCCCCGGGTTTAGTTGAAACTTGAGAACAAGAAGCAGCGGCTCTCGCCCGAACTCGGATAGAGTTCGGGTTGAGAATCCCTTTTTAAAGGAGAGAGCCGCCGTGAGAAACAATTACCAGAGGAAAGAGCGCAAGTCCAATCACAAGTTCGAGGTCGTGCGAGGGCAAGAGTTGCTGGTGCGGGTGCCGTTGCCGATGGCCGAGGTGTGGGCCGAGATGCAAGCGCAGGTAGAAGAGCTGACCGGGCAAGCCGGGCTGCAGATTCTGCGCGCCATCCTGGAAAACGAAGTCACGCGCCGAGTAGGACCTCCGCATCGACCAAATCCTACGGCGGGCTGTGTGCGCTGGGGAAAGCAGTCGGGTTACGTGGTCTTCGGTGGGCAGAAAATCCCGCTGGAGCGCCCGCGGGTACGAACGCGCGAAGGCCAGGAAGTGGAGCTAGAGAGCTACGGTCAGCTGCAGCAAGACGGAAAACTGCAACGAGCGGTGCGGGAACGCATGGTAGCCGGACTGTCCACGCGGAACTATCGGCGAGCGGTGGAGAGTGTTCTGGAAGGCTACGGAATCGAGAATAGCAGCGTGAGCCGGCAGTTCGTCGCGGCCAGCAGCAACCAGTTGCGAGTGCTGTGCGAACGGCGCCTAGAAGATCTGCATCTGGTCACACTGCATTCTTGGAAACGGAAAGGAGGTCCCTGCCATGCCCGTCATCAAAGAATTCACCGTGTTACTGGAGGACCGGCCTAGCACACTCGGAAATGTCTGCCGGGCGCTCGCCGAGTGCGGGGTGAACATTCTCGCGCTTCAATCGTTCGCGACCGGAGGAAAGATGGTGACTCGATTCA
>WNFF01007326.1_pt1 | contig 10040 bp, 9 predicted proteins | sample 5400441 | NCBI WGS metagenome assembly WNFF01 (sample SAMN13153345, study PRJNA577476) | soil metagenome | isolation source: 120 cm saprolite under Douglas fir tree site 2 hole 3 replicate 1 | place: USA:California | collected 2015-04-18 | reverse complement strand
TGCTTGCTTTCACGAAGATGCATGGTTTAGGTAATGATTTCGTCGTGCTGGACGGTGTGCGCCAGTCGTTTTCGTTAACCCCGGCGCAGATACGCAAAATCGCCGACCGGCGATTCGGTATAGGCTGCGATCAAGTTCTGGTGGTCGCTGCTTCTGATAAAAAGAACATTGATTTTCGTTACCGAATTTTCAATGCCGATGGCGGCGAAGTTGAGCAATGCGGTAACGGCGCGCGTTGCTTCGCCCGCTTTGTACGCGAAAAAGGCTTGACTGACAAGAGCGAGCTTGCAGTAGAGACCCTATCCGGTATCATCTACCCCACTGTTGAGGCCGATGGGCAAGTGAGAGTCAACATGGGTGTGCCGCAATTCGACCCGGCTCACGTGCCTTTTCAGGCGGAGCGTAGGCAACCCGTCTATAATTTGGATATCGGGGGAGAAATTGTACCAGTGAGCGTGCTGTCTGTCGGTAACCCACATGCAGTGCAGATTGTAGAGGATGTGGAGCGCGCACCGGTTACCAGCCAGGGACCACTGATAGAAAATCATGTGCGCTTCCCGCAGCGTGGCAATGCCGGCTATATGCAAATAATAGATAGGACACATATCCGTTTGCGGGTATACGAACGCGGAACGGGCGAGACGCTGGCCTGCGGCAGCGGCGCTTGCGCCGCGGTAGTTGCGGGGCGCCTAAGACATCTGCTTGACGATACCGTTGAGGTGGCAGTGCGTGGCGGGAGGTTGCGCATATTCTGGCAAGGAGAGGGAGAGCCGGTATGGATGACGGGCCCGGCGACTACGGTTTATGACGGCAGCATCAATTTGGATAATTTATGAGTAAAAAATTGCCGAGCGAAGAATTATCTTGGGAGGAGGCTGTTTCCAGATATCTGGAAGACAATCCGGAGTATTTTGAGCGCCGCCCGGACATTTTGGCGGCGATACGCCTGCCGCATGTCGGACGCGGCAAGGCCATTTCCCTGATCGAGCGCCAGGTGCAGGTGTTACGCGATCGCAACCTGGCCGTGCAGCAACAAATGCGTGAGCTTGTTACGGTTGCGCGCGAGAACGATATCCTGAGCGAGCGTTTGCACCGCTTTGCCGTGGCGATGGTGGATTCGGCATCGTTGGACGATGTGTTGGATACCGCGAAAGATATGTTGCGGCAGGAATTTAAGCTGGATGCGGTGGTGATTCTGCTTAATGCGGAAGTTGATGGCCATCATGGCAGGCCGGAATTTATCACTGCTGGTGATGAAGAATTCCAAGCACTTATAAAACAATGCCGCGCGAAGGGCCCCGTCTGTGGCGGTAGGTATGAGACGGAAACGATGGCCTATTTATTTTCCGAGCTCGCTTCCGAAATTAAATCCACCACCTTGATTGCGCTCAAAGACCCCTTGCGTGAGGGGTTGCTTTGCATGGGCAGCCGCGATCCGCACCGGTTCCATCCGGAAATGGGCACCATCTACCTTACCCGCCTGGGAGAGCTATTAATGCGTGGAGTGGCACGTTATCTTCATGCCTAATGCATGCCGGCTTCTGTTCAATTCTCATGACTAAAGCCGAAACGCTGCACATAAAGCAATTTCTCGCGCATCTGCAAAACCGGCACTTATCCCCGCACACAATTAAAAATTATGGGCGTGATCTGGCTTGTCTGCACGCCTTTTGCAACAAACAAAATATTAAGAAGTGGGCCGATCTTGATATCGATCAGGCGCGCACCTACGCCGCCTCCCTGCATCGCCGAGGCCTTGCCGGCAAGAGCATACGGCGCATGCTCTCGGCGGCGCGCTCCTTCTACCGTTATCTGTTGCGCCAAGGATTGGTTAAGCAGAATCCCATCGTCGGCATTCGTGGACCTAAGTCGGCAAAATTGCTGCCCGAAACACTCAGCGTCGAGCAAGCCGGTAGGCTCATGCCGGTTGCCGCGGAGGACCGGGTTTTTCTCACATTGCGCGACCGCGCCATACTGGAATTATTATATTCCTCCGGTTTGCGGGTCGCCGAACTGGTCGCGTTAGATCTGCCGGATCTTTTCGATGGCACCGTGCGGGTAACCGGTAAAGGCAAGAAACAACGTGACGTGCCGGTAGGCCGTTACGCTCTTGAAGCGTTAAGTTGCTGGCTCCCGGCACGCGCGCTTAAAGCCGCGGCCGATACGGAAGCTTTGTTTATCAATCGCTCCGGGGAACGCTTGAGCATCCGTTTGGTACAACAGCGGGTGCGCTATTGGGGGCTGCGCCAGGGACTGGCGATGCCGGTCCACCCGCATATGTTGCGTCACTCTTTCGCCAGCCACCTGCTGGAGTCCAGCAGTGATCTGCGCGCGGTGCAGGAATTGCTCGGGCACGCCGACATTTCCACCACGCAGATTTATACTCACTTGGATTTTCAACACTTAGCCAAGGTTTACGATCAGGCGCACCCGCGGGCGAGAAAAAAATCCACCGCGTCCGAGCCATCTTAAAGCTTTGAAATAAAAAGGGAGTTTCCAGCCATGGGCGATCCAACTCGGAAACGTACATGCCAGGTTTAAGGTCGCCGAATAGCAAAAAAGCTTTTCTAGATTCTCTGCAAAATTTGCACCAAATGCAGGTGGAGAAAGGGGCTTTTGGGGTAAAATAGCTTGGCTTTTCGTTCCACCGCCTCCATCTATACACTTTGGAATTTTTATAGGAACTCTTCTTGGAACAATATCGCGGAACCACCATTCTTTCTGTACGCCAGGCGCAAAAGGTTGTGATCGGCGGTGACGGCCAGGTATCGATGGGCAACACCATCATGAAAGGCAACGCCCGTAAGGTGCGGCGCCTTTATAAAGACCGTATTATCGCCGGTTTTGCCGGCGGCACCGCGGATGCGTTTACCCTATTTGAGCGCTTTGAAGCCAAGCTGGAAAAGCACCAAGGCAATCTCATGCGCTCGGCCGTCGAGTTAGCGAAGGATTGGCGCACCGACCGCATTCTGCGCCGCTTGGAGGCGTTGCTGGCAGTGGCGGATAAGACCGCCTCGCTCATCATTACCGGCAGCGGGGATGTCATCGAACCGGAAGGCGGCTTGATCGCCATCGGTTCAGGCGGCCCCTACGCGCAGGCCGCCGCGCGCGCCTTATTGGACCATACCTCGCTTTCCGCCCGCGAGATCGTGGAAAAATCCTTGGGTATCGCCGCCGATATCTGTATTTACACCAATCATAATTTGACTATTGAAGAGCTAGAAATTTAATTGCCATGTCATCAATGACTCCACGTGAAATCGTCCAGGAGCTGGACAAACATATCATCGGCCAAAACGCCGCCAAACGCGCGGTCGCTATCGCGTTACGCAACCGCTGGCGGCGCGCGCAAGTGGCGAATGCCGAACTGCGCAATGAAATCACCCCGAAAAATATCCTGATGATCGGGCCGACAGGCGTGGGCAAAACCGAAATCGCGCGCCGCCTGGCGAAATTGGCGCAAGCGCCTTTCATCAAGGTAGAGGCGACTAAATTTACCGAAGTCGGCTATGTCGGCCGGGATGTCGATTCAATCATTCGTGATTTGGTGGAAGTTTCGGTGAAGATGACCCGCATGGAAGAAATGGCCAAAGTGCGGCAACGCGCCGAAGACGCCGCCGAAGACAGGATACTGGATATTTTGTTACCTTCCGCGCGGGATATGCCTTATGCCATCGGCGCGGAGACCTCCCGGGCGGAAGGCGACAGCGCCGCGCGCCAGCGTTTCCGTAAAAAACTGCGCGAAGGCGGCCTCGATGAGCAGGAGATTGAGATCGAACTCCGGACGGCGCCGTTGGGGGTGGAAATCTTCGCCCCGCCGGGCATGGAAGAAATGACCAGCCAATTACAAAGCCTGTTTCAGGGCATCGGCAATCGCCGCACCAAGTCGCGCAAAGTGAAAATTAAGGAGGCCATGAAGCTGCTCGCTGAAGATGAGGCGGCGCGGTTAATCAACGACGACGACCTCAAAGCCAAGGCGGTGGAGCGGGTAGAACAAAACGGCATTGTTTTTATTGACGAGATCGATAAGATCGTCGGCCGTTCCGATACGCGCGGGCCGGACGTTTCGCGTGAAGGCGTGCAGCGGGATTTGCTGCCGCTGGTGGAGGGGTCTACGGTCTCGACCAAATACGGCATGGTGAAGAGCGATCATATTCTTTTTATCGCCTCCGGCGCGTTTCATCTATCCAGGCCGTCCGATCTCATCCCGGAATTACAAGGGCGTTTGCCCATCCGGGTCGAGCTGGAGGCCTTGAATGTGGAGGATTTTGTGCGGATTTTAACCGAACCGGACGCTTCCCTGACGGAACAATATGCGGCGCTCATGGCAACGGAGGGATTGCAATTGGAGTTCGTGCCCGATGGCGTTCGCCGTCTCGCCGAAGTCGCGTGGCGGGTCAACGAGAAGACCGAAAATATCGGCGCCCGGCGCCTGCATACCGTCATGGAGCGTCTGCTGGAAACCGCCTCGTTTGAAGCCGCCGACCAAAGCGGTCAAAAGATTACCATCGACGCCAGCTATGTGGACGCCCATTTGGCTGAGCTGGCGGGGGATGAAGATTTGGCCCGCTATATTCTCTAACGCCTGAGACCTTTTCTACCCTTTTTGGCCGCTTGAAATTTTATAAAAGTATCCCCAGATATAGCGGCATGGGTGGACCATTGATATTTAAATTTTGGAGGTGATTGGGATGAACACGTTAATGCAACAAACGCCTAGCCGTAATCTTTTGAGCGATGATTTTGATAATTTATTTGAAGGCTTCTTCCGCCCCTTGCGCCGATTTGGCGAGGTAACTGGCCAAGGCCTGGTGCCGGCAATCGACGTCACCGAGCGGGATAATGAGTATTTGATTCGCGCCGAAATGCCGGGGGTACCCAAGGACGCCATCGAAGTTACCTTGGCGGACGGGGTATTAACCATTAGCGGGGAATCCAGGGAAGAGCACGAGGAGAAAGAGGGTAATCGGGTTATTCGCCAGGAGCGGCGCTATGGAAAGTACACCCGCAGCCTGCGGTTGGACACCCAAATCGACGAAAAGAAAGTCAAGGCAAATTACAAAGACGGGATATTGGAATTAGTATTGCCGAAAGCGGACGAAGTGAAACCGAAAAAGATCGCGGTGGGCTAACACCCCTTGCAATTCCGGGGATTCATTGAAAAGGGCCGTTCAGCGGCCCTTTTTATTTCCAGAATTCTTCTTAAATAGCTGACTTCGGCCAAGGAATACGGTAATTTCTTAAAAAATCATTGAGGATAGTAATGTCGTTCTCACCCAAATCCGCGGCTGAGCGGGCGCAGCTTTTAATCGAGGCCTTGCCTTATATTCGCCGTTTCCAGGGCAAAACCATCGTTATTAAATATGGCGGCAACGCCATGGTCGATGAGGCCTTAAAACAAAGTTTTGCGCGCGACGTGGTGCTGATGAAATTAGTCGGCATGAATCCGGTGGTGGTGCACGGCGGCGGGCCGCAGATCGGCCAATTGCTGGAAAAGATCGGCAAAGAAAGCCATTTTGTCCAAGGCATGCGCGTGACCGATCAGGAGACTATGGATGTCGTAGAGATGGTTCTGGGAGGGCTGGTCAATAAGGAAATCGTCGCGCTGATCAATCGCCATGGCGGCAAGGCGGTCGGGCTGACCGGTAAGGACGGCGGACTCATACGCGCCAGCAAGATGGTGATGAAAAAGCCGCAAGCAGACGAGACGCTGCCGAGCGAAATTATTGATATCGGCCATGTCGGTGAGGTGGAAAGCATCGACCCCTCGTTAGTGGCTTTGCTCGATACCAAAAATTTTATCCCGGTCATTGCGCCTATCGGCGTCGGCGAAGATGGGCAAACTTATAACATCAATGCCGATCTGGTTGCCGGTAAGCTCGCCATTACTTTGCAGGCGGAGAAGTTGATTTTATTGACCAATATCGCCGGCTTATTGGATAAACAAGGACAATTGTTGCCGGGTCTGTCGGTAAAACAGGCGCACGCGTTGATTCAAGACGGGACTATTCATGGAGGTATGTTGCCTAAGATAAATTGCGCACTGGATGCGGCGCGTAATGGCGTAAAGTCAGCGCACATTATTGATGGAAGAGTAGAGCACGCCGTGCTGCTGGAAGTACTTACCGATGCGGGTGTCGGTACGCTAATCAAGTTGTGAACATCAATTGTCTCCGACCTTAGTCGGAAGATGCCGGCCTGATGCACAGGCACAATGCTGCACAAGGGATTGATTACGCGCGTCGCGTAAGGGCAGGGATGCCCGTTTTAGCTGCAATAAGAGGTTCAAAAAGCATCTTGTTCATGGCGCGATCGATACCGCTGTCGCCGCCAGTAATCAAAGCCACTTTCTCGTCTTTTGCCGAGTTTGTTCTTCTGTCATAAATAATCAGCTTTTTGCCGTATTGATAAGCATCGCATCAAAGTCGGATGGGCAGGAGTAACGATCAAGGTAGGTTCGATTGCTCAACTGTCATTCAATATGGGCTGCGTTGCAGACAAGATGACCAAGTCTGGAAAAATCAAACAGCGCCTGACGCAATATCGCTCTAAGCGCAATTTCTCCCGCACCCCAGAACCGAAGCAAGCCGGCGATACCGCCGTTGCGGCCGGATCTTTACGTTTCGTCATTCAAGAGCACCATGCTTCCCATTTGCATTGGGATTTTCGTTTGGAGCGGGAGGGCGTGCTGGTGTCCTGGGCGGTGCCTAAGGGCATCCCGGATGATCCCGGCAAAAACCGCCTGGCAATGCGGGTGGAGGACCATCCGTTATCGTATATTAATTTTTCCGGCGAAATTCCGGAGGGGAATTACGGCGCCGGGCAAGTTTATATCTGGGACAAAGGAACGTATGAATGCCACAAATTCCGCGATGACGAAGTGGTGGTTACCCTGCATGGCCGGCGGGTGCAAGGAAAATACGTATTGTTTCGAACCGGCGGCAAAAAATGGATGATCCATCGCATGGATCCGCCGCAAAATCCGGCGTTAGAACCCATGCCGGAAACGCTGGTCCCGATGTTGACCAGGCTTTCTGCTTTGCCCTCGGATGATGCGCACTACGCTTATGAAATTAAATGGGATGGTATCCGCGCAATTTTATACGTCGAAGGCGGCCGCGTGCGCATCCAGAGCCGCAACTTGCTGGACATCACCCGCCAATATCCGGAATTGCGCCCGTTGGGCGAAGCGCTGGGGGCGCGGCCTGCCGTGCTCGACGGTGAAATCGTGGCGCTGGATGAGAACGGCCGGCCCGGCTTCGAGCGTTTACAGGCGCGCATGGGTCTTGTGAGCGACAGCGCCGTGCGCAGGGTGATGAAGGATACGCCCATTATTTACATGATATTCGATCTGCTTTACCTGGAGGGGCGCAATCTAATGCCACTATCTTATATTGAGCGAAGGGAAAATTTGGCGGCGCTGAAACTCTCCGGCCCGGCTTGGCAAACGCCGGCTTACCATCGCGGAGACGGGCGTGCAATGCTGGCCGCCAGCCGGGAAAAAAATCTGGAAGGTATTATCGTCAAGCGCCTGGACAGCCGGTATGAGCCGGGCAAACGCAGCGGCGCCTGGTTAAAGGTTAAAAATCACCAGCGCCAAGAGCTGGTGATCGGCGGTTGGACGCCGGGCGCGCGCCATGCCATCGGTTCTTTATTAGTGGGCTATTTTGACATGACGGCGGAACAGGCGGCGCAAGCCGGCCGGTACCAGCATTTAATTTATGCCGGCGGCGTGGGGACCGGGTTCACCGAGGCGACGCTGAATAAGTTGTTTACTCTGCTTACTCCGCTACGACGTGAAACGAACCCATTCTCGAGCAAGCCGCCTAAACCGGATGCAATTTTTGTCGAGCCGAAGTTAGTGTGTGAAGTGCAGTTCACCGAATGGACACAGGGGCATACTATGCGCCACCCGGCTTTTAAAGGCCTGCGCATGGACAAGGAGGCGACCGAGGTCGTGCGCGAAATTCCCTAGCAGGCTGATGAAAAACTATTTATTTCCAGAGTTAATGTCGATCCTCCCGATTTCATAGACACCCTGTTTCATTACGCAGCCGGTGTTTCATATTTTGCCGGCAATATGTTTAGTTTTATGAGTCACTAAATTATTGAGGCCCCGAAAAAATAGGGATGCAAAAATAATAAAGCACCATAAGCTGCTAAACCTCCAACGATCGTAATCGCATCTTTTTTGCAATCGGATATACGGTTTCTTGCTTTGAAGCACCGCGCATGTTGGCCGAAAACATATCAAACAATGAGAAAGCCCCCAGACTACCAAAGAGCACTAGGGAGGCGAGATTGCCATTAGCGAGGAGATGGGCGACACTCCAGATAAAAAACACCCCAGAGCATGGGATGGCGCGTATAGCGCTTGATATTTGAAGGGATGTTCGCGGCTGCAAGAAGAATGAGAGACAAAGGCATTGTCGCGAGCGCTGCCGTCCTTCCCCAAGCAGGCGGTTCCCAAACTGGTTGAAAATCCGCCGTAGCCATTCCAACGACTATGAGAATGAGGCCAGCCAACGCAATCACCGAGAATGCGCCTTTATAAAGGCCCGCACCCAAGCGAGCTACCAGCCTTTGGCGTAGCGAAACAAAGGTTGGCAATAGATGAATGCCCACGAATATAACTATACCTGGTACAAGAAAAAACATAGCACCTCACTTAAGCAGCTAACGAGCCTGTAGGAAAACCCAAAAATCAAAATTTCTAGAAACGTTACTCATTGATTTCCATAGCCACGATTTTAGAAAAAAGTATCGAATGCAACTTTTCCTATAGGCTCAACGTTGTAGTGAACGGCGGGCCGCGATGACGTTTTTTTGACGTCGCCACGGTGCTGGCGGCCCGTCCGTTCGACCTGTGGTTGGACGATCAGCGTATACTAGTGCCGCCGAGCTTGAAGATACGAATCGCATTGGTTTCGGCGAACTTCTTGGCTGTTTCTGGCTTGAGTTGCCCGAGGAGGTTGCGAAACCGATTTACGCGCCGGGAGTAATTCCGCAGGTTCATCGCTGGTGCGTGCGCAATGTCGGGGAATTCCTCGTAAAGGGCTTTCATTTCGGGGAACAGCACGCCGTCCTGTTCGATCAGCGAGGTAAATTCCTCCATGCGTGGCCGCCCCGTGCCGTAGAGCATTTTTCCAAGATTGGTCATTTGGCCGAGATCGGAGGACAGGTTTGGATGTCGAGATAACATGTCGCGAATAACGGGTGCCTTGCTGCGCCCACAGTTGTGCGCCCAGACAATACGGACGCCCGGGTACTCCATCAGCAGCTTCGAAAGATCCTTGACCAACGCGGGATATCCTTCCATGTGTATTACCATGGGCACGTCGAACCGCAGGGCAATTGTGCTCATCCGCCGCATAAACGCTGAGTAGACCGGATTGTCCTGCTCGGCGTGCGGCCCACGCGAGTACGCCCAATGGCGCACGATAAATTCACCGATGCCGAAGAACCTGCCGGATTCGAGCTTGCGTTCCGTCTCCTCGATGAGCCGCTCGACCTCGTAATTGGGAGACTCCCATTTGTGCGATCCGGTGAGCAGCGGCCGCTGCATTCCCACCAGCGGAAGGAACCTGCCCGGGTACCTGTCGGCAAGTTGCAGTACATCCTCGTCACTTCCCGGCAGGTCGAATGACCCTTCCGGACCCGGATAGTAACGCGCCATCACGATCCGACGCGTGACGTTGTTGGCGTCCATCGCTTCGACCATAGTCTGCCAGTTGAAGGAAGCGCCGAGATGGCCGTGTGCATCGATAATTGGCCCTTGGTAGGGCTGCGCTAGGAGCACGGTGCTTGAAAAAAGCGCCAAAGACAAGACGAAGAGCCGAAACCATGTGTCGCGCATACAATCGATTGCTGACGTCCAACGCCCCAGGTGAGCGGCAGAGCGGCAACTCATTGATTTCATTAGCCACGATTTTTGCAAAATGTGCAGAATTCGACTTTTCCTACAGCCTCAATCGGGATAGGGCGACGCCTCACGGCGCCGCTCCTCCCACACCACCGTGCGTACGGATCACGTACACGGC
>WNFF01015721.1_pt1 | contig 10041 bp, 8 predicted proteins | sample 5400441 | NCBI WGS metagenome assembly WNFF01 (sample SAMN13153345, study PRJNA577476) | soil metagenome | isolation source: 120 cm saprolite under Douglas fir tree site 2 hole 3 replicate 1 | place: USA:California | collected 2015-04-18 | reverse complement strand
TCTTCTGGCGATATTTTGTCTCACAGGTCTTACGCTTATCACTCTTGCTTATCTGCGAAGATGTACCAGACACAATCGCCGGGTTGGTGCTCCCCCTACAAAAAAAGGCGAGCGCTGAGGTCGTGACTGATCCAGGTGATCTGGACAGAATGGGCTTATCCCTGATAGGGTGGCTTGGCCGCAATCAGACATTTTACGCTTTTCTTGATACAGCTCCCTCATTTGAATTCTCCAGTGATTTTCGCATCGAGCCTTTACAAGCCGTGAGGGAAGGGAAAACGTACTATACGCCTTTGTTGATTGTGCAGAGGAGAACCTGGCTGCCACCTTTAAGAGATGCCGTTCTAGAGACCATACAGCGTCTACTAGGACTTGTGTACGAGCAAATAGAACAATGGCGGTCTTCCTTCGACTATGGCATGCGGGATTGGACGTATCAGGTCACCGATTTTAGAAGTGGTCCCGCTGTGACTGATGTGATGCTCAACGGCTTAACAGATATGGTAATCGCACTGGGAGGGAAAACGCCCGGTGGCCGGGATCGGTGGCACTTCTGCAATCTCTTTCTGCCGCGAGATACCTCGCTGCCGTTACAACAGCGTATTCTCATGGTGCAGGCGCATAGCAAGCATGCGCCGGTTGAGGTGAGCATCATGAGCTTATCGGTGACGCGCCCCGGCCTGACGTTCAGAGCTTACCAGACCGGGCATATCATCTATCGACCCAGGGTCAAGCCTCCGGACCTGGCTTACAGGGAGCTGGAGGAATCAACGCGCTCTGCCATCGCTTTACCGGTAGCAGGGGAGGATGGACTCGCAGTGGCATCGCTCTATATCGCCTCAGATGAACTGGAGGCTTTCTCCCAAGGGGACCAGCGAGCCTTGAGATTGATTACGCGCATGATAGAGGATCTGCTAGCAACGTACCAAACGCGCCGGCAAGTAACGGGGAAGCTTGCGGACGTGGTCACGAATCCAGGATTGGTGGATACCTCATTCAGGGACTTTTTGTCAGAGAACGATTTTATCAATGATTTAGAAGACCTCCTGACAGGCATACATGCACAGGAGTTGACTGAGCAGCAAGCGGAGGAAGTTGTCTCCTTCATCGCAATCGATATAGATAACCAGGGCAGTCTCGCAACAAGGCTGGGAGATCACGTAGCGAGAAATCTCAGCAGGGAAGTGGGGACTCGGATATTAGGGCAACTTCGTATTTTATCGCCTGAGTTACGACGGTTATACCACGTGAGTGCAGATAGGTACTATCTCTTCCTGAAAGGGATGCCACTTGAAGAGGCGCGGAATCGAGCTGAAACTCTCCGTCTCACCTTGATAGGGGAATACCGCATAAATGCTCGACACATGGGTAGGCCATTGCTACGGGATAGGTTGCTGGAACTTCCTGACGTGACTGTACGTTTAGGAGTAGCTTCGTACAAATATAGTAAGCTAAAAGAGGTATTGGATAGATACCAGGCTGAGATTGCTGCTGCTGAGACTAGAGCAGTGATAATGCTAAACCTTGATGAGATCTTCGATTTGGGGCAACGTGAAGGTGGAAATGTCATCATTAGCTGGGATCCGCTAACCTGGGCATATAGACGGTGGTCTCCATCTGAATCGGCATAAATAGTAAGTTATAAGGAGGATTGCATATGATCCGGTTTGCATGTTACTACTTGCGCAGCATATGCGTATTATACTCATAATACGTCTATTGTCACATTCTCCCAGTTCGTGAGAGAGGGGCATACTGAGCTGAAGGAGAGTCCTTTCCCAGGCGTAGACAAGTGGAAAGAGGTATACCTTTTGATAAGAGGAGTGCGTTCCATGGTTGAAACAGTTTTTATATTCGGGTATTCAGGAAGTGGAAAAACAACTGCTGCTCATTGCGTTGAAATGCTGACCAGGGAAAAAGGAGAGAAGTGGTCTGCATTACGCTTTAACGATTATGCAATAATGTATGATTGGTTTACAAAAGATATTGAACATCAACGGTTTTCTCGTACGGAATATGGTGGTTTCGACGTTCTAGTTCCTGAAATATATGATCTAGCCATAAAAGAGTTAATAAGAAAAATCCGCGAACACAAACCTTCTGAACATGAGTTGATGATTATTGATTTTGCCAGGTGTGACTATAGCAATTCATTAGCACTGTTGGGGAAAGACTTATTACAGCCTGCTTATTTTCTTTTCCTTAAAGCAGATCTTGAAATCTGTGTGGATCGTGTTCAGCAGCGTGTTCGCAAGCCACTTACGATAGATGACCATTTTGTTCCACCAAGTGTTTTTGAATGTTTCCGCCAGCGTGGTGAAGGCGTCATAGATTCTATTGTCTCTGTCCTCAAAACAATGTACGGAGTCGAAGAGCAGAGGATTAAGGTTATTGAGAATAATGCAGAACCCCAGAATCTCTATAACGAACTTGAGAAGCTTGTTGATTATATCAAGTCAGATCATGCAAAGGCAAACAATACAGGGCTTTCGATTCAGATCTATAAACCTGTGCTTAATTTAACATGATAGAGCAGCAGTGCATGTTTTAGAAAAGAGCTGCTCTTTATCCACCTCTACAGTAATTTTTTAGGTTCGCCCCCACCTACGGACATATCGCCTTAGTATGCCTTTGAATTTTAGCCGGACCCTGAAGTAGAAACTACGCCCTTCCTGTTTTATCCTACGACCGATAGAGTTATCGGTGTTATAGTTTGAAAAAATGTTCGTTTTATCTTATATAGTTGGTCATGTATCAAGGTGCACTGATACATGTCAATCTGTATCAGTATTAATTGGATTGTTTCACCTGTAAATGTCCTGGATACCTTGCTGATATGTCATTCTTTTTTGCTGGAACGGGCATGTAACTAGAGCGAGAAACCAATCCGAAAAGTATCTAAATGAAAGTTTATACGAAGGGGGTGTGTTTTATGCCGATAAAATTATTCATATTAGGGCGTCCAGGAAGTGGAAAATCTGCTGCCGGTCGATATATTGCTATGTTAGCACAGGATAAGGGTTTACCGGCTGTTCGCGTCAACGATTATAACATTTTACTGGAGATGTTCCAGGCAGAAGTCCGCCAGGAGAAGTTTGAAAAGTTTCTTCCTACACAGGATTTCGAGGGAGGGTTCGATATCATCGATTTCTCGGTACTTGATCTAGCCTTAGCAGATATAGAGAGGCAAGCTGAGGGCTATATATACTCTGAGGAATACAGCCTGATTATTATTGAATTTGCACGTGCTGATTACAGTGAGGCTATGAAACGGTTCAGTTCTGCTTTCCTCCAGAATGCCTACTTTCTCCTCATTCAAACCGGTATCAAGACATGCATTGATCGCATTCATGAACGTATTGCTCATCCGGTCACACCAGATGACCATTACGTCTCCGATAAGATCATGAAGAATTATTACCAGAAAGACAACTTACTGTACGTGCCTGGTGAACTCAGAACAACCTACAATATCCCCAGCAGCAGAATCGAGATCATCTATAACAGGGCTTCCAGGCAAGCCTTCTTTAGGAGACTTGATAAATTTATCGAAACTATATCGGCTTTGGAAGCCTATCCCCTACCCGAGACCGACCCGATCCAAACAGCTACCTCAACTGTCCTTGATAATAGATTAAAATGCGAGCAATAGCCATTAAAGGAGCAGCTTCATTTGAACTTATCCACAATTTAGAACGTTTGTCCACATATTTATCCACATTTGCACAGTCTTGCGAGCAGAAAATCACATTTGTAAACATAACTATGAAATCTTTGTAAAAACCTATTGCTTCTTGCACAAATAGCTGGTATAATCTCCAACGTTAGAAAAAACAAATATCCCTTGCACCTCGTGGTTAGGCTACTGATGATATGATGTAGCGTTTTGGACTAATTGGAACGAAGAGGTTTCTTTATGGCAGCGAATTATGACTTCAGCCGTTCTTCCCTACTTGTAGCAGAGTATCAGCGCGAAATGGAACTCTATGCAGTGGCTCTTCAAGAAGAAAGCCAGGAAGAACAGGAGGAACGCCTGAGTCTTGTTGAACGCTCGTGGCCACTAACCTGCGCTTGTTTCCAGGCCCAGCTCGAGTCCAGCGATGTCCCGGCTTACACTTCAATGGCTCTTGCGCGTCCGTAATCTGTAGTTGCAAAAGATATGTAGTCGACAATGCCTCACCCACCAGAACTTACATCGGATGCACTTACCTATCAAATACCTGTGCAATTCGGAATGGTGTACTGGGTGAATTTCGGCTATCCATCACTTCCCCCAGGTATCGAAGAAAAGCGTATCCTCGACTGGCATCCCGCTTTAGTTGTCTCAGGTGATCCTTTCTGTCGCCACGCGGGCGCTGTAAACGTAGTTGCCCTAACCTCGTACCGCGGGAAGCTTCGCCCTTATCATCACCTCCTCTTGAAACGGGATTACCCTCTACTTGACACGGATAGCCTGGTAAAGACAGAATTAATGTATCCTGTACTGCGCAGCCTGCTGGCCGACCAGTATGCGATTTGTAAGCTCAACGACGGCGACCTGCGCGCGATCATGGGAAAGGTTGCCAATAGCCTGGCGATTACCATGTATTATTCATTGCATTAACGTCTTCGATTGCAAGACGATTGATTGGACTGGGTGGCTCATGAACGTTGACCAGGAACAACTCCGGCTCCTGCCCTCCGTCGATGAACTTTTGCAATCTTCTACGGGACAGCAGCTCATTCACCAGCACTCCCGCTTTATGACGCTGCGCGCTGTACGCGCCAGTATTGCCCAGGCACGCACACATATCCGCGATGGCGCCTTATGTCCCTCTCCACGAGAACTTCTCATGGCAGCTGAACAAATCCTGGAACGCGAACAGCGGCCAAATCTTCGACCTGTCATTAATGCCACCGGTGTCATCATCAATACGAACCTGGGGCGAGCGCCTTTGAGCCAGGAAGCTTTGCAAGCGGTACAACGAGTGGCTGGCGGTTACTCTAATTTGGAATACGAATTAGAAGCGGGGGAACGCGGCTCCCGCCATGCGCATGTCGCCGCGTTGCTCTGCGAATTGACAGGCGCAGAGGCCGCTCTCGTTACAAATAACAATGCGGCAGCGGTACTCCTGGCGCTCAGTGCATTGGCTGCCGGGCGCGAGGTCATCATCTCACGCGGCCAACTGGTCGAGATTGGCGGCGGTTTCCGCGTACCCGATGTGATGCGGCAAAGCGGCTGTCAACTGGTAGAGGTCGGCACAACCAATCGCACCCGCCTGAGTGATTATCAGGTGGCTATTAGCGAGCGTACTTCCCTGCTGTTAACGGTTCACCCCAGCAATTTTCAAATGACCGGCTTCACCGAATCGACGCCGCTGAGCGCGCTGGCCGAACTGGCCCGTCAGTATAGGCTGCTGGTAATGGACGACTTAGGCAGCGGGTGTTTACTTGCCAGTGAACGCTATGGTTTGGGGCATGAGCCGATGCCGCAAGAGAGCATTGCCGCAGGCGCGGATGTAGTCTGTTTCTCCGGTGACAAGCTGCTGGGTGGCCCACAGGCCGGCATTCTCGCTGGCAAGGCCGGGGTGCTGGAACGTATAGCCAGGCATCCACTCATGCGTGCCGTTCGTATCGATAAAATGACATTGGCTGCCCTCGAAGCAACCTTGCGCCATTACCAGCGCGACGAGGCCGAAACCCATATTCCTATCTGGCGCATGATCTCAGCATCGCCTGCGAAGCTCACCGGCCGCGCCTCAAGCTGGGCCTCAAGACTCCAGCAGCATGGTGTCCAGGCACACACGCAGCGCGGGGAGTCGACCGTTGGCGGTGGGTCGCTGCCCGGCGACACTCTTCCTACCACACTACTGGCTCTTGATGCCAAGGATGTATCCATGCCTCTGGATGAACTGGCGAAGCGTTTACGCCTGCACAGTCCTCCTATCATCGTTCGCATCCTACGCGACATGCTCCTGCTCGATCCACGCACAGTCCTCGAAGAGCAAGATAAAGAGCTGTCCTGGGCGCGTGTGCAGGCTCCAGCACATCACAGGCACCGGCAACGCCCACACCAGCGCCCAGGCAAGGGCAAGAACTGTTGACAAAAGTGGGAAAAAATCTCAATGCCGCTAAAACATTGCATGGTATCTTCGACGTAACGGTCGTTGGCCCAGGCATCAATGGTATCGTTAATACCGAAGTTTGGAATGAAGCGCCAGGCAAGAGCCGCACAGTCGTGCTCCAATCCACTATTACACAGATAGCGGCTGGTACAGTTACCGTTACCGATGGGAAACAGGTCTGGCAATATGACCCGGCGAAACAGGTAGTCTATACTGGCAGCGCCAGCAACAATAATGGTACGCCTACCAGCAGCCGAGGGGTAGGTCAGGATCAGAACGAATCTATCATGAACATCATCCAATCTGTCTTTGCACATGGTAATGGCACGCTGGTCTCTTCTAATGCCAGCATTAATGGACACGCTGCTTATGACATAAGCGTTGAGTCGCCAGCATCGGGTAGCACAGGCTCAAGTAACTTCAATTACTTTGGCGATGCCTATCTCGATAAGACAAGTCTACTTCCCCTCAGGGTAAAGCTGACGATCCAGGGCCTGGGGCAGGTGACGCTTAACCTGCCATCGCTCGCACTGAATCAGCCGATTGATGCCAATCTCTTCACCTTCGTACCTCCTTCTGGTGTCAAGGTTCTGCCGTTCCCGAAAAACACGACGCCGGGTACAGGTACAATCACCCTGGCGCAAGCGCAGCAGCAGGCAGGCTATCACCTGCTGAGCATTCCAGCCTCCCAAAGCCAGTATCAATCACAAGGCGTAGATGTACTTGGCGCCCCGGGTAACCAGATCTTTACGCTCAACTACGTCAAGGGTAATACTACGTTCGCAATCTCCGAGGGAAAGTCCCTGGCAAACTTGCCTACCTCCGGTCAGCATCTCAGCCTGCGTGGAACGACAGCAATCCTCTCATCATCAAGCGGTACAACGACGCTGACCTGGACGGAGAAAGGCGTGGGTATTCAAATCGCGGGTCAGTTAAGCAATGCTGAGATAGTGGCTATTGCGAATTTGTTGTCGTAGCCAGCGTCTCGTTCACTACCTCGGCCAGCGCCTTGATAAACAGCGGAGAGGTATTCAGCGACTCGGTACGCGCAAACTGCATACCATGTTCTTCTGCCTGCTGTCGCGCAGCAATCTCGATGTCATAGAGAATCTCAAGGTGGTCAGCCAGGAATTGCACCGGCGCAATCAATACGTGCCTGTACCCGGCAGCGCTTAGTTCGGGCATAATATCGGCAAAGTCCGGCTTGAGCCATTCTTCAGGAGTATGGCCCGCACTCTGGTAGCAGAACTTCCAGCGCTCAGCGGGAAGACCGGCCAGCGCTGCCACCATGGCTGCTGTCTCCTTGAGATGGTTGATGTAATCCAGCTCTTTCTCTACCACGCGCTTAGGCATACTATGTGCCGTCAGTAACACGGGGACATTTTCTCGCACCTCTGCCGGAAAACGGTCGAGCGCCTGTTGCAGACGTTCGGCCAGCGCCTGCAAGAAATAGGGCTGGAGATGCCAGTCCCCGGCGATCTTCAGTTCGAGATCATCGCGGTGCAGCTCTTCTACAGCATCCTCCAACGTACGCACATAGCCGCTCATAATGATTGGCGAGTACTGCGGCGACATAATCACACCGACCAGCTTTTGCGCACCCACAGCAGTCTCAGGCACAAGGTCGGCAATAAATGGCGGGGCAAATCGCATAGCGGCAACAACGTGAAATACCGGGCCGCCAGGATGCTGTTTATTCAACTCCTCCTGGAGAGCAGCAGCCTGTTCGCGCGTGATGCGCAGCAGCGGTGAGCCACCTATAAGCGCGTAGCGCCGTCGAAATTCTGTAATGAGTTCTTCGTCGGCAGGGCGTCCTCCGCGCACGTTTTTCAAGTATAAGGGAATATCGTCGAGGGTCGCCGGTGAGCCGTAGGTCATCAGCATCACCCCAATGTGAGCATTCGTCATTCTTTTGTATCCTTACTTCTATCGCTGCGTTGCTCCGTGAACCGCATCGACGAGCCTGCGCAGCATCGCTGGCTGCGTGTCTGCCGGTACGCCATGCCCCAGATTAAAGATATGTCCAGGGTGCCCATCCGCGCGCCGCAGCACGTCACGCATGCCTTCCTCGATGACATCCCACGAAGTCAGCAATAACGAGGGGTCGAGGTTGCCCTGGATACCCCGCTCGTAGCCAATCCGTGCCCAGGCATCGTCGAGGTTCACGCGCCAGTCGACGCTGATAATGTCTCCGCCAGCCTGCGCCATCAACTCCAACAAACTGGCTGTGCCCGTGCCAAAATGAATGGAGGGTGTACCGGTTTGTTTGACCGCCTCGAAGACGCGCTGTGTGTATGGCTGCACAAAGCGCTTGTATGCGCCGGGGCCGAGCGCTCCAACCCAGCTATCAAATACCTGCACAACATCGACACCCGCCTCTACCTGCGCAACAAGGTAGCGTGAAACTACCTCGGTCAGCTTGTTCATCAGAGCATGCCAGGTCCCCGGCTGCCCGTACATCAACGACTTGGCAATGCCATAGTCACGTGAAGGGCGACCCTCGATCAAATAGCAGGCCAGCGTGAAAGGTGCTCCTGAGAAGCCGATCACTGCCTGTTTCCCCGCCAGTTCGCGCCGCACGAGTCGAATCGCCTCCATAACAAAGGGCGTCGCTTCTCCAGCATCAATGATATGCAAGGCTTCAACATCCCGCATGGAGCGGATAGGATTATGGATAATTGGACCAACATCCGGCTGTATCTCTAGCGAGACGCCCATACCCTCCAGGGGGAGCATAATATCGGCGTAAAGCACTGCGCCATCAACGCCAAATTCTTTGACGGGCATCTGTGTAACCTGCGCACACAATTCTGGTGTCTTTGCCATGGTGAGAATATCGTAACTCTTGCGCAATTCGCGGTACTCGGCGAGGCAGCGCCCGGCCTGGCGCATGAACCAGACAGGCGTAGCATCGGGTTGCCGGTGATGGCAGGCATCAAGAAAGCGTGCGAATCCGGTGTGTGCCGCCACGCCAGCTGGAGTTTTATTCGGTTGCATGTTTCTTCCTTCACGAACGTAGTATCTTGGAGGGTTATCGCCCTAAAGCATATCATAACGTGGTTTTAGCAAGATGGCAATAATAAATCTATATAAACCTTACTAAGAGGGGATATTCTATGGAGAATTATGAGAAATTGAGGCGCTCACGAAACCTGGTACACTTTGATTGAGGTGCTCACGAAACCTGGTATACCTTGAAATTAGAGAAACTGGCCTCAGCTCTGTTAACTGAAGGCGTTGTTCCGGCGTCAAATCCAACCTCTCCACCAATATAGGTGCTATCTTGTAGCTCTCCACCAAAGACGCCATTGATGAATAGTTTGAAATCACTCCCGTTGGCGATCACGAGCAGCGTGTTCTTCTGGCTGCCAGCAGCAATCGCGCTGTTGGGCGTAGCTTGTATGAGATATGTATAGATTCCTTGCCCATTAGCGTTGACATCGTGGCGGCGAAAGAAAAGCTCTCCCAGATTATTGATCCCAAAGTCATAAAATTGCTGGCCGTTGGCACGGAAGATCAAAGCGGCGTAACTGCCTGAGAGCAGGGAGACATCTACCTGGAAAGCCGCATTGTCATAGGTTAAGATATTTGACTCGCATGGCACAAGAAAATTGGCCTGTTTTACTACGACGTGGTACGTTCCACCGGTAAAAATGCACGAAGTAGTATCGACGTTCCAGCCGCCGATGATGCTGCTGCTCAGATCATCTGTCAGTAGAGGCGCACTGCTGGTAATCGCGCGTTCGGTTGCAACCGCCTGCTCTTCATTGCTCAGCGCCGCGACGCTAGCTGCCGTTCCAGGCGTGCTTACTGTCCTTGTCACATCGATCCTGATTGGTGTAGCCTTTGCTGCCACAGTTGTTGTATTCTTTGCAAGTCTATTACTATTGTAGTCGTAGACGGCGAAAAGGATTACTGCCATGATGATCAGCAGGAA
>WNFF01009898.1_pt1 | contig 10042 bp, 7 predicted proteins | sample 5400441 | NCBI WGS metagenome assembly WNFF01 (sample SAMN13153345, study PRJNA577476) | soil metagenome | isolation source: 120 cm saprolite under Douglas fir tree site 2 hole 3 replicate 1 | place: USA:California | collected 2015-04-18 | reverse complement strand
CTCTGCCTGGGTGGTGGAGGCGCCGTTGCCATGTCGATAGAGGTCTAAGCAGGTTCTCTACGCTCTCCACAACGAAATCGAAAGTCCCCAGGCGTGAATATGGTACAATACGTCATGATCAGTAATGTATAAGGGATCAATATAACAGCCTTTCATTTTATGCCACCTCAACGAGGAGGAGTCAATCAGCATGCTTGAGCAGAAATCGCCTGAAACGAAACAGCCCGTGATTGAACAGGATACACTTTTTGATAAAGCCGAATTAGAACGTCTGAAGGTCGAGCGGCGTCACTGGGAGGAAACCACGGTCCGTAAAGCCCAGGAGCGCATGCCGGAGCGTGATAACCTTATGACCACCTCCAGCGTGCCGGTCAAGCGTATCTATACACCGCAGGATAACGAGTCGCTGGACTACAGCCGTGATATTGGTCTTCCAGGCGAATATCCCTATACACGTGGTGTGCAGCCAACCATGTACCGTGCGAAACCCTGGACAATGCGCATGTTTGCGGGTTATGGCACCGCGGAGGATACCAATGCACGCTTCAAGTATCTGCTCCAGCAGGGTCAGACGGGCCTCTCTACAGCGTTCGATATGCCAACACTCTACGGCTATGACACTGATCATCCCCTGGCGGCGGGCGAGTTTGGCAAGTGTGGTGTCGCCATCTCCTCGCTGGCCGATATGGAGGTGCTCTTCGCCGACCTGCCGCTCGATAAAATCACCACCTCTATGACGATAAATAGCCCGGCAGCCGTAATCTGGGCCATGTATATCGCCAATGCCGAGAAGAATGGCTACCCCATGGCTGCGCTTGGCGGTACGCTGCAAAACGACATACTCAAGGAGTACAGTGCACAGAAAGAGTTTCTTTTCCCGCCCGAACCATCGCTGCGCCTGGTCACGGATACCGTCGAATTTGGCACGCGCTACATGCCACGCTGGAATACCATCAGCATCAGTGGTTACCATATTCGCGAGGCTGGAGCAACTGCCGTACAGGAACTGGCCTTCACCATTGCGGACGGCCTGGCGTATGTAGATGCTGCCCTCAAGAGAGGCTTGAAGATCGATGAGTTCGCACCGCGCCTGTCCTTCTTCTTTGACGTACACAACGACTTCTTCGAGGAGATTGCCAAGTTCCGCGCCGGGAGGCGCCTGTGGGCAAAGCTCATGCGCGAGCGCTACGGCGCTAAGGATCCACGCTCCTGGATGATGCGCTGCCACGCGCAGTCGGCGGGCGTCTCGCTCACGGCCCAGCAGCCCGACAACAACATCGTTCGCACGGCCATTCAGGCCCTGGCGGCTGTACTCGGCGGCACCAATTCGCTGCATACCAACTCCCTGGATGAAGCGCTCGCGCTGCCCACCGAAAAGGCTGTACTGATTGCGCTGCGCACCCAGCAGATCATTGCCAGCGAGAGCGGCGTCGTCAATACGGTCGATCCTCTTGGCGGCTCCTACTTTGTCGAAGCGCTGACCGGCGAGACAGAAGAGGCCGCGATGGACTACCTGAAACGTATCGATGACCTGGGCGGCGTATTAGCCTGCATCCAGAATGGCTTCTTCCAGCGTGAAATCGCCGAATCTGCTTATCGTTACCAGCAGGAAATCGACCAGCACCAGCGTATTATCGTCGGTGTAAACGACTATATCACGGACGAGCAGATCAGGGTCCCTACCCTCTACATTGACCAGGTAGGCGAGCAGGCGCACCTGGCGCGGCTCAACCGCGTGCGCAAAGAGCGCGACCAGGCCGCTGTCAAGCGCGGCCTGGAGAAGCTGCGCCGTGCTGCCGAGGGCACGCAGAACACCATGCCGGCCATCATCGAAGCTGTCAAAGCCTATGCTACCCTCGGTGAGATCATGGATGTCTTCCGCGCCGTTTTCGGCGAATATATGGAGCCCGCTGTCTTTTAATCAGGAGAAAATCTTTTACATGCATTGGTTAGAACTGACAGTGCAGTCGCACCCGGAAGCAGTAGAGGCAGTGAGCGAACTGTTGAGTCGCTACGTCCCTGGGGGTGTGGCCATCGAGGAGCCGATTGAACTGATCGACGAGGGGCAAGAATACCGGGTATTGAGTGGACAGCCTGTGCAGGTTCGTGCCTACCTTCCTATCGATGGAAAAGAAGCAGGGGCCCGGCAGGCCGTGGCGGAAGGACTCTGGCATCTATCCAGATTATCATGTGACACATATCGGGCAGCGGCTCGTCATACGCCCATCATGGCGTACATACACTCCCAGAGATGACGAAGTCGTGCTGGAGCTTGATCCCGGGATGGCCTTTGGTACCGGCCTGCACCCCACAACTCGCATGTGCCTGGAACAGGTAGAACAGCGTACACGTGCAGGTATGCGCGTTCTTGATGTAGGCACCGGTTCGGGAGTTCTCGCGTTGGCAGCGGTCAAGCTAGGTGCAGCCACCGCCTACTGCATCGATAACAGCAGTGTAGCAGTTGAGAGCGCAACAGCCAATGCTGCTGCTAATGGCTCAAGCGACCGCATAACGGTGAAATTGGGCGCGCTTGATGATGCAGAAGCCGCGCGCCTGGAGGGACAGTATGACCTGGTGCTGGCGAACATCATTGCGCGCGTGATCGGTTCGATTGCCTCGCAACTTGCCCGGGTTCTGGCTCCAGGAGGATTGCTCATAAGCAGCGGCATTATAGAAGAGCGCCGTCACGAGGCGGAACAACCCCTGCTGGCCGCTGGCCTGCGCCTGGTTGATCAAATAATGATCGATGACTGGGTAACGTTGGTTCTGGCTAAGTGAGGGTGCATGCATCGCTTTTTTGTCTCACCGGAGTTGTTAAATGAAACCGGTGCCATTGTCTCTCTCCCCAAAGAGATTGCGCACCAGGTACGTGATGTCCTGCGCCTGGCGGTAGGGGAACGCTTAGTGTTGCTCGACAATAGCGGCGACGAGGTTCTGGCTGCCCTGGATAAGAGCAGCCAGACCGGAGTGACGGTGCAGTTAGTGGAGCGGCAGGCAGGTAAAAGCGAATCTCCCGTGCGCATCATTCTCTGCCAGGGACTGCTCAAAGCGGCACGTTTCGAATGGATTCTGGAAAAAGGCACGGAATCGGGTGTGGCGGTCTTCGCGCCAACCCTATGCCGTCGTTCCATGGCTGGCCTGGAGGATACTGGCCCGGCCAGGATACAACGCTGGCAGCGTATCATACGGGAGGCGGCGGAACAATCTGGCCGCTCGCGCCTGCCAGAACTCTTGCCTGTTCGCCCTCTCTTGCATGCCCTCAACGATCTTCCCCAGAATGCGCTCACAATCATGCCCTGGGAAGAGGAACGCAATCGTCACCTACGTCATGTGTTAAACTCCGTTATAGACAGGAGAGATGCAGCGCCATCCACAACGGCTGCCGGGTCGGCCTCGCCTCCTGTTACGGTAGTGGTCTTTATCGGTCCCGAGGGCGGGTTTATGGCTGAGGAGGTCAGGCTCGCACAGCGTTACGGTGTACAGGTAGTAACGCTGGGGTCGCGTATCCTGCGCGCCGAGACCGCTGCTCTGGCAGCTATTGCAAATATAATGTATGAGTTAGAATAGAGGACGTACCTGGCGCGTAGTTGACCTGTGACGAATTCCTTGTAGAAATCGTCTTATAGAAACCGTTCTAATAATCAAGTTATTGGTTGTATGCTCGATACCGCTTGTATGCTTGCTTCTTGCGATTGACCCTGTCATCGCTTCATGTTATGATATAACGAACAAGTGGCCCAACTGTGAACTGTTGTAGGTGCAGTCTATGGATAACGTCGTACCTGGCGCGCTGCGGCATCTGCGTGAAGCAGATATCATGAGCATGGCGGGGCTGGAGTTGGCAGCGCTGGGGCAGGAGTATTATCGTATAGGTGCAGTACATTCGACGATGCGTCAGGAAGTACAACTGACCGGGATCGTTGAAGTGCCGGAGCAGGCTTTTGAAAAAGCTGTATCACCGACAAATGCGGTTGGGGAGGTGCGAGGAACAGGACATGTAGAGCCCGGACCGGGTCGCTACCTCGTGAAAGTCGAAATCCAAGGACCCAGCGCCTGGAGTGCCACTTGTAGTTGTAATGTCCCTTCAGATGCCTTGTCTATTTGCCCGCACGCGGCTGCTCTCCTTTACCAGTGGCTGGCTCACCCGCTGAGCTTCGTCTCCCCTTCCTCAGACTCAAATTTTCCGGAGATGCCTTCTTCGCAAAAACAAGCTGAACCACTGGATGGAGTTCACAAGAGTGAAGTCTTACCTGAGTCGACAATTGAACGGTATGCAAGACAAGCGGAGCAGACCTTTGAGCCGCCCGCGGGCCTACCTGGAGGGCAGATTACTGTACCGCTTGGCGACCTCACCGAAATGCTGACCCAGCTGGGATTGAGCGAGCTGCGGGCTATTGCACGAGAATATGATGTCACAAAAACGGGCTTAAGCAAACAGCAACTCGTGGAAGCCATCGTAGAATTACTCAAGCAGCCCGAGGTAGTGCGACGGGTCGTGGGAAGCCTGGAGAAACAACAGCGCCAGTTATTAGCTGCCATTACACTGGCTGGCGGCGCGGTGACTGACGATGAACTGCGAGGCCTCTTTGAGCGCTTCTCTCTCGGCTATCCCAACCAGCTACAAGGCGCGCTAGCTGCACTGCGCGGCAAGTGCCTGCTGCTGCGCACAAGTTTCAATGCATCATTGCAACAGCGCATGAGCCTGGTAGGGTCACTACTGGAGGTGGGCTGGTATGTTCCAGCGGAGGTGCGTGCTGCGCTGCATGTCACAGTGCCGGTGACGCCTTTCGAGGTGCGCCCGGGTAAAGATGGCGAGGCCGGAACTGCAAAGATTGAACAGGCACGGCCGTATGCTTTGCTGGAAGACCTGCTGCTGGTAGCCCGCGCACTGGATGGCTACCAGCTTGGGAAAGAAGACGAAGAGAGTGACCAGAGCGCGAACCGGGGTGAACTGCGTGGGCATCTTGTTGGATCACCCACCGTTTCCACCAGTAGACTGGTAACACTTCCTCCTCCTCCAGGTATGCCTTCTCCCGCTCTGCTCTCATCTTTGCAGGCTGTTGACCCACGCTCTCCCACGTTTTTGCGTTTCGCTATACGTCTTTTGCGCCTGGTAGATATCCTCTACAAAGACGATGCTGAAGCGCCCTACTTGCGCGCACTGCCCACCATTGCTCGACTCTTGCTCGGGCCAACTCGCAGAGAAGTAGCCCGTGATCTTTTCAACCGCTGGCTTACTCAGCCTACGTACGCGGAGCTGTTTGACCTGCAAGAGGAAGGCCTGCGCCTGCGTTTTCGTACCGGGCCACTGGGTCGGCCCGCGCTGCGTACAGGAGAGCTGGAGACAGAAAATGGCGAGGCCAGGCAGGTGCTGGTGGCATTGTTGGCTAAAGTTCCGCTCAACCAGTGGGTCAGCTTTTCAGCATTTGCGCGTTTTGTCTATCGCTTGAACCCGGCATTTTTACAAAGGCGGCAGAGTATATTTTCCTTACCAGCCTGGTGGCTGGAGCGAGAGGAAGGTCGCCCGCTGCACCCAGCACAACTGAACGATTGGATGCGTGTCGAAGGGCGCTACTTAAACCGGCTATTGTGCGGTCCATTTCACTGGTGGGGACTGAGTGATCTTGCTCTATCCAGTGCTGGACAATTGCAGGCATTCCGGCTAACTCCTTTAGCAGGTCTGCTATTGAATGGAACGACCGGCAGCCGTCACGTAATTAGAGATGATGAGCAGGCACATGCATCTATGCTCACGATCTCGCAGGCCGGTGATATATTGATCTCTTGCTCCTCGTCCGTGTGGCAGTTGGTTGAATTGATAGAAGACTTCGCGGAAGTAGCCGGAGTCCAATCTGGACAGCTTCGCTATCGACTGACGGCAAGATCACTGGGCGATGCTCTCAGCCGGGGCTTGCATCCTGGCGATTTACTGCAAGCGCTACACCAGAATGCCGGTGCGGGTGAGCCGCTGACCAGTATGCTGGACCGACTCGAGCAGCGCATTGCCAGCTATGGACGTGTACGTCTCTATACCGATGTCACATTATTGGAGGTGGCAGATGCGCCTGTTATGCGTGAACTTGCTGTTATCACGCCGCTGGAAGAGCAAGTAGTGCGGGCGATCCATCCCACGGCATTGATCCTTAAAAAGCAGGGAGCGGAGCGTATTGTGCAGGACCTCAAACGGCGCGGGCAAACTCCTCTCCTGCACGAGGAAGAATCCTTCCTGGCCGGCGGCTGGGGACATGACGCCGAGGGCGCGGCATCCTTTGTGTCCGATAATTCTGAGAGGTCCTATGCAGCAGAGTGACCTCGATTTGTTGCATCTGGTACCACCTCATCACCTGCAAGCGCTGGTAAAATCACGGCGCCTGCCGCCCTCCCCGAGGATACAGAATATCGATACGCCTGCTGGACCTTCTTCAATAGCCATCACCGAGATTGCACAGCACCTGTTTGATCCCGCTGCCATCAGCGATGCATTGCGAGCCCTGGATGAAAGAGAAAACTTGATCTTGCGCGAACTGGTGTTGTGCGGCGGACGTGCCAATAGCCGCGATCTTGCCCTGTACCTGGCGAACAGCGGCCTGCTCGGCCATGGAAAGAAACTCGAGGCTGACCCCGTGTCGCTCCCGTATAACGGGCAGGTAACAGCGGAGCACACGCCGGGAGCGCCTCAGTACCCTGTTCCACACCCGCACGGCGTTTTTGAGCTGGCGGTGCGTCATCTGCTGCTGCTCGGCCTGCTTTTCTGGGGCAGGCAAACAAACTTCGGCGGACGCGACTACGCGAGTGGTGTTTACGATGGAGTATTGATCGTGCCGCAGACAGTAATGGAAGTAGTGAAGGCAGCATCCGAGAACCTGCCCTTTACCGGAGACCTGCCTGCAGGAGCGGGAGCACAGGTAAACCTGGGCGAAGGCCTCTACAGGCTGCAACGCACTCTCTATCTTTACTGGTCGCTTATAGCATCTATGCGTGATGGACTATCCCTGGTGAACAGTGGATCCCTCTCGCGCTATGCGCTGCGCCAGGTCGTCGAGCACCTGGGTTCAAAAAACCAGTCCGAGCACATACGTGCAGAGCATGAAGTTCCCCACTTGCTCTTCACCAGGTTGCTGCTGATGAAGCTGGGACTGCTGCGCGAGCGCCAGGGAGCGCTGCGGGCGGCTCCTGCCAGTGAATTTTTTGCTCTGCCATTGTTGGAACGAGCGCGTCGTTGTTATCGCATATGGCTCGAAGCGACATTCTGGAACGAAATGATACACATACCGGAAGTCATCATACGTCCTGGCCCTAACCCGCTTGACCCCGCGCACGAAGAAGTAGTGCAGTCTCGTCAAACAGTAGTGGAGCGGCTGCTACACGAGCAGCCAGAAGAGTGGTGTGAGTTCTCCACGTTTGTCGCCCGCACCAAGTTGTACGCGCCCTATCTCCTGTTTCCGCGCCGCTACGGAGCGCGCGCCGATCGCTACTCTATGGGCAGCAATCCATATGGCTGGGATTTTCGCCTGCGCCGCGGCTGGTTGACGCACCGCGAGGGCTGGCACCTGGTAGAAGGGGGCTTTATACGCGCTCTCCTCTCAGGGCCGCTGCACTGGTTAGGGTTGGTAGAAACCAACAATGAGGATGCCCCCACTGCTTTTCGCCTGGCTGCAAGCTCTCTGCTGGTCATGGGCGATGCATCCCTGGCTTTTGAAGAACCGCCGGCAGGGCGCTTGATTGTTCAGCCCAGCTTTGAACTGGTCGCGCTGGCCCCCGTCTCTGAAGCCCTGCTCATCAGCCTGGATCGCTTCGCCGAGCGCACCGGCCTGGAACGCATTGCGCAGTATCGCCTGACCAAAGCAAGCGTCACACGCGCCATCCAGCTAGAATTGCATGCTGAAACCATTCTACAGGTACTCGAGCAAGCCTCCGGCGCGGAGATACCCCAGAATGTCCAGTATTCGTTGATGGAATGGGAGCGACAGGCGCGGCGTATCGAACTATGGCGCGGGGCTGTCCTGCTCGAGGTTGACGATCCCGCGCTGTTGGACACGCTGTTTGCTGACGAGCAGACTCGCCCGCTGTTAGGGCGCCGCTTAACTCCCATGTTGCTGGAGGTGCCGCGCCATCAACTTCCGGAGCTACAGGAAGCGCTGTGGCAGCGTGGATACTTACCAGCGCTTGTTCCGGCATCGCTGTACGATCACCCGTTAGAGGATGTGAGCTTACCGCTATGTGAACCACAGTGGCGCCTCCATGATGATGGCCTGCTGCAGCCTCTATACACTGTACTGAATCTCTACCTCGTCGCAGAGCTTGAGCGCATTAGCGAACTTGATACAGCAACCGGCTGGCGGCGCATCACACCTGCATCGCTGCAGCTGGCCTCCGGCGTGGGCATCTCGCTAGAGCGTGTCGTGCGTTTCCTGGAACGTTATGGTGAAGGAGGAGTGCCCACCTCGTTTCTCATGCGCCTCAAGTTGTGGGGCGGGGGGTATGACGGCCAATCCTCCATTCAGGTGGAGCGTACACCTCTGCTGGCCCTCTCGGATCAGGTCCTGCAGGATTTGCGGGCCGACGAGGAGCTGCGCGAGCTGCTGGGCGCTGAAATTTCACAGCAGCATCGCCTGGTACACGTGCACCAGGACAAGTTGGAGCGCGTGATAGAACTGCTGCGCGCACGCGGCTTCGAGGTTCGCCAGGAAGATAAGTCCCAAGGCTGTTGACAATTCATCTTCGATGTGATACCTTTATCATGCGAAAGCAATTGTGATGCGGGAGTGGCTCAGTGGTAGAGCATCTCCTTGCCAAGGAGAAAGTCACGGGTTCGATCCCCGTCTCCCGCTCCCATTCCAGGCGACGTCGCCAAGTGGTAAGGCACGGCTCTGCAAAAGCTGCACCAGCGGTTCGAATCCGCTCGTCGCCTCCCAAATATGTGGTCAGGTAGGCCACATCCCCATTTTTGAAATACAAACCCATGAGACACCAGCGTAGTTACTCCACAGAAGCCATCGTGCTCAAACATATGGATTTGGGCGAAGCTGACCGTATTTTAACCCTCTTTACCCCCCATAAGGGCAAGGTGCATGTCATCGCCAAAGGCACGCGCCGTCCCATCAGCAAGCTGACAGGCCACCTGGACCTGTTGAACCGCAGCCAGCTGCAACTGGCGCTTGGCCGTAACCTGGACATTGTGACGCAGGCCGAGGGCCGTGAGAACTTTCTCCACTTGCGTACAGACCTCTGGCATATGACCTGCGGCTTCTACCTCGCCGAGCTGGTAGATCGCTTCATCGAGGAACATACGCAGCACGCCAACCTCTACCATCTACTACTGGAGACACTGCGCTACCTGGATGCCGATGCCCTGGCGCTACAGGGCCAGCGCTCCCAGGGTATAGTGGCTTCAGAAGATGAACACAGGCGCTCGAAACTCCTGCTGCGCTACTTTGAACTTCACCTGCTCTTCTATGCTGGCTACGAGCCAGTCCTGCAAAACTGTGCGCATTGTGCCAGCGAATTACGGGCAGAAGTGAATGGTTTCAAATCCTCCCTCGGTGGGGTGCTCTGCCCGCAGTGCTCCCGCTTCTGGGAGCGTTCGTTGTCGGTCAAGGGGCTGAAGACGCTGCGCCTGCTGCGCAACACTCCATGGCTGGATATCCCGTTTCAGCGCCTGGATACACACTTGAATATCAATTTAGAGAATGAGTTAGAGGCTGTCCTGCGCGGCCTGCTACGCTTCCACCTGGAGCGTGACCTGAAATCCTGGAGTTTCCTGGAAATGTTGCGATGATTCACAAACTTCCCCTCACCTCAGTTCGGAAAATTCTAATAGCCATAGCATCTCATCAAACAACGGCGGCGCAGAGACCCCGCTTTAGCTCTGGGGAGTTGCCACTTCTTAATGCTTTCCTAAGATTCATTGCTACGAGGTGATTACCTATGCCCTATAACATGGGGGAGTACTACGAACGCGCCAGCGACTATGATCTGGAATACCAGAGCCAGACGGAGCAGGACGTACCCTTCTGGTGCGAACTGGTGATGCGCTACACTC
>WNFF01005892.1_pt1 | contig 10043 bp, 5 predicted proteins | sample 5400441 | NCBI WGS metagenome assembly WNFF01 (sample SAMN13153345, study PRJNA577476) | soil metagenome | isolation source: 120 cm saprolite under Douglas fir tree site 2 hole 3 replicate 1 | place: USA:California | collected 2015-04-18 | reverse complement strand
TCGGAGCTTGCACATCGATGGTGCCGCACGGCTCAGTGAGGCTCGTTCCGCCGGCGATCATCTGCAGCATTCGCTGCTCGGCCACGAGAAGCGACTCTGCGGCGCCCATTTGACTTCCATAATCGGCGTCGAAGCCGTCGCGCAAGCCTTGCTTGAGGACACTCCTCCCTGTGGTCAGGGCACAAACCGGAGATCGGAAAACCGTCGACATCCATGCGGCGCTGGAATTCGCTCGCGTTCACAAGGACTTCGCAGGGAGCAGATCCTCCAAACAGACGGGAAGCGAAGAGGATTATCGATCAGGGGCGACAGACCGCGTTGAGCAGCGCCCGCTTCCACTTGGGAAAAAGGAAAGGGTTGCAGGCACCGATCACTCACCTCGGTGGCCCGCAACCCGTTCACCAGCCGTTCGCTTCGGTCGACGTCCAGCGCGAGACTCAGCAACCAGCCACTAGGGGCTGTCCCTGATCTTCCGACCAGTCAGCCGGGGTTTGCAGCAATAAAATCGATCACTTGAGTGCGTGGCTCATGCCCGCCGGGTAAGAAAATTGCCTGGATCGCATGACTGTGATCAACGCTTGCCATGCGCCGACACGAATTGAACGATTCAGAGTGGGAACGTATTCGGCCGCTCCTGGGCCAACGATCAGGTCCGCCATCCAAGCGTGGCGACCGCGATTTCATCAATGCTGTCGTTTGGCGGGTGAGAACCGGCGTTCAATGGCGTGACTTACCCGAGCGATTCGGCAGCTGGAAGACTGTCTACAACCGCTTTCATCGCTGGGCCCACACGGGCCGATGGGACGCCATCTTCAAGGAACTCCGGCTTGAGGTCGACGATCTCGGCTCTCTCGCTGATGCTTCCATCGTCCGGGCGCACCAAGACGCCGCGGGTGGAAAAGGGGGATCCAACGAAATGCTCTGGGGCGTTCTCGAGGAGGTTTTTCAACGAAAATTCACGCCGTCACAACGCCGAGCGGTAAGCCGCTCCACCTCGCGGTAACGCCTGGTCACCAACACGAGGCCACCATGGCCGACGAAATGCTCGTCCATGCCGAAGGCAAAGCCTTCATCGCCGACACCGCCTATGACTCGGACCGAACCATCGAGAATGCTCGAAAGCTGGGCATGCTTCCGGTCATCCATCCTCACCCGGGCCGAAAAAAGCGTAGGCGCATCAACCGTCAGCTCTACGCGATCCGCTATCGCGTCGAGTGCTTTTTCCATTCATTGAAACGATTCCGAGCGGCCGCAACGAGATACGACAAAACTTCTTCTTGCTATCTTGCCACCCTTCACATCGCCTCGATGATTTTATGGCTCCAGTAATCAGGGACAGCCCCTAGAGCGGCGAACAGGTTGAATTCGTCACGGAGCGGCTCCAACACTCGTGGTTGACTTCCGATGAATGGTTTCAAGGTTTTGGATGGCGGCAGCGCGTCGGAGATCAAAGAGATTCTTGCGAAGTCCCCGGTAACGCGCCTTCGGTCCCTTGCGGGCGGCGATGTGAGCGAGTCGATGTTCCACCCCGGTCCGCTCCCGCAAACGTCGGCGGCCTTTCGAAGTGTTCTGCAGTTTTCGTAGTTGCTTCCGAAGGCGCTCGTCCTCCGAGATGCTGACCGTCCGACCCTTGCCCGATGCGGCATGAGTGCATTGCGCTCGCAGCGGGCAGCGGCCGCAGGCTTCTGGATCGAATTCCACCACCTGCCCTGGCTCGAAGTGTTCTACCTCGCCGGCTGGGCAAGTAATGGTGTTGTCCCTCAAATTGAGTTTGAACTCTGCCTTGCTAAACAACTCCTTGTTTGCGTTTTGGACCTTCCAGGGTTTTGCAACCACTTCGCCGCCTCGGGCAAGAACATCGTCGACCAGGGTGCTGTTGATGTACCCCCGGTCGATAAACAGCTCGTCGATGGAGAATCCTTGCTCGTGCAGGTCGTTCTTCAGTGACGGCGCGGCCTCTTCTTCCGGCTGGTTGGCAGGCGTCACCGCACAAGCCAGGATGAGGTCCGCATCCAGGTGCGTCGCAATGTGCTCCTTATAACCGTCGAAGCGCTTGCTCTTGCTCTTTCGCCCGTGCCGCATCTGGTCGTCTTCAAGGGAGATCCGCCGGTCGGGAGCCACTCCTTGTCGCAGATGCGCTCTTCCATCGGAGGCTTCTTCCACGTCCTGCTTGTAGACTTGAGCAACTGCCTCCAGGTAGGGGCGAACCGGGTGGCTCAGCCGGAGTTGGTTTTGCTCCAGCCATTCGTTCAGCGAAGCTACCTGGGAGAGGAGTACCTCCAGCGCCTCGTCCTTCTGCTCCGGATCGCCCCAGTTGATGTCCAAGCCTGCTTTGATGCTGGAGTGGAGAAACAGCGGCGTCTTCGCCTGACGGCAAATCTCCTCTGCGCTGAGGTGGGTCAGCTTCTCCACGCCGGCGATGATTTTGCGAGCCGCATGACCGAGCAGGTTGAAGGTGTCTTCAACGCGCCCGGCCCCTTCCAAAGGGCGGGAGTCGACCCCTATCCGTAAGTCCTTCGGCAGCTTCTTCCAGTCGAACTCCTTCGTCTTCTTGGCCAGCTCGATGGTCCGGCCCAAAAGCCGCCGGTCCATGTCCCAGGAAATCAGCCGCTCTCGAAACTGTTGCAATGTCCCTTGTGCGAACGCGGGCTCCTCCGCTCCCAGACAATCGAGAACCAGTTGCCAACGCATGTCCATCACCGTCAGCTCGACTGCCTCCGCATCCGAGGTCCTCAGGTAGCCTTGAAGAATCAATGCCATGCACAAAAGCGCGGGGGCTACCGGCTCTTCCCCGGCCCCCGTCTGCCGGTACATCCCTTCCAGCTCCGCTTGAAACTCCTCACTGAGCAGCTCGTGCCGATGCAGACGAAGAAATGCAAACAACTTCCGAGTCCGCTTCAGCCGCTTGATGATAAATTCTTCCTTCCTGCTCAACCTTTCCGGTGGATTCCAACGCTCCAATTCGTTCCCTCCTGGCAATTTGGACGGAACGATTTCAGATCACGAAAGAAGCCACCTGTCGATCTTTCCGCTAAACGATCTAAATGACTAGAGTTTCAATTCGATCGTCGCTCTAGAAGGGCAAAGAATGGAAATCTTTAAAGATAAGTCGACGCTACAAGAACCACAAAGTGCCTCCATGGATCGTGGAAACTCCGCAGAGGACCAGTCCCCGGAAAAACTCTATCTGGACCTGATGAAGAAATGTCTTACTCGCTTTGTTTTTGCTGAAAAATATGCACCCGTCAGGCGCCCTAAGTTCATCCCCCAAACTGCCTGGCGGCTCGGTCAAAAGCTAATCTCCCCTCTAGGTTGGACCTTGTTCGTCCAGCATCGTTTGATCCAGCGGCCAGAGAAGAGGGGAAGGATTGGCCGGCCGAGGCGGAGACAATGATCGGGCTCAAACGACTCAATAACATTGAAGAGTGCATCCGCGATGTAATCCAGCGAGGAGTTCCGGGAGATCTCATTGAGACCGGGGTATGGCGGGGAGGGGCTGCGATCTTTATGCGGGCAGTGTTGAAGGCTTACCGCGATGAAGAAAGAACGGTTTGGCTAGCTGATTCGTTCCAGGGGATCCCGCAAGCAAATCCGTTGAAATACCCCGCCGATGCAGCGGCTATCTTATGGAATGGCGCTAGCCTGGCTGTTTCGGTTGAAGAGGTTAAAGAAAACTTTAGGCGTTACAACCTTCTGGATGACCGAGTGCGCTTCCTTGTGGGCTGGTTCCGCGACAGTCTCCCTACCGCGCCGATTGAGCGCCTGGCAGTGCTACGGCTGGATGGAGACTTGTACGAATCCACCATGGATGCCCTAACGCATCTGTATCCAAAGCTTTCGCCCGGAGGGTACGTAATCATCGATGACTATGCGATACGTCCCTGTGCAGCTGCCGTCGAGGATTACCGTGCCGAGCACAAGATAACAGACGAGTTGCGATCCATCGACTGGACCGGCAGATTTTGGCAACGGCTCTCCCACCCGTGAGCTCAGAGAGACATCGATGACAACCCAGAGCACGACATGGGTATGCGCAGGGCTGGCGATGTGTTGCGGGCTACTTGCTCCGGCGGCACAGGCGCAGGATTTGTCTTTTGCCGCCCCACGGAGGTTCGCGGCAGGTGATGAGCCCATCTTTGCTGCGACGGGCGATTTCAACGGCGATGGGCTATCGGACCTGGCCGTGGCCAATTACCTTGGCAATGGAACGGTGACGGTGCTTCTGGCGAGCGGAGACGGTGGCTTTCAAACGCCGCGAAACTTCGCAGCGGGGAACTTTCCTTATTCCGTAGCGGTGGGCGACTTCAATGGCGACGGATTGCTGGATTTGGCGGTGGCGAACATGCATTCCGACGACGTCTCGGTGCTTTTGGGCAATGGGGACGGGAGCTTTGAGGCACCGCGGAACTTCGCCGTCGGAAGCACGCCCTATTCCGTTGCGGTGGGCGACTTCAATAGCGACGGCCGTTTGGATTTGGTCGTCGCCAACTATATTTCCAAAACGCTGTCGGTCCTTTTGGGCAAAGGGGACGGGAGTTTTCAAGTGGCGCTAAATTTCAGATTCGGGACCGCTCCTACTTTCGTTGCGGTGGGCGACTTCAATGGCGACGGCCGTCTGGACTTGGCGGCGTTGAGCGAGTCAAACCATGTGTCTGCATTCTTGGGTAACGGCGATGGAAGCTTTCAGCCCCCGCGCCACTTCGCGGCCGGAGTGGGTCCTGAATGGATTGCGGTGGCGGACTTCGATGGCGACGGGCGGCTGGACCTGGCCGTGGCCAATACCAATTCAAACAACGTCTCCGTTCTTTTGGGCAACGGGGATGGAAGCTTCCACTCGGCGCGAAACTTCGCAGCCGGAAACTATCCTCATTCCGTCGCCGTGGGTGACTTCAATGGCGACGGAGTGGCGGACCTGGCCGTGTGCAACTATGAGTCGCACGACGTCTCCGTGCTCTTGGGTAATGAGGATGGGGGCTTCCAGGAGCCGCGAAACTTCGCGCTCGGAGGCAGGCCTTACACGGTTGCCGTGGGCGACTTCAACGGTGACGGGTGGCTGGACCTGGCCGTGTCCAACATCAGATTTATCGGCCCTGGCGGAGTGTCGGTGTTGATCAACGACACTCGCGCTGTCCCTGTGGAGAATTCTCAACCCACCCAAAAATAGGCGGACGCGACCAGCGTGCGGCGCTCGGTGACTTTGGCGCGATCGGAAAGCTCGGCGAGTGTCCGGTCCTTTTCCGTGTAACCCGTCTGCTCCTGATCTCGCAGCGCGGTCAGCTTTCGCCGGTACTCACGATCGGCTTTCTCGAGCTGCGAGCGAGCTTTGAGTCGCTGAGCGAGATCGAGCTCGCCGTTGAGCGTCGGGCGGACGGCTTCCCAACGGGTTCGGGCGCGCTCGACCAGCCGCCTCGCTTCGAACAGGCAGTCTTCGGTGTACCGGTCGGCGCGTTCTCGCGCCAGATCCAGCTCCTTGGCGCTCCTTTGCTCGGCATCAGCCAGGATCTCTTCGCGAATGGCCACCAATGCTTGCTCGTGGGGGTTCGCCATGCTGATTCCCGTAGGCCGGCGGGCGGGCTCTTCCCGGGCGGGAAGCTTCAGAAACAGCGCCGAATCCCTCCGGGGAAGCGCCCTGAATCGATCGCCTTCCCTGACCAGGATCAAATGGACGAGCTCCTGCTGCGGTTTAAGGCAGGTCGTCTCGAAACGATACGCGAACCACCAGCCCTCCGCGCCGGCAAGATCGGACAAATTCGCGGGAAGAAAAGCGGCATCGAGGCGCAGAAAACTGACCGGGTCCGCAGGCCGCCCGCGGACCAGCGCGGCAGCCTCCGAGATCCGCGCTCGGCTCGCCTCGCCAGGCCCGAGGATCGAGCGGGTCAGCGCCTTGGCGTGCTCGCGGTGTTGGGCCACCGCCTCTTTCGCGCGCTCATCCGCGAGCCGGAGCCGGCGGCGAACCTCGCCATCGAATCGCTCCAAGAGCAGCGACCGCGCCTGCACCATGCGCTGATCGATCTGCGTTTCGAGCTCGGCCCGGAGTGCGTCGAACGCCGCATCGATCTCGGCGGGCAGCCGGCAGGACTGATAGATCTCCAGCACCCGCTTCTCGAAGTCCAGGCCGGAAGCGAGGGCGCCGAGGATCTCGTCGGAGGCGCCGAAGACCCCTTCGAACAGCCCCAGCTTCGTCTCCAATAGCTCGAAGAGCCGCGCGTCCGCCGCGTTCTGGCGATTGACAAAGTTGATCACCACCACGTCGCGCTGCTGGCCGTAGCGGTGGCAGCGGCCGATCCGTTGCTCGATCCGCTGCGGATTCCAGGGGAGATCGTAGTTGACCACCAGGTTGCAGAATTGAAGGTTGAGTCCCTCGGCGCCTGCTTCGGTTGAAATCAGGACCTGGGTGCGATCGCGAAATTCCTCGATCAGCGCCTGGCGCTCCTCGGGCGTCGCGCAATCGCCGGAAAGCACCGAGATGCGGCCGCGGTATCCATGCGCGGACAACAGCTCAACCAGGTACTCCTGCGTCCGGCGCGACTCGGTGAACACCACCGCTTTTTCCGGCCACTGGTGCGCGCGGGCCACGGTGAAGGTCCGGTCCAGAGCGCGCTTGAGCGCTTCGCCCTTCGCGTTGACGCCGATCCGGCGGGCGAGCGCGGCACATTGCTCGAGCTCTGAGATTTCCGCGCGCAGATCGTCCAGTGCGTTCGCTTCGGACGGACAGTCTCTCCAATCCTCGAGCTCTTCGGCGTAGCCGGACAGCTCCTCCAGCCCCAGCGATCCCGGCGTCCATTCTCCAGAGGCGCCGGTCATCATCTGCTTCAACGACTCAGCCAACTTCTCCAGGGTCGGAGCGATCGCGTGCGTCGACGAGGCGAGGAGCTTTCGGTAAACCAGGGTGAGCAGCGTCCTTCGGCTCGGCTGAATCGCCAGGGCGTTCGGACGGCGCAGGTATTCCGATACCCGCTCGTACAGCTGCTGTTCCTCGGCCGACGGAGAAAAGTCCTCGACGATGCTGCGGCGCTGGGTGAAGCGAACGTACTCGCGCACCTGCCGTCGAAGCGTCCGCTGGACCACGCCCGAGAGTCGACCGCGAAGCTCACCGGTGGACCCCTCGGTGACGCCCGCGGAGGGATCGGAGACGTAGCGCGCCCGGAAGGCGTCTTCCGGCCCGAGGATCTTCTCGTCCAACAATCCCATCAACCCGAAGAGCTCGAGCAGATTGTTCTGGAGGGGCGTGGCGGTGAGCAAGAGCTTGGAGCGGCCGCCCAGGGCGCGCTTGAGCGCTTGGCCCGTCTTGTGCGAGCCCCGGTGTGAATTGCGAAGCCGATGGGCTTCGTCGATCACCACCAGATCCCAGGGAATTCCCGACAGGGGGTCTGCCTGATTGGCCGCGAACTGAAGCGAGCAGATGATCGGGCTCGGCTGGTTCCATGGACTTCCGGCGGAGCGCAGCGAGCGGCCATCGACGATCGCGCAGCTCAGGTCAAATTTGTCCTTGAGCTCGAGTTGCCACTGCGCGCGCAGGCTGGCGGGGCAGATGATCAAGATCCGCCGCGAGCCTTCTGCCAGAAGCTGAGCGATGACGATTCCCGCCTCGATCGTTTTTCCGAGGCCGACCTCGTCGGCGAGCACGCAGCCCCCGCGCGCCAGCGAATCGAGGGCAAATGCCGCCGCTTCGACCTGGTGCGGGTTGAGATCGACGCGCGCCTCGCAAAGCGCGGGCGCCAGGCGCTGAGCGCCGTCGCCGATGCTGAGGGTCAGCTCCTCGGCCAGCACCCGCTCGTGGAACCGGGTCAGCTGACGCGGGCCGAATCCGGGCCTCACCGCGTCGAGCGATGGTGACCTTGCCCTTCGGGCGGCTTCTGCCAAACGCTGGATCCTCCCCGGACTCGATGCCGGGCCCCATTCTGTCGGCCACTGCGGCCGGCCGCAAGAGAACGGCAGGACGCAGGCGAGGAAGACACATTGCCGATCGCGGACCCCGAACAGCTCGGCCGAGGGCGTCGTCGTGATTGGCCACCGGCTTTCAGCATCGAAGCGATCTGATTCCGCGTGGTTAGCCGAAGCTCATCCTTTGAGCGGCCAGCCGAAGGTATTTCCAAACGCCAGTACTGAGCCATTTCTCCGCGAAATGACGCGTGCCCCTCGGGGCTTCCTCGGGCGGATGTGATCAGCCGATGCTGCCGGCTGCTCTCTCGAAGATACGTCGATGCTCTTCATTGTGCATTCAGTGCCGTTCGGTTTCCGGGCTTAGTTGCACAGCACCAGGCGCCGCTCAACGCAATTTGGAAGCGGTGTCCCCCTCGGCCGAACTCTTTGGACTCGGGGGTAGGGCTTGGCTTTGCGGGGCGATGAGGCAAGCCGAGGCCCTCGCCATCTTCCTCATCGGCCGGTGATTGGGCCGGGCCGTCCCCTCGTACGTTGTGCATTTGAACCCGGTTTCCGGGCTTTATTGTACAACGCTTACGAGCCGCCGCTGTGAACCGGGCGCCGCTCAGCGCAATTTGGACGCGGTGTCCCCGTCGGCCGAACCCTTTGGACTCGGGGGTCGACTGAATGCACAACGTGTTTGGGGCGCCACGTAGACTGCTCTGCAGCACCAGGCTGGCGCGCCAGCGGCTGGAGCTTGCTTCCGCAGCGATGGGCCCATCGGGATGCCGATCGGTTTCGGCCCTCTAGCCCGGGATAGATCACGACGATTCGAAGCCGTGAAAACCCCGGCGCGAACTTCAGGCGTGGACTCCTACAGGAGCCCTCCGCCCTTCACGCGCAGGTACTCGTTGACCGTTGCCGCGCTCAAGGCATGGGCGGGCACCCGCAGCAACAGCGTTCCTGCGTTGCGAAGGCGCGCGGCGGTGAGGCGGTATTCCCCCTCGATGCGGCTGGCGGCGTCGCGGACGTAGGCGTCCTGGATCGTCCGGGGTTCGGCGGTCGCGGCCGACCGCAAGTCTTCGTCGAGCAGCGAGACGATCAAGGGCAAATGCCGCGGCCGGAGCAAGATGGTGCGTTCGACCAGCGCCTGCGAGCTGTCCCGGTCCAACAGATCGGTCAGGACCACCACCAGCGCCCGCTTCTGGATGTGGCGCAACGCAAAATCGAGCGCGCGCCCGTAGTTGCTTTCCTCGAAGGCGGCCTGGACCCGGTAGAGAGATTGCGCAATAGAGCGAAAGTGATCCCGGCCGTGGCGGGGGGGCAGAAAGCTCAGAATCTCCGTCGCAAAGGAGAGGACGCCGACCTGGTCGCCTTTATCCAGCGAGACTTTCGCCAGTCGCAGCGCAGCGTCCACGGCGTGATCGAGCTTGCGCCGTTCACCCACCCGCCCGGCCATGTGCCTGCCGGCGTCGAGGAGGATCATCACCCACTGATTTCGATCCGGCTGGTAAACGCGAACCATCGGCTTGGCTCGGCGCGCGGTCGCTTTCCAGTCGATCGCCCGGAAGTCGTCGCCGCGATGGTAGTCGCGCAGCGATTCGAACTCCCGACCTTCACCGAGGCGCCGCTGGGTCCGCGCCGAGCGCTCGTCTTGAGTCCGCACCAGGGTCAAGGCGTCGTGGGCCAGAGCGGTCAGGTTGGGGAAAACCTTCACCGTTTCCGAGGCGGGGATGCTCTGCTGGCGCGCGCACAAGCCCAGAGGTCCATTCAAGCGCAAGTGCAGGTCTCCGAAATGAAGATCGCCTCGAGTCGAGGGGATCACCCGATAGGTCAGCTCCAATTCGGGCGCCGCAGGAGTGAGGCGGAAGGGGATCAAGTGGCCGAGGCTCGTCACCTCGGGTGGCGGGGTGTCCCGGATTTTTCCCACCAGCGTTCTGCCACCGAGGAACTCGAGCCGGATCGATATCGGGTTTGGCACGCCGGAGGAGAGAATCGCCTTCATCCTCCGCCCGGCGCGAAGATCGGCCGCGTGCGGCGCCAGCCAGAAGTCGATCGCGCAGAGGATGATCGCCCCCAGATCGACGCCCAGGGCGATCAGCCCGAACCGGACGTTGGCGATCGCGAGCGCCGCGGGAAGCAGGCCGGCGGCGAGCACCGCCACTGCGCGGCGGGTGGGG
>WNFF01036351.1_pt1 | contig 10044 bp, 9 predicted proteins | sample 5400441 | NCBI WGS metagenome assembly WNFF01 (sample SAMN13153345, study PRJNA577476) | soil metagenome | isolation source: 120 cm saprolite under Douglas fir tree site 2 hole 3 replicate 1 | place: USA:California | collected 2015-04-18 | reverse complement strand
ACCGTCATCGGCGGATATGGCCAATCCCTCTTATCGAGCGGCTTGCCAATCTTGTTCAATCTCCGCTGCACGTCGTGCTGGTTGGCGCGTTGCGAGTTGCCGAAAGCATCGCCGCGCACGATCTGGAGCGTCGAGTAGTCGCGCCATTTATCGGGATAGCCGATGCGATTGGTGATCGCCTGCAATTTCACCAGCCCCTGTGCCTTCGTGTCCGCGCCCATCCAGGGCACGTTCTTGATGTCTTCGCCCAGCGCCTTTTCGAGGGCCCCGACCATCGCCAGCGTGCGCTCCTTGCCTTCGGCACCAAAAGTCTGCTGAACATATATCTGGCCGACCAACTCGCCCAGGTCACCGTTCGTATACCCCACACAGCGCTTCCAGCGCGGACGCAGCTCCTTGGTGCCCTGCAGCGTCTTGTTGAAGAAATCGAAGTTTTCGTTCACGAACGCCGCGGGCAGCGTCGGCGCACTCTCATGCACTATGTGCCAGCGCAAATACGTTTTCCAATCGCCCAGCGAGTGCGCATTTATTACTTCCTGCATGTTCTTGATGAAGTCCGGCTCAACCACGTTGAGCGAATCGAAATGCGGCGCGCCCACACCTTCAAAGTATGTGTTCCAGTTGAACACTGGACTCAGCGCGGCCAGCTCCTGATTGCTCAGCTTGTGATAAATCTTCTGCGGATCGCGGCGGCTGGTCTGGTCCAGCGCGCCCTTGGCCAAGCCACTTTCAATTTCCATGACGACGTTGGCTTCCGTCGCGGCTTTGCCTTCATCGTCGCCCAACAGCGTAAACATCTTCGCAACATGCGCGACGTATTTCTTCCGCAGCTCGACCGACTTTTCATCGTCCTTGAAATAGTAATCGCGGTCCGGCATGCCCAGACCGCCCTGGTCCACCTGGCCGATCATCTGGCTCGCGTTCTTGAAGTCCGATCCGGAATCGAAGCCGAACAACACATCGGTGCCCTCGCGATGTAGCCGCACGACCTCCTTCGTAAGCTCCGGCTTCGATTGGATCGCCGCAATGCTATGGAAGTCCTGCTCCAGGGGCTTGGTGCCCGCTTTTTCGATCGCAGCTTCGTCCATGCAGCTGGCATAGTAATCGCCGATCTTCTGCTCGTTCGCGCTGCGGCCGGGCCGGTCCACCTCAGCCTTCTCGAGAATGTCGCGCACAATGTATTCTCCGCGCTGCGCCAATTCGTTGAAGCGGCCCCAGGATGAGCGGTCGGCGGGAATCGGATTATGTGCCAGCCACTTGCTGCACGCATATGCGTAAAAATCGTTGCAGGGATCCACGTTCTTATCAAGCATGTCGGCGGAGAAACGCACATCGGCAGCGGCTTCAGGCTTGTCCTGAGAAGGCTTCTCCTGCTCCTGTTTTTCCTGGGAAAACAAAGCAGGCGCAAGCATTATGGAGACGGTCAACATTTTCAAGAAATTGCGCATGAGATCCTCGAATCCGAGATTTAGAAGTGCCAGAGGCCGGATACCGAACACACTGAGCCATCGTATTAGACGGAGGCCACTGAAAACGGTCAACCGAACGTCTGGTTGCGGAGGTCAGAAAACTTTCACGTGGAACGTCAGATATTTCTTGGGATTTTCCCGGATCGCCTTCACCAGTTCCCGCGTCTCCACCAGCATCTGGTTGCTGTTGTTGTAGAGCGCCGGATCCTTGAACAGCATTCCCGCTGTGCCCTCGCCTTTTTCCAGGCGCGCGGACAAGGCCGCCAGATTATTTATCGTCTCCTGCAGCTTGTTGGCGAATTCCTGATCGCGCGTCATCTTGCCGATCGCGCCCTTGCCGGCATTGATGTCGTCGGTCATCTGGCGAACGTTCGCGATGGTCTTGTTCGCGTTGTCATACAGCTCGGAATCTTTGAGCAGTTTGCCGGCCGTGCCTTTTCCCTGCTGCAACTCGTCAATCAGCACATTCATTTTGTCGACGGCGGCGATCACTTTTTTATACGCTTCGTCGCTCGTAAGCAGTGGACCGATCGATCCCTTTCCGCTCTGGATATCGTCCACCAATCCCTTGAATTCAGCCACCGTCGCGTTGAGCCGGTCGTACAAGGCCGGATCGTAAATAACTTTCCCGATCGAACCCTGCCCACTTTCGACAAACGCCAAAATGCGATCCACCCGCTTCAGCAGCGCGTCCATGTTCTGCAGCGTCCCCTGGCTGGCGCGCACCACGTCCTGGATATCGGGCTGGTCGCGGGCCGCCAGCGTATCTCCGTCTACCGCCTCTGGACCCTTCGCCTGCGTGCTGTCAATATCCACATAGGTTTCGCCAAGTATCCCCGCGGTGCTCAACACCGTCAGCGAGTCTTTGCGCAGATTGAAAGCGTACTTGGTGTTGACCTTCATCATGATTTCGACCGGCGTCAGCGGCTTGCCGTTCACGATCCGGACGGTCGTCACGTTTCCGATGTCCACGCCCGCCAAACGCACCGGCGAGGGTGGCGCTCGCCGCTACGACGGTGAGTCCCACGCGGAGTTGCGACCATTTGAGCTGCTTCTGGCTAGGCAAGGTGGTCCGTTAACGACAGAACATCATAGCAAACGCCGCCAAATTTCAGCATTCGAGATTTTCCAGAGGCCTTAGAGTGCGGATTTCGCGCCGAAAACGAAGGCTCCCAGCCTTCGCGTCCAGTGCGAAGAATGGGAGCCCTTTCATTCGAATATCGCCGGTTTAGACCGCCGATTTAACGACGCTGATCGGGGGCATTGCGCTTTTGTTCGGGTTTTGCCTGTACCCGATTCGCGGTCACCGCCCGCTCCTGAACTGCCCTCGGCTGGTTCTGGACCGGTCTTTCCTGCCTGATCGGCCGCGGGTTGTCGCGGGATGACATCTGTCCCCGGTTACGCGAGTTGTCGCGCGATGACATTTGTTCCCGGTTGCGTGGGTTGTCGCGGGGCGACATTTGTTCCCGGTTACGTGGTTGATTGTTTCTTGTATCGAAGCTTCTCGGTTGAGGGCTTCTCGGTTGAGGACTTCTCGCTTCCTGGTTTCTTACTCTTGCGTCATGGTTCCTAAGATCGTTCCTAGGATTGTTGTTCCTGGAATCGTTCCCGGGCCGAGCCGTGGCACGGCCACTACCGTTGCCGTTTCCACCGTTTCTGGTCGTCTCATTGAAGCTGCGATTACCGCCACGATTGCCCGACGCCTGCCCACGCGCTTCCTGCGGCGTGATCTTCGGCGCGCGATACGGCTCTCCAGCCGCGCGGGCTCGTTGCACGTGGGGTCCGTTGAACTCACCCGGCTTGGCCGTCGCCGCTATCGCCGGACGTCCGTGGTTTTCCGACGCGAACAGCTGCCGGTTCTGGCGGGCAGCATGTTCATGCTGAGTCTGCGCTGCCAGCGCCGCGTTGTGCGGCTCGCGACTAAACCTTTCTTCTTGCGGCGTGGGCCGCGCTTCGACACCGCCTCGGCCGTTGAAGCTTACATTCCGCGTGTTATTCACGATCACGGTACGGTTGTAGACGTTCGTCACATTGGTCACGTTCACATTAGTGACCGAGCGGTTGTAGAAGAAGGAGCGACCTCTCCACTCACCGCCGTAGAAGCCGACGCCGCCGTATCCGAAGCCATAGTTAATGCCGCCATAGAAGCCGACATGTGGTCCCCAATAACCCGCGTGCCAGCCATAGAAGCCATCCGAGAACGCCCAGTAGCCTGGAGTCCACAGCATGCCCACCGGCGCAATCACCCATGTGCCCGGGACCCAGTAGTAACCGTCGTCGTCACTCCACGCCCAATAGCCCGGAGTCCAGAAATAGCCCGGACCAGGACAGAGGGGCTGAGCATAGAAAGGGAGCGCAGGCGGACCGACGCGCACCGAGATTCCAACCCCGATTTGCGCGGACGATGCCGTCGAGAGCGACAACACCGAAACCGTCAACATCAAAATTCCGAATACTACCCAGCGAACTGAGAGTTTCATTTTCGTAGCCTTTCCTTTAGCCCAATGATTTTGGCCCAAGACCGGCGAACCGGCCTCATTACGTTTCGTCCATATAAACCCTGAACTTTCGGGCATGTTGCGAGCGCAGAGAAAGTCATTTTGAATCAGCAGTTTGGTAGGTTGCTCTACAAACCACGTAGGGACAGCCGCCCTCGGCTGTCCGCTCCAGACGGGACACCGGTTTTACCGTTCGTTCTTTTTTTGGCGACCGTCTCCACGTGATTCGTGGTGGTAGCGCAAAGCCGAAATCAGTTTTCCAGAATGACGTGCGCCAGGGCTTCCTCGGAAGTGTGGGTAATCGAGAGCGCGATGTTTTTTGTGCCAAGCCTGGCCGCGATGGCCGCTGCCTCGCCATGAAATCGAATAGTCGGACGCTGCCCTTTCGGGCGCACCACTTCGATATCACGCCACCGGACGCCGCGACTCCATCCCGTGCCCAGCGCCTTCATCCCCGCTTCCTTGGCGGCGAACCGCGCGGCATAGCTTTCAAAGCGGCGGGCTTTTCGTTCGCAGTAACGAATTTCGCCCTCGGTGAAAATGCGTCGAAGAAAGCGGTCGCCGAACCGCTCGATGGTTTCGCGGATGCGAGAAACCTCGGCGATGTCCACCCCGGTGCCCACAATCATGACGATATTGTTAATTGGTAATTTGTATTTGGCAATTTGGCCCTGATCCTTCTCATGAAGAGTCGTGCTTTAGAGAGTCGTGGTCGGGAGAATCGCGCTAAAAAGAGCGGCATTCAAAAAAGATTGTCGCCGCGGTAGATCACCTGCCCATCGATCACCCGTGCTTCGGCGAAGAGTTTGTGTGGGCGCGCCGGGCCTTCAGCATCGATATGAAGAATTTCGTGTCCATGAGCCACCAGCCAGTCCGAGACGATCATGCGATGGCAGCGAAAATAGACGCGCTCGGCGCACATGTACGCGGTGCGTGAGGCGTTGGCGATCTGTAGCAGTTCGGTTGCCGCCTGCTCGAATTCGGGTGTCAGCGTGTAGTCCGCGTAGTTGCGAAAGCTGGCATTGCGCAGCGCCGTGTGCGGAGAGTCTTTGCGAGTTGCCTTGCGGTATCCGCCCAGAGCTTTCATCCAGATGTAGTGAATCCCTCGCTCAGGCAGCGAACGCTCCAGCGCCTCGCGATTGAAGTGCGGCAGTCGCCGCGACATCGGAAAGGCGCGGATATCCACCAGCGTCGCAATGCCGTGCGCCTTCAGCGCCGACACAAGTTCTTCGAGCGAGCGCGTGGAGTGGCCGATGGTGTAGAGGGTTGCCACGGGAACCAGGTATCAGGTCTCAGGTGTCAGGTCTCGGGGTAGTGATGCAATTGCAGTGGCAACGTTTGTATCCTGCTCAGAAAACACAGTCCGCAAATCGAGCAGCACGCGGCCTTCTTCGACACGGGCGATTATCGGCGGAGTGCTGGCGCGGAGACGGGCGCTTAGTTCGTCGGCGCTGAGATCGGCATGGGTAACGGCGATCAGGCGAGTGGGCAGGACAGCCGATGGGGCAGCGCCGCCGCCGATCACAGACTCGCCGTCAACGAGTTCCAACTTGAGGCCCGCAGATTTTCCCTGAGCGGATTGGACCTGAGAAACGATTTCCTCCGCGCGGCGCGCAATCTCGTCTTTCGACAGCCGCATCATGCGCAGCACCGGCACGGCATCGTGGTCCCGTTTAATGTAAGCGAGCAGCGTGGCTTCCAGCGCGGCATAGGTGAGCTTGTCCACGCGCAGTGCGCGGAAGAGCGAGTTCGAGCGCATACGCGCAACCAGATCGGCGCGGCCGCTGATCAATCCACTTTGCGGACCGCCGAGAAGTTTATCGCCGCTATAGGTGACGATGTCCACGCCGGCGCGCAGGCTATCGAGCACGCCCGGTTCGCCGGTGATTCCGACCGAACGCAGATCGATCAGCGCGCCGAATGCAGATCGATCAGCGAACCGCTGCCCAGATCTTCCATTAGCGGAAGATTTCGGCGGCGGGCGAGGGCTACTAACTCGTTGAGCGTGGGCTGCTCGGTAAAGCCCGTGATTTCGAAGTTCGAACGATGCACGCGGAGCAAGAGGCGCGTGCGGTCGTTGATGGCACGTTCGTAGTCCGCGATGCGAGTGCGGTTGGTCGTGCCGACTTCGCGCAGCGTTGCACTCGACTTCGACATCACGTCGGGGATGCGGAACGAGCCGCCGATTTCGACCAACTCTCCGCGCGAGACGATGACTTCGCCGCCCTCGGCCAGCGAGTTCAATGCGAGCAGAACCGCCGCAGCGTTGTTATTAACCACTATTGTCGATATAGCGGTCGAAATACCGGTCGGGATCGTCTGCTCCGGTTCACGTAGGGACAGCCGCCCCTGAGAGCCTGCCCTGAGCGGAGCCGAAGGGTCCGACCGAGCGAAACTCGGCAGCGCATCGTCGAGCAGCTTTTGGAACAGCCGGTCCACATGAACGTCGCGCTTCCCGCGTTCGCCCGTCGCAAGATCGAATTCGAGATTGGAATAAGCGCTCGCCGTTGCGCGGACGTGATCGAGCGCAGTGGCAGCCAGCGGCGCGCGTCCCAGATTCGTGTGAAGGATCACGCCGGTCGCGTTGATAAGCGGCAGCAACGAGTAACTCAGCGACTGCCGGAGTTGACGTTCGACCGCTGCCGACAGGCCGCCGAGTGCGAGGTCCAGCGATTTCTCGTCCAGCTGGCCGCCGGTAATTTGACCGCTGCTGATTTCCTGGCGAAGGCGCGCCAGCACGACGCGAATACTTTCGGCGACGGCGGAATGCCCCTCGCGTTCGATCAGAGCCAGCATGTCCGGCTGACGGAGAAGTTCGTCCGTCGAAGGCAGCTTCTGAAACAGCGCGGATTTGTTGGCGGTAGTCACTGAGGGCGATTATGCCACAGGGGTGTAGTGCGGGCACCCTCGCCCGCGGAAATCTCCGCGCAAAATCGGGCGATAGGGTCCAGTATGAGGTTACGCGGGCGGGGGCGCCCGCGCTACACGAGCTAAAGCGTGTGCAGATACGCAAGCAGATCTTTAATCTGCTGCTCCGTCATAACCTGGCCGAAACCTTCCATTTTTGCCCGTCCGTACTTCACGATGTCAGTCATGCGCTCGTCGTTTGCGGGCAGTCCGCTCTCGGACAGGTATTGCCGCTTGAAGACGCCTTTCAAACTCGGGCCTTTTTTGCCGCGGGACGAGTACGGTTCATGGCAACGGTCGCAATAGTTGTCATAGATTTTTCTGCCCGCGGCCTGTTGCGGGTTGAGGCCGAGTTCGGCATCGGACTTGCGGCGCTCGACATCGCAGCCAGCGAGGGCGACCAGCGCAAGCATCGCGACGCAGGCCCGCGGACACGGAGAAATCCAATTCGAGAATTTCATGATGATGGCGGCAGAGGTAGGATAATACGGAAGTCGTAATAAGGAAGTCATGGCCGTCGCCGTCAAACGCGTTTACGAGGCTGCTTCTTCGTCGGACGGAGTGCGCGTGCTGGTCGATCGCCTGTGGCCGCGCGGGTTGAAGAAAGAACACGCGGCGCTTAAATTCTGGCTGCGCGAGGTGGCGCCTTCGGACGAGTTGCGGCACTGGTTCCACGAGAATCCGGAGGGATGGCGCATGTTCCGGAAGCGCTATCTCAAAGAGTTGGCAAGCGAAGAGGGTTCCGCGGCCGTCGAGAAGCTGCATCATCTTGCGGAAGGCAAGTGGCGAGTCACGCTTTTGTACGCGTCGCGAAACCAGGAGCACAATAACGCGACTGTGCTGAAAGAATTGCTGGAAGGAATGCGCAAGCCTCCGTCGAGCGTGGGTCGCGGCGCGCTCGGTCGCGGACGGTATCGGAAAGCGAAAAGACAGTAAAACAGTTCTCAGTTCCCGGTTCTCAGTTCTCAGAACAACCGGGTATACATTGTCACCACGCCTCAGAGTGGACTCATAATTGTCGGTTTGGGTTTTACTGAGAACTGAGAACCGAGAACTGAGAACTCCCCTATAATTCCCCAGTCATGTCCACTCCCGCCATGGATAAGGAAGACAAGAAAATCGAAGAGAAAATCGAAGCCCTTCGCGAGAAGATTCGGCACCACGAGTATCGCTATTACGTTCTGGACGACCCTGAAACTTCGGACGCCGACTTCGACAAGCTGATGAACGAACTCAAGCGCCTCGAAGCCGAGCACCCGGAGCTGGTGACGCCGGACTCGCCGACGCAGCGTGTGGGCGGCAAGCCGCGCGAGGGATTCGTGAAGGCGAAGCATTCCTCCCCGATGCTCTCGCTCGACAATGCTTACAGCGAAGATGAGCTGCGCGACTGGGAGCGGCGGGTGCACGAGCTAACCGGACGAACCGACATCGAGTACTTCTGCGAATTGAAGCTGGATGGAATGTCACTGGCGCTCGTCTACAGCGACGGTCGTCTGGAACGCGGCATCACGCGCGGCGATGGCACCACGGGCGAAGACGTGACCTCGAATGTGCGAACGGTGCGCTCGATCCCGCTAACGATTGCAAAGGACAAGCTGAAGAAAGCCGGGATACCCGCGGACTTTGAAGTCCGCGGTGAGATGCTGATGCCGCTCGCCGCCTTCCGCAAGTTGAACGAAGAGCGCGAGCGGCAGGGGCTGGCGACGTTTGCCAATCCGCGCAACTTTACGGCGGGGACGGTGCGGCAACTCGAACCGTCGATTACAGCGCAGCGCCGCATGGACTTCTTCGCATACATGTTATTGAAGGATGGACGAACCTATTTCGACCGCCAATCAAAAACCATGGACGCGCTGGAGCTGGCCGGGTTCAAGGTGAATCCGAATCGGAAGCTGGCGAAGAATCTGGCGGAAGTTTGGAAATTTATTCAGAGCTGGGAGCCGAAGCGTGAAAAGCTGCCTTACGAAATTGACGGCATCGTCATCAAGGTGGACCGCACGGCATGGCAACGGGAACTCGGCTTCACCGGGAAGGCTCCGCGGTGGGCGATTGCTTACAAGTACGCCGCGCGCGGAGGCGTGACCCAGATCGAGGACATCGTCCCCCAAGTGGGCCGCACCGGCAAACTGACTCCCGTTGCCTGGCTGAAGCCGGTTCCGATTGGCGGCACGACGGTCTCGCGCGCGACGCTTCACAACATGGATGAGATCGAGCGCCTCGGCGTGAAGATCGGTGACTGGGTAGAGGTGGAACGTGGCGGCGATGTTATTCCGAAAGTGGTGAGGGTCGTTGAAGATAAAGAGCACCCTCGCGGCAAGAAGCAGTTCGTCATGCCCGAGCATTGTCCAGTATGCGGTGGCAACGTGGTGCGAACGCCGGGCGAGGTGGACCATCGGTGCGTGAACGCGAATTGTCCGGCGAAGCTGCAAGGCACGATTCTGCATTTTGCCTCGCGTCACGTGATGAATATCGACGGCCTGGGCGATGCGCTGGTGAATCAGCTTACCGAACGCGGCCTGGTAAAGAACGTTGCCAACCTGTACAAGCTGACGAAAGACGATCTACTGAAGCTCGATCGCATGGGCGAGAAGTCCGCGGAGAACGTGCTCGGGGAGATCGAGGACTCAAAGAAGCTGCCCCTCGAGCGCGTGATTTATGGCTTGGGGATACGGTTTGTAGGCGAGCGCACGGCGCAATTCCTGGCGGAGCACTTCGGAAGCCTGGACGCGATCATGAACGCGAGTGCGGAGGAACTCGAGGAAGTGAACGAAGTAGGACCACGGATCGCGGAGAGCATCGTGGAATTCTTCGCCGACGAACACAATCGCAAACTCGTAAGCGATCTGCGCAAGGCGGGACTGACATTCGCCGGACAGAAAAAAGAAAAGGGCACAAAGCTGGCGGGAAAGACTTTTGTGCTGACGGGCACGCTCGAACGCCACACCCGAGACGAAGCGAAAAAGATGATCGAAGATGCAGGCGGCCGCGTTTCGGGGTCGGTGAGCAAAAAGACGGACTATGTCGTTGCGGGGAACGATGCGGGATCGAAGCTGGATAAGGCTCGGGAGTTGGGCGTGAGCGTGATTGGGGAAGAGGAGTTGGAAGGGCTGGTCGGTTAGATTCGCATGTGGAGCGACGGGCGCCTCGCCCGTCGTCACGCAGCCCGTCTC
>WNFF01005889.1_pt1 | contig 10046 bp, 13 predicted proteins | sample 5400441 | NCBI WGS metagenome assembly WNFF01 (sample SAMN13153345, study PRJNA577476) | soil metagenome | isolation source: 120 cm saprolite under Douglas fir tree site 2 hole 3 replicate 1 | place: USA:California | collected 2015-04-18 | reverse complement strand
TGAGACCTCCCAGGTTCCGCACAAAGAACTTCACCACGTGCGCGAGGCCTTCGACTGCGCGAGGTTCTGCCCATGCAAGCCAATACGCCATGGGAGATGTTGCCTTCTCGTCAGAGAACTAGATCGGCACCTCGGAATTCGACCCGTTTCGCAGCTCAATACTCGGCCCGTGGTCTCCCCTGTGAACGCTTCACGGCTGTCCTCACTGACAGAACCTCGTGCATCACTCGGGGTCGGGGTGGTTGGCTAGACCTTCCCCGTGGGGGACTTGCACCTCCTAATTCTTTGCCAGCTTTCCTGGCGCACTCGCCTTCGGGTCAAAATGAGCCCTGCCACTCACTTCGTCGGCACGGCAGATCTACCCAGTAAGCGGACCCGCCGGGCCGGCGGTCGGCGCTTCCGGGTTGGGCAAAAACCGGTCATATTTTGCGTCCAATTTTTGAGGTGTCCCCAGCGACTTGCCGATTGCCAGGGGAGGTGGCTTGAAAGAGCCGCACCGCTTGAACGCAGATCACGAGCGAGGGAAATTATGCGTTTGCGCCACGCGACCAAAGACGACATAGCGCAAATTGCCTCTCTTCATGCCTTAAGCTGGCGGGATGCGTACCGATCGATCCTTGACCCCGCGTTTTTAGCTGGGCCGGTTGAGAGTGACCGCATGGCGGTTTGGAATGCCCGTTTGAGCAATCCTCGAGACGATCAACAGGTCGCGGTCGCTGTCGAGCAAGGTGTCTTAGTAGGGTTTGTCTGCGTGTTCGGAGATGAAGAACCAAAGTGGGGGGCGCGCGTCGATAATTTGCATGTTACCCCCTCGGCACGCCGCCGTGGCATAGGCGAGATGCTTCTTAAGTCAGCGGCATCATGGGTTGCGGATAGATATCCGGGATCAGCTCTACATCTTTGGGTTTTCGAAATGAATGCGCTTGCCTGCCAATTCTATACGCGATTGGGTGGCTCCGTCGTGGAAAGGAGCGTCACTAAAATCGCCAGCGCCGGCGGCGCATGTATCCTCCGATTTCACTGGGCATCCGCAACAGAGCTTCTACGTTGAAGTCTGAAAAGCAATCGTCCCTTTCGTCTAAGGGCCAATTATGCCCGCTCCGGGTCACGGGCTGCCCCACGACTAGCGGCCAACTTGATGCACCGCGCAAGCGGCGTGGTCGGGCCGGGGGCGCTCATTCGCGAGCCGTGGATCGGCCCGTGTTAAAGTCAATCAACGACGACTGTTCGTTCTGGATTCTCATGAAATACAAAGGCAGCTTCGATGTCACTGTCGATGACGCGTCCCTTGGATAGTTGAGGCAAGCCGTTCCGCGCGAAAAATGCCGCGTCCATGATTTCAGAGTTAGGCTTTGTGGGCTCCGCGTCAACACGACGGCATAGGAAGAACATCTTGTAAAAATCCCGTATGTCGGGCTCATAGACCTGCTTTGCCTTATGCCTCACAGCGTACAGACCAGTCACGGACGCTCGAATACCTGCCTCTTCGCGGATTTCCTTTATGACATTCTCGGTAGCTGAGAGCCCTACGTCCGCGAAACCTCCTGGTAGTGTCCATAGACCGTCGCTTTTTTCACGGACCAGCAAGACCTTCTCACCTTCAATGATTGCACCCCGCACGTCCACCTTTGGCGTGGCATAGCCCTTGGCAAAATCGGAAAGCAGGCCCTCGATCCGCTGGATCGGAATATTTCCAAGCGAAGCTAGCATCGACTGTGCGATGGTCGCTACCTCGCGATAACGTTCCCGATCAAAGTCATCTTTGCTGAAGTAAAGACCGGTCGACGCGATCGCCTGTAGCCGCTTCGCCCACTTGAGCCATTGATCTTCCATGGCAGCCTCCTACCGATCGGAGCGTGTAATACCGACTCCATAGCTGATTGAATCGGCGATTTGCGGTAGCTGGGTGCGGAGGGTTAAGCGATTTCTGTGATTCCCTGTTGAGCATCTGATTCGGGGGAACAGATGGTCAAATGCAGCAAGAGCCAAATCCGGCGACTGAAAACGGCATTGCGGTGGAAGATGCCTGCGGAGCAACGCCAGCGCATCCAAATAGTATTGCTGCGCGAGAGTGGGATGACGCAGCCTGCGATTGCGACCGCCATGGGGGTTTCGCTGAGTACCGTGAATCGCGCCCACATGGCCTACGACCATGGCGGCATCAAAGCGCTTAAACCGAAGCCGATCGGCGGACGGATGCGCGAGAACATGACGCTGGCCGAGGAGAAGGCCTTGTTGGCGCGCTTTGCCAAGGCGGCGGGAGCGGGCGAATTGCTGAACATCCACGATCTCAAGGCCGCCTACGAACAGGCGATCGGGCACGAAACCAGCAACAGCACGGTCTACAATCTTCTGGCACGGCATGGCTGGCGCAAGCTGATGCCGCGTCCGTTCCATCCCAAACGCGATCTCGCGGCTCAACACGATTTTAAAAAAACCGCTTTCCACGCGCTGTAAGGAGGGCGCGGCGGGCGGCCGCAAGGCGCGGGCGTCGGCTGCGCATCATGTTCGCCGATGAAGCGCGTTTCGGCCGCATCAACCGGCCACGGCCGTGCTGGGCGCCACGCCGCATCAGGCCGCAAGTGGCCAGCCAGCTCATTCGCGAATACATCTATTTGTATGGCGCCGTCTCGCCGAAGGACGGGACCTGCGTCTATCTGATCATGCCGACATCGAACACGGCATGCTTCCAGAGCTTCCTTAACGTCCTGTCGCGAAGATTTGCCAGGCAGGACATCCTGTTGGTCCTCGATGGAGCTCCAAACCATCGCTGCGGCGATCTCTCGGTTCCAAACAACATTACGCTGCTGTTCCTGCCGCCCTACGCGCCAGAACTCAATCCAAAGGAGAATCTCTGGGATGAAATCCGCGAGAAAATCTTCAAAAACTACGCTCTCAAATCCATTGATGCCGTATACCGCAAGCTCGACGAGGCAATCCTCTACATCGAGCGCAACCCCGAGACCGTAAAATCCATCACCTCTTTCCCCTACATCGCCAAGTCACTCTGACCTGGAAATGGTATAAGACGTGAAAGGGCCAAAAAGAAGGAACGCTTCAAGCGTTTCGGTACATGCCCTTCAAATGTTCTGGCGGCCCGCGAGCTATGACCGGTATGGGTCATCTTCGACCGTCGTCCGCCGCCCCCGCTGACGGCAGCTTATCCCCAGATAGCTTCCGTGCCCGGCTGATGTTGGTGACGGCAGACTCGGGCCAATTCCGGACTCACGCGGTTGCAAAAATGTTCGGGAAGACCCTCGCCCGATAACGATAACCGGAAGTGCCGGCCCATGCGAAAATCTACGGAGCCCGACGACTACCGCGCAGCCGGTTCCATAATGGGCCTTATGCGACTAGAGCGTCTTTCGGGTACACACAACATCTAGGAATTCCCTACCTGGTTCTGGCCAATATTCTGTCGCGCCTCGGAGAAGCCAGCTCGATTGACCGCGACGCTTCCCCCGGCACAATGGGAGACCTCAAGAGGGGTGGGTACTGTGGCCAAGCAAACGGACGTCGAGCAACTCGAACAAGGTGTCGCAAAATGGAATGCGTGGCGTTTCGACGGATCGCCAACGCCTGACCTGAGCGGCGCCAACTTGAGCGGCGTCCAACTGTATGGCGCCAACCTGCGCAGCGCCAACCTGCGCAGCGCCAACCTGACGGATGCCGGCCTGAGCGGCGCCGACCTGACCGACGCCGACCTGACCGATGCCGACCTGTGCGACGCCAGGCTGTACGACGCCAACCTGAGCGGCGCCCGCCTGGGGGGCGCTATCCTAAAGGGCGCCTACCTGATCGGAGCCAATCTGATCGGCGCCAGCCTGGTCGACGCCAAGCTGTGGGGCGCCCTACTGTACGGAGCCAACCTGAGCGGCGCCCGCCTGGGGGGCGCCCACCTGACCTTCGCCCACCTGAAGGATGCCAACCTGAGCGGCGCCGACTTGACCAGCGCCGACCTGAGAATGACCCACCTGAGCGGCGCCGACTTGACCAGCGCCGACCTGAGAATGACGCTCCTGAGCGGCGCCAACCTGAGCGGCGCCAACTTGAGCGAAGCTCATTTAGACGGTACTGTTTTTGCGAATGTCGATCTCACGAGTGTCATCGGCTTGGAAACATGTACCCACCACGGACCGAGCAGCATCGATCCTCAGACACTCCAAAAATCTGGGTCACTGCCGCTCTCGTTTCTTCGCGGGGTCGGCCTGCCGGAGAGTTTGATTGAGTATTTGCCGTCGCTCTTTAACCAGGCCATCCGGCATTATTCTTGCTTCATCAGCTATTCGACCAAAGATCAGGAGTTTGCGAAACGGCTTCATGCCGACCTGCAAGACAAGGGGGTGCGCTGCTGGTTTGCACCGCACGACCTGCCGATCGGCGTCAAGACTTGGGACGCTATAGACGAGGCGATTAGACTGCGAGATAAGTTGCTGCTCATTCTTTCGAAAAACTCGATCGGCAGCGACTGGGTAGAAGATGAAGTGAACAAGGCTTTTGCAGAAGAGCGGGACAGGAAATCGAAACAGCTTGTGTTGTTCCCAGTCCGTATCGATGATGCCGTGATGGAGACGCCAGAGCCCTGGGCACGCAAGTTACGTGACCAACGAAACATCGGCGACTTTCGGCGCTGGAAAGATCATGACGCCTATAAGGAGAGCTTCGAGCGAGTGGTACGCAATTTGACAATCCCGCCGAAGGCCTAATGGCCGATTATCGATTCACCCTGCATCGACCGCGCTGGCCTCGACGGCCCGGCCGGCGTACCTTTGCCTATGCCCGAATGCGATCCGCCCCGCACCGAACGGCTCGCCCTCTACATGCGCGCGCGCGGCCGAACAGGCGGCCCATGATGAGGCGGTCCGCGTCATTGCGGAATGGAACGCTGCCCTGTCGCGCGGCCGTGGCGCGCTATGGTCGCCGACGATCCGGTGCGCCGTGATGGCAGGAACACCGTGGCTTGATGTGCATTGTCCGGGTTGCGGCACGAGTCGCGCCATAGATGTTCGCAAGCTGGACCGCCATCCGCTCGCGTCGGTCGGAACGCTCGGTGGCCTCGCTACAGCAGCGTTGGGCTGGTTCGGTTTCTCGTTTAATCGGCGCAAGAAAAAAGTGAGTACTTCCGCTCGCAATCCCAAACGCCCTCGTGAGCACGCCGCCCGTTCGAAAGATCAAGCGTCTTAATCGACCTTCAGCGAGCGCCGATCTTGACGATCCTTCGCAACCGCTTCCGAGCGTCTCGTTCCCCGCCGCTCGAATATGTGATAATGTATAATGTCCTTGATCACTCATGAGGTTAGGCAATCTCAGCCTCGCGCCTGCTGTTGGCGGATGCCGCAGGCTCGGCTGCTGCGATGCACACCCGGCTTCCGGTAAGGGTCACGTGCTGCCTTGGCGGCGCCGTTGGCATTACGACCGGTGTACCCCAGATAGCTGCCGACTTGCTGCAGCGCCAAAGTCGACAGGGTAGGGCCAGAACGCGACATTATCTTGGTCTATGGGTTGCCTTGCGGCGTCTGCTACAATCTCGCACGTACCACTGGGGGCTGGCATGTTCAAACCCGTTCTCCTTACACTGGCTATCGTCGCGGTATTCCTCGGAGGAGCAGTAGCTCAATCTTTTGCGCCTACAATCGTGGTTGATGAATCACACAACGGCATAGGTGCCCCGACGGACCCGGTCAGATACGCAATCCCTGCAGCGAGCGGTCTAATCGTTGATCCGGGCTCGTACACGTTTCCGCTTCGCTCAGACTTCAAGGGCGTCGGCCCCAATGCCATCTATTTGATCGCTGGTGCGAACCGCAAGTACAAGGTAGGGTGGCACGGACCGCCAGATCGAAGGGTTCTTGATGCCACGACATTGAAGCCGCTGGATGGCTCAGAGCCGTTCCGAGGGTTCGCAGCCGGCGACACTCTGCTCATTTTCATCGGGATCGATCGTCCTGAGCGCAACACTCTTGACGCGTTGTGGATGGGAATGGCGAAGGTGAAGTAGCCGGGAGCCCTGACAACGGACCAGCGGAAAAGCCGCATGGGGAAGCCTCCATGTTGCAACCGCGTTTGCAAATGGACCCAAGCGCCGCGACTTCCGGAACGGGTCATGAGCGCAGTTTTCGCGATGTCTGCGACGAGTCCGGTCTACCTCCGGCTCCGGAAAGATTGCGGCAGCGCAGCGAACCGACGTTGCGGGCCAGGAGCTGCCGTTGAAACGCAAATTTTCCAGGCGGCTCTTAATTGCGCTCGCGTCATTGGTGACAACGCTGGCTGTCGCCGCAGTTGCTCCGTGGCTGCTATATTGGATCGGGCTTAGTAAGATCGACGGTCGTCCGAAGTACGCCTTCCAGACCATCGTCACGGCTGAAGAAACAAACACCTTGTGGAGAAAACTGAGGATATCCCAACCGGTCCGAATCGATCCAATCTCACCGTACTCCTATATTCTCCAAGATAGACAGACACAAAACGCGAGTACCCGGATCGCATGGATCATTGCGCGTTCTCATAATTCGGAACATTTGACCGATCGTCGATACTGGCACTTATCCGGTGCGGCGTTGACAATCTGGCTCACGCGCAATTGGACGGCAAGTGAGCTGATAGCTAAGGGCCTTGAACTGGAAAAGCCGACGTCGGCCTCGACTGTGCCTCAATGAGCGCGGACTCACCGAGATGGCTGCTATGGGTCAGACTCGGCCGCGCCGATCACCTCCCCGGTTCGGTTATGCGCGGCCGGTGCTCCCCGGTAAGCGGACCCATGCGGGGCGGCCGGATCGGGGCAGCCTTGGGCCAACACCGGAAGTGTTGGCCAATCAGGTGACGACCAGTCAAGCGAGACGTTCGAAGGTGATGAGATCGCCAACGGAGATGATGCCATTCGAAAGGACCTCAGCCCGCACCCCTCCGCGAGTGGCGAACGCCTCCGCAAATCCTGTCTTCTGCACCAGGGCGGACGGACGAAGGCAGGGCCTGGTTGGCTCGGTGCCGCGCATTCTGACATCGCCAACACGGAATTCTCGCCCTAGTAGCGCGTTCACGTCAACTCCCTCGGTAATGATATTGCGGCGCGTCTCATGCACGCCAAACGGTGCCAAGCCGCGCTCTACCAAATCTCGATTTGCGTCCTCGATCGCCTCGCGCGCGATGAGTGAGACATGCCGCATGATTTGTCTTGCGTTGCGTGAAAAAGTGCCTTGATTTGTGGCGTAGCGGTCTCCCGCGAAGCCGCTGCCGGCCAAAGCTCGCGCTTGAGTTTGAGCCTCCATCGGTTGGCCTGCGCTCGCGCAGGTGTAAAGGCCGATGACGTTGCTCACCTTGCTCTCCTGTGTTTTCGGTGGAACTCGTTGCGAACCTAGTCGGACGTTGTCCCATGGCCGCGATGCCCCAACAGCGGAAGATCGCCAGCCCCACAGCCGATCCTCATTCGGCTTTGATGCCCGCCGCCTTGATGATCGGCCACCATTTTTCGATCTCGGCCTTTTGATACGCGCGGAGCGCCTCCGGGGTCTGCTGCTCACGCGGCGGAATGTACTGCCCGAGATCGGCGAGGCGCGCGAGCACGTTCGAATCGGCCAGGGACTTCACGACCGCCTCATTGAGCTTGGCGATGATGTCTTTCGGCGTACCGTTGGGCGCCCAAAGCGCAGTCCACTGCGAGACGTTGAACCCAGGCAAACCAGCCTCGTCCGCCGTCGGGATATCGGGCGCTGCTGCCAAGCGGGCCTTCGCCGTGGTGGCATAGGCCTTGATGGTGCTGGCACGCACCTGCGGCAGTGAAGTAGCCGGATTGTCGATCATCATGTCAATCTGACCGGCCACCAAATCCTGCATCGCCGGGGCGAGGCCGCGATAAGGCACGAACTGAAATCGCGTGCCCGTTTCTTTCTGGAAGAAGATTGCGGCGACATGCGATGCGCCGCCGATGCCGGTCGTCCCCGCCGATGCCTTGTCCGGGTTCGCCTTCAGCCACGCGATCAATTCCATCAGGTCTTTTGCCGGCATGACTTTCTTGGCGACGATCACCATCGGATTGCTCGCGAGGAGCGAGATGGGTTCGAAATCCTTCAGAAGGTCGTACTGGAGCGCGTAGATCGCGCCGTTCAAGACGTGGGTGCCCCAGACGCCGATGACGAGCGTGTAGCCATCGCCTGCCGCGCGGGCGACCCGGCCGACACCGATGCTGCCGGCCGCGCCAGTCACGTTTTCAAAAATGACAGGTTGACCGAGCGACACCCGCATATGCTCGGCCACGATGCGCGCAATCGTATCCGTCGGCCCGCCCGCAGCGAACGGCACGACTATCGTGATCGGCCGCGACGGATAGACCTGCTCCACCGCGATCGCGACGTTTCCCAATGCGGCAGCGAAGACGAACGACGCCAGAAACATTCTCCGAGTTCGCATGGTCGTGTTCCTCAATTGCATCGGTGATCATTTCGGTCCACGCCGTTCTGACGCGCGGCCTGATTGCAACGCTAGGCGCGCTTCGATATATGAGGAATGCCCTATTTGGTTTTATGCCTATAAGAAATGCCTATGCCCCCAAAAATCGACCGGGAGAGTCAGATCGGCCGCCGGCTCAAGTTGCGGGACCTGCACGCATTTTTCACGGCCGTTCAACGCGGCAGCATGTCCAAGGCGGCTCAACAGCTTGGAGTTTCCCAGCCCGCCGTTTCGGAAGCGATCGCCGATCTTGAGCACGCGCTCGGTGTGCGGCTGCTCGATCGACGCCCGCAGGGTGTTGAGCCCACGATGTACGGTGGCGCGCTGCTCCGACGCAGTGCTGCGGTGTTCGATGAATTGAAGCAAGGTATCAGGGACATCGAGTTCTTGGCCGATCCGACAGCAGGCGAGTTGAGGATTGGATGCCCCGAAGCAATTGCCGCGATATTGGCGCCAATCCTGGAAAGTTTCTCCCGGCAATATCCGCGCGTTGTCTTGCACGTGGACCAAGTCGGTACTGCGACGTTGGAACTACCGGGCTTGCGCGAGCGAAAGTTCGATCTCGTCGTGGCACTGCTGTTGACGCCACACGTGGACGACGGTCGGGGGGATGACTTGAACGTAGAAGTCCTGTTCGATGACCACTTGGTCGTGGTGGCTGGAATGCGCAGTCGATGGGCCCGTCGCCGCAAGATCGATCTCGCTGAGTTGGTCAACGAGCCTTGGATACTGGCGACACCCGATAGCGGGCCTCATAGAATTGTATCGGACGCATTCCGAGCGCGTGGATTAAGTACACCCAAGATCAGCTTAATGACCTTGTCTGTGCACCTTCGGACCAATATGGTCGCTTCCGGCCATTTCATCACGACATTCCCGAGTTCAGTCGTGCGCCTCCACGCCGATCGGTTCTCGCTGAAAGTGCTGCCGGTCGATTTACCGGTTCGGCCTTGGCCGGTCGCAATCGTGACGCTGAAAAATCGGACATTGAGCCCGGGAGTCGAACGCTTCATCGAGCATGTTCGCGATTTCACGCGACCGATGCGTGAGCGTCTGCCCGGCCAGCGATAAGTTATTCAAACCTTCAGCCTCAACAACGAAGAAGCCGGCCAGACCAATTGTCTGCTTTAGGTCACGAAGAGCCGCGCCTGATACTTGGCCGGCGCGGCGGGACTTCCCCCGATAGCTGACGCCGCTGTGGATACAACCGATCCGGAATCAGGCTCTCCCGCTCGCTCAATACGCCCAGATCAGCAACACGACGCCGATCACGATCACCGTAATGCCTACTGCTTCCCGGGGCGACACCGGCTGCCGGAACACGAAATGTGAAATCGCCTGGGCGAACAGCACTTCGACCAGCGCCAGCGTTCGCACATTGGCGGCAGTTGCCAGCGCGAATGCCAGAAACCAGAATTGCGAGGCGAGCGCTCCCATGAATCCTGCGAACACCGAAGGCCGCCAGGCGGCGAAGATCGCCGCCAGTACGGCGCGATCGCGCAGCGCAAGATAGAGGGTCAGCAGTATCGACTACCCGAAGCCGCAACCTCGGCTCGTCAACGAGTGCGGGGCTGAATGCTTGTTTCCTGTTCTCGTGCAATTTT
>WNFF01005886.1_pt1 | contig 10047 bp, 8 predicted proteins | sample 5400441 | NCBI WGS metagenome assembly WNFF01 (sample SAMN13153345, study PRJNA577476) | soil metagenome | isolation source: 120 cm saprolite under Douglas fir tree site 2 hole 3 replicate 1 | place: USA:California | collected 2015-04-18 | reverse complement strand
GCCGGATCGCTCGTTCGCGTGAGCCTGCCCAGAACCGCGTTGCCTTCGTGCCCCGCGCTGCAAATGGTGTAGTACCCCTGGTTTCGAGCGCGAAGCTCGTGCGACTCGACATCGATCAGCCGGCAGAGAAGCTGCGAGTGAAACAGCTGGAGCGCATCTTTTGGATCGATGGAAAGAGCAGGCGCGGAAAGCCGGATTTCTCCGGACGAGATTTGGCGCAGCTTGTGAACGGATCTTCGCGCGCGTTCGAGGGACATCGAGGCTTTGAATTCCTTCCGGAAACCGGTAAGAGAGGCGGCGTCACTATAGCCCCCGGTCCATGGGCGCGACCAAGCTGTGTTAGAACTGGCCGCGGGCGGGGATCGAAACAGGCAATTCAAGGAGGAAACCCGTGCGAGTTGGAAGTCTAAAACACCTGTTCGTGGGAGCGCTGCTGTTGGCGGCGGCGGCCTGCGGCAAACGCGACGAAGAGATGAAGAAGCTTGACGATATGGTGAGCCGGCTGGAGCGGATCGAAAAGAAACTCGACACGCCAAGACCGCCGGTCAGACCGCCGCAGCTTCCCCAAGAGCCGGACACCAAGACCGTCTACGCGGTCCCCATCGACGGCGATCCTTTCGTAGGACCCGAGACGGCCAAGGTCACCCTGGTCGAAGCCTCGGACTTTGCTTGACCCTTCTGCCGCAGGGTCGGTTCGACCCTGGAACAGCTGCAAAAGGATTACGGCAAGGATTTGAAGGTTGTCTACAAGCAGTTTGTCGTGCACCCCGACACCGCGACCATTCCGGCGCTGGCCGTTTGCGCAGCGCAGAAGCAGGGCAAGTTTGCCCCGATGGAGAAGCTGGTTTGGGAGAAGGGGTGGGTTGAAAGCGGCGCGCGCCCCGGCGATCTCAGCAAAGGAGCGATGGAAGGATTTGCCAAGGAGCTGAAGCTGAACATGGCCAAGTTCAAGGCCGATCTGGACAGCGAAGGCTGCAAGCAGCAATTGGCCGACAACAAGGCGCTGATGCAGAAACTGGGCGTCAGAGGGACGCCGGGCTTCTTCATCAATGGCCGTTACCTCGTCGGCGCCCAGCAGATCGAGAAGTTCAAGGCGATCATCGACGAAGAGGTCAAGAAGGCCGATGACGCGCTCAAGAATGGCGCCAAGCTGCAAGACTACTACGCGCAGATCATCGACAAGGGCAAGAAGACCAACTAGCCCACGCTCGGCGCACCGCGGGGGAGATGGTCCGCGGGCGCGCCGGCGCGACGCTGCTACTTGCGCGCTTCGGCCATCAGTTTCTCAATCGCGTCCGCGTCGCGAGGAAGCTTTTCGCTGAGGTTCTTGTAGCCATTCTTGGTGACGAGAATCATGTCCTCGATGCGGACGCCGATTTTTTTGCCGGGCATGTAGACCCCCGGCTCCATGGTGATCACCATCCCCTCGGCCAGAGGGAGATCGGGCAGGTTGGCGTCGTGAACCTCGAGGCCGACCGGATGGCCCAGGCCGTGGATGAAGTAGTCGTAATACCCGGCGTCGGCGAGCACCTTGGAGGCAACGTCGGAGAGCTCGTCCCAGGTGGCACCTGGCCGGATTCGATCCATCGCCGCCTGCTGGGCGCGAAGAACAGCGTCATAGACGCGGCGTTGCTCGGGGGTGAACTTGCCGTTGGCGGGAAAGGTCCGGGTGACGTCCGAGGCGTAGAGATCGAATTCGGCGCCGGCGTCGATCAGCACCAGCTCCCCATCCTGAATCACCCGATCGTCTTTCGGGTAGTGGAGCACGCAGCCATCCGGACCCGCGCCGACAATCGAAGGGTAGGCGTTGCGCCGCGAGCCACTCTTACGGAAGGTGTCCTCGAGGATCTGCTTCAGCTCCCATTCGCGCATTCCCGGGCGAACCCGACGGATGGCCTCGAGATGGCCGAGCACCGCGATCTCGGTTGCCTTGCCGATCTTCTCGATCTCGCGAGGTTCCTTGACCATCCGCATCTTGGCGATCATCGCGGTCGAATCCACGACGTGCGCTCCTGGAACCCGCGCGCTGGTCTTCGAGTAGATGTCGAGGACCTTGGGTAAATCGCCGGCATGACCGACGAGGGGACCAAAGAAGTGCATGTCGTGCCAGCGGTGGACCCGATAAGAGAAGGTGAATCCCAGGGCGCCGCTTCCCACCGGATCGATGCGCCGGATCACCTCGAAGCCGAGGAGAGCTTCCAGCGCGCGGTTTGGCAGAGAGGCGCGATAACCGGTCCAGCGATCCCGCTCTGGAATAACCGTCGTGAGATAAAGCGCGTCGCGTTTGGTCTCCTGGGGAGATAACAGGAGGACCGCGCCTGCCTCGTCCGGCAACCCGGTGAGGTAGAGAAAGTTGGGATCCTGCCGGACATGCGCCTCGTAGTCGACCCGGTCCGCCGCAAGCACCAGCCCAACGCCCGTCTTCATCTGGGTCATCAGCTGGTTTCGGCGAGCGCGGAAGACGTCGGCTTTCCAGGGTTCCGTACCCAGCGGCTGGTCCCGGTTGTCCGCCTGCGCCAAAACCGCATAGAGCAACATCGCCGCGTATTGAACTGGCAAGCCCGACCCCTCCCGCTTTGAAAGGAGGGCTCGTCTATCACGGCGACGGGGGGAGGACCACCTTGCTCAGCTTCTGACTTCCATGTCCCGCTTTTTCTCGCGATCGGCTTTGTAGCGGTCGGTGGTGGAGAGCAGCCGCTTGCGCAACCGAACGGACTTCGGGGTCACCTCGACGAGCTCGTCCTCGGCGATCCACTCCAGCGACCGTTCCAGCGTCATGTCCACCGGCGGGGTGAGGATCACGTTTTCGTCGCGGTTCGCCGCCCGGATGTTGGTGAGCTTCTTTTCGCGGCAGGCGTTCACGTTGAGGTCGGAGGGATGGGCGTGCTCGCCGATGATCATCCCCTGGTACACCTCGACCCCGGTGCCGACGAAGAGCGAGCCCCTCTCCTGGATGCTGAACAGGGCGTAGGGCACCGTGGTTCCGGTGCGGTCGGAGATGATCGCTCCGCTGGAGCGTTTGGGGATGGGCCCGAACCAGGGCGCATAGCCGTCGAACTGGCTGCTCATGATCCCTTCGCCACGGGTAAGCGTCAGGTAGTCCCCGCGAAACCCAACCAGCCCGCGGGCCGGAATTCGAAACTGCAAGCGCGACCGGCCGGAGCCCAGGGGAGCTAAGTCGACCATGCGACCCTTGCGGGGTCCGAGCCGCTCGGTGATCGTCCCGACATAGGCGTCCGGAAGATCGCAGACCAGCAGCTCGACCGGTTCGTGGAGGACGCCTTCGATGGTCCGGGTCACCGGCTCCGGATTCGACGCGGTCAGCTCATATCCATCGCGCCGCATGTTTTCGATGATCACCGCAAGCTGGAGCTCGCCGCGTCCGACCACCCGGAACGCATCCGGCGTGGCGGTGTCTTCGACGCGGATGGAGACGTTCTTGTAGGACTCCTTGTAGAGTCGCTCCCGGAGGTTACGGGAGGTGACGTACTTGCCCTCGCGTCCCGCGAACGGCCCGTCGTTGACGCGGAAGATCATCATCATCGTCGGTTCGTCGACCACGATGCGGGGCAGGGCGCGCGGATTTTCCGGGTCCGAGATTGTATCGCCGATAGACAGACCCTCCATCCCCGCGACGCTGACGATTTCGCCCGGGCCGGCGTCCTGGATCTCGGTCCGCTTGAGTCCCTGGAAACCGTACAGTCTGAAGACCTTGCCTTGCTCGACTTTTCCGCCGTCGCGGATCACCGACACCAGCATGTTCTGCGCGATCCGACCCGCGTGGACGCGGCCGATCGCCAGGCGGCCCACGTAGTCGTCGTAGTCGAGGTTGTCTACCAGGAGCTGAAGGATGTTGCCTTCGCCGAACGATGGAGGGGGAATGTGATCCACGATCGCTTCGAAGAGGGGCTTTAGATCAGTGCCCGGCACTTCCAGTTGCGGCGAGGCTTGCCCCTGTCGCGCGACCGCCCAGAGGACGGGGAAGTTCAGCTGGACGTCGTCCGCTCCGAGATCGATGTAGAGCGAATAGACGGCGTCGAGGACCTCTTTGGGCCTGGCGTCCTGCCGATCGATCTTGTTGATCACCACCACCGTGCGAAGCCCCATGGCCAGCGCTTTGCTGAGCACGAATCGCGTCTGGGGAAGGGGACCTTCCGCGGCGTCCACCAGGAGAAGCACCCCATCCACCAGTCGCAGGCCGCGCTCGACTTCTCCGCCGAAGTCGGCGTGACCGGGGGTATCCACGATGTTGATGTGGTACCCGCGGTACTGCACGGCGGTGTTCTTCGCCAGGATGGTGATTCCCTTTTCCCGCTCGAGATCGTTCGAGTCCATCACCCGATCGACCATCGTTTCATTGCTGCGAAACACCCCTTGCTGCCGAAGCATGAAGTCCACCAGGGTGGTCTTGCCGTGGTCGACGTGAGCGACGATTGCGACATTTCTGATTTTTTCGCGTGAGATCATTTGAGTTCGGGCGTTGCCTGTTCTTGAAGGAACTGTGCCACCTTCCGCCAGATAAGCTCGGGTTCTTCGAGCGGCGCAGTGTGGCTTCCTTGAGGGACTATCATAAATTGCGCCTCGGGCACTCTTTCCGCCATACGATGTGACAACCAGCTGGGGGTAAATCGGTCGTTCTCTCCGCTGATGATCAGCGTTGGCACGTCCACCTCGCTCAAGTGCGCCCAGGCGCTGTGCTCGGCAAGCGAGTCGAGGGTCCGGACGAAGACCCGGGGGTCCATCCGCGCCAAGTGGTCGAAATAAGGGACGATATCCTGGCGATGAAGCATCTTGGGATTGAGCTCCATGGAGATCACCACCTGCATCGCCAACTCGGTCTTCAGCAGAAGCCCGACCAATCGCGAGGAAAGCCTCGGGAATCGCTCCACAAGTCTCCGCAGGAAGGGAAAGGTATTCTTGAGCATCGGCGCATCGTGGACGGTGTCGAGCGGATTGCCGTAGGAGCCGCAGATCAGCACCAGGGCGAGCACGCGATCCCGGTGCCTTCGGTGGAACTCGAGCGCGACCTGCACGCCCATCGAATGACCGAAGATGACCGCCTGCTCCAGGCCGGCGGCGTCCATCAGATGAACCAGGTCTTCGCAGTTGTGGACCATTCCGATCCGGGTGGGATCCCGGGGAACGCTGGACCTGCCGTGGCCGCGGTAGTGCCAGCGCAAAACGCGGTGGCTGCTGCTCAGATCCCTGAGGAGATATTTCCAGGCGAAGCCGTCGCAGCCAAGGCCGTCGCAGAGCACGACTGCCGGCTCTCCCTCGCCCCACAATTGGAAGTAGAGCGAGGTACCGTCCGGAAGGTTCAGAAAATCCTGCCGAAACGAGGCGGCAACCCGGCCCGCTTGACCGGGTGCACTGCGTTCAGGCCGTCGCTGACTCATCGTTGCCGTTGGTGTTGCTGGGCTCGAGCCCGTATTTGGCGATCTTGAGGATCAGATTGGACCGGCTGATGCCCAGATCTCGAGCGAGGCGACTCTTGTTGTAACCGGTTCGCACCAGACCCTCGCGGATCGCGTCCCGTTCAAGGTTTTCGACCATCTCGTTGAGCTTGCCCGACCCTCGTTGGCGCGCGAGCAGCTTCGCGCCTTCGGGCACCGCCTCGCGGATTCTGGCGGAGATGAGCTCTCCGGGGATCACCTCGGAGTCCGAGCCGAGCACGAGAAGCCGCTCGATCTCGTTCTCCAGCTCGCGGATGTTGCCCGGCCAGGAGTAGGCGTTGAGAACGTTCAAGGCGTCCGGGGCGAGCGATCGGGCTCGCTGACCCTCGCGGTGGTGCTTGCGCATGAAATGATCGACGAGGATCGGAATGTCGTCCGGTCGCTGCCGGAGAGGGGGCACCTGAATCCGGATCACGTTGATCCGGTAGAAGAGATCCTCCCGGAAGCTCCCCTGCTTCACCAGCTGCGACAGGTCCTTGTGCGTCGCGGCAATCAGACGGACGTCCACTTCCTTGACCTGGGTTCCGCCCACCGGGAGAAATGTTCCCTCCTGGAGGACGCGAAGGAGCTTGACTTGAAGCGTCGGCGACATGTCGCCGACTTCGTCGAGGAAAAAAGTACCTTCGTCGGCCACCTCGAACAGGCCCTTCCGGTCGCGCAGCGCGCCGGTGAACGACCCGCGCACGTGCCCGAAGAGCGCCGTTTCGAGCAGGTTGTCGTTGAAGGCGGAGCAGTTCTGGACGACGAAGGGCTTGTCGCGCCGCGGCCCATTGTAGTGGACGGCCCGGGCGACCAGTTCCTTGCCGGTGCCGGACTCGCCATTGATCAGCACCGTCGATTCCGAGTTGCACACCTTCTCCAGAAGTCGGAACACCTCGAGCATCGGACCCGACTTGCCGATGATGTTCTCGAAGCGGTATCGGTCGGAGATCTCGGGGGAGAGGCTTTGGATCGTCTGGCCGCGCTGGGCCAGCTCGCCTTCGTAGTTGGCGATCTCCTGCACCCCGAGCTCGAGCAGATCGGTCAGCTTCTCGAATTCGGCGGGACCCCTCACCGGAATGCGTTCCACCGCGAGATCGACGTTTCCCGGGGCATCGCCGATCTCGGGGATTTGCTTCTTGAGGAGCTCCGTCTCGCGATCTGAAAATGGCTGGCGCAGAAAACCCTCAACGAAAATAAAGCCCTCGTATTCGCCGTTCACGTACAGCGGCGCCCCGACGATGGTGAAATTCAGATGGCAGTCCTGGACCTGAGCGCCGCGGAGCTTTCGAGAGGTCTTGAAGCGCTCGTGCAGGACGCGGATGGATTGGGTGCAGCGCTTGAACCCCTCCTTGGAAGTCAAGGACATCCGGCAAAAGTCGTTCGGGGGCGGGATGATCTCGCCCTTCTGCCAATCCACCACAGTCCCGTTCTTGTCCGCGAAGCAGAGCTCCGAGTGCCACCACTTGCGAATGACATCCTTGAGCAGGATGATGGTGTGCAGATTTTGATATTTCTCGAAGTCCATTGCCCCGCCGACTCGCCCTTGACCTGGATGCGGTCAATTTGCTTCAACCAGATCCGGGACTGTAGTCGCCAACGGGAAGCAGGCTCAATCGCCCCCGGAAAAAAACTCATTTGACCATGCCACCGAATAGTCCGGGTCAGGGTGGACACTCGGGTCACGGACGCCACGGACTCGTCGCCCTGGTTCATTCGAAGCCGAATGCCTCGGAAGCGGGCGAGATGCGCCAAAGCGATCGGCGGCGTCTGTGGACGGCGCTGCTTCTCACCGCGGCGATTGCGGTGGCCGAGGTGGTCGGCGGCTTCCTCACCAACTCCCTGGCCTTGATCTCCGATGCCGGCCACATGCTCACCGACGTTTCCGCTCTCGGGCTCAGCCTCGTCGCCCTCTGGTTCGCCGGAAAACCGGCCAACGTCAAGAAGACCTATGGGTACTACCGGCTCGAGATCTTGAGCGCGCTGGTCAACGGGACGTTGCTGCTGGCAATCACCGCGGTGATCCTGATCGAGTCCTACCAACGCTTTCGCAACCCGGAACCGATAAAGCTCGGGCCGATGATCGTGGTCGCGGCGATCGGGCTTCTGGCGAATCTGGTGGCGTTGAAGGTCCTTCACCGCCGCGATTCGCTCAATGTCCGGGGCGCGTTCCTCCACGTTTTTGGGGACGCGCTGTCCTCGGTGGGTGTTCTCGCCGGCGCCGCGGTGATGTGGTGGACGGGGTGGTTCCAGGTCGACCCGATCATTTCCGCGGCGATCGCGGTGGTGATCGTGATCGGCGCATATCGCCTGGTGCGCGATGCGATCGACGTGCTTCTCGAGGCCGTTCCCGCGCACGTGGATCTGGATGCGGTGAGGCAGCTGATGGCGCAGATCCCCGGGGTCACCGCCGTTCACGATCTACACGTCTGGACCATTTCCAGCGGTATCTACGCGCTCTCCGCCCATCTGGTGGTCCTCGATCCGATGGTTTGCAACAACGACGTGATCCTCTCATCGGTGAAGCACGAGCTGTTCGATCAGTTCGGGATCGACCACACCACGATCCAGATCGAGAGCGAGACCTACGCCCACCTGGGAGAAGTGCACTAAAGCAGCCAGGAGCGGGACGACGAGATGCGGATCATTGCTGGCACCGCCCGTGGACGGCGATTGCTCCCGGCAAAATCGGCGGCGATTCGACCCACCGCGGACCGGGTGCGGGAGAGCATCTTCAATGTGCTCGGCCAGAACCTGGACGGCGAGGACGTGCTCGATCTGTTCGCCGGTACCGGCGCCCTGGCTTTAGAAGCGCTCTCCCGGGGCGCCCGCAGCGCGGTGCTCGTCGACAGCGACCGCGGCGCGATTCGGCTCTGCAAGGGGAACGCGGAAGCCCTTGGCTTTGGGGATCGAACGCGGATCATCGCCGCGCCGGTGGCCCGGGCCTTGAAGCTGCTCCAGCGAGAAGGGGCGGGGTTCGACCTGATCTTCGCCGATCCGCCCTATGCCGCCCGCGCGGTGCTTCAGACGCTCGGCGAAATCGAGGCGGCAAGCCTCTGCAAGCCCGGGGGACGGGTCTGCATCGAGCACGACAAGCGCGAATCCGCGCCGGAATCCGGGGGGGTGCTCTCTCGCATCGACCAGCGCCGGTTCGGGGATACCGTCGTTTCTATCTATCGCGTTTCTTGACCTTGGGGCCGATCCCCGAAGACACTCCGCGCCCATGCCACGAGCCATCTACCCGGGGTCTTTCGATCCGCTGACCAACGGGCACTTGAGCCTGGTCCAGCGAGGCCTTGAGATGTTCGACGGGCTGGTGGTGGCGGTGGCCCAGAATCAAACCAAGACGGCGCTGTTCACGGTTGAAGAGCGCAAGCAGTTCATTGGAGAAGCCTGTCCCGACCCGCGGGTGGAGGTGGACGGGTTCGAGGGACTCCTGGTCGACTACGCCCGGCGGAAGGGCGTGAGCGTGATCCTGCGTGGGCTTCGGGCGATCTCCGATTTCGAATACGAGTTTCAGATGGCGAACATGAACCGGAAGCTCGCGCCGAAAATCGAGACGGTATTCATGATGACCGGCGAGGATTACTTCTACGTTTCGTCCAAGCTGGTGCGGGAGGTCGCTTCGCTCGGCGGGAGCGTCAAGGGTCTGGTGCCGCCGAACGTGCTTCGCAAATTGCAGAGCAAGTTCGGCAAGTCCGCGGGTGGGTGACAGTCATCCCCGCTTCCGCGGGCGCCGGCTCTTGAAACGTGTCAGGCAAGGCTGGTAACCATTCAGCATGAACTTCGCCCGCCGACTCCAGCCGATCAAGCCGTCGCAGACACTGGCCCAAGCCGCAAAGGTCAAGGCGCTCGTCGCCAAAGGCGTCGAGGTATTGAGCTTCGTCGCCGGTGAGCCTGATTTCGACACCCCGGAATTCATCAAGCAGGCGGCGATGGCTGCCCTTGCCGCCGGGTTCACCAAGTACACCCAAACGGGGGGCATTCCGGAATTGCGCGCGGCGATCTGCGAAAAGCTGCGCACCGACAATCAGCTCGAGTACACCCCGGAGCAGATCCTGGTTTCCAACGGGGCGAAGCATTCGGTCTTCAATTTCTTCCAGTCGGTGATCAACGAGGGCGACGAAGTCATCATCTTCGCACCGTACTGGGTGAGCTATCCGGACATCGTGCTGCTTGCCGGCGGCAAGCCGGTGATCGTCGACACCGATGAGCGAAATGGCTTCGTTCCCGACCCCAATCGGTTCCGGCGCGCACTGTCCCCGCGGACGAAGGCGATCGTGATCAACAGCCCCAACAACCCCACCGGCTCCGTGTTCTCCAGAGAGGCGCTGCTCGAAATCGCGGCCCCGCTCCGCGATCGGGATTGCCTGGTCCTCACCGACGACATCTACGAGAAGCTGCTCTACCGGCCCGAGCCGTTCTTCAACATCCTCAACGTGATGCCCGAGCTCTACCCTCGGACGGTGGTGGTCAACGGGATGAGCAAGGCCTATGCGATGACGGGATGGCGAATGGGATATGCCGCCGGCCCCCGGGAAATCATCGCGGCGATGACGCTGATCCAGGATCAGGCGACGTCCAGTCCGTCCTCGCTCGGTCAAAAAGCGGCGCT
>WNFF01005885.1_pt1 | contig 10047 bp, 10 predicted proteins | sample 5400441 | NCBI WGS metagenome assembly WNFF01 (sample SAMN13153345, study PRJNA577476) | soil metagenome | isolation source: 120 cm saprolite under Douglas fir tree site 2 hole 3 replicate 1 | place: USA:California | collected 2015-04-18 | reverse complement strand
CTGGACAACAAGAAGGATCAGGAACTATAATGAGCGCACAATGAGCGGTTACATCATAGGAGGTTTGAAGAAAATGAGCGGGATGACTCGCATACGACACGGCTAAGCGGAGCCCATCGCGGGTTTGCTGCTTGAGCGCGTCACGCCCCACGGCCTGAACGTGGGCGATGCGTGCTGCTTGCCTCATCACCGTCCTTTCAAGATCGGGCTTCGTTTTTTGTCGCATCAGCTATGTGGCTATGCGGCTTTTTTGTGCCCTCTTCCCTGCATCTTGAAAGGAGTGTTCCATGTCATCCATTGTCCGGCGCAGCATCCTGTATGCGCAAAACTTCCTCAAAAGCTCATGCCTGGTCGATTCTCTCCTCGACAGATACGGCATCGGTCCCGGTGATATGCTCTACGAAATAGGCCCTGGCAAAGGCATCATTACGGAATGCCTTGCCCGTCGTTGCAAGCAGGTCGTAGCAATCGAGAAGGACCCACAGCTCGTGGCCGCCTTGCGCCGCAGATTTGCCAATACTCCTAACATCACCATTCACGAAGGCGACTTCCTGCAATTTCGCCTGCCGAACGTGCATTACAAAGTGTTTGCGAACATCCCCTTCAATATCAGCACTGCCATCGTGACCAAATTGACGACGGCAGCCTATCCACCTGACGATGGCTACCTGATCATGCAGAAGGAAGCCGCCGAGAGGTTTCTCGGTAAACGAGGAGAATCACTCTATGCCGTGCTGCTGAAGCCCTGGTTTGAGCCGGAAATTGTCCATCGCTTCAAGCGAAACGATTTTGTGCCGGCACCGCGTGTTGATGTCGTGATGCTGCGCCTGCGCAAGCGAGGACCGCCACTCATTAAGCGAAACGATACCCAGATGTTCCACGATTTTGTCGTCTATGGTTTCACGGCATGGCAGCCATCGTTACGCAGTACTTTCAAAGGCATCTTTACTGCACGGCAGTTCAAGCATATAGCAAGGAGCCTGGATTTCGATCTCGATGCAACGCCTACATCGCTACGATTCGAGCAATGGCTAGGCTTGTTTGATTACTTCAAGCGCATTGGCAATGGGCAATCATTGCAGGTCATTGCAGGCAGCGAGCAGCGCCTCAAGCAGCAGCAGGCAGCATTACAGAAGATTCACCGGTCACGAATACAAAGGAAAAGAGGGTCGGAGTAATGTGGCATAATGATGTAGCGTTGTGCAACGAATACTTTGTTGGAGTGATGAGAGCACTATGAGCCCATTCGAGAGAATAGTAAATAGACGTAAAACTCTGCCTAAAGTAGACCTGGCGCAGGGACGGAGTATCGCCTACTCACGGAGCACCACCAGGAGGCTCATGGAATTAATCGATGCGAATGCGCACGGGAATGTGCATGGCGGCGTCATTATGCGCATGGTCGATGAATCTGCTGCCCTCGTGGCGATCAAACACAGCCAGAATCCTGCAGTGGTCACGGCCAGGGTGGAGAGATTTGATTTTCTGGCTCCCGCTTTCATTGGAGATGTAGTCTCTGTCCACTGTGAAATGCGCTATGTTGGACGAACGAGTATGGAGGTTGGAGTCAGGGTTGTGGCTGAAGACCTGGTAACAGGAGAAACACGTCACATTGCCAGCAGCAATGTGATTTATGTGGCGCTGGACGAGAATCGGAAACCAACTCCTGTGCCTCCACTTGTGCCTGCTGACGATGAAGAGAAAGCGATTATTGAACGGGTGCGTATTCGTCGCATGCACAGGCAGAATACAGATGAGGAATTGACGCGGACAAAAGACTGAAGACTAGCGCAGGGAGAGGAAAAAATGAAACCAGTGCTTGAAGATATGTTTATGGGTCCATTGGCCTCCCCATCATTCAGCGAGGGGTTACGATTTCGCTGGGAAGACAGTCGCAGGCGTGTGCGCGTGGTCTTTGGTGGCATCACCATCGCCGACAGCAAGCGCGTCATGCTGCTACACGAATTCGGGCGCCTACCCGTCTTCTACTTCCCGGTCGAAGATGTACGCATGGACGTATTGGAAACAACCGGCTACCACACCTCTTCGCCACTGAAGGGAGAGGCATCGTACTGGACTATGCGGGCTGGCGACCGCGTTGCCGAACATGCCGCCTGGAGCTATCTGAACCCGCTGCCTGAGGGGCCGCAGGTCAAAGGCTACATGGCCTTTTACTGGGACCTCATGGACGCCTGGTACGAAGAGGATCAGCAGGTGTTTGCGCACGCGCGCGACCCTTATAAACGGGTGGATGTGCTGCCAGGCTCTCGCCATGTGCGGGTTGTGCTCGGCGGCGTGACCGTCGCGGATACACAGCATCCCTTCCTGCTGCTCGAGACAGGCCTTCCGACGCGCTATTATATCCCGGAGCAGGATGTTCGCATGGAACTCTTAGAACCGACCGAAACCACCAGCCGCTGCCCGTACAAGGGCAAGGCGTCGTACTGGTCTGCGCAGGCCGGCGATAAGCTCTTCAAGAACATTGTATGGAGCTACCGCGACCCACTGCAGGAATGCTCGCGCGTCGCAAAGCTGCTGAGTTTCTTTAATGAGCGTGTGGACGCCATCTACGTGGATGGTGAACGGCTAGCGGCGCCGAAGACGATCTGGTCCGAGTAAGCCGGTTCCTGAAGTAAGGCTCCGGCCACTTAATTTGGTGTTACGATTGCCGAGAATCCTTCCCACCAGGCGAGGAACTGCGCGCGAGAAATCGCATGGCGATTCCAGAGGGAAGAGTCGGCAACAAGAACCTCGCTGCCATTGCCGCCAATCACCACGATCAGATGGCCACCATCATACCTGTCGGGTGGGAAGCCTACAATCACCGGCTTCCCTTGATTTGCAATCGCAATAACCTGGTCAAGCGTAAGGTTATGCCCCCAGGTCGTCTTGAAACCAAAATATGCAACGGTTCGCGCTATGCCAACTTCTTCTAACAAGCCCAACTGGGGAGTAATTTCTCCGATGCGCGCCTCTACTTGCAGCACATCCGTGACACGATAATGACGCCCATAAGCATCCATCACCTCTGTCATCGCAGCGGTCGAGCAAGTAGAATACGCCCAGAGAGTATATTCTTGCGAGGAAGTATACTGCACTGGATCGAGCTGGCCGATACGCACGAGATGTTGTGCTACCTGGTAGGTTGGCGCTGGTTTCTGCGCTGGAGCAGCGGAGACATCCTGGTTGAATAGTACAAAGCTCGATAGAGCACGATGTGGCAGCACGAAGTTCCACGTGAAAAGGCCGAAGATGAAAATGCAGACAAGGCCAATGGCGATTACCTGCCAGTTGATCGGCTCACCCGCCTGGCGCCCGCCAAGCGGCCCCAAATTAGCCGGGATTGAAATTGCCCGCTGCGCGGGCAATTCTGTATCTATGGCATAGCGATGCGAGCGCAATGGCACCGGTGTATGTCGTCGAGTCATTGATGCAGCTTCAGCGATACGCCGCTCATAAAATGGGGCTGCATCGACGACTTGCCGCCTGCGTAACGGTCTGGCTTCAGAAGGGCTTCTTCGACTATACGGCTCTATAAAGCGGCGACTGGCATGCTGGTTGTGCACTCGCGTTTTCGAGGAAAGAAAAAAACCGGTTACCGTCACCACGGTGGCAAACGTGAATAACGTGATCAGGAGGAAGGTCATAAAATATACGCTCCTGGCTGGCAAGCGATTTTGTAGCAAATACGGACGCTATTTAGAACATATATTCTATGTCCTTGTGGCGAAGTATACCACAACATTTCACGTAATGCAACGGTTTTTTCCATGCACCTGGCACCCGTAAGGGATGCCACTACATTTTTCCATCAGATAGGGACGAGCCTGGCATCTGCAAGGGGAACCCTGTCTGGGGGACAGGTAACCACTACATTTCTGCCTCAAAAATCTATCTGGACTAACCACATAGGTAGAAATCGCTGTATGATAGAATAAGAGAAAAAAGCGAGTCGGCATCTTCATTTTACACTGTTAACTGAGGGGGGAGCAACTTCACGATCCTTCTAGAAGGAGATACTACCACTTGTTACTCGAACTGGCTATTGGCGATGCATATGGAGCTGGTTTTGAATATGTAGATGGAGAGATGATTCACCAGCATAACAACCTTTCCTGTTATGTGAAACATCCCAGGCATAACATCCAGCCTGGTTCCTATACTGATGACACACAAATGAGCCTGGCCATTGCCGAAACCATCGTTTCGGGTGAACCCTGGAAGCCAACAGTGCTGGCACACAAGTTTGTCGAAGTATTTCAGCGCGATCCGAGGGAAGGATACGCAACCGGTTTCTACCACTTTTTACTGCATGTGCGCGATGGCGAGCAGTTTCTCAGGAACATTCGCCCAACCAGCGAGAAGAGTGGCGCAGCTATGCGCGCCGCGCCAATTGGTATCTATCCAACCCTTTCCCTCGTGATCGAGCGTTGTACAATTCAAGCAGTTCTGACGCATAATACTCCCGATGGCATCAATGCAGCAGTAGTAGCCGCACTCATGACTCACTATTTTCTCTACAACCTGGGCCCCAAAAAAGAACTCGGTATCTTCTTGGAAGAACATGTCCCACGGGATGCGCAACGAGGTTTCATAGCTGAACAATAATGAGGCTGGCGCACGAGCGAAAAACGTGTCTCCCTGAGAGAAGACGATAAGAGATCTCTTCTCAAACAAGGAGGACACATTCGTAGTATGACGCATTCTTCTGTCACGATCCAGATTGCCCCGGAATCGAAGCCCGCGACTCCTTCCTGGATGGGAGAAGTGGCTGCCTTTGCTCAGGTTCTTACCCATGAGGGAATCCTCAAAGTCATCCAGGAACAGGTGCGCTTCGCCCGCGCACGCTTTGGTCAGTACGACGTGATCGATTTTGTTGCCGTCCTGATCGGCTATGCCCTTTCCGGCGAACCCACCCTGCTGGCCTTTTATGAACGACTCGCCCCGTTTGCCGAGCCGTTCATGGCCCTCTTTGGCCGCGACCGTTTGCCCCATCGCTCAACCCTTTCTCGTTTTCTTGCGGCTCTTGACCTGACCCCCGTGGAAGCCTTGCGCACGCGTTTTCAAGAGGATCTGCTCGCTCGGAAACCGTTTGCTTCTCCTGGCGGACTGCTCGACCGGACGGGAGTACAATGGGTGGTGGTCGATGTTGATGGAACCCGACAAGCCGCCCGCCAACGTGCGCTGCCGCAGACGGAGTCGCTACCCGCCCCTCATCGTCGTTTCGATCAGGTCTGCGCACCCGGGTATCAGGGGCGCAAGCGGGGAGAAGTGGTGCGCACCCGCACGATTATTCTCCAGGCGCATACGCATCAGTTTCTGGGCACCTTTGGTGGGCCAGGCAATGGGGATTACCGAGGCGAACTGCTGCGGGCCATCCAGGTGATCACCAGCTATGCCACAAAGCTTGCGCTTCCCACCGCTTCCGTACTGCTTCGTTTGGATGGGCTCTATGGCGACGCCGCTCCGCTCATCGATGTCCTGACTGCTGGCCTTGGGGTGATTGCCAGAAGTCGTGACTACCGCCTCCTGGATCTGGAGGTCGTCCAGCAGGCACTTGCGCGCGTACCGGATCAGGTGAGCACCCATCCGGAAAGCGGGATGACACGCGCGCTCTACGACTGCCCATCCGTTCCCTTGACGCCAACTGGACCCGAGGTCCGTCTGGTGGTGGCCACCCATGCTGGCACCTCCTCGCCCCCCAAAGTTGGCGTCGAGCGTGACGGCACCGTCTACGAACTGTTTGTCAGTACCCTTCCTTCTCCAGCTTTCGCTCCCTCGGATGTGCTTGATCTGTATCTGCATCGAGGGTCTTTTGAAACGGTGCTCGCCGATGAAGATGTGGAGCAGGACTCGGATCGGTGGTACGCCCATACGCCGTGCGGCCAGGAGTTTTGCCAAATCCTCGCGCAGTGGGTGTGGAACCTGCGCCTGGAACTGGGGCAGCAGCTCTCCTCGTCGGAGTTGCGCACGACCGAATTTGCCGAAGCCAGGGCCGTCGAGCCTGCACCCGTTTCGACGCACACTCCTCCGGTGAGGTATGGCCCTCCCCACTGGGCACGGCCTTCCTTTACCGGAGGCTTTCCTGGCTCTGCCTTTACCCCGCAACCCGACGGGACGCTGCGCTGTCCCGCCGATCGCCCGCTGTATCCCCAAGAACGGCGTCCTGAGCGTGATGGCTCCCTGCGGGTTTTATATGCCGCTCGCATCGGCCATTGTCGCAGCTGTCCCTTGCGGGTGCAGTGTCAAGAAAGCAGCACCACGATCAAGCCTCGGCGGGTGAGTGCGGTGTTTTGGCTGCTGGAATCTCCCCTCTCGGATTCCTCTCCCACTCGTGAAGATACACCCGAACCGCTCCCGCTTGCTCCCGTGGTGTGGAAGGACTGGCCACGCTGTCGCATCCGGCGGGAATGGCTCAAGGTGGTCCGCAGCGAAACGGTTGGCTTGACCAGCAGTACCACCTTGGCGCCATCGCCTGTCACCCTCCCCACTGAGAACATCTTGACCCGAGCACAGCGCGCGCATTGGCGTCTCTCCTGGGAACAGCGGCTGGCGCGCAACGCTCGTCCGTCCGACGCTCCCCCGCTGATCGTCACGCTCCATGGTCTGCCAGCCACCTTTGCCCACTCCTTCGGTTTTGCTCTCCTCGCCACCACATCAGCGAGGGTCACCCGCCTCATTTCTTTCCTCGATGCAGCCGTACCTGACAGCTTCTTTCCATCGATCGATATCAATTGATAAAGTTTTCCTGTGCTTTTTGCCGCGGCAACCTTCGCCAGGGAGTTTCCAAATTCCGGCAATGACACTGACAGAGACTCCTCACTTTCACATGAGCAAGTGACCAATACCACAGATAATGGACTTGAGGTACAATGACCAGAGCACACGCTGTTGCCTATCAGAGCAACCCGCTGACAGGAAAGATTGTGGGATGTTTCTTCTCTTCAGAAGTTGAGGGACGCTGGGAAGATATGAAACCATCTGAAAGGTTTGAGCCAAAAAGCGACGAGGAAATGAGTGCAGATGCCGTCGTTCAACTCCTGCAGCTTTTTGAGCAGCATGGCATCGAGGTCGTTGTTGACGGTGGCTGGGGCGTCGATGCTCTGTTGGGTGAACAAACTCGTTTCCACGCAGATTTAGACATCGCTTTAGAGCACAAAGATGTCCCGAAACTCCGTGCGCTGCTCGAAGCACGTGGGTACAAGGATGTTCCCCGTGATGATACTCGGGACTGCAACTTTGTCATGGGTGATGAGCAGGGACATGAGGTCGATTTCCACTCCTACACGTTTGATGCTCAGGGAACGCTGGTTTTTGGAGTGGAGTATCCATTTGATTCCTTGACTGGCACGGGGGCAATACAGGGATATTCGGTCAAGTGCATTTCAGCCGCATGGATGGTGAAGTTTCATTCTGGCTATGAACTTGACGAAAATGATTATCATGATGTTTCGGCACTGTGTGAGCGATTTGGCATGGCTCTACCAGCTGAGTACGAAAGATTTACTCGAGAAAGTGCTGAGTGATCCGCTTCAAAAGTCTATCTATCAGCGTCATTGCCAGAATTTGGAAACGATCTATGCGAAGTTTGACTGCGGCGTATCACGGGTGGCCTTTCCCTTTCTCCTTTGCTTGAGCTTATCTCGTTGCGCATCCCGTGGGCATGTGCGTGGGCACTGGGCCACTCCCTGGATAGGCAAAGTCAAGTCGCAAGGATGGATGAGTGTGCAGGCTGCGGTGACTGCTCTTCTCAGAAGCGATACCATGAGGGAATTGTTGAAGACATGCATTCAGTTTTCAGGTGATGTGGATACAGTCGCAGCAATTGCTCTGGCTGCGGGCTCTTGTAGTACTGAGATAGCACAGGATCTTCCAGTTCATCTGATTGACGCGTTAGAAAATGGTCAGTATGGCAGAGACTACATCCGTCTGCTGGATACGCAATTGATGGCTTTTTTTCGCGCAATAAACTCCACTGATAAGAGGGAGAACCGCTATGAGCAGAACGATTGAACAGATCAGACATATTTTGCAGGGTTCTCAGCGTTGGAAAGCTGGTCTCCAATGGTATGATTTTCTCCTGGCCATAGAATTTCATCAGGATGGAACCGGCGAGATGATGTATGGTGGGGGCCAGGCATTACGAAGCGATATCAACTTTCGCTATGAAATCTCTGCTGATCTGCACATCCATTTCGAGTTCTTTGACACCATCGATGCCTTCTGGATGCCATACCGGGGAAAGATGTTCGAAAGAACTGAGGATAATGCTTTTAAAACGGTCGCGTTTCAGCTCTTAGAGGGTCCATTTGTGATTGACGAACCATATGATCACCAGCATAACTATCGTTACCTCCTGCGCTTTTCTTCAGATCCCTTTCCAGAGAGTGAGGGGCCACCCGTCCCTTACTACGATCCATCATACCTTGACTACTACGGCTGGAAGAGCGAGCAGGAGACGAAGACCAGGTAGTCCTGGCAAATCTTTGCCTCGCAAGCGGACCGAAAGAACAGAAGAGGAATGTGATGCCCCAAAGTGACACGCGAAAAAACGCCGCTGATCAAGCAGGCCTGGTTGATGAGTCGCGGCGGCTTTTAGCTGAATTACTCGGCACCTTTGCACTCACCCTGGTAGCTGCAGGTGGAGATGTCATTACTGCGATCAGTAGCGGCGAGATCAGTCTCGCTGCTCGTGTTGTCGCTCCCGGGCTCATGGTGATGGCATTGATCTATACACTCGGTAATCTATCCGGTGCCCATTTCAATCCCGTGGTAACCCTTGCGTTTGTCCTGCGCGAAGACTTTCCATGGCGCAAGGTGCCGGGCTACTGGTGCGCACAGCTGGCCGGCGCGGTGCTTGCAGCACTCCTCCTGCGCGCGCTCTTTGGCCTGGCAGGGCACCTGGGAGCGACTCTTCCACACTATGGAACAATACAAAGCCTGGTCATGGAGATCGTGCTGACTTTCCTTCTCGTTACGGTGATCCTGGGCACTGCCACCAATCACAAGTTGACCGGCCACAATGCCGCGATCGCTGTAGGCGCGACGATTGCGCTCGCCGGGCTGTTTGCCTACCCGGTAAGCGGAGCCTCCATGAATCCAGCCCGTTCCCTCGGCCCTTTCCTTGTCAGCGGACAGTTTGTCGCTGCGTGGTGGATCTACCTGGTTGGGCCACTTGCAGGGGCGCTCCTGGCAGTGGTGATGGCGTGGCTACTGCGTGGCAGAACCACCCGGGAGGCGGTCGAGACCGCCAGAGGCGATTAAGATTAGAGTCCTAACGACTCGATTGTTTCCAGAACCTCTTGAGCGTGCTCGGCTGCCTTGACTTTTGGCCAGACTTTACGAACAACCCCATCTTTATCAATGAGAAATGTCTCGCGGTTGACGCCCATGTATGTTTTACCATACATGTTCTTCTCTTTCCACACGCCATAAAGCTGCGAAACAGTTGTATCTGTATCAGCCAGCAGAGGAAAGGACAAACCGTATTTTTCGGCAAATTTTTGATGCGAAGGGATATCATCGGCGCTTATACCCAGCACGACAACTCCCCGCTTTTGCATCTCATGATCGGCGTCGCGGAAAGAGCACGCTTCAGCAGTGCATCCAGGTGTGTCGTCTTTTGGGTAAAAGTATAAAACAATATTTTTGCCGCGTAATGCGCTTAACTGAACCTGGCCGTTTTTTACCACATCATCGCTTCCTATGGCAGGAAGTGTGAAATCAGGAGCAGGTTGTAACTCCTTAACCTCTGTGTTACTCATATAACTACCTCACTTCAAAGCAGTTTCCTTAAAAACGATCAACCAATCCGAACTTAGATTAGTGTACCACAAGAAAAAGCCTGACAGCGTGTCGTGATTTCTGTTAGCCGTTTCAGGGAGTGAGTGTTTAAGAAAAAGCGGCTGGGTGTCGTCTTTCTTAGTGGAAGGCGACAATAAGTATGTGGGGATGGGGAAAGAAGCTTAGGACTGATTACAGCAGCGGCGCTTATTCCTTCAGACCACCGATCTCGTGATCCCGAAAGAAGGAACGCCAGGGACCACA
>WNFF01005884.1_pt1 | contig 10048 bp, 8 predicted proteins | sample 5400441 | NCBI WGS metagenome assembly WNFF01 (sample SAMN13153345, study PRJNA577476) | soil metagenome | isolation source: 120 cm saprolite under Douglas fir tree site 2 hole 3 replicate 1 | place: USA:California | collected 2015-04-18 | reverse complement strand
CGCTGTTGCCGCGGCCGTTGCTCCCGTAGAAGGAAAGGCCGCTCTGCGGCGTTTGCTTGACGCGAAAATCCTGGTTTTCGGCGACTCTGGTGGAATCCGAGACACCCGGCAGTAACAATGTGAAAGTGAGGTAGTCGCGGCGGTCAATCGGCAGGTTGGCGATTTCTTCCTGGGCGAGCGTATCTGCCTGGCTTCCCCGCTCGGGTTCCAAAATCGGAACTTCCGAAGTCACTTCAATCACCGATTGGACCCCCGCGACTCTGAGGCGGAACTCAAGGACGCGCGTCTGGCCGACGGACAGCGTGACGGCTGAGACCATCGCGGTCTGAAAACCACTATGCTCTGCGCTGACTCTATAGCTTGCGGGCGCAAGTCCCGATAGACGAAAAGAACCGTTTTCGTCAGTCACCACGCTGCGCTGCTCGCCCCTAGCGGTGTCGATCGCGGTAACCTTGGCATTCGGTAGGGCGGCGCCTGAGGGATCCGTGACCGTCCCCGCAAGATCGGCGGACGCTCCGACACCTTGCGCGGAGACGACCTGGCTGGCCGGCAACAGCCCAAGCACGAGTACGAATAGCGCCCCACGTAAAGTCGATTTCATAGCTCCTCCTCGTATATCGAACGCCCCGAATCTCTTCCGAACTAGCCCATTTACGCTCTGCTTCCCGCAGCCTCGGCCCCACTGAGACGGCCTTGAGGGTTGTAACCGGACCAAATGCCTGCGCCTTCCATGTCAATCAATTCGCATTCAGGTATTGCGGCAGACCTTACGTCAGCCTTCAGGACTTAAGGACTCAATTCCCCTCGACGGTTGCATCCAAAATTATGATAGTGGGTATCACATTTTAGGAAATAACGTCAATACGAAATTTGAGGGGACACCCTCTGAGCCTTGGAGACCGTTGTATGTCGTCGGAATCAGGGCCTGGCAAGTCTTGAAGAGCCAACGCCTATTTGTCGGGGTCCTGGAAAAGGACTTAAGGAAAGGAGAGCGCAATCCGCCCCGAGACTTGCCCTAGGCGGAGTTGATCGATAACCATATTCACGTCAGAGAGAGGGTGTGCGGCGACGTGACATCGAATCTTCCCGTTGCCTGCCATCGCCAGCACTTCGCGCAATTCGCGGCGCGTTCCGACGGCACTTGCATGGATGCGCGCTTCCTTGGCGGCCATCAGAATGGGAGGAAAGCATATATTCTCCGGCGGCAAACCAACGGCAAGAAGTGTTCCCGTTGGACGGAGGGATGCAAACGCCGTGTCATAAGCTGCTTTTGCCGCGGAAGTGACCATAGCCAGGTGGACACCGCCCTTGGCACGCAATGCTTTCGCAACGTCCGTTGATGCAGCGTTCAAGCCATGCGCCGCGCCCAGTGTTTTTGCAAGGTGCAGCTTCTCATCCGCTACATCGATTGCTGTGACTTCCGCTCCCAGTTCTCTCCCGATCTGCACGGCAACGTGACCCAGCCCGCCGATTCCAAAGATCGCCAGCCGTTGGCCGGGAGAAATTCTGGCCTGCTTCAACGCTCGATAAACAGTAACGCCGGCGCAGAACAGAGGCGCTGCGTCGACGGCTGACAGTCTATCTGGGATCTTCACAACGTGGCTCGCAGGGGCTTTCACAAACTCGGCGAAGCCTCCGTCCACGGTCACTCCCGTAATCTTTTGTCCTGTGCAGAGGTTTTCGTTTCCTTCCAAACAGAATTCACATTCGCCGCAGGTCCAGTGAATCCACGACACACCTACTCGATCACCAATTTGAAATTCTCGAACCTTACTTCCTTTTTCAACCACGCGACCGGCGATTTCATGTCCGAGGATCAGCGGCATTTTTGTAATGCGAGTGAACTGAGGCCAGTCTCCATCGGCAACATGCAGGTCCGAATGACAAACGCCGCAAGCTTCCACGCGGATGAGTAGGTCGTTGGCTTCGGGGACTGGGCGAGGAACATCCTCGATTTCAAGGGCTTTTTTGAATCCATGCAGGATGGCAGCCTTCATACCCACTGCCTCAATGCCGAGAGCGGGCCGTCAACGCGGAACACTTCCGCACCGTCTGATTGTGAAGTGGGAGATAGAAGGAAGCAAGCAAAGCTTCTCCCCCCTCAATGGCTTATGCCTGCACGGCTTTGAGAAAAAACTCGAGTGCGCTGCGGACCCGTTCGCTCAGATTGTGGGGCCCGGAAAGATCAACGGCCCACCGGCGAACAACCGTAGTGTAGAGTCCTTCCATGAACTCCGCAAGGTGGGCGACGGGAAAGGCCTTTGTGACTTCGCCGCGCTTCTGGCCTTCCTCCAGGATTTCCCTTAACAGACTAACGGCGATTTCCTCGGGCCGCCGCATCTCGGGTGAGCGCACGGGATCCATCGCGCCCGAAAGCACTACGGCTCTCCACAGTGGCCGGTCGGATTCCACCTCGCGGGCCATGCCACCATACATGCGCCGCAATCGTTCCGCAGTCGTGACGTCACTCGAGAGTTCGGCCTCCAGATGCTCCTTGATACAACTGAAGCCGCGGCGGCCGACTTCTCGTAGCACTGCATCCTTACTCGGGAAGTAGCGGAAAAACGTGGGCTGACTGATTTCCAGAATCTGGACAATGTCTTCGATTCTCGTATTTTCATATCCCCGCTTGCGGAACAAACGAATCGAAGTATCAATGATTTGTTGCCGCAGCCTCGCCTTCTTGCGTTCACGGAGTCCGACAGGTTCCGCGCTGGCCGTCCGAGATGGGCGTACCTGCATCGGGATAATTCTTTGCCTTCCCGTGGCGGGCCTGACTCTAGGAGGCGGCTCCCTTCGAGCGGCTTTTGCGCGGCTCATATTCCGACGTTCTCCTCGACAAGACAGAAGGCACACAGAGGGTGCGCGGAAGAAAAAACAAGAGTTACTCTAACATGATAGAAACCCACGTCAAGTTGACTATCACGTGAGCAAGGTCCGGACGTTTTTCCTGCACCCGCCGTTTTCCTCGCGCCTGTTCTATCGCGAATACTTTAGTGAGAGCTTGTCCGCGGTAAAAACGGCAAGCTGCCTGAAGAGCGCTTCCGCCTGGGCTTCTTTCTCGGGAAGCGGCAGCCCCAAGTGACGTTGGACTTCCGATTCCATTTCCTGAAGTTCTTTGGCCGACGCGACGTCCACCAAATGATTGAAAAGTATTTTGTGAGCCTGCTTTCGTTCCATCACTTCCAGTCCATCTAGAATCTGGCGGTGCGAGGTTCCTTCCCAGATCGCGAGAATCATGGCTTCGCGAAGCCAGCGTTCTACTCCGTACTCTGCCAGCACGCCGAGCCCGCCGTGTACCTCCATAGCCCATTTCGCCGTATCGGTAGCGAACTCAGCCGTCCAATACTTCGCCAGATGCGCCACCAACCGGAACAGGTGATAGCGTTCGGAGTAAGGCGACTGCTCCATCCACACTTCGTTCATGAGGCGGACTGATTCCCACGCAAGAGCAAACGCCGATTGCAGTGCATTTAGTCGGACTTCGAACTGATGCCGAAGGAGCGGATGATCGAGAATCCGCTTTCCGAATGCGGTGCGGCACTCTGCGTAAGTAAGCGCGTCTGCCATAGCCCGTTGAGCTAAGGCAACGCTCACCACACTATTGGCGACACGCGAGAGGTTCAAGACTTCCAAGATAAGGTAGATTCCCGAGTCGGCCGAAGCCAGTAAGTATCCTTCACTGTCACGCAATTCCACTTCTCCGGTAGGCACAGAGCGAGTCGCGATCTTGTCTTTCAGCCGCCGGATGAAGTAATTGAGTTTTCCGTTTCTGCGATGGCGAGGCACGAGGAAGAGCGCCAAGCCGCGAACTCCCGTCTGGGCTCCCTCTGGCCGCGCGGCCACGACCGCCAACTCCGCCCCTACGTTGCTCGCAAAGTACTTGTCGCCCGTAAGCAGCCAACCCTCAGCGGCGGGCCGGGCCACGGTCTTTACGCCGGCACCTAAGTCGGAGCCGCCTTCGACTTCCGTCATCCATGTGGCCCCCTGCCACGCCAATTCATCCTTCCTCAAAAGTTGAGGCAGGAACTGCGCTTGGGATTCAGCGCTGCCGTATTTCGCGAGAGGGATAGCAGTCCCCAGCGTCACCGTATAGGGACAACAAACTCCGGGATCATAAAATGAGATCGTATAGATCAATTGATACGCTGGGACTAGCGATTTTTCTTCGAGTGCGCGCCAGACCACGCCGGATCGGTAGCCCCTTCGCAAAATCGTCTGGTATTCGCGAGGGTATAGGATTTCATCGACGCGACTTCCCGATTTATCGAACATACGCAACCACGGCGTGGCCGCTCGATCAATGGCGCTTGATATGACCACACCTTGCGACTTCCACCACTGCTGTTCGGCTTCGAGTACGTCAAGGTGCTGAATACTAGGAAGCCTGCCTTGCAGAAAGCTTAAGGGAAAACGGAGAGCGTCGAGAGCTGTCATGTGCGCGCATGTTAGGGCGCGGACCTGACCGGCGTCAAGCTACACAGGCTGCGCTTCCAGTTTCACACTCTTAACGCTGTTTGGATTAATGATCCCGGTTTTGTAGGTTTGTATCCCAGGTCCCAGACGATGGATTTCGTTGCTGCGCATGCACTTGCTGAATTGTCGAGGCGGCAGACGGCGACAAATGGACCGAAGCCCGATCACTATGACCAAACAGGAAGCGGCGCAGATGATTGGCGTCAGCCTTCGAACAATTGATCGGCTGATAGCCCTTAAAGAAGTGTCACCCATCGCCACGAAGATAATAATCGCGTTCGCTTTCTCACCGAAGAAGAGGAAAAGAAGCTCCGGAAGGTCATAGAAGCCAAGTGGTCCTTGCATGTTCCCGAGTTAGATCTGGCAATCAATACCGGTTTGCGGAAGGGCGGTCAAATACAGCCTGACGTGGGACATGGTAGACTTTAGAGGTCGGATGTTGAACGTTCCGCGGACGAAGAACGAAGAACCAATACACGTCCCGCTAAATGATGCTGCGGTTGCCGCCCTGAGGGTTGTGCATAGCCGGGGCGAAGGCAAAGGGCGTGTGTTCCAGTCGGCGAAGACCGGGGAGCCGCTCGAAAATGGGCGGCACTGGTTCGACGACGCGGCGGCCGAAGCGCAGATCAAGAACTTTCGTTGGCACGACTTGCGACATACATTTGCGAGCCGTTTGCGAATGAAAGGCGCTCCGCTGGAAGATATTGCAGACCTGTTGGGGCATAAGAGTTTAACGATGACTAGGCGGTACGCGCATCTGGGTCCGAACAAGCTGCATGCCGTGGTGTCCCTCTTGAGACCAAGTGACACCAAAAGTGACACCAGTCCAAACGACACTTCGAGCAGTAGCTCGCAAGTTGTTGTGCAGTAACCATTTTAGGGGCGTAGCTCAGTGGTAGAGCAGCGGCCTTTTAAGCCGAAGGTCGTGGGTTCGATCCCCACCGCCCCTACCAATCTCCTTCATTTCATTGTCTTTGTTTTTGCGTTTGACACCAAATCACCGTTTGACACCAAATGACTAATTCACTGCAAACTGTTCAATCCGTGCCGAACGGTTTTCAACTGCATCGCGCTGCTGACTGCCGATCACGTGCGCATAGACTCCCAGCGTAATCCGTGGGTCACTGTGCCGTAGCTGCTTCTGCACCACAGCCGGTGTCGCACCGTCTGCAAGCAGAGCGCTGGCAGCACCGTGGCGCATGGAGTGGAACCCGCCAAGTGGAATGCCCAGCTTCACAAGTAGCGGGTGTAGGACCTTCGCCCGCAGTTTGTTGGCTGAGTATGGACGGCCACGCCGGTTGATGAAGAGTAGGTCTGCCTTTCCATCGTGAGTCTGAAGGTGCTTGCGCAGCCGCGCTTCTAGTTGCGAAGGCATCGGAACGTCTGCGCTGCTGGCGTCGGACTTCACCGCTTGAACCTTCCGCGTGGCAGCGTCAAGGCTCTGCCGCACACGAACGATTTTCCGTGAGAAGTCAACGTCACTGACGCGAAGTGCGAGAACTTCCCCGATACGCAGACCCAGAACCGATGTCAGCGCCAAAATGGTGCCGAACGGTTCCGGTGCCGCTGCAAGGACTCTCCCCACTTCCTCATCAGTGAAGCACCGCTGCTCTTTCTTCACGCCTTCACGCGGCATGGTGATGTCTGCGAGCGAAACACTGCCGCAGGCGTAGTCCCATGCTTTTGCTTTGCGAAGGATTGAAGACAGAGTGAGCAACACGTTTTCCACCGTCTTCCTTGACCGTCCACCTGTTGCGAGATGCGCGACGAAGGCTTGCGCAACCTTCGTGTTGATCTCCGTCAACGTGAGACTTCCAAGCTTGGGCAGAATGTGCGCCCGCAGATGTGACTCCGCTGCGCGCGCCGTGCTGCTCTTCAGATTCACCGCCACGTTGGTACGCCACTCTTTGACGAACGTCTCAAGGGCCATACCAGACTTCGGCGGCATCTTGGCCGCTGCGTTTACGCGGTCAAGATACGGCTGTAAGGCTTTCCATGCCGCACGTTCTGACATGTTGCTGACCGGGCCAAGCAAGACACACCGCCGCACTCGCTTAAATATTCCATTTGGCTGCAGAACATCTTCGCGGTACATGCCGTAGCGTCTTGGAGTCTTGCCCCGAATGATGATGATTCCCCTTTGAAACCTTCTCCGTGACACGATAGCTCCCGCCTGAATCGGAGAAGGCGTAGCGGTCGCCACGATAGCATCGACGGCTCCTGCTGTCACTGTTACGCTGTCGCAGCCTGATGCGCTTACGGAGAGAGGCGGAAAGCTCATACCGTAGCCTCAATGGCAGGACTGCTGTCTGCTTTCCCTGCCGCCGCCAATATCTTTCGAAGAATCTTGAACGGGTTGCTCCCACCTATGGAGAGGGGATTAAGAAAACATTCGAAATAAGTGAGCAGAGGGGACCGTACATCCTGGTCCTTGTAACGATGCGATGTGGCATCCCTACTGCAGAATTCAAGGAAAGAGATGGAACGGCGAACCATCCACCAGCCAGAGGACTTTGGTTTCTCAGACAACTGAATTCCGCGAGAGGCGGTGAAAATGCGGGCACGACGGGGCAGTAACCCCAGCGTATGCTTGATCTTCTCTCCCGCCAAATAAGGAGTGAGATAGGCCGTAACTCGGTGGACATCCACGTAGCGAATGTCAACAACCTTTCCCCCACCGATGGATTGCCACGCTTGCGAGAGCCAGGCGTGTGGAATGTAGACACCGACTAACAAATGCAGGTGTGCCACGCCTGACTTGTGGAATTCGAGGACTCCGATGAATTGAACCGTTTTGCCGAATTTGCGTTGAAGCGAGACTCGCATTTTACGCCAGCAATGGCGGATGTAGCGGTCAGTATGTTTGCGGTCGGTCAGTCGCCTAGGATTGAGGGTGAGAGTTACAAATCGCCTTAGCTGTAATTGATGGGCCAGTTGCGCGAGTCGCGCGCGGAGATTCTTGAGTTTCGGTTTTCTGCAATAGGGGCAGCGCAGGGACTTACAAAACAAACGGCTGTGCCCTAGCTTTCCCGGCTGCCCCTTAATCGGGCCAACGAGTGTGTACGATCCGCATTTGGATTCAGCGCTCATGTGTTGCAATTAATCTTTACTGCAGTGAACTTGAGTAATTCGCTCGCCTGCGGCGAGCTCGCCCCTTCCGGCGGACGCCCCACCGCGCAAAAGGCGGCGCGGCGGGGCTGCCGGGGATTTACTCCCCGCCGACTGCATGCGGCCCCGGAGAGTTGCAGGCCAGGGAAACGCGCCAGTCGTATGGGTCGAGGGTCGGTTCCCACCGTTGCCCCCACTTTTAGCCGCCGCGTATTCCCCAGCCATCCCGTCAAAACCGTTTTTTTGCATAACGTCAATTTGCTGTCGTTTTTATTGGACTTCTAAAAATCCAAGGCCCATCACTCATCCCCGCCCAATTACCCCTCAAAAAGTCTTGCAAAACAGGGGATGGATTGACGGTTCATTGCAAGTCCTAGCCAGATTTGCGTGCCAAGTAGGCATTCTGCCTGCAAGTTCGGTCGCAATATCGCGCACGCTTCCGCTGGCCAGATGGCAGTTTCAGGCCACAATGTCGGCACTTCCCTTGGCTCACCGGCTTTGAAACCTTGTTGTCGCGGCACAGTCGAGAGCAGTACGTCTCCGGCCTGTTTTTCCGCGTCCAGCGAACCGCGGCCAGCACTTTGCTGCATTTATCGCAAGCCTCGTTCGCGCAGACCCCACGCTCTGCAAAGACTCTCGCTTGCTGTTCAGCAGTAAGTCTCAAATGCTCGTTTCCTTCCCCGACAGGCACAAGGACCCCTCGGTGCTAGTCAAGTTCCGTTCCAAAAACAAAAAGCCAGCCGTCAACTCTCGATGGCTGGCTAATTCCCGTATGCTCGACTTGCTGGCCGCGCAAGGGCTAGCTGGCTAACTGTGTTTCTGCTAGTGCTACTTCGTCCGGATTGGGCTCACCTCGTTAGGTTTGTTCAGGAGGAGTTTGTCTTGCTTCGTTTTAATCAACACATACTCCTTTGTCTGATCCTTCGTTTTGAGCCTTATCACCAAAGGCAACTGTTCAGGTCTTAGTTCAAGCACGCTCATGGCGACTTCGAGCGTGCCAGATGTGAATCTGCTCGACTAGGCAGATATAGCATAGCTACCTTATTTCTTTGAATTGACCGGAGATGAGCTTGTTTGCGGCTTTCAGATTGTCGCGGACTCTGTTGAGTGCGGATTCCAGAGAGTAGCGGGGAAAAACTAATCTGGCGATTTCAGCACGGCTCTTGCCTTCCTGTTTAAGGTCCCAGATTTTCAAGTACAGGTCATAATGTTCAAAGCGGCGTCGCCGCTGTGGAGGCTTAACGGCATGTTTGTTCATCCCCTGCCGATGGGTCCCCTTTGCCCACCTCAAGGCGTAGCTCACATAGTCCAATAGGTCCTTCATTGGTGAATTTAGGTCAACTTGCATGAGGAGGAGGTTTTGATATTTCCTGGTGCTCGTGCCCGTGCCATCGAACCCCATACGCTTGAGCTCTCTAATAGAGCGAGAATCCCAGTTGCCGTCGGCCGAAAGACAGGTTGGAGGAAAGTCCCTCCCATCCTGCCCGCTCTCGTAGCCTCGAGTCCATTCTTCCAGCCCCAGCTCTGGAGGCAAAAGATGACAGAGCTCCCATTTTTGATAAAGCTCGGTCAGGACGGGTTCTATCTCAGTGTCGAAGTATTTCTGATCCGACTTCGTCCAGTTTGCACGAGTTTCGGAGTCGCCCCAGTCGCCTTTGTCTTTCAACCAATCCCCAAAGGAACCTGTGAACCGATTATAGTCAGCATGGTAACCGGGATTACGGCGAAGGAATTCCCACCTATATATGGCGGTCTTGATTTCCGGCGAGTCGGAAGCGCCGAAGTAGAGGTGTGTAAGACGGCTTCTTAAGGGTGCTGGCTTCATGCTGGCAGGAACATCGTAAAACACTCGCTGTCTGGCAAACTGCACCAGCTTTTAAAACCTGTTCGAAATCAGCAACTCGCGAATAGGACAGCGTCTCGCTCGCGCACATGCGCGACATGGTAAATCCGGTGATTGTGCTTTGTCGTTGGGAGAGGGGCTACAAGAGTTTTGGACCGCACGTGCGTCACGTGACGCTTTTCGTCCCTAGGGTACCTTCAGTCCCCAGCTTGGCGGATTACGAAAGAATCCGTCACGCGCACGCGTGCGTGACCCCTTTAGAGCTTCGTGGTTGAGCCATGGAACTCGGAAAGGGAAGAGAACCCGCTTGGCGCATGTGCGTCTGTGACAAGCCCGTCTCCCAAGTGCCGCGAAGGTCAGGAGTGGAGTAAGGTCCTTTGTAAGTTCGCCGCTGTCTCGATAAGAGGCTCCGGCCCTTTCATTTCTCTGACAATAAGATTGGCTTTAAGTCAAAGCGGATATAGTATGAGCGATGGCAATACCAATTAAGTGTATGGAGTAGCTGGTGGGACCGTCAATTTTCCTGCATCTCTCTGATATCCATTTTCGACGCAATGCTAACACCCCCTATGATGCCTTCAAAGACCTTCGAGACGAGTTGGAGCGCGATGCTAGCGAGAT
>WNFF01005883.1_pt1 | contig 10048 bp, 5 predicted proteins | sample 5400441 | NCBI WGS metagenome assembly WNFF01 (sample SAMN13153345, study PRJNA577476) | soil metagenome | isolation source: 120 cm saprolite under Douglas fir tree site 2 hole 3 replicate 1 | place: USA:California | collected 2015-04-18 | reverse complement strand
TCAGTGTGGCGATTCCCATTGTTGCGGTGCTGCTTTCCACGCTCTTCGAGGGATTCCACTGGCACCCGGCCACGGCGCTGGGCATCGCGCTGTGCGTACTCGGCAATGTGAACTTCCCCCGTTTTCGTGGACACCGGCTTAAGCAACTTCTATCATCGCCTCGAACTCGGCCGGTGAACAGTAACCGAGGGTCGAGTGACGACGCATCCGATTGTAGAACACTTCGATGTACTCGAAGATTTCCTGCCTCGCTTCTTCACGCGTGAGGTAACGCCGATGATGGATCAGTTCCTTCTTGAGTGTGCCGAAGAAGCTCTCCACGCAGGCGTTGTCCCAACAGTTGCCCTTGCGACTCATCGAACATTCGATGCCGTGCTCCCCCAGGATCTGCTGGTAGCCCGTAGCGGCGTACTGGCTGCCCCGGTCCGAGTGATGCAGGAGTCCGGCGCTGGGCTTGCGGCGCCACAACGCCATCGTGAGTGCCTCCTTGGCGAGATCGACCGTGAGCCGCTGCCCCATCGCCCAGCCGATGACCTGGCGGGAAAAGAGGTCGAGCACCACGGCGAGATAGAGCCAGCCCTCGTTCGTCCAGACGTAGGTGATGTCGCCGGCCCATACCCGGTTTGGTTGCTCGACCCGAAACTCCCGGTTCAAGGTGCTGGCCGCCACCGGGAGCTTGTGGCCCGATTCGGTCGTGGCACGCCACTTCTTCACGGTCTTGGCGCGGATGCCCTCGGTGCGCATGAGCCGCGCCACGCGGTTCTCGCCAAGGCGATGGCCGCGTTTGACGAGCGCATCCCAGATGCTGGGACTGCCGTAGGTCTGCCGGGACTCCCGGTGAATCGAACGAATCTCAACCAGTAACCCGCGATTGGCCAGAGCGCGCGGGCCCTCGGGCCGGTCCACCCAGGCGTAGTACCCGGCGCTCGAGACGCTGAGCGTCCGGCACATGAGCCGGATGGGATAGCGGTCGGTGTTTTCCCTGATCGCCCGGTATTTCATTTGTGTTCCCTCGCGAAGAACGCCGCCGCACGTCTTAAAAAATCCCGCTCCTTCGTCACGCGCTCCAGTTCGCGTTTAACCCGTGTCAGATCCTGGGCCTCAGCGCGTACCGCCTGCCGGGTACTGCCAAGGACACGTGCGTCCCGCTCCTCACTGACCCAGCGGTACAAGATGTTGTCGGAAATCCCGAGCTCCCGGGCCACCTGGGCCACGGGCCGGCCGGATTCATGCACCAGCTCCACCGCCTCGGTCTTGAACTCCTCGGTATATTTACGCCGTTTTGCTTCTGTCATAGTCTCCTCCAATTGCACAATTATCCACCTTAGGAAGGTGTCTGTGAAATCGGGGGAGCTTCATTTCATTTGTTTATTTTATGGGGTATATTGCAATTGCTAATAAATATTACAGCAGCGAAGGGAAAAAAGGGAAAGGGGGAACCATGCAAATTCACACAGCGCTCTCGCGCTCCGCGCTTGTTGTCGCTGCGGTCCTAGCCATAGTAAGCCTAACATGGACCGTCCGCGCCTCCGTTCCCGGCGCCGATACCGTCCAACTCATCCCGCAACAGATCAGCGTCATTTCCGACAGCAGCCTCCCGCCCGAAGTGCAAGCGCTTGAGGCGCAGACCGTCGGGTTTTTGTTCGACCGCGACACCACTACCCTGCACACCGCCTATGCGCCCGCCCAAGCCATCGCCATGTTGCAAAGCGCGACCGAAGTGCGCGCGATTAAATTTTACGGGCCCGCGCCTTACCTCGTGAGCGTGTTTGTCGACCAAAATGGAACCTGGCAAGCCGTCGCCGAAGTGCAGAACAGCGACTTAAGCACCCTGCCGGCACAATGGAACGCGATCGCGATCACCCCCGTGACCACCGCAAAGGTCCGCTTTGACCTAACCCCGGTCGCCGGCACCGCGTTCAGCGGACTCAAAGAAATCGAGATATGGGGCGCGGGTACGCGCAGCAATCCGCAAGACGGCGGAACATTATTAAACCTCATCGCCGCCAACGGCGCGCCCGATTATATAAAACTCTATGCGGCGACCCAAAGCCAAGGCGTCATCGCCGCGACCGCGGACGACCCCAGCGACAACACCTTCACCGTGGCGGTCGATCGCCGCGCCAGCGATTTTAACCGCGTCTTATTGGTCTACGACGTTTTCGGTTTAGGGCAGTGGCCGAACGCAGTGCGGTCCATCAACAATAATCCGCTCCAGGGCGGCTGGACGCTGCCGTTGAACGACGCTTGGACCACCCAAATCGAAGCGATTAACCCCGCCTGGCTCAATACCGGAAATAATCAGATCGTATTCAGCAGTGTTGCGACCGCGAGTTACACCATCCGCAATGTCCGCCTCCTGGCGGTGCTGGAAAACGGCGCCGACTTTATTCAAGCCGCCGCCGATGACCAGGATCTGATCGATAACGACGCAAGCAGGGTGGCAGACGGCGACCTCGCCACCGGTTGGGTGCCGTATCCCGCCGCGGCCGCATCGAATGTTTTGACCCTCACGCTGGCGAAGCCGATCCAAAGCGATCAACTCGCGTTCTACCTCGTTAACCCCTTGACTGGCACGCTCACGCTTGCCGTGCAACAGAACGGCGCCTGGAATGCACCGGGTACCCCGATAGACGGCAGCACGTTCGTGAGTGGTTGGAACAGCTTACCGTTGACCGCCAATGCCGCCATCAGCGGCGTTAAACTCACGTTTAATGGCGGCGCCGGCAGTGCCGCCGAGATCAAAGAACTGCAGGTGATCGGCTCCGGCGTCGGCCCGCGCGACTCTCCCACGATCAACCTCACCTATCCTGACGACGGGCAGTTTATCGACCGCAGGGCGTATATCCGCGGCTTCGTGTCGCCGGTGGATAATGGCTCCGGACGCGCACAAATCACTATTGCCGGACAAACCCTAACCCCCCCCGACGGCGCGTTCGGCGTCACGGTCGCCAAGGACGATATCCTTCAGTTTAAAAATCAGAGCAACGGCGAACCCTGGGCAGTGACGATACAGGCAAGCTACCCCGACGGTACCGTCATCACCAAGACGGTCACGCTGAGTGATTTCAGCACCGCGTCCAATCCTAATGGGCTCCTACCGGACGGCACCTTACCGATTCCGCCGAAGCTCTTGAGTTTGGTATCCAGTAATAACAGCACGGCCACCTCATCAAGCCCCGGTGATCCGACCGCTACGAACTTAAGCGACGGGGCCACCGTAAATGGCGCCGGCATCCAAGTCATCGGCACCTTCGAAGGCCCGCCTAATACCGGTATCACCGTCAATGGAATGGTGGCGCAGCTCTTTGGCAATCAGTTTATTGTCAATAATGTGCCCTTAACGCCGGGCGTCAATACCCTCACCGTTATTGCCACCACCCTCGACGGCACCACCACCACCAAAACCCTTACCGTTAATAGTAATAGCGCCGGACCCGGAGGGATTACGGTGGCGCGGGCGCCGCCAGGCAGTCTTGTAGCCATCTATACCGTAGCCGGCACGGGGATATGGGGGTTTGCCGGTGACAATGGTCCTGCATGGCAAGCGCAGATCAGTAACCCGAACGGTATTGCCCTGAACGCCGATGGCGCGCTGTATATTGCCGATGGCGGCAATAACCGCATCCGCAAAGTGGACGCGAACGGCGTCATCACCACGGTCGCGGGTAATGGGGACTATACCTATAGCGGCGATAACGGCCCGGCGCTGCAGGCCGGGATCGGATATGCGGTCGGTGTAACCGTCGGCCCCGAGGGAAGTCTGTACATCACCGACTTTGACAATAACCGCATCCGCAAGGTCGATCCCAGTGGCATCATCACCACCGTGGCCGGCAATGGCAATAACGACTTCACCGGCGACAACGGCCCGGCGCTCGCGGCGAGCCTAAACATGCCGATCGCGGTTGCCATCGATCAAGATGGCAGCCTCTACATCGCCGACTATGGCAATAACCGCATTCGCAAAGTGGACCCCAACGGCATCATTACCACGGTCGCGGGCAGTGACAATATCGCTTTGGGTGACAATGGTCCTGCAATCCAGGCCAGCTTAAATTCCCCCGTGGGGATTGCCCTCGGCCCGGACGGGAGCCTCTATATCGCGGATGCGAGCGATGCCCGTATCCGCAAAGTAGACGCAAATGGCATCATCACGACTGTCGCGGGTAATGGGGTCTGGGGCTATAGCGGCGACGGCCAACCGGCGATGCAAGCCCAGCTCGCCTTTCCGACTGACGTTGCCCTAGGCCCAGATGGTAGCCTCTATATTACTGACGGTGACAATAACAATATCCGGAAAGTCAACCCGCAAGGGATCATCACGACGTTAGCGGGTAGCGGCAGTGCCGGATTCAGCGGCGACGGCGGTCCGCCGCAACAGGCGAGCCTCAACTTCCCCACCAGCATCGCCTTAAGCACCGATGGCACGCTGTACGTGGACGACGCGGGCAACGACCGCATCCGCGCCTTCACTACGTTAGACACCACCTCCCCGCTGCTCGTTGGCTTTAAACTTACCAATAACACCGGCAACACGATTACAAAAATTGCCGTGGATTACGAAGGCACCGGCATCACCAGCACAATCACCAACCCCGGCACCCCTTTGCTGCATTATTACACCAAACCCGGGATTTATACCGCCACCTTCACCGTGACGGACAGTACTAATACGGTTTATGTGGTGACTTATATAGTGGTAATTGAAGACGTTGGCGCCAAAGACCAAATGCTGCAAGCCGTGTATACCGACATGTTGGGCCGGTTAAAGAGCGGAAATATCCAAAAGGCGTTAAATGCCGTGACGGGTGGTGTACACGATAAGTACCAAAATGTTTTTGCTTCACTGCAATCCGATCTTCCCCAAATCGTAGATCAATTGGGCACGATCCAGGGCGGAGTTATTGGCGAGGAAATGGCGGAATATGTACTCGTCCGCAATCAAAACGGTCAATCAGCCGCCTATCTCCTTTACTTTATTCGCAGTGAAGACGGGGTCTGGCGGATTGACGGAATGTAAATGATTAAGGGGATCGTATGACGACATTAAATAAAAACGTATTTAAAGTGGTTATCATCATGGCGGCATGGCTGCCTATTATTGCCTGTAGCGAAACGGCGTTACCGCCTATTCAAGGCGAAGTACTGGACAAGGCAACGAAAAAGCCGCTCCCCGGTGCGATCGTGATTGGCCGCTGGAACAAAAACTTTACCAGCATCGGGCACTCCAGTACCGCTTGTGTGCATGTTGAAACCAGCATTACTGACGAAAAAGGTCACTATCAGTTTCCTGCTTGGGAGGGAAAGGTACCAACAGGAATTGATGCCTTTAAAACCGATTACGAGGTGTATTGGCCCACTGCCTACTCAGCTACGGAAGACTACAAGAAGAACATTTACTACCTTGAGCCGTTTACGGGAACCAGGGAAGAGAGGTTGGAGTATTTAAAGCGCGTGAGCGGCGCAATTGGTTGTTCCAGTCCAGGAAAGAGCGAGAAAAATCTCCTCCCACTACGGCGAGCGCTCTTGGAAGAGGTCAACCAAGTAGCGGATCAAAAATCCAAGACGGATGTTATTGAGCCATTTCTATTCCAAGTCGAAATGATCGAGCTTGGATACGAGGTTGCTGAAAGAAGACAGATTGAGAGGTTAAGGGGAAAGAAATGAACTGGTGCCGGATCGCTATTTTAATTTGTGCGTTGGGTTCAACTGCAGCGCATGCTTACGAGCTTGCTACCCACGCCCGACTTACCGACGCGGCCTATACCCAATCCATACTCAAAGATTCTGAGTTCATTAAGCAACTCGGTATTAACGCCAACGACCCCGCACCTTTTGGCACCACGTACTATGACGTTTCCGGCACAGGAGCAAGAGAGCGAGAACGAAATGCTTTTGAGAGAAGATTTATGGCTGACGATGCTCAACCGCTATCCATCGCTGGTTGGTTAATGGGCGGCGCCATCCGTGAAGACGATTATCCTTCGGGGCCTAACCCCGTAGAGAGCTTAATAGTCCGGCCATTGAACCATTTCTACGATCCGATTGGCGATCGCCCATTGACTTTGACGTTTCCTCTCGTGGGTGACATAGCGTTGGGTGAGAAAGCGCCTAACTGGGCAATCGGGACTAGCGACATGTTCGCTAATCCGGTTCAGCCGAACGATTTTCGTAATAATCATTTCACGGTATTCGATGCCCGCGAGGCCCTTTATCGCGCCTTAACCGGAAAGGATTCAACTAATCAAGACATCGCCACGTCCAAAGTGGAACGCGACAAATATTGGGCCACCACCTTTAGAGCGCTGGGTGACGTCGTGCACCTTGTTCAGGACATGGGACAGCCACAACATACGCGCAACGACCCCCATGCCGGTAATCAATTTGATGGCAATGCGGGGCGGTTGGGTCATAAAAGCGTGTACGAGAACTACATCGAGGCGCGTGCTACCGGGGCGCACTTTCAAACGCAAGGATTTACCACGAATTTACCTACCGCCATCGACTTAAGCACCCAACCATTAGATTATGGAAATTATACTATCCCCCAATTCAATAATTACACTCCTTACTTTACTGAGCGTCTAAATATTGATCTTCCCTATCGCCAGGGTTTGGCGGATTACTCCAATCGCGGTTTCTTTTCAGCGGGCACGAATTTAGGAAATAATGCATACTCTTCTCCCGTAAATAATGACGGTGCTTATAGTCATAAGAGCCTGTTCGTTAATTGGGCGGGCCAACCGATTGCCCCAAATGGTGCGACCGTCGATGTTTTATTTGGCACCGTCCCGGATTCCCTCACGGGTATTCCCGATACGAATATCCCTCTGACGACCCGTGGAATATGGGATCAATTCCTGGAAACAAAACAGCTTGTGCCCGTATATACCTTAAACCGCTACAACTACGATGCCATGGCCAATCTCTTAATCCCGCGTGCGGTGGCTTATAGCGCGGGCCTCATTAATTATTTTTTTCGAGGAAAATTAGCAGCCGAGGATGCGGGATTTTCCGATCAGGGTATAAGCTTACGCATCAAGAACGCCATTGACGTGCAACAATATCCCAATCTTACCGGCGAAACTCTGAATACCGGCGGGACCGTGGTGGTCGCCTACGACTATAAAATGGCCGACCTCTCGACGGTTGTAGGTTCTTCTCCCGCGTTAACCTTAACGCAAAGTCTCACACCCGGACAGATCTCCGATAGCCCGTACACCTTTACCTTGCCGCCTCCCCCCATAGGCGCCACGGACATCCACTACCGTTTAGTATTCCGCGGCCTACTGGGTCAAGAAAAAGATGCAATTGCTGTTGGGAAAGTTGAGCCCGTATCAGGGTTTGCATTCCATCCTAATTATCTTCCTGGGGATGGAATTGCGGGGAGTCGTAACATTTATAATTCAAGTGGTGTATGGAAACTTAGCAATAAAGCGGATTTAGCCGCCGGCAATATCGATTGGAAGGGTTGGTATGTAAATGGTATCCCAACCAAGGTTCTTTCCTGGGTTGGCCCAGCGGCGCGTTACTTCACGCCCTCCATGAGTTTTGATGAATTTACCACGATAATTTATCAGGCAGGCGAGGTGTTTGCGCTTGCCCCCGCCCCCGTATTAGGCGCGGCTCTTATGAAAGACAGCGGAGGCAAAGAGTGGCTGATCGCAATTTGCTTCCAGCTTGGGGCCGATGTAGTGTATCGCCGGCCGAATAAAAAGGGCAATTCTCCAGCCTTATTTAATGCTGTTACTAACCCGGAAGGCTGGCAACAGATTGGAAGCTTTACTGGGCAAACCGGGGGGCAACAAGCCGATACGCCATGGTTCTTTAATAGCAGCGGCACTGAGGCCCAGACGATGCGATGGGCTCTAAGAAATGTCCAAGGCGCCTTGAATCAGATGGTATCGGACACGAACAATGGCACCTTTCCAATCATCCCGGCAAATATCGGGCAAGATTACTTTCTGGATAGGTTGAAAATACAAATTACGGATGCTGCAGCTACGCTGCAGAACCTGGGAAATAGCGTTGTAAATCGGAACAGCAACGCTTCTTACAGCAATGCATTACAGTGTACCGAAAATTGTCCTATTGTTTCGGCCCAGACATTCTGTATTGTTAGAACCACAATTGGTAGTTTAGATCCATCGCTGACCGTACAACAGGCATTAGACAATTCGCCCCGAGGGTCTATAGAACAGACAGCGAATGGACAATCTATTTCCGCAACCAATGGAACTTATGTGGTTGCTGTAGATTATATAGGAGACACAGAAGTACTGGCTGAATATATTACTGATGCCCAGGAAACTGATGTAATAAATATTGATACTACGATAAGAGGAACTATTTGCCAAGATGTGTTTGGAACTAATAACTTTTATCCTACTGTTCCTGTTGATCAGGTCGCTCTCAAGCAGTCCACCTGGGCGCATAATTTTACTTCTCTGGTTAATAACCGGTTACGGATGGGGAGTATCGAATATCCGATTAAGGAAATTAACTTTGATATATCAAGTTTGGCTACTGAAACAAAAGGCCTTAATAATTTTCAAGAGAATCAAGATTTCAAAACGCCGAAAACGCTCTGGCGTACAATTCAGTACGCGGATTTGCGTAACGCAACACTGCTCTATTTGGAAGATGAACGGAATTTCTATCAAATAGGGCCACCGCCCCATCTGGGCTTCAGCCCGCAAATGGCTTATGACAGAACTCAAAGGGTTATATTAGAAAGCAGTGGCAATAAAACCACTGTAACGGAGAAAACGGATAAAAATATTAATCCCAATTGGTCCTTTGACTATGATCTTGAGTTCAGACCGGTCGATAGCAACAACATATCGAAATTCACAACGGCGGCATTTATAGAGGCTTTCGGTATTCCTATCAATCCATCAACAAATTTCCCCTACTTACCGCTGTTCTTCGGAAGCCAGCAATCTTCTGCGAGTGTGCCTTCCGAGGCGATGATTGGAGGGATTGCGACCGATACGAATAACAATATTTTTGCTTCACTTCAATATGTCGATCAAAGCAGTGTACGCAGGTATTTTAACTTTCTAACTAACGGTGACCCAACTGTATCGGTTCCGCTTGCGCCAGATGGCGCACATTATGACCCAATTATGGTCATTAAATAGGACTATTATTTTTGACTTCGTAACTAGGAACGATCAAGATTTTAATGAATTCGACCGGTGCAGCGGTTGGAGTCCTATCTACAGCGACTCCAACGAAAGCTCGGCGACCATGTCGCTTGAGCTTCGAGGCTTCCTGTTCAAGCTCGCGCACGCGCTTTAATTGCGAGGCTTCGAGGCCGCTGTACTTGGCTTTCCACTTGTAGTAGGTGGCCGAGCTAATACCGTGCTTTCGCCAGACTTCGTTGACCGGTATACCGGCATCGGTTTCCTTCAAGATTGCGACGATCTGTGTTTCGGTGAACCGTGACTGCTTCATAGAACCTCCTTACATCGGTTAGAATGCCAGAAAGTTCTACTTGCTGCTTGTCTATGGATTGGGGGAGCTTACGGTATCCCCTGGTACGCGCCCGCGCCGCGCAATTATTTTGTCAACTATATCGATCCGAACAGGCAGGTTGATTTATTCCTGGCCAATCCACGGGAATTCAATCAGGTGGTACAATTTCAGTTTTTGCCGTAGAGCGCATGGATTTGGCCGCAAGGAAATTCTCTAAATATTGTGGGATACGCTCTTCCAGCCAATACCTGGCCTGCCACGGCCAGCGGCCGGTTACGAAGCCGACATATCCGCCGTCGGCAGAATACCAGTAATGACTGCCGCGGTCGGCTTACGAACGCACTGAATAGCCCGCGTTTGTCGATCACTTCGCGCACTCCTCGCAAACTGCTTTGCGTGCCTTCCGAAGCTCCAAAGAACATCGAGTAATGCTCTGCTCTCGGCATCGTCCAGGGTGACGATGAGATCCCAGATCTGGCCCGGTACCACGCGTGGGTGCTACCGTGCCTTACGCAGCATCATGCCGGACCAAGGCGCGCGTTCGAGGCCACTGCGATGTGCGCCG
>WNFF01005878.1_pt1 | contig 10049 bp, 11 predicted proteins | sample 5400441 | NCBI WGS metagenome assembly WNFF01 (sample SAMN13153345, study PRJNA577476) | soil metagenome | isolation source: 120 cm saprolite under Douglas fir tree site 2 hole 3 replicate 1 | place: USA:California | collected 2015-04-18 | reverse complement strand
TAGAGCGTGTCGGGTAATTCGACCAGGTAAGAGGCGTCCGTCAACCATCGGGCGTCGGCCTACGAGCGGGCTTTCCGGTTGGGCTACGCGGCGCCGGCGGCGGTTCGCGCGCCCCGGCTCAGCTAGCCAGGACCAGGTTGTCCCGGGCGGCGATCTGCCGGATCAGCTTGTTGAGATTGAAGCCGAGCACCGCGCGCTGACCACAGGCTCCCATCATTCCCATCGAGCGGGCGGGCGGGCGGTGGAAGCCATATCGTCCGCTCTTCACCGCGCCGATCCCTGCCTCGATCTCCGCTCGCTCCTTGACCATCCGCCGTCTGACCTTGTCGCTCACAGCCCACTTGGTCTGGCCTCGGGGGGCCAGTGCTACTTGCTTCACGCCGAGGGCCTTCACCTCCTCGACGTTCTCCTGGCTGTGCCCAGCGCGATCGTACGCATACGCATGCGGCGCTTCGCCAAAGTGCTGGATATGATCGCGCACCGCGCGCACCGCAAAGCGCGCATCTACAAGCTCGTTGCGATGCTTCGCCAGCGTCGCCAAGAGATATCCACCGCGCAGCCGAGTGATTCCCCAGTGCAGGCCAAACTCCACCGTCTTGCCGACCTTGCCCCGCACGATCGCGTAGAGCTCCGGGATATGCAGGTTGATGATCTTGTCCTTCGCGACCCAGCCGGTTCGCAGCCAGTAGCGGATTTGCGGCAAGAGTTTCTTCATCGTCTCGTGCAGCTGCAGCGCCTTCGCCCGCGCCACCTTCGAGTATCCGCGCAGCCGATCCTCGCCGACCGAGAGCGCTCGTCCGAGCTGCGCCTGCGTTGATTCGACCAGATTCGCCATCTCCCCCAGCAGCTCCAGCCGCATCTGCTTCGTCTTGGCGAAGAGACGATACTTGCGCACCTTCTCCTTGGCCGCCTTCAGCTTGCTCGACACTTTCTCCGCGAATGCCTTCAGCGCCTGGCCACCGCGCTTGCTCGCCGCCGTCACCGAGCTGAAAAACGACGCCATCAATCCCATCTCGTTCGGCCACGGGATCGCCGCTTCCTGCGCCGTCGTGTCCGCCGCCACTATTTTCGGATCGGCCAGCTTCTCCGCCACCGCCAGCTCCACCGCGTACTCGTTGATCAGCCCGATTCCTTCCTCGCCCATCAATTCGGTGAAGTCCTGAATGGTGGTGAAATCCGGCGTCCAATCCGTCTCCGTCAGGCCGCATAGGTATCGCGCTGGCGCGTAGTAGTGGATTTGATCCTCCGCATCCCGATAGCTCATCTTCCGCGTCGCCATCAGCAGCATCGCGCCGAGCAGCGCCCGCAGGTGCGGCGGCCGCCCCGCTGCGCTCTTCAGCTTGCTCGCGCGGATCAGCTCCCCCCGCGCTTCCAGATCCTCCCAATCGAGGCGGTCCGTCAGCTGCACCAACCGATGGTTCACCTCTACTTCGATCGTCGATCGCTTCGAGCGCGGGACGAGTTCCAACTGCCGCACGCTGCGGTTTCTCTTGCTCATGCTTCGGTCCCTCCAGCGTCACGAACGCCAGAGTGAAGAAGCCGAGGACGCTTGTCGATCCCCCTCGTGCAAGCGATCGTCTCGCTTCGGGATTTCTCGTTCACTCGCCAACGCGAGGGGCCCCGAATTACCCGACACGCTCTAGGCTAGAAGTAGCGCCGGATCGTCAGCAGTAAGGACGAGGCCGACGGCAGGCTGCCGAACTCCGAGCGGCGAGATCCAAAGTTGGCTGAGCCGAGTAGCGCAATGGTCCAGAGATTCGTCACCGCATAGCTAGCCGTGAGCTGGCCGAGGGTCGAGCCGTCGTAGAGATCGACGTTGGCGAAAGCGGTCAGCTCGAAGTTGAAGAGGAAGGCGTCTGTCCAGTCCGCGCGCAGGAACAGGTTGTGCTTGGAGAGAGGAACCTGCTGCTCGAGCGCGTAGCCGCGGACGTACCAGAGCAGCGGCGCGAGGGCAGGGCGAGCAGCGCCCTCCGCAAACCACGACTGCCAATCCTGGCGAGAGAATCCGGCCTGGTGCAGGTGGTACTCGACCCAGAACGTCAGCCTGGACTCGGTAGCGTAGGAGAAGCCGGCCGAGAGGTCCTGCTGAAAGCTCGTGGTCGAACTTGCCGGCGCCGCGATGGCCGGAAGGCTGCCGGTGAGTGCGCCGTACGAGAGCGCTTCGCTCGCCAGCGAGGATTGGCTCCCTCCCGCCCACTCCGCATACGCCACCAGCTGCTTGCCGAAAGTCCGGGTGAGGTTCGCGCCGACTCGGAAGCTGCCGTCCTCGTCGTAGAGGAGAACTTCGGGGCTGAGGTCCTCCCCGAGCTCGAAGTTGCTCTTGAGCAGCAGACGATTGTGCGCGTTGGTCCTGTCGAGCATCGGATCGATGCTCGGCAGCGTGGTGTCCTGGTAGAGCCGCGAAGGCGAGGTCAGCTTGGGCGCGTACGCCGCCGTGACGGCGCCTCCGTGCCAGACGAACTGGCCGCGAACCATCATCGTGCCAAGTCGGTCCTCGCGCAGAGCCGATGGATCGACTGAGAGCGGCTCGACAACGGCGCGCGTCCGGAAGAAGTCGGTCGGGTTGAACCCAAGCCCGACGCCGCTCTTGAAGTTGATCCGGCCGGCGTCGAGGAAGATGCCTTCGAGCGGATGCCAGCTCGCAAGCAGCTCGCGAGCGTCGAAGCGGATGTTTTCGTGCGTGGGAAAGGGGATGTGGTCAGCAGCGCGCAGCTCTGGCCGGCCGCTGTACGTGAGGCTGAAGCCGCTGAGCGGCGTCCACTCGACTCGCGAGTCCAAGAAGAGACGCTGCTCGAGGGCGGGCGGCGAAGGTGCCGCAATGGGAACGTCCAATGCGGAGCGAAGCAGCTCGAGCTCCGTCGCGCTTTCGAGGAACGCCGTGTGGTGCACCTTTGCCGAACCGGGCGGCGGCGACGCTGGTGCCGACTCGGATGGGATGCGGCCAAGCTCGTCGTCGGGCTGCGACTGCGCGAGCGCCGCGGGCGCGCGCAGACTCGCGAGCGCGAGCGCCGCCGCCGTCACTCGCTTTGCAAGCGAGGCAGGTATTCGCGTTGGAACCATGTCTCGGGAACTTCCTGAGCGCGATGATCGGTGCCCTTCACCGTTGTCACGCGCGAGCTGTCGACCGCGTCGAGGATGACCGCTTCGGTGGGCCGGAGGCCGCCGAGCCAGTTCTCGAACGCGCGGTAGTAGAGGATCTTCAGAAGCCGCCCGCTGTCGGAATAGAACTTGGCCTTGATGGGATTGAAGGTCCCTTGCTCCACCCAGTATTCGATCCGCGCGTAGGTCGATTGGTCATTGGCCGCTTTCAGGTCGAGATGCCAGCACGAGCGCGACGCGCGGCTCGCGTCCTGCACCGATTCCGTCGAGGTCAACGTCGCGACGTAATCGATCGAGAGCGTCACCGTGAGCACGTCGCCGATGGCGGCCTGGCCAATGAGCCGCTGCTGCGGCGAGATGCGCACGCTCGACTTGGAGGCGGGGTCGTAGAACCAGAGCGATCGTCCATCGAGGAGAACGGCCTTGCCGGCGTCGCGCGGCGGCTCGACGTACCGGACGAGGTTTCGGAACTGGTGGGTACTCGGATCCTTCTTGGAGACGATGGCGAGGACGTTCTGCGCTTGCGGCCTGCCGGAGAAGTACTCGGTCAACGTGGAGACGAAGCGGAAGGCGTGGTCGGGGTTCCGGATCTGGTCGGCTCGCGCGACGATCTCGGCCGCCGACTGTCCCCGCGCGCGCAGGGGCAGCAGCAAGAGAGCGATCGCGGCGATGGGGCGGAGGCTAGACATGGCGGAGGGCATCCACGATCTGCAGCTTGGCCGCCCGGTTCGCCGGCACGCGGGCGGCGAGCGTGGCGATCAAGGTCAGGGCGGTCCAGGTGGCGGCGATCAGCGCCGTCCGTCCCCACAGATCGACGCGGAACGGAACCGGTTGCGAGTTGGCCGGGGGAGTCCAGGAAAGGCCCGCGTGATTGAGGGCGAACGCGGCGAGCGCCGCCACGACGACGCCGGCGCTCGCGCCCAGGGCGCCCAGCAGCGCGCCTTCGACGACGAACTGCCGCCGGATCCCCGCGCGCTGCACCCCCAGCGCGCGCGTGGTGCCGATCTCGATCGTGCGCTCGAGCACCGCCATCGTCATTGTGTTGACGATGGTGAAGAGGACGATCACGCCCATGATGACGGCGATGAAAAGGAACATCGAGCCGAACATTTGCTTCACTTGGACGTAGAAGGGGTTCAGCTCGCCGAAGTCGCGCACCTCGAGCTTCCACCCCTGCAGCCGGAACAGCGACGCCAGGCGCGCGCGGGCCTTTTCCAGATCCCGCGTGCGGTGGAGCTGCACGGTGATGCCCGTGACCGCCGGTTTGCCCCGGCCGTAGACGAGCTGCTGCGCAAGCGAGAGGTGCATGCCGATGACGTTCTCGTCGAGCTCCTTGACGCCCTGCGGATGGGCGGCAGCGACGAAGAGGCTGACGACGTTGGGAGCGCCGGCGGCGGTGGCCGCGAGCAGATCGAGCCGCGGCATGCCGTCGTGCGCGCGCTCGCCGTCGCTGCGGAACGAAGCTTCCTGAAGGCCGGCGATGTCCTCGGCCGGCGCGTTCACGGCGGGGCGCTCCGGCAAAGCCGGCGGCTGCGGGCAGTCCGCGATCTTGAGCGGGCCGCACAGCCCGAGGATGCGGCCGAGACCGAGGCCGACGAAGCCGATGGCTGGGTCGCCATCTTTCAAGGGCGGCTCACCCGCGGTGGCCAGCACAACGCCGTGCTCGTTCCACTGGCGCATGCGCACCCGGTCGGATGGAATGAAGCCCGTTCCCAGGAAGGTCTTGGCCGCGGAGGTGGCCCCCGCGTAGTTGCCGGCGATGCCGACCAGGGCCAGCGTCGGCGTCACCACGTTCAAGAGCGGCGCCAGCACCTCGTCGTGCGCGATCCGCTCGATGACCTCCTGGTAGTCGTCGATGCCGTAGACGCTCGGATTGCCGGCGCCGTAGAGGAAGTAGCCCTCGCGAAAGGCGGCGAGGTGCCCGCTGCGCTGCACCGCGCCGGTCTCCAGTCCGGTGAAGATGTTGGCCTGGAACCCGCCGAACAAGAGGAGCGCCTGCGCGCCAGCCGCCACCGCCAGGGCCGTGACCGCCGAGCGGCGGCGGTTCCGCAAGATGTTCCGCCAGGCGATCTTGAGGAGCATCGTCATGACGGCGCTCCCGCTGTCTGCGACAAGAGCCGCCCGTCGCGCACGGAGAAGGTGCGATCGGAGTGCGACATGAGCTGCGGGTCGTGGGTGGAGAAGACGAAGGTGGTGTTGAACTTCGCCTGCACGTCGTGCATGAGCTCGATGATGGCAGCGCCCGTTTGCGTGTCGAGGTTGGCGGTGGGCTCGTCGGCGAGCACCACGTCGGGCTGCTTCACCAGCGCGCGCGCGACCGCCACCCGTTGCTTCTGCCCGCCGGAGAGCTCGTTCGGCCGCCGATCGCGCTGATCGGAAAGGCCCACGGCCTCCAGCATGGCGAGGGTGCGCTCGCGCCGCTCGGCCGCGCCCATGCTCACGAGCAGGAGCGGGTACTCGACGTTTTCGTAGGCGGAGAGCACGGGCAAGAGGCTGAAGCCCTGGAAGACGAAGCCGACGTGCCGGGCGCGGAAGGCGGAGAGCGCGTCGTCAGCGAGTGAGCCCAGGTCCTGCCCGCACAGCTCGACGGTGCCGGCGCTGGGCACGTCGATGGCACCCACCAGGTTGAGCAGCGTGGTCTTGCCGCTGCCCGAGGGACCGATCACCACGGTGAAAGAGGCCGGCTCGATGTCGAGCGTGATTCCATTGAGCGCGGGTACGTCCACGGCGCCGGCGCGGTAGGTCTTGACCACCCCGCGCATCCTCACCACTGCATCTTGACGTTGTGGTACCATGAGGTACCGTATTAGGTACCCACCGGTACCATGTCAAGGAGATCGACCCGTGCCACGCGCCAAGGGCTCCATCCAGGCAGTTCGCCAGAGGATTCTCGAGGCGGCCTTCGCCGCCTTCCGGGAGAAAGGCTACGCGGGCGCCACAACGCGCGAGATCGCGACGCGCGCGAAGGTTTCCAAGCGCGACCTCTACACGCTCTTCCCGGACAAGCAGACCATGCTGGCCGCCTGCATCAAGATCACGGCCCAGCGGGCGCGCCAGCCGCTCGAGCTGGGACTGGTCCGCGATGGCGGCGCGCTTCGCTCGGCGCTGGAGGCCTACGGGACCTCGTTCCTGCTCGAGCTGAGCCAGCCGGGGGTGGTCGCGCTTTACCGGCTGGCGATCATGGAGGCAGAGAGCTCGCCCGAGGTCGGGCGGGCGCTGATGACGTTCGGCAGGGAGGCTGTCGTCGGAACGCTCACTGGGTTCGTGAGAAAGGCCCAGGCCGCGCGGCTGCTCGGCAAAGGCAATCCCTCGGCCATCGCGGGGGTGTTCATGTCGCTGCTCTGGGGGAGCAGCATGGTCTGGCTTCTCTTGCGCGCGGAGGAGCCGCCCGACGGAGCGGTTGCGAAGCGGCGGGCGCGGGCAGCCGTCGAGGCGCTTCTGCGGCTCTTTCCGCCGGCGGGAGGCTCGAGATGATCCGCGAATCCGCGAGCTCGTTCCAGGTCGAGCGGCTTCGCCATCCACAAGTTCTTCGAGTACGTGCAGGGCGCCAGGCCGCAAGCGCGCGCAACCTCGGCCTGTCGCTGATCCTGCTCGGCACCGGCGCGCTGGTGGCGGCGTCGCTGCAGCACTGAGGATCCGAGAGGATGGGGCGCAGCCTACGATGTGATTGCGAAGGCGGGGTGGAGTCTGAACGGTAACTTGCAATGGGTGATCAATGGCATTCGAAGCGGTCAGTCCTTCTACACCGCATCACCAATTAACGCTTCGACCTTGACCGGAAGCCCACTGTACAACGGGGGGGCTAGTGTTTACGCGATTGAGCTAGAACTTCTGAGGCTCGCCGGTTACGTGAAACAGGGCGATTTGCTGGTTCCCCCCGGGTGGCAATGACATGGTATCCGAACTGACACATTTACTGGATGAGATCCGCGCCGCGAACACCATTGCGTGGTCCATTGCTGCCATTCCGAGCCGAGAGGACGAGCAATGTATTCGCTTGATTGAGCTGCTCAAACGGCTGTCCGCCGAGGAGCGGCTTGGCCTGTTTGCGAGGCCAGAGTTGTCCGTGCGCATCCAAGTGTTTGTCTTTCGGATGGCAGAACTCGCTGTTAGGGCCACATCTGTATCACTCTTGGAGACAGCCGCGACGGCTCTGGCAATGGAGGGTTGTCCAGAGAGAGAAGCCTACAGCCTTTTGGCGTTGATCGTTCACAGTGCAAAGAAGCTTGGCATCGATGGCGATAGCTTGATTCGACGTGCGATGACATTTGCCGATGATTCCGGCAAAGAGCGGTTACTCTCGTTCCTTTCCACAGATAGCAAGCTGAGAACCATTGAAGCAATAGGATTTAGAGAGACCAACATGCCTGAGGGATTCACGTATAAGTTTGATTTGTCTGCCGCGATGCCGTTTGCTCTACGCCGTCCGTCGTAGTGTCGATCATGAACAGTGTCTCAACGCTGGAGTTGAGACGGAAACTCATCTTCCGCGTCGCGGGCGTTCCGAGGCTCGGCTGTCGTTGGCCAAAACTCGATCGCGCGGTTGAACCTGTGAAATGCCCGATCGGTGGCGCCTGTCGTTTGCCAAAACTCGATCCATGAGTTGGCCCATAGAGTTACGAGTTCCTCCCGTTCTTGGCGCGCCAAGAGCGTGCGAAGGCGTCCACCGCGGCCGGCACGAGCCAGAGCGCATTGACGACGCGCAGGTGTTCAAGATGGCCTTCAGAGCAGGCTTTGCGAAGAAGGTACTCAGGGACTCTGAATCGAGTTGCAGCCTGCGCCGTTGTGAGCGGTCGCTCGTCGTCGGCTTCCTGCTGAGGCGCCACGGCCGCGCTGACCACCGGCTGACCAAAATCCTTGTGCTCCCTTGATGCAGCTTGCAACTCCGGCGCTGAAACGCCGCCCTGTGAGTCGAGGGATTCCGACGGGTTGGTGAAGTCTGATGCTGTCTGCAAGCCTTCGTCGGTTGCCTCATAACCCGAAGGTCGCAGGTTCAAATCCTGCCCCCGCAACTGAAGAACCGCAGGCCCTACAGGCGCTTGGCTTGTAGGGCCTACGCGTTTTCAGGCTCGGGCAGTGACCCGAGGGTCGCAGGTTTGCAAACTGTGACAGCGCTTGGATGGGCCTTCGAGAAGTTTCGGCTAATTACGGCCGTCCGCCCGGTCGAACCTTGTTCCGGTTCGGGGCCTGCTGACCACGGGCTGACCAAAGTGCAGCACCTCGGATGGCGGCTTGCCTCCGACGGCCGTAACCGCGAGCTTCCAGCGGCCCTACTTCGAGCCTGCGCCCCACGAACGCTTCCAGCTCTCCATCTGCGCGATCTCACGCTCCTGGTTTCGGATGATGTTGCGCGCAAGCTGCTCAAGCTCCGGACGCCTGGTCGTGGCGAGGATCTCCCGACTCATGGCGACCGCGTCCTGATGGTGTGGGATCATCATCTCGATGAACGCTACGTCGGGGTCGGGCGGCGCGGCCCCCGCCGGCGTCCCGCCCATCGGCATATCGCCGTGGCGCATCCTGCCCATCGCGCCGCCAACCATTGGCATCCCTCTGCCCGACGACGCGGCCGCTTGCAGCTCGTTCGGGAACCAGGCGCGGCGCCACTTGCGCATCTGCCTGATCTCGACCTCCTGCGCCTTGATGATCCCAGCCGCCAGCTGCTTCACCTCCGGGCGGCGTGCCTTCGGCTCGATCGCTCTGGCCTCATCGACCGCCGCCTGATGGTGGGCGATCATCCCGTCGAGGAACCGGAGGTCCGGGTTGGTGCTGGCGGTGGACTTCGCCTGCGTGTGGGCGGCCATCGCCCCAAACGCGAGCAGCATCGCCAGGAGGTATCGCAGACGCATCTTCAATGTCGGACTCCTTGGATCGTGCCCGGCGCTCCGGGCGGGTGTTGGGCGGTGGAACCGATCAGCGCAGCACCGCGGCCGGCAGGTAGTTGGGGATCCTTGCTCCTCAAGAGATCCTGAGCGCTCGAGGAGAGACAGACCAGCGCGGCCGAGAGTATGATCAGGTCTTTGATGACGAGACGACCGCTACCCGCCAGATAAGGGAAATGAGACACCCATGCCTCGGGCGTCGTGATGAGAAAGGAGAGCGTGACGAATGACATGCCGGCCGCCAAAAGCGCGCCGACGAAGCCGAGCATTGGACTGAACGATCCAAGCAAGACCAGGATACCGATGCCGATGATCACCGTCCCCAGGGCATCGGCAAAGAGATACGTGCGATTCTTCTGATGCCACGCGCGGTTTTTCGGAACCCGTTCGCCTTCCTTGTTCATGTACTGTTTGTATTCGGGCGCGGGCTTCGCATAGAAAAATTTCATGACGGGCGAGTTGGCGACGAACGGCACGATCGATTCGGCTTCATAGGGAACGAACTTGAGTCCTCCTATCCAGGCCATGACGACAAAAATGGCGATTCGGACGAGGTGGATGAAGTCAGGTTCGCTGCGCGCGAGCCATTCCAGGTAGCTCTGCGTCATGTGGTGAGCCTTCGCTTGCCTGCCATTTCAAGCCTCCATGCGTTGGCACAGCGGACCTCTTCTTTGCAGCGGGCGGGCCAATGGTCAGGCTGACCCGCTCCCCTCGCGCGGCGCGTCCGACATCGATCAGCGCACGACAGGGCGGTGTCGGAATCTTGAACACCTGTCCGTCGCCAAAACTAGATCCGATCGAGATTCCTTGACGTTTCCAAGGCTCGATGGATCCTCCGTGGCTCAATGCTCCGCTTCGGTCTGCTACTGGTCGCCGCCGTGCGAGCGGCCTTCCTCGCCCGCACAGATCTTGTGGTCGAGAATCTCGCCCTCAGGCACCAACTATCCACCTTCGTTCACTGCGGCCGACGTCCAAGGGTCGGAGTTGCTGACCGAGTGCTCTGGGTGACCTTGCGCCGAGTCTGGGCGAGATGGTCCGAAGTGCTTCTGTTCGTGCGGCCTGAGACAGTGG
>WNFF01009688.1_pt1 | contig 10051 bp, 9 predicted proteins | sample 5400441 | NCBI WGS metagenome assembly WNFF01 (sample SAMN13153345, study PRJNA577476) | soil metagenome | isolation source: 120 cm saprolite under Douglas fir tree site 2 hole 3 replicate 1 | place: USA:California | collected 2015-04-18 | reverse complement strand
GCCAACACCAGCCTGCCCGTGCCGTGGGCGGGTGCTTCGGGCACCTCGGTAGGCTCGACGATTTCTACGCCATTGTGCCTCTTCATCGAGAACCGCCCTTTCTTCTGCTGATGGCTTTTTTCAGCACGGCGCAGACGCCGGAAAAACGCAGTGCGGCGTTTTGAAATTTTATGCTGCGCGAGGTAAAGCGCGCTGTTTTGCGTGAGTGTTGGTTCCATAAGATTGGGGTCCGCGTTTATTGCATAACGCAATGCGGGGTTTCTTTTCTGTTGCTACTGGGGGGAACAGCTAACGAAACCGCGCCGAGGGATCGAACGTCGATGCGGCTCTATAAGCGTCTTAGTTGGTGCCGAAGCTGCCAGTTGTGCTGGTGCCGCCGCCAGTTGTACTGGTACCTTTGCCACCGCCCTTGACTCTCCGGCGGGCGCATTTTTTTTGTTTTTCGGTACGTTCACTTCGGCCGCTTATTACCATTATTCGTGCCAACGGAGTTGAGGGTTATAAACTCTGCTTCTCTTGATCTTTGTAATCAGGCGCTTACGAAACAAAGATTTCATCGCGTCACAAAATCAAGATCGCGACATTGGCCTAATCTTGAGTCCATCATAGTCTAATGTTGAGACCCCCCCCGTGCGTTGATTTTGAGCCGCGTTCCGAAAGTGCCGCGCCAGCGGCGGCAAACGTCGGCTGCACCCGCTGGTTAGGCACAAAATTACTTTCCACTTAAGAGACCAACCAAATGCCTGCCGTCCGCATACTTGACGTCCGAAATTTTCCAACCCGTTTTTGTAAGAACTCTGCTTCCTGAACCCCGCGCGTGTGAGCGGCTCATCGCGCGGTCGCGTCCATCGACGTCATCCGCCGCAGTTCAAATTCGCGGTAGCGATCCTGATAACGGCGGAGACGAAACGGGAAGATCACCACCACCAGCACGCCAAGCAGCAGGAGCGCATACCACACTCCGTACGGCTGCCGCAGCGCGACGGCGGCAAGCCCGCCCAGCGCGAATGCCACGCCGGCGCCGATCAGCACGCGCACGGCATTCACGACGAAGCGTTGCGCCTTGCCCCGCGCCGCGAGCCACTCGATTAGCGCGCCAAAGCAACCGATGAGCGCGCCGCCGACACCGCCGACGATGCCGACGGTTCGATCCGACCACCACGCGCCGGTCTGCGTCGCGGCGCCGTCGAAGCTCGTGCTCTGGACGAGCTTGAGATTCCGCAGGAAGACGCTGCCTTTGCCAGGAAGCTGGACGTTCACCACCAGCTTGCTTGGCCGCGAACTCGCGCCCTTCGCGTTGAACGGGAGCGAGAACGCGCGCCAGTCGGAAGTGCCCGTGAGTTTCGCCATCGGTCCGGCCACACCGAGCGTGCGGGAAAAATACGCCGCCGTTTCGCCGAAGTGGCTCCACATTTCTAGGAAGCCGTCGCCCTCCACGTTGTCGTAGCGCACTTCGCCGATGACGGCGTAGAAATCGGTGGTGATTTTCCGCTGCATGATGGTCAGCACGGTCGCGCTCATCGCGCCCGGGCCGCGATTCTCGACTTTGAGCGCATTGTCCGGTGCGCCGGTGAGCGTGCCCGCGGTGAGCTTGCCGGCGTCGGCGAGTTCCTTCCACGAGAAGGTGGAGATGACCTGCTCGTCGGCGCGCGCGGCGGCGGTGAAGATGATTGCAGTGGTGAGGAGGAGGATCGTTTTCATGGTTGGGGTTCTATTCTTGTTGGTAGTGTTTGAGGAGCTGGTGAAAGGTGGACGCATCGAAACGGCCCTCGGCGTAGAGCCCGCGGAGCAGCCGCTCGTAGTCGTCGGCGGTGTCGTTCTTGTCGAAGACCTTGATCTTCTCGATCAGCCGGTCGAGGCGCAGACGGACGGTCGGGTAGGTGATGCCGTAGGCATCAGCGAGCGAACCTGACGTGAGAATGAATCGCTTCACGAAGGTGCGGTCTTCATCGCTGAGGAGTTCGACCCAACGCTCGGGTACGGATTGCGACATTGATAAAATGAAAGCACACTTTCGTTTTATTGGCAATAACAAAATGAAATCGGACTTTTGTTTTATTGAATCTGCAAAACGGCCACGCGATAATTAATGCGACCGGGAATCTCCCACTTAGCGAGTTCCAAGGTTCCAACTCTCACTCGTAAGCACGAATGCCCGTGCAAACCCCGAGTCAGGTCCGAAGCTCCCAATCGTTTCTTTGCGCCTCCCAACGGCGAGACAAAAAATTGATCAAGGTTGGAGCTTGGAAGCTCTGAATTGGGACAATTATGTCGCGCACGTTCAGCACCTCCAAAAATTTGGATCATCTTAAGCCCAGTTTATGGAAATGAACTTTGGCGTCCAAGGTATGGCGGGCTTTCCGCTCCGGCGAGATTCGCGTTTTTGATTCAACCGGCAACGTCGAGCACACGATCCCTTTCAGCGAAAGCAGATCGAAAACTGTGAACCGCATAACGCCGGGGGAGCCGTCGGCTGCATCGACTGGCAGGCAGGCATCCACTGCGACCCTTACGAGGGTCAGGAATGCTCGTACAGCTCCCAAGTGTCGCCAAGGAAGCCGCTCTGGTTGTCTCCTCCAAAGAGAACACTGCGGCTGCGATCGCTATCATAGGCCAGCGCCAGGAGCATGCGTGGCCCAGGACCAATATCCTGAATTTGTGTCCAGTGTTTCCCATCCCAGCTCCACGTATCGCCGAAATATCCTGCTCCCTGGCCGCCGAAGAGCAATACTTGGGTTCCGTCAAACACCATTCCGTGCCCATAGCGCGGCGCGGGTCCAGTATCGGCGACTTGGCTCCATTGTGATCCGTCCCATTCCCACGTGTCATTAAATTCGGTGCCACTCCTCGTGCCGCCGAAAAGAACGACGCGATCGCGAATCACGTCATACGCTAGCGGCGCGTACGCTCGGGCGGGCGGTCCAGTCTCCTGTTCCTGCGTCCACTCCATCCCGTCCCAACTCCACGTGTCCCCAACTGTCTGACTGCTCTGGTTCATCCCGCCGAATAACACAACGCGCTTGATCTTGCTGTCGAATGCCACGGCGTGTCCGGACCGGCCGCTGGGGCCCGTATCGGCCATCTGCGTCCATTCCGTGCCATCCCATTCCCATGTGTCAGCCAAAACCGCTGGGGGACCGACGGTGCCGCCGAAGAGGACGACACGTTCGCGAATGCTGTCGAACGCCAGGGCATGGTTCCCGCGTGCGCGTGGCCCTATATCTTCGACTTGTGTCCACGACTGACCGTTCCAGACCCAGGTGTCGTTCAACGGGCCGGTTTTTTTCCAGCCACCGAAAAGCACAACTTGGTGACGCGCTGCGTCATAGGCCGCTCCACTTTCACCACGGGCGGTTGGACCAATGTCTTCTCTCTCAGTCCACAAAAGCCTTCCCATCCTTTGAAACTCTAGGTGCAGCAAGTATCTGTGACAACCTTAATTAGCAATGAGGTCGGTCTCTGCAATCCACTCATTTTTTCCAAGGCCCCGATGGGTATCCCGGTTTGGTTATTTTCAGGCACGATATTGCTCCATGGCATTTCTTGACTAATACGCGTATGCATGTGCGGACGTCCTCCGTCGGCCAGCGGTTGGCTGCATCGGCTGGTTAGATGATTCCGCGGGCCTGTTCGCAAGGTCTTCGTCTAGCTTCTTCTTGTGATACGCGTCTCGCATCATGAGCAGATACCCTCCCACCCAAAACATGAGTCCCCATTCGAGAATCAATATTGAAAAGCCGGGAGCTGGCTCGTAGCAGCCCAACAATGAGCGCGATCAGCACGATGATAGCACTGCCGACGATGACCGGCGGCAACGCACCAATGCCGAGGCCCATAGAATTGGTCTTGGCGCATGCGCGACCGCACGGCAACTCTCCCATTCCCACTGTCGTCGGCACATAAGTTGGTCAAGAAACTACGTCTAGTTTTGCGCTCGACCCCTCTACTGATTGTTAAGGACCGTTTGCGCCGCGCGTTTGGTCACTTCAATTTGGGCGCTCACCTTCTGGAGGCCCGCACTAAGCGCTTCAATTTGCTTTTGCTGATGCGCGATAGTCGCTTCCTGTTTTGCAGCAGTGGATTTTAATTCTTGCACTGTGCGATGTTCTTTCAGGAACTCGTTGAGTAGCATCGCGTTCACCGCTTCGTAGCGCACGGTGTAAACTTTCCCTTTAGCGTCGCGAGCCACCAGATCGGGGTTCACCTTTTCTACTTGTTCAGCTACAAGGCCAAACTGTGGGATGCCATCGGGATCAATCTGGCGTTTGTAGCGGAAGGTGACCGGTTTAAGGGCCAGAATCGCTTCGCTTGCTTTATCCATAGGTTTGATGGCGTCCTTGAAACGCTCCGAGGAAGGGGGCACTCCAAGTTGACCACTGCTATTTATCTTAACCGCTACGCCGCTAACCGCTATCCCATTAATGCCAGCGATAAAGGTGGCCGTCTGGGTTCCTTGGGTGCCGATGCGAATGGTGGCCGACTCGGCAGCGACACCAACGTTTCCGATGTCGATGTTGTTATCGCCCGTGGTCAGTTTTGCGCCGGCCTGATACCCCAAAGCAATGTTACTGTTTCCGGTTGTGTTGTTAAAGAGTGCGTTAACTCCGGTCGCCGTGTTGAAGTTTCCGCTCCCATTGCTAACGAGAGCATTAAGCCCGGCAGCTGTGTTGGCGTTGCCGGTCGTGTTGTAATGGAGCGCATCACGCCCGGCGGCCGTGTTGCTTACGCCGGTTGTGTTACTATAAAGCGATTGATAACCGCTAGCGGTGTTTTCGTCGGCGGTGTTGTTATAAAGCGATTGATAACCGTTGGCCGTGTTGAAATTGCCGGTGGTGTTGCTAAAGAGCGCGGCAAAGCCGTTAGCGGTGTTGTCTTGGCCGCCTGTGTTGCTATAAAGCGCCTGAGAACCGTTAGCCGCGTTATCGTTGCCGGAAGTGTTGGAGTAGAGCGCCTGATAACCGTTGGCCGTGTTGTCGTTACCGAAAGTGTTGTTAAGGAGCGCAAATGCACCATTGGCCGTATCATGGCTGCCGCTCGTGTTAAATTCGAGCGCATTAGTACCCGTAGCCGTGTTTTCATTGCCCTCGGTGTTGCTAAACAGCGATAAGAATCCGGAGGCTGTGTTGCTGGAGCCTGTCGCGTCGTTATAAAGCGCTTGATCACCGACGGCCGTGTTGAAGTAGCCAGTAGTGTTATTGAAGAGCGCAGAAAAGCCAACTGCTGTGTTGTCGCCTCCGCTTGTAAGGCTAAAGAGGGCATCATCACCCTCAGCCGTGTTTTGCCCCGGATAACCTCCGTCGGGTGCTGGGTTAACCGCTCGAGCCGTCGGCGAAAGCGCAAAGCACGCCAGCGCCAGCGTGACGAGAAGGAAACCGCGCCGCAGAGGCGAGCGGTTCATCAAATTTCTTATCGGTAAAGTTGTCATTGTTTTTTAACTTTCTTTTTTTGAGGTGGATTGTTGAATGACATTAACTGCAATCCAGTTCCCAAGCGGAACGAGGGAATTGGAGATCGCGTAAAAGCGGCGTTCCAGCGAAAATCCAGCCCCACGGGCTTTTTTAGTTCGGCCGAAGATGCGTTGAAACTTCGGATGACGTAATCCAAAATAAATTTACGAGCATTCCCGACAGTCGTATATGGGGCTTTAGTCCTATGCGTTTAGGAGCAGCCGCAAAGACGGCAAGGAAGTCGGGAGAATCGCCGAATGATCCAGCGACAATGATTCAACTGGTGGCGTGCTTTTCACCGCAGACGCGCACCGAGACAATGGACAGAGGTTCATCGTTAGTGCCGACGAAAAGCTCACTGCGTTTCCCGGAAATTGAAAGATCAAGCGCAACAACAGTGATTGAAATCAGACCAGATCGGCGCGGCTGGAAGGTATTCGAAGCGCCGGGTGTTGAGCCTGTTTTTCCCGAAGAGGATCAGGCGATCAACTACGCGGAAAACCGAGCGAGTTTTCGCTCGGGCGAAATTCGGTTGAATCGCAACAATCCGCCCGTGCGACACAGTGTATTTTCGAGAGACAGCGTTAACTAATCAGAGGGTGTGATCGACGTGAATGAGCGGGTTTTGGTCATCGGCGCGACGCAGGGCACAGGATATCTGATAGCAAATCGGTTGCTGCGGGATGGGTACCGGGTGCGAGCCTTGGCGCGGAACGAGGCGAAAGCGAAAGAGAAGTTGCGTTCGCCAGTGGAGATTGGGGTGGGCGACATCACGAAGCCGAATAACTTACCAAGAGCGATGAAGGATGTGGATCACATCGTCTTTACGGCCGGGGTGACCCAGCGCCCCGCCAGCGAGCGACAAATCATAGCCACGGAATACCAGGGAGTGAAAAATACGCTGGCCGCAGCGAGAGACGCGCGATTCACCGGGCGCTTCCTTTACATGACGTCCATCGGAGTCGCGATATCTTCTCTTGGCGCAATACTCCTCAACCTCGTTAAGGGAAACACATTGAAATGGCGAAAGCTGGCGGAAGAGGAAATCCGAAGGAGCGGGTTTGATTACACGATTATTCGAGCCGGTTTTCTGACCAATAGCCCGGCAGGCCGGCGAGCGATCGAAATCAGCCAACGCGAATATCCGCTCGGTTTCAAATACAGAATCAGTCGGTCCGATGTGGCTGAGGTTTTTATCCAGGCGTTGAAGCATCCGAGGACGCGCCGGACCACCTTCGAGGTAGTCCGGGCCAGGGGTGGACGTGGCCAAGGATGGGACGTCCAATTCGGTCAACTAACGCCGGATGCATGAGACGGCTTGAATACTACAGGCAGAGCAACGTAAAACCCGACTAATAGAGTGATTGCGGACTTTGTAGTTGTCGGCGGAGGAATTGGCGGCACCGTCCTGGCTGAGTTGTTGGGCCGAGGCGGGAAGAAGATTGTTGTATTGGAGCAGAGCACCGGCCCACCGAATTTTATCCGGCCTGAAGCTTTATGGCCAGCGACGATGGAGATGTTGTTCTCTTTGATCCCAAGAGAAACGTGGGAAAAGGAGGCCGTGCTTCCAATGCGCGGGGTCGAGCTTCATGATGGCCGGCGAGTCACGGCGTTGATCACCCCGGAACTCTTGGAAGAGGCTCGGGTCCGCCTTTGGTGCACAAATCCCAACGAAACCCGCGAACTGTTGCTTCACCTTAGCTCTTTTGAATTGCGGCGTGGAGTTGAGGTAATGCACGTACTGAAAGAGAAAAACCGTATCCTTGGTGTCCGGACGCGCAATGTCGCCACGGGTGAAGAGCTTGAGGTGCTAGCCGATTGCACGGTCGGCGACGATGGTGTCCATTCGGTGGTCAGAAAAGCCTGCGGCATTGAGATCAAAACACGAATGGTCCCCCTTGATCTTCTCTGTTTCGGATTTGATTGGCCATCGAGTCTTCCATTTGCGACGGCTCGCATATGGATGAATTTGAAGGGGCTTGGTTCAGGGATCTTGGGCTTGGTGGCCATCCCTGCGGGCGTTGGAAAAGGGGCTGGATTGGTACCGGTGCGGCCAAAAATCTTTAACGCCAACCCTAATGTGACAGAATCATGGAACCAGCTGTGTTCCATCGATGCCGTCATTCACGAAGTGATTCGAGATAGGAAATTTCCACAGGATTTGGTGCGCATCCGCCGACCATGGGGCCATGCACCGCGCTACGGGACGGAGGGCGCCGTGTTGATTGGAGACGCCGCGCATCCGGTAAGTCCGGCAGGCGGACAAGGCGCAAACATGTCGGTGGCCGATGCTTGTGTTCTGGCCGAACTCGCGCTGCGCAACGAACCGAATCTGCTCGCTGAGTACGAACGAAGAAGACGACCCGCTAATAAGCGTTCTATCGGTCCAACGCGAGTGGCGGTATCGGTTTGGTCGATCCCGGAGTGGTGTTCGCCCGCTTACCTTTTCCTTTCCATGGTGCGATGGGTTGGGCGCCATCCGTCGCTGATGCGTCGCGCGATACGATCTTTCTCCACGAGGTTTCAGGAAAAGATAAATTGATGTCCGTGCCGCTTCACCAGTTGCTCAAGCTGACGCCTGGCGCTTTGAAAACCAGGTTTCCGATTGATAAGTCGAGTCAAAAGGGATCGACAGCATTGGCCTTTCGCGCGGATCGCAGAAATTGCCTCGCCGCGCAAGAGGAACTAGATCGCCGCGGAATCAAATTCGAATTCCAAGAGCACGAAATCTTCCACTCCATCTACTTTCGCGATCCCGACGGCCATGAGCTTGAGATCGCGACGTATGATTTAAAGGGACGCGCTCCGCATCCATAGAAAATTCCTCTTTAAAGGCGAATTCAATTGGCCTAATTCTGGTTAGGTGGCGGTTGATCACTGTTCAGCACTGGCGCGGAGGTCGCTCATGTGGCTCCTGTTCGTTGCGATACTGAGCTTCGTGGTGCCCAACGGCCTCTTCCTCTATTGGCTTCTTCATGACTTCACGACTCTTCGGGCCGCCCTGCAGGATCGACTCGCCCTCGCATTCATCCTCGATGTGTTCATCACGACGGGCGTACTGGCTGCCTATTTCGCCAAGTCGCCGCCTGGCCGCTACCGTTGGCCCTGGTTTGTCGCCTTCTCGCTCTTGGGCACGCTCTGTTTCGGCCTCGCCTTCTACTGGTGGCTGAGCAAGCGGCCAAGCGCTGATGTACCCGCCACCTAACTACGGCTTGACCCGTCCGAGGAAAAGAAAATGGGGCCTATCTAAACCCCGAAAGCCTTCGCGAGCACCGCATTCAAGATTTGGCCACACGGACTGCCATTAGCTATCAGCTTTATTAATCTCCCCCGCGCGCCGGAGCAAAACGACGCCGAACAGAAACGGGATAATGAAGGGGACCGCGGGGATCCCAACAATGAAGCCGGGACTGGTGTACCATGGCGTGGAGAGTGCGTGCGGATCGGGAAAGTGCAGACCCCTGATTACAAGCAACAGCAGCGCGACCAGACTAATGATCATGAATGCGCGCGCAGCGCCGCGACCGATCCACCGGGCTTGCCCGAGAGCAACAGCAAACGCAGCCGTTGCAAAGTAGGTTAGAGCGCCGGCAAGAAACAGGATCATATCCGTCACGGTGTTCAGATCGCGGAATGCGGAGGGCACTTCGCCACCGTGTAATCTGGCGGTGGATACTCCGAACGCCAACGCATCGAATAGAAGGTAGAGCGGACCCGCGAGCATGATCATCCCGAAGCCAACGCTCGGACGAGATTGTTCATCCGCATTTCCGAGCGCTTCTCTGAGCACCACGAATCCAACGACGATCGCGATCGTCATGGCGGTGAGAACCAGATATCGCATCTGGTTCTCCGTCGCAGTCGCCTGCCACGGTGGACCAAGGCCAACCCAGAGGAGAGCCACGAGCGCAAACGGCGTTATGAGAAGAATTCCGGTCAGCGCGAGCAATCGCGGCCCGCGAGACGTACTCGTTACCGCGCGCGCGCCAAGAGTCCATGCCGCCAAGGCCATCGCTGCGAACTGGATTATGCCGATCACCTGATGCGCGGGCGACACACGCAGTGGGCGGATGGCAGCAAGGACGATCGCCACAATGAAAATGGCAAAGAGAAACCAATAACAGAAACGCTTCACGGAGTGACCGTCTATCGATTTAGTCAGCGAAAGGCAACGAAAAGCTACGGGGAAACGGGGTCACATCTAAAGATTCAAGATTTGCGCGAGCTGAATGGCTCGTCGTTATCCGTTAATCGTTAATAGTTATTCGTCGACGCGTGACGCGGCACGGTCACTTGAAATTAATGTTCGTCTTGCACGTGCTTAGGCACAGATTGATAAGTTTTTTATGCCGGACCGCAGTTACGAATTCGTCCAGCTTGACGTCTTCACCAAGACGCCTTTGGCGGCTAATCCGCTCGCCATTTTCACCGACGCGCGCGGACTGGACGGTTTGTGGGGAATGTATCAGTGGCTCGATCGCGCACCGAAAGGGCGCAATGATACCGGCGTCTGGTGGCGCCGCCACGACGAATACAAAAATGAACGTGCGCGACGTAATTGTCCCAATTCAGAGCTTCCAAGCTCCAACCTTGATCAATTTTTT
>WNFF01005875.1_pt1 | contig 10052 bp, 11 predicted proteins | sample 5400441 | NCBI WGS metagenome assembly WNFF01 (sample SAMN13153345, study PRJNA577476) | soil metagenome | isolation source: 120 cm saprolite under Douglas fir tree site 2 hole 3 replicate 1 | place: USA:California | collected 2015-04-18 | reverse complement strand
TACGAGTTCTTATCCGAGTCCTGATTTCTGGTTTTTCCACATCAGGCGTCTGCCACTCCGCCGCCACTTCTCGCTAGCAAAGACCGGTGGTATCGTGGTTTTATCGGTGTTCGAGAGTCTTCAGGTGAAGTCTGTGCCGCGAGTCGTTGCCCAATTATTGGTGCTATTTACGCTGCTGGCGTATGCGCGCAGCCTTCCTGCTCAGGCCGTCCAGCAGCCCAGTAGAACCCCGGCGAGTGGTGCTTCGCACAAAAAAGAGGGCCAACCACGAAAAGGCTACGGCTCAGTGACTGCGGTCGGGTTAACGCATGACAAGAATGGTCCCGCGGTTGAAATTATCTCAACCCGGCCGGTGATTCCCGAGATTCAACAACTGGATAGTCCCTCTCGCCTGGTCATTGATTTGCCCGCAACCATCACCGCAGTACCGCGCAAGCGAATCAGCGTTCAGACAATGCAGATCAGCACGATCCGCATAGATCAGTATCAAAACGACCCACCAATAACCAGGGTTGTTGTGGACTTGCTTACGCCGCGGCTATATACCTGGGACGCCACGGGAAACCGGCTCCTGGTGCATTTGCAGGGAGAAGTCGAAAAGTCATCACAGCCGCCTTCGGTGGCAACCTTTTCTACGGGAGTGCGACCTGCGGTGGTGCCACGCAGCCCAGGCGGCTCGGGTGCGGTGGTGCTGGCGGGGACCCGCCTCGCCGGTGGATCGTCCGTCACCGCCGGGGCCGATACAGCTGTGCTCAGCCTATCGCGGGGGGGAGAGATTCGGGTCTGTCCTGGAACAACTGTTTCGGTCACCTCTTCCGAGAGTGGCCGCGACTTCATGCTGGGCATGAGTACCGGGGCGCTGGAGACGCATTTCAATCTGGATGCTTCGGCGAATTCGGTGCTCACGCCTGACTTCCGCATCCTGCTGCCGGGTCCCGGTGAATTCCATTACGCCGTGAGGGCGGACTCCTACGGCAATACTTGTGTGCGAGGATTGCCTGGCAACACGGCTTCGGCGATTGTGTTGGAACTGATGGGAGACCGCACGTATCAGGTGAGGCCCACCGATCAATTACTTTTTTACTCGGGGCGCGTGGACAAGGTGCAAAGGGGAGTAGCGCTCGATTGTGGCTGTCCGCCCCCCGCTGAACCGGTGATGCTTGCCTCAACCCCGTCCGCACCTGTCGTATCGGACGAGGATCTTCCTGCGACGACACACTTGGCGCAGCCGGGTGAGCAAGCAAGACCGTTGCCGCCTGCCCCGTCGACTTCAGGATTTCCCAGTGGCGGCCCGCCACCTTCAGCCGTCACGCTTTCGGTAATTGGCCCAGAAACCGCGCCGCTGCCGACATCGCGACCCGACGATGTTCATGTCCAAGTGGACGCGCCTCTCGTCTTTCGGGCTGCCGACAGTGTCAACGCTCGGTCGGCGCCAACTCGCGAAGTTGGGCGTCTGCCGCTTGCTTCTGCTGATCGTGCCGCCAAAATCCAGACACTGGCGCTGCCACCACCGTCGGCGCAGCCGCCTCCTCATCACGGTTTCTTCAGGAGGGTTAAAGGCTTCTTCTCCGCGATCTTCCACTAGAAAGACGGCGCAAAGAATCTCCTGCGGGCCCTAGCTGCGAGCCGGTCTAATGTTAGGATCTGCGCAACGCTCGCCCCAGCGGAGCGGCCTTGTCACGAATGTTGTCCGCTATCTCGGAACCGCGGTCCAGCACGTCTTCGACCCGGTCGATGGCTTCTTCCTTTAGGTCCTGCATCGTGTCTAGAGCGTCTTTGTAGCCGCGTCGCAAATCCTTTCGCAACTGTTTTCCGGGCTTGGGTGCGAGCAACAGTGCGACCAGCGCGCCTGCCCCGATCCCGACCAGCAGGAATGTAATTGCCGTGCCGACACTACTTCTGTCCGAAGCCGCATAATTTCCCATGCGCATAAAAACCTCTCTCACCGCGATTGCGGAATTCTAATTGTCGTCCGATTTGGGATGCCGAACTACCAGAGCCGCGTTGGATTCTCACTCTAGGTTAGACATCTACTATTTTAATCTTTGCGCCTGGTCACATTGCGGTTTTCGCTTAAGATCATCATTACATAAGGGTCATGGCGCATGGCGCCCCGAATTGGTAACTCCATCAAGCTCAAGGCGCTCCAATTTCCCAATCAGCCAAGCCGTGTGTAAAATTGATAGTTTAGTCCAGTATCCGGCGGAGCCTTTGGTTGCCTGCTCCTAGCCGCATTACCATAACTTTTTCGAGGAGTTTTACCCAGCAATGTCGATTCCTGCTACTCAGCTTCGTCCCGGCATGATTATTAAGCACAATAATGATCTGCATTCGGTGTTTAGCGTTGAACACCGCACGCCCGGCAATCTCCGTGCTTTTATCCAGGCCAAGTTGCGCAACTTGCGCACCGGCGCGATGTTTGAACATCGCTTCCGTTCTCCGGATCCCATCGAAAAGATCACGGTGGACGAGGTCGAGATGCAGTACCTCTACAACGACGGTGACGACTACTACTTCATGAACACCGAAAACTATGAGCAAACCCATCTCCGCCGCGACGTTCTGGGTGACGCAGTCGATTACTTGATCCCTAATCTTCAAATCAAAGTCGAGTTTTTCGACGGCAAAGCAGTGGGTGTTGAGCTTCCTCAAACTATCGAAATGACCGTGATCGAAACTGAACCGGGGCTGAAAAGTGCGACCGCTTCGAGCGTTACCAAGCCGGCGAAAACCGAAACAGGGCTGGTGGTTTACGTTCCACCGTTCATCAATGAAGGTGAGAAGATTCGTGTGGACACGTCCGAGGGTGCGTATCTCTCGCGGGCGTGAGTTCCGCATATTCTGACGAGATTGTCATTCTGAGCGAAGCGAAATCTCTTTTCCATGATGCCCGCCGATAAAACTGCTGAAGCTCGTCGCTTCATCGTGCGCGGCCGTGTCCAGGGAGTTGGCTTTCGCTGGTTTGTGGAGCGCGAAGCGCATATCCTCGGCATTGCCGGCTGGGTGCGCAATAATGCCGACGGCAGTGTGGAAGTCCTGGCGATGGGAAACCGTGAGCAGCTTGTAATGCTGCGGTCGCGGCTGAGAGAAGGGCCGCGGGCTGCGCGCGTCGACAATGTCGAAGAAGTGGAGTCGAAACCTGTTTCCGGACTGACCACATTCCGCATCGAAGGAGCCTGGTAAATGACCCCAAAGGTGAGCGTCGATTGTGAGCCACTGAAGCAGCTTATCCGCGAAGTGCCCGACTTCCCCAAGCCAGGAATTCTCTTCTACGACATTACAACTCTGCTGAAGGACAAACGTGGCTTCGCCACCCTGATTGACACGCTTTCTGAGCACTATTTGGAGAAGGACATTGACTTGGTTCTGGGGATGGAAGCAAGAGGTTTCATTTTCGGCCCGGCGGTCGCCTATCGTCTTAACGCCGGTTTTGTTCCGGTTCGAAAACCGGGAAAACTTCCCGCCGCAACAGCTAAATATGACTACGCGCTGGAATACGGCACCAACACGCTCGAAATCCACAAAGACGCAATTCAGAAAGGCCAGCGCGTTATTATCGTGGACGATCTCTTGGCTACCGGCGGAACTGCTGAAGCCACTACAAAGCTCGCGGCATCACTAGGTGCGGACATCGCTGGCCTGGGCTTCGTCGTCGAACTCGATTTCCTGAAAGGCCGGGACAAGCTGGGAGGATACGACGTCTATTCGCTGCTGCATTATGATAAGTAGCTGTGCCCTCTCAGGCTCAGTATTCGCTATCGGCTTGCACTTTGTGAGGGAGCGGCGGACACGACCAATTCCGCCGCCTTCGGCAGATAACTCTTCCGCCGGAACCAGTCCTCCATCGCTGTTTTCAATTCCTTGAGCGGCACATGTGTGCCAATTTCCATCAATCCATCCGCAACCGGTAGAGTATCGTCGAAAACAGTGGCATTCGTGAAGTTGCGCATGCTGAAGCTGTCCAGCCATTTCATCGGGCAGGGATGGCGCCTTCCATTTTCTTCATACTCGACGCGTATCTTGCGGGCGAACATCGCATTGATTAAAACACAAGTACCAGCACCGCCAACCAGCACAAGAGCTAGTAACATTTCCGTCGCGGCTTCCTCGCGGCAGGGACGTTGACAGTATCGCGTTCCAGAAATAAGCTGCCGCGACGTCTACAACATCGTGGTTATGGGCTGCCAACTCACCGGATGCGGTGAGCGGTGGGAAATTTAGGAGGATCCATGTTCTGGCTATTGTGGGTGATTCTGGTGGGTCTGATCGCTGGCTGGGCTACGGGAAAGATCATGAAAGGCTCGGGATACGGGCCGCTCATGGACATTGCTCTGGGAATTATCGGGAGTGTCATAGGCGGGTGGATTATGAACCTGCTCGGCTTCTACACCAGCGGCGGCCTGATTTCCAGCATTCTGGTCGCAATCCTGGGAGCGGTCGTGCTGGTCGCCCTTGTACGGAAGCTGAAGCGGGCGTGACGGGCGTCTAATCGTGAATGGCTAGCGCTTCGCGCCGCTGAGCCGCTCCTCCAATCCGGCTATCTCGCGGTTCAGGGCTTCCGGGAGATGGCTTCCGAATTTGGCGAAGTGTCCTTTGATCAGAGGGACCTCGGCGAGCCAACCATCGACATCCACGCTGAGGAGCTTTGCAAGGTTGGCGGCGGGAATGTTCAGCCCGTGCGCATCCAAGTCGGTCGGGGCAGGCAAGCGTCCGATCGGCGTTTCCAGAGCATGGGCCTTGCCCTCACAGCGTTCAAAGATCCACTTCAACACGCGGCTATTCTCGCCATATCCGGGCCACAGAAAGTACCCCTTTTCGTCCTGGCGAAACCAATTAACGTAATAAATCCTTGGCAGCTTTGACGGGTCAGACTGGGCGCCAATTTTGATCCAGTGAGCAAAATAGTCTCCCATGTGGTACCCGCAAAACGGGAGCATTGCCATAGGATCGCGCCGCAGTTGACCCACTTTGCCCGCGGTCGCCGCCGTCGTCTCGCTGCTTGCGGTCGCTCCTAAGAATGTTCCGTGTTGCCAACTAAACGCTTCCGTGACCAAAGGGACGACACCGCCACGCCGTCCACCAAATAGAATCGCATCAATTGGCACTCCCTTCGGATCTTCCCACTCGGGAGCAATGACTGGGCACTGACTAGCGGGAGCTGTAAATCGGGCGTTGGGATGGGCTGCCTTGCGTTGCGATTCCGGAGTCCAGGGCCGACGCAGCCAGTCCACTAACTCGGCAGGCTTCTCGCTGGTCATTCCTTCCCACCAGATATCCCGCTCAGTAGTCATCGCGCAATTCGTGAAGATGGAGTTTTTTGTAACGCTGAGCATGGCGTTGCGGTTGGACTTCATACTCGTACCTGGCGCGACGCCAAAGAATCCGTATTCCGGGTTGATCGCGTAGAGCCTGCCGTTCGCACCAAACTTCATCCAGGCAATGTCATCGCCGATCGTCTCTACTTTCCAGCCTGGGATAGTCGGGATCAACATTGCCAGATTCGTCTTGCCGCAAGCTGAGGGAAATGCGCCCGTCATGTACTTCACCTGGCCGGAGGGACTGATCATTTTCAGGATGAGCATGTGCTCGGCCATCCAGCCCTCATCGCGCGCCTGGACTGACGCGATACGCAGCGCATGACATTTTTTCCCGAGCAAAGCATTACCGCCGTATCCCGACCCGTAAGACCATATCTCCCGCGTCTCTGGAAAGTGGCAGATGTACTTGCTTTGTGCGTTGCAAGGCCAAGTCGAATCCTGTTCGTTGGGGCCAAGCGGAGCCCCGATCGAGTGCAACCCCCGCACAAATTCACCATCCTCACCCAGCACATCAAGCACTCGCGTACCAACTCGCGCCATGATGTGCATGTTGGCTATAACGTACGGCGAATCGGTGATCTCAACTCCAATCTTCGCAATCGGCGAGCCAATTGGTCCCATGCTGTAGGGAATCACATACATGGTGCGCCCGACCATGGCGCCCGTGTACAGACCCTTCAACGTCTCCCTCATCTTTGCCGGATCTTCCCAGTTATTCGTGGGACCCGCATCCTCCTTGCTTCGCGAGCAGATGAAAGTCCTGTCTTCGACTCGCGCTACATCGGCCGGATTCGATCTCACCAGGATGCTGTTCGGCCGTTTCTGGGGATCCAGCGGGATGGCGATCCCAGATAAGGTCATTACGCGCAACATGGCCTGGTATTCCTCTGGCGAACCATCGCACCAATGAACCCGGTCCGGCTTGCACATGTGCGCGATTTCCTCGACCCATCGTGCGAGTTGCTTGTGCCGGTTTTGGCTACCGCTTGATTCCGCATCTATGGGTTGGATAACACTGGCCATAAGGGCATCTCCTTGTTAAAGGAATCGGGATGTGCAACGCGCGCTGAGGAAACTTACTTTTGATCAGCCCTGCGCAATCGGCTCTGATTCAGCTTCTGAAACAACTGCATCCAGATGGTTGAGCGTTTCTCGGACATTCAGTGAGTATATTTCCCGTCCTACTCCTTCGCCGGATTCGAGCGCGGTCTTGAGATAATGGCCGGCGATTTCTACTGCCAGCGGATCGGTAATCATTCTGCCCGTGCGCCGGTTGTACTCTACCCAGGCGGGATGCGGCAGGGCTACCCAAACCTGCCGCCCGTCCACCAGAAACTTGATGTCCACCGCGTCGGCATGACGAGTGGAAATAGCCACGATTAAAGCCTGATAGACGCAGTGCACTCGCTTTTTGGTCCAGCGGTCGACGGCGGTGAAGTTGTCGAACATGCTTCCCTGAAACGCGATACAAAACTATATCGGAGCAGGCACCTCAGCGGCAAACCGAACGGCCCGCGTGCCCCGGTTGTGCAGTCGTTCGCTAATATGGATGTGTGGCGACTAGACATTCTCGTAACACTCCAAGACTACAGATTCTGCGCGCCGACAACCTTGACGCAGTTCCTTGGTTCATCCATGGCTTTTCCACCCGCCAGGGCGGTTTCTCCAAGCCTTACGGGGGTAACGCCCTCAACCTTGGTTTCACAAAGCACGATGCGCATAACGCCGTCGAACGTAACCGCCAAGCTTTCATAAAGGAATTGGGAGCGAAGAGAGCCGGCCTCTCAAGTCTTATCACCTTGCGCCAGATCCACTCCGACTTGATTCTCCACATTGCATCGTCTAACGAGACAAACCTCGTGGGAGATGGCCTGATTACCGCCACTCCCGGTCTGATGCTCGCTATCCAGACGGCGGATTGCCTACCAATTATTTTGGTAGACGCGACGAACCGCGCTGTAGGCGTCTTTCACGCTGGTTGGCGCGGAACGCTGCAGCGAATCATCGAAAAGGGAGTGGGAGAAATGCGCCGCCACTTTGGAACCTCGCCGCGCGATCTGAAAGCGGCTATCGGCCCTGGCATTCACCAATGCTGCTACGAAGTTGGGCAAGAAGTTCGCGACAAATTCAGCTCGCAATTCGCGTATGCGGCAGAACTTTTTCGGGAAGTCAAAGACTCAGATCCGGTCCGAGAAAAGTATCCGCTACTGTTCTTAACGGCCCGTGCTCCAGGCCACGGCGATTTGCCGACGAGGCTCTTCCTTGATCTGGTCGAGGCTAACCGCCGTCAGTTAGTTGATATTGGAGTAATTGCTAAAAATATCGAAGCTTCCTTACTCTGTACATCGTGCCGACAAGACTTGCTTTTTTCCTACCGGGCGGAAAAAGGCATCACCGGCCGAATGCTTGCGGTCGCAGGCATTCGCATTTGATAGTGCAAAAGGATTAGGTCCTGAACAAAGTGCTCAAAACACATAGAGGCACGGGCAATCCGCCGGTGCGCTCATTGCGCCGGAGGCGCGGAAGGCGTCGTCGGGGGCATCGCTACGGCATTCTCCCCGGCGGCATTATTCACCAGATCTTTCAATTCCTTGCTGGGTTTGAAGAAAGGAATTTTCTTGGCAGGAACTTCCACACGGTCACCCGTCTTGGGATTGCGCCCCACTCGCGGCTTACGCTGACGGGTGCGAAAGCTGCCGAACCCCCGGATTTCGATTTTGTCGCCAACCCGCAGCGAACGCACGATGCTGTCAAAGATGGTTTCGACAATCACTTCGCTATCTTTGCGGGTCAGTTCAGCCAGCCGGGATACTTCGTCGATCAGATCGGCTTTTGTCATACGCCTCTATGCTCCGTTTGTTGCGGTCTCTTTTAGTTTATTTCCTTACTAATCGCCAGCAAATCGTCATCTCAGGGGCTGCATAAAGTTCTCAGATTTTTGGAGTCTGCGCAAGTTCTGCCTCGCTAAAGTCGGGTCTCGAGCGTAAAGAAACGAATTGTGAAATCTGAGATCAAAACTCGAGTTGGATGACTGCATGAACAACCCGAACCCGGTGGTCTTACCTCCACAAATAATAAAACCCTATCCGCTGATCCAGCAGCTTTTCCCGTGTGGGCAGCCACTCGGAAACATCCCCGAATAGCAAATCCAGCACGGTCTTGCGATCCTTCTCTGGATGCACCAGCACTGGTTCGCCCTTGATGTTTACCGCCTTGGCAGTGTCCTTTACGGCGCTCTCGAAATCAGCTTCCTGGTCGATGAGTTTCAATCCCATAGCCTGGTCGCCCGTCCATACCTTGCCATCGGCGATGGCGCGTATATCTTCCACTTTCATCTTCCTTCCGTCCGCGACCGCCTGAATGAACTGGCCGTGCATGTCGTCAATAAGGCCCTGCAAATATTGTTTCTCCGCCGGAGTCAAGTCGCGGGTCGGTGAACCAGTATCTTTAAATTCGCCGGCTTTCATGGTGACATCCTTTATCTTGGCCCAGCGCAATAGGTCACCATAGTTTACCCACTGAGCGATCACGCCAATCGAACCCACCACGCTGCCCTTGTCAGCGTAGATTTTATTGGTGGCAGAAGCGATGTAGTACGCTCCGCTGGCTCCTACGGTTTCAATTGAAGCCACGATACGTTTCTTCTTCTCGTCGCGAATGCGCTTGACCTCGCGATAAATTTCTTCCGAGGCCGCCACCCCTCCGCCCGGCGAATTCACGTGGAGGATAATTGCCTTGACGGAATCGTCATCAGCGAATTTCTTAAGCTGGGGGACGGTGATGCCCGGCGAAATGATGACGCCCTCGAGGTCCACGACCCCGATTTTGTCCCCAAAGCCGCTGATAGAGGAGGTCCGGTCGCCAGTGTGCAGCGAGAGATAGACCAGAGTGAATACCGCCAGCACAAAGAGGAAGAACGCCCCTCCGCCAATCAAAACCCAAAGCAACAAGCGCGAACGCTTCTCTTCACTCATACTGGGGGCTTAGTTTAGCACTGTAGGGGTGGATTCCGCCTTCTGGATGCAAGTTTCAGTTGTCGGCGGTCACATTTTTTAAGCGTGTAGGAACCGCCGCCCTTCCATGCCGGATAGGCTCCGCTGCTGACGATCATGGTACGACAACCCTCAGGGCTCCGCGGTCAACGCCAATTTCCGCCGGCGTCTGGCACACGTATTCGCCATCGGCATAAATATCGACGGGCAGCTCCGCCTCGATGCGCAGGCGCTTAGCTTGGAAATATTCGACGCCGGAAAAGCTGAGATGCTTTCCGAAATAAACCGAGGGGAACAAGCAAAATAACTTCAACGCGCTGAGGTCACGGACAAGGCATATATCGAGCCTGCCGTCGTCCATGGCAGCGCGTGGAGCAATCCGCATGCCGCCGCCGTACGTAGGCGTGTTGGCACAGGCGATAAGTGCAGTCAAATTCGACCCGGAAGTAGCAAATTCATCGGACCCTTCGGATTTCGGCAAGAGAATTTCCATTCGCGATGCTGCGAATCTACTCAGAGCAGCAGCCAGGCAAATTGCGTAACCACCATGCGAACGCAGCCACGCAGGCAGTTGGTTCGCGCGGCCTGCGACCTCTGCGTCCAGTCCGCATCCCGCAACACAGCAGAAATAATGCCTGACGCTCGGGGAGGAATATGACGTGGTGACGATCCCTAAATCAGCCGTCCGCACATTGCATGCACCTGCGGTGAATCTCTTAAATGCGGCCAGTGAGTCGCGGAC